>Ga0247770_1000199_pt1 | contig 56760 bp, 47 predicted proteins | sample UWRJL136409B6_FD_179943 | JGI IMG/M metagenome (GOLD analysis project Ga0247770, IMG submission 179943) | Plant litter microbial communities from Arlington Agricultural Research Station in Wisconsin, United States - UWRJ-L136-409B-6 | ecosystem: Environmental > Terrestrial > Plant litter >...
CCACCAACAACTCCAACTCCGACACCACCAACAACTCCAACTCCGACACCACCAACAACTCCAACTCCGACACCACCAACAACTCCAACTCCGACACCACCAACAACTCCAACTCCGACACCACCAACAACTCCAACTCCGACACCACCAACAACTCCAACTCCGACACCACCAACAACTCCAACTCCGACACCACCAATAACTCCACCTCCACCTACGCCACCTGCACCGTTAGTATCCATCTTTTCACCCAAACCCAATGCCACAGACGGCGGCGAACCGACGGGACTGCCGCAAAATCTTAGTGGATCTGGATTTTACATATTCACAGACAATGCTGACACTGCCATACCGCCAGATGCGATAGGTAAGGGAATCTTGGGGCTATCTGGCAATGACTCTTTAACAGGTACCAATAACGATGACACCATCAGTGGCAATCAAGGTGCTGATACACTTAACGGACTGGGCGGCAACGACATTTTGTTGGGCGGGAAAGGCTCAGATAGCTTGGATGGCGGTGCTGGCAACGACTTCCTCAGCGGTAATAACGACAATGACACTCTAATAGGAGGAGATGGCAATGATGTTATACGGGGCGGCAAGGGAAATGATACTCTCAATGGCGGTGCGGGCAACGATATACTCATAGGCGATCGCGGTCAAGACATTCTCACAGGCGGTGATGGCAATGATGCTTTCTTCTTGGCCGTAGATAAAGATTCAACTCCGATTAATCAAACAGATGTGATTACGGACTTCCGCCCTGGAGATTCAATTGGTTTGATGGAAGGACTAACATTTTCTGCTCTGACTTTTGAGCGTGTGAATTTGCAGCTTGACGGCGCAACACCTGTGGCTTCTACGGCTATCAAAGTGGGTGATAATTATTTGGCTATAGTCTCTGGGGTAGCTCAAAATGCCCTGAATGCTAGCGTTTTCTTCAAAGCCTAGAGCATCGCACGGGCTGGATCAAGGCATCTATGCAATTGGGCTCGGCAGTTATTCCTGCGGCCCAATTGCTTGTTCTAAAAATAAGACGCTAGCTACACTAACCTGCTTTTGCCTTATAAAATTATCAATTCGGTTGGCAGCTTGATGGCAGTATTCCTATTACCTGCAATCTGCTCTAATCTGACATTCTCAACGGCGCACCCTAGAATCACGACAATATGCGGTTTTAAATTCACCTTTTTTTAACTGCGCTGATTTCGCTGGCGATCGACTTTAGCTAAAAATGCACCGGAAACATCCGCCAGAATGCTAATTATTCGATACAAAGCCACGGCACCCAGAATTATACCCGTAGAAAAGCGATCGGACAGCAGGGCGATCGCCGTTGCTTCAAATACTCCCATTCCCCCCGGTGCACCAGGCACAACTAAACCGACAACAGGTGGATATTACTTTGCCGAAGGCAGATATTATGAAAATCCGCCAGAAAGTAGGGATGGTTTTTCAGCATTTCGACTTCCGCACATGACTGTGCTGCAAAATGTCATGTATGCGCCTGTAAAGGTGAAGCAAATTGAATCGGATGAGGGGCGTCTCAAGGGGTTAGAATTGCTGGAAAAAGTGGGTTTGTCAGATAAGGCGCAGGTTTATCCTTCTAAGCTTTCGGGGGGACAAAAACAGCGGGTGGCGATCGCCCGCTGTTTGGCTATGGAACCGGATATTTTGTTGATGGACGAACCGACTTCTGCACTGGATCCAGAAATGGTTAAAGAAGTGTTAGATGTGATGAAAGCTTTGACGAAAACGGGAATTACGATGGCAATTGTAACTCACGAAATGGGTTTTGCCCGGGAAGTCGCCCACCGGATATTGTTTCTCGATCGCCCAAAGGTGGCGGAAGATGTGCCGCCGCAGGAGTTTTTTCGCAACCCGAAGTGCGATCGCGCCAAGCAATTTCTGGAAAAAATGCTTTAATTCATATAAGAATTAGAGTTTTTAACCACAGAGGACACAGAGTTAGAGGAGAAAGAGAAAGTTCCGCTAGGGTGCGTTAGGTTGGAGATGCTCTATCGGCACAAAAAGTATACGAACGGGACACCGTTTGTTGCCGACCTGCGTCAGTGGTGAGCCTGTTTAAATCAACCTGAAATCGGTGGCGCTGATGCTGCTAGCAGAAACTCCGTTTAAAGCAGCTATAATTTCTCCTGTTTGCACAAGCTGAATTAAAGTGGCACCGCTGGTTTCATTAACATTTAATTGCTCGAATGTCAAGCCATTAGCTAGCATCAGCAAATCTTTTCCAGCTTCAAAATCGGCAATAATATCGATACCGGAATTGGCAGACAGTAAAAAGCGATCAATCCCAGCACCTCCAATTAAACTATCATCCCCCAAACCGCCAATCAAAGTATCATTTCCCTCGCACCCGCCTAGCAAATCATTGCCAGCACCTCCAGTCAGACAATCATTGCCAGCACCTCCGCAGAGGCTATCATCACCATAATCGCCGTACAGAGAATCCTCGCCTTCGCTGCCGAAGATTATATCATTTCCCTTGCCTCCAAATGCGATATCGCTGGCTTTGCCACCGTCGATAAAATCAGCATCTTCAAACCCCAAAATTAAGTCATTGTCTTCTTTACCATTTATTGAATCATTGCCGCGATTTCCGAAGATCATATCTTCGCCTTTACCGCCAAGGATGATGTCATTATTCTTGCCACCAAAAAGGATATCATCTTTCTTGTTGCCGTCAATAAAATCCTTGCCTCGGTTGCCATAAAGGATGTCGTTTCCTTCACCGCCGTAGAGGTTATCATCGCCTAAATCCGCATCGAAAATATTCGGATTTGGAATGCCGTAAAAAGCATCATTTTCTGGTGTGCCAAACACAATTGCACCGCTACTATTGCCGTTGATGATATTGTCAACTTGGTTTGGGCGATCGAGAGTTGGATACTCAATAGTATGGCAAAAGCAATCAGTATCACTTCCTGGTGTAACAACGGGTACTGATGGTGTTGGCGTCGAAGCCGGAGTTGGCGTCGAACTTGGCGCAGGTGTTGGTGTCGGAGTTTCCCCAGGCGTCCCAGTTGGAGTCGGAGTCGGCCTCGGAGTCGATGTTGGTGTCGAACTTGGCGCAGGTGTTGGTGTCGGAGTTTCCCCAGGCGTCCCAGTTGCAGCAGGCGTCGGCGTCGGAGTTTCCCCAGGCGTCGGATTTGGGGTGGGCGTCGGTGTTTCCGATGGTATTGGCGTCGATGTTTCCGATGGTGTTGGCGTCGGAGTTTCCCCAGGCGTCGGAGTTGGGGTGGGCGTCGGAGTTTCCCCAGGCGTCGGAGTTTCCGATGGTGTTGGCGTCGGTGTCGGAGTTTCCCCAGGAGTCGGCGTCGGAGTTTCCCCAGGAGTCGGCGTCGGAGTTTCCGATGGTGTTGGCGTCGGTGTTTCCGATGGTGTTGGCGTCGGTGTCGGAGTTTCCCCAGGAGTCGGCGTCGGAGTTTCCCCAGGAGTCGGCGTTTCCGATGGTGTTGGCGTCGGAGTTTCCGCAGGAGTCGGAGTTGGCGATGGTGTTGGCGTCGGAGTCGGCGTTGGTGGAGTCGGCGTCAGAGTTGGCGATGGTGTTGGCGTCGGAGTCGGCGTTGGTGGAGTCGGTGGAGTTGGTGGAGTTGGTGGAGTCGGTGGAGTTGGTGGAGTCGGTGGACTTGGTGGAGTCGGTGGAGTTGGTGGAGTCGGTGGAGTTGGCGTCGGAGTCGGTGGAGTTGGCGTTGGCGTTGGTGGAGTTGGGTTGACGGTAATATCCACACGATCGCTATCGGTTTGAGGACCGCCTAATTGTAGAGATCCGCGATCGTTTGTCGTCAAAGTCAGCGTATCCGTTCCGATAAAGTTCGGATTCGGCCTATAAATTAAACCCTCTAAAGCAGCATTAATATCAGCCTGTTTTCCCGTATAAATCAGGCTGTTGTTGCCATTCCCCGATCCCGTTAAACCTGTCAGCGAATTGAGTGTAAGAGTGCCGCTGGTAACGCTGAGATTGACTTCCACCGACTCGCTATCTGAATCCGATACAGAGATTTTATTGCCGTTGCTAGCAGAGAAGATGCGAGGAGTATTTTGAGTCGTCGTTTCTTTGCCAATATCAGTCGAAATGTCTACACTCCAACTGGCAATATTTCCTGGATTAGTAGCATTGGAAGCGTTACTATTCTCTGGGTTGGCATCAACTGCATACAATTTCCAAGTGCCGTTGGGGTTAGTTTTATTAAAAACAGAAAGAGTCGAACCGTAAGGCCCTACTGGTGCCCCTGTTGATGTTGGCGTATTGTTGTTATACAAAAAGGGATAAACATCAAGAAAACCGTTCAGTGAATAGTTTGTCGGCTTGTAAGTTCCTGAAGCGATAGTTGGTGGTACTGAACCAACAGGCAAACTAGAAAGAAAAGAGGCTGCATTATCATCCAACTTCAGCGTGACGTTGTTGAGTGGTGCAGAGGGAACTTGAGACATTAACACCACATTATGTCCCTCGGGCCCAACTAGCAAGAGGTTGATGTTCTGCGCTTGACCATTGGCAGAACTAAAAGTTTGAACATTGTTGAGAGTGATGGTAACGCTGTCTACTTTTCCTGTTACATTTGAAACGTTAATAGGAGACGGATAGGGTGTCGCTAAAACGTTATATACGGAGTTTCCGCTGTTGAGGGTAATGTTATTAGGGTTAGTTGTAGAGGTGGTGGTTCTTCCCGGTATTGAATTAATAGGAGATTGATTACGACGGGAAAATTCCGAGGTGTCTCCTGTAGTTTTGTTAGTAGCAGTAGCCGCGAGAACCGATTTGCCTGCTACTGGAGTGTAGGCGAAGTTGATATTAGCATTGCCAGCACTATCTGTCATAACGTCTTGGAAACCTATAAAAGTTTCACCTTGACCTGCCCCTGCGGGGTCATAACTGGTATTTGCAAAGAATTCGACGCGGAAGTTGGCGTTAGGACTGCTGTTGAGAATTCCGCTGACTGTGTTGCCGCTAACTGAGGTCAGAACCGGGTAATTTTGCAGGTTGTTGCTACCTGTATCCGCATCGCCCAAATCGTTGGAAGTGACACCATTATTACCGATTAAGTCAATTCCTAATCGTTCGTTGTTAAAAATTCTATTGCCTTGAATAGTGTGACCGGAACCGGCAATAATTTCAATGCCACTCCCCTTATTGTTAGCAATGATATTCCTGTCTCCGGCTGTAGTTCCACCAATGACATTATTATTTGCATCTCGATCGAGGATCAGAATGCCATCGCCCTCGTTCCCTAAAGGCATTGTACCCGTGAAATCAGTCCCGATGAAGTTGGAAGTAATTTTGATGTCTGTTGCTGCTGCCCTCCCAACAAATATGCCTGCAACGCCGTTGCCAGAGATGATATTATCTGTTATGACCGTGAGATTAGGAGAATTGTTTTGAGTGGAACTTTGGATTGTGATTCCAGATAGAGTATTGCCTACAGCAGTCGTACCGCTAAGATCAGTGCCAATGTAGTTGTCTTGGATGATATTGTTGTTAGTCTGTACCAAAATGCCGTGCCCAGGGAAATTTCCGCCCTTTCCAAATCCGTTAATAGCCAATCCTTGAATGGAACTGCCACTGGAATCTTCTGCGCCACCAGGGCTGTTGCCTAAATCTAAACCATTAATAGTAGCCGCACCTGAGGCTGGTTGTTGTACAAAACTGCCATTGAGTTCAATTATCGGTTTGCTAATCAATCCAGGTTTATTATATCCAGGTTGAGATTGGCCATTGATAATAACTGGGCTGGTGATGACAGGTAAGGCTTGATCGAGGGTAATGCTATGAGGCCCTGGGCCGGGAATGTTAAAGTTAATTGTGTCTAATCCGAGAGTGGAATTAGCTTGGTTGATGGCATCTCTCAGAGAATCTGGATCGCTATCGGAAATATTGGTAACGGTATAGGTAGCCAAAACAGACGCATAATTTTGCATCGCGTTTGACTCGAATGCTAGGGGCGATTTAATGTTGCCGATTTTTTCTTCTAGTTCCCAGTTGCCACCTAATTTTGCACTCCCCGTGAGATACTTAGATGCGGCGATATTTGCACCGGTGAGGGATGCAATGCGGTGGAGGAAATGGACACCATCTACGGCTGGTTCATCGAGTCCGCCGTTCGTTTCAACCCCCGTCTCATAGCAAAAGTCCTCTAAATAGGACTGTTTAATGAAATTGTTTTTAGTCGGTTTCAACTCACATCTTGCACCATTCTCAAGAACAGGCAAGATGCCTGTTCCACAAAGAGTAGATTTTCTTGTGGAACGGGCATCTTGCCCGTTTATAAAAGGCTTATTGACAATGGTGCAACATCTCAGTTTCAACCGACTTTCGCTTTGAGACAGGGAATTTATTCCCTGGCGGACTTTCTGACAAGCGCGGGATGCTGCTGCTACGTTACAGCCGTAAATCAGGATGTCTGCATCAATTGTTAAAGCGCGCCGCCATTGCTGCAATTGCTGGCTATAAGCTTCTAGGTTATCGACAGACAGTCTGGTTTTACCGAGTTGCAAGCTTCCCGGTTCGCCGTGGGAAACTAGATGAATGCTGTCAATATTAGTGCGATTCGCTAACACTTCGCTAATTTGTTCTACTCCATCTCTGTGGGAGTCGATAACTATTGTTTCTACTCCCAATTTCACTTGATCTAGGAGTGTTTGATAGTCTGCTACAGCCGCATCGATAAATACTATTGTACTGGGGTTAGGAGTACGATCGCTCTTTTCCCCAAAACTCTCATTGCCCGCGTTGATTTGATTGGGAACTTCGAGCGCATCTGCTGATAAAACTGGTATCATGATTGTCTACTCTATAGCTTCAAATTAACAATTTTTCATAGATGCAGCACTAACACACCCAAACTAAAAAAAACACTTTCTTTGAGGGGATAAATCCATAAAATTGTAAATTTTATGGGAGCAAGTCGGTTTGTTTGCAGGTCTTACATTTATGGATTAAGACTATATTGTTTGTAGCTTTGTTCCTTAGCCGCCGAAACAGGTTATTTGACAAAATTTTGTGGAAACTCAACTATAGCCAGCATACTTACCTAAACAAATAATCTTAATACAAATAGATATTTTCGACTCCTGCTAATCGGGGCAAGTCGGCTGGCCTCATATATTTTACCCTTCACTCACTGTGACGCTCGCCCTTCCGATCTAGCTTAGCTAAAAATGCACCGGAAACATCTGCCAAAATGCTGATAATCCGATACAAAGCCACCGCACTCAGAATAATACCTGTAGAAAAGCGATCGGATAGCAGGGCGATCGCCGTTGCTTCAAATACTCCCATTCCCCCCGGTGCACCAGGCACAACTAAACCCACAACAAACGCAAAACAAAAAGCACCGAACAAGTTGGGAATATTGCTAAAGTTCACCGGAGTTAAAGCCATTACCGTTAGCAAAAAACCGCAGCCCCGCAATCCGATAAAACACATTTGTCCGATTAACGGCACTAAAGGATAGCGTTTAATTGGCCAATTAATTTGGTGGCGGGACTTGACAGGCCATGTTTTTTTAGCTAGATTGGAGCTAGACTCTGTAGGAAAATTTAGTCGATCGCCCGCAGCCTCCCCAGCCTTTGAAATTTCCCCATTGTTCTTTGATAACTTCAACCGCTCTACAAATAGAACGATCGGATTTAAAATTCGGGGATGAATCGCCGTTAAAATAGCAGCAAAACCAACAATCCGCAAAAACCAATTGATTTTGTCAAAACAAATCAACCCCATCAGCACGCCGGCCGAAGCCATCAGCAGCGGTTCCAGCAATACGCTGAGAGTAGCAGCTTTGGGGAAAATGCCTGCCTTTTTGGCTTCCAATATTCGACCCCAAAAATGCCAAATATTCCCCGGCAAATACTTGGCAATATTAGTTTTGAGAAAAACTTGAATCGCCCACGCGGCCTTTACAGGTTGGCGGAATTCCCGCAAAATCAACATCCACACCCAGCCGACAAAAATTAGAGAAAGTAAAGTGACGCCAAGGGCGATCGCCAGCAACGGAAAACTTTCGGATCGAATTTGGATATTCGCGACTTCTCGCCAGTGAGTTAAAAAAGCTTTGGCAATAAATAAAAACGTCCCGCCCAAAATCAAATAGCGCAAATAAGGCTGGAGACGCGATTTCGCGAGGTTGAAAAAATTCTGAATTCGATGCAAGTGTTGTTTTCCCATTTTCCGATCCCAATTTTGAATATGGGATTAAGTTATACTGCTTTAGATTTTATATTTTAGATGGGCTAAGGCGGAATTGTGGTTGATTTACACGGGATGATATGACGGAATAAATCTGTTTAACCTGAGATGTTGCACCATTGTCAAGAACGGGCTCTGGGGCCCGTTCCACAAAGAATGAGTTTTCTTGTGGAACAGGCCAGAAAGCCTGTTCCTAAACAAGTAATTGAGACTGGTGCAATATCTCAGTTTAACCTAACCTATACAGGCCTCTACAGACTGTGCGTAATGGGCGCCTTACAGACTATTTAGGGCGTTCTTAACCACAAACTTAAATTTAAAATCTAAAATTTAGATCGATATACCTCGCTAGGAGTACCTTTCTATGGCCGGCCCGAACTCTGACGGTCTTTCCTATCTTTTAGATGATAGCTCCAACAGTTTCGCCTTGAATCCGGGCTTTTTGACTCCTTATCCTAACGGACTTTTTGCCCTCGGCGGCAACGATTTTATTGTCGGTTCGTCGGATGCCGAGATAATTAGCGGTGATAATGGTAACGATCGCATTCTCGGCGGCAGCAATACCGATACGCTGTTGGGTGGTGCGGGCAACGATTTGCTCAACGGTGGTGCCGGCAACGACATCCTGTTTGGGGAAGCCGGCAGCGATACTTTGCAGGGAGGTAGGGGAGAGGACGCCCTCAACGGCGGCCGCGGTAGCGACGTTTTAGTGGGCGATGGGGGCAAAGATAGGCTGACAGGGGGTTTGGGCCCAGATACCTTTGTCCTCCGCAGGGACTCCTCCGTCTCCGATCCGGCAGCAGCAGACATTATTACTGACTTTAACAGTTTTGTGGATTCGATCGGACTGACTGACAACCTTACCGAAGCTGACTTGATTCTCGAAGAAATCTCGATCGCCCCCGGTATTTCCAATACATTAATTAAAATTCGCCAATCCAATGCTATTTTAGGCTTGGTAGCCAACGCATCTCCACAAGACCTCGCCTCTACATTCATCTCTGCAACTACCGTATTGGGCAACGAACTCAGCGAAGCTCGCGATTTAGGCGTTTTGGGCGGCACTCAAACGATCGCAGACTCGGTTAGCAACGCCCGGCCAGAAGGCTTTTACCGCTTTACTTTGCCTGCAACTAGCGACTTTAAATTAACTGTCAGCGGTTTGACGGCGGATGTTGACGTGGCTTTAATTAAAGATCTTAACGGCGACAATTCTATTGACTTTACCGATATTATTGCTGCCTCTCAAGAACCGAATTTATCGCCAGAGTCGATCGACCTCAACGCTTTGGCAGCAGGAACTTACTTTGTCCGAGTTTATCAATACCGAGGCAGTACAAATTTCACCCTAAATCTGTCTGCAACTCCTGCAACTGTTTCTGCTAACAATCCGAGCAACTTGCAGGGTTTTGACTCTCGTTTTGGGTTCGGTTTGGTAAATGCAGCGGCGGCAGTTGCTCAAGCTCAAGGTACTGCAACTTTTCCTGATGTTCCCGACTTGGGCGGCGACGAGTGGGGCAGAGATTTAATTAAAGCTCCGGAGGTTTGGGCCCAGGGCTTGACTGGAGAGGGAATTGTGGTGGCAGTTATCGACAGCGGAGTTGACTACAATCACCCGGATTTGACGGGGAATATTTGGAGCAATGCGGGTGAAACTGGTGTTGATGCGATCGGTCGCAATAAAGCTAGCAACAGAATTGATGATGACAACAATGGATTTGTTGACGATTTCCGGGGATGGGATTTTGTCAACAACGATAATGACCCGATGGATGATAACAGTCACGGCACTCATATCTCAGGTTTAGTTGCTGCGAAACAAGATGGGGTTGGGATTACTGGAACGGCTCCAACTGCGAAGGTTATGCCTTTGAAAATACTCGATGAGGCGGGAGTCGGCAAAATTAGCGATGAAATTAATGCGATTAATTATGCGGTGGCAAATGGAGCGAAGGTGATTAATGTAAGTTTGGGCGGCCTGCAGTTGAATGAGCAAGAATTGGATGCGATTCGAGCCGCTGAAGCTCAAGGGGCGATCGTGATTTCGGCGGCGGGAAATGATGCTCGCCTACAACCAGATTATCCGGCTCGGTTTGCCAATGAGGTAGGAATTGCTGTCGGTGCTGTTAGCCGAAATGGCTTGTTTGCGGATTATTCTAACCTGGCGGGTGCGGAGGTAATTAATTATTTTGTTGCTCCTGGCGGCGACGGCGGCAGGGCGGGTTCTGGTGATGTTTATTCAACTGTACCGCTTTCTCAACCGGGGATTCCCTATCGATATTTTGCGGGTACTTCAATGGCAGTGCCGCAGGTAGCTGGGGTGATAGCTTTGATGTTGCAGGCTAATCCGAATCTGACTCCTGCTGATATTAAGAGGATTCTTGCGGAAACTGCCAATCGAGGGGTTTGAATTTAATTTTGTGCTAGCCCCGATGTAGAGGACAACGACAAGGTGCGCAGTAGGCACCTTGAGTCTCAAGCGAGAGAAGAGGCAAGTGTAGTGGCGGTTGAAACCGCCGATTCTTATCTATGTAGGATCAGTTTCAACCGCCGAGTCCGATCTTAAAAATTGGCGGCGTAACTTAAGTCAAATTGGCGGCACAGAGTGATGCAGCAGTAGTTTGGTCGATCGAATACTAACTCGTAATTCATCTCGCCGTCTATTTTGGTGATGGGCTGCTTTAAGGGGATGCCGTGAATGTCGTATTGGCGGCGTTCTAAGGTACTCCAGTCGATAATTTTGATGTCGATTTGGTTCTGCAACTCAGTTGCGATCAGATATAGTTGCATCTTGTCTTCAACTTTCCCAGTCAGGGGGATTTTTATTAACACTGACTGAGTGACGATCGGTTTTTGGTCGTTGGGATGCTTCTGGGTGTGGCAGCTTTTGAGTTCTATATCGTAAGGTTCTACCTTGAATTTCTCTCCGCTGGCGATCGCAGACGAGTGCAAGTCTTTCAGGGACTTTTCTAGGTGAGGGATCAGCCCTAAGTCTGAATCACACAGCAGTTTGCGAATATTCGAGGTTTCAGTGACTGTCATTGTAGATTTTTGATGTTATTTTTTGATTCTTAACTTCTAGCTTACCGCGAAAAGCAGCCCTATTCTACTTTAGTTGCGACCTCATCCCAAACACCCCGTTTCTGGGCAGTATGTCGCGGTGAACAAAACGTTTTTTGGCAGCAACCAGTTTTTTTTGCCTTAATCCTTTCAGATTATTTTTTCGTAATTTTCCAGAGATTGAGCTCAACATTAGCGTCAGCCCGATCTATTTGATAGTTTTGTTGCTGAATTGCCGATCGCAAAGTTGAGGACGGTCTGTATAAAAACAACTCGCTGAAACCCTCAGGAATTTTAGAGAGTTGCGGTTTTTTAAGTGCCAAATTTCGATTTTTGTAGCAAGAAGTGTAACAGCGGGGTTCTATTAGCAGTTTGACTTTTGGATCTAGGTGATAACTTAAAGGCATGATATATGCGATATTGGCATCGCTGATAATTAGGGGATTGCTGGCTTGATTTACAGTCCCAGCTACTTGTAATTCGGCGCTAAGCCAGCCGCTGCCTTTATTCCACCAGATGTCTGCTTGAGAACTAACTCCACCGGATATAATACCTGCAGACAACAGTGCAACTATAACTATTTTCCACAGTTTTTGCTGTTTAAAGTTATCAAAATTGTTACTAATTTTCGCAGACAGCAGGTAAGCTACTGCTAGCTGAATTCCCACATAACAAGGAACTAAATATCGCGGATTTGCCGATCGCCTCCCACCTTTCATTATATCAGGTACTGCTAAAAACAAAGCTGTTGTTGCAATTAATAACAATACCATCAACCACACTCGCTTTGGTGTATGTCGGCACAGAAAATAAAGGGCATAGCCGACTAAAGCTAGAATCATTATGCCAACGGGAATTAGCAAGGCTAGTTGTGTGGCATTGGCACTTCCATCAATGCCAATATCAAAAAATGCTATGGTGACGGAACCCACCCACCTGCTGACTAATCTTAAGAGATTTGTCTGTTCTGCCCATACAGTTGTGCTTCTAATTTGATTGAAGTTTTCTACAGTATTTACGAGGGAAGGCATGAAGCATATCAAGGCGATTAAAGCTGCTACATAATAGGCAATGAATGTTTTAATATCGCGCCAGTTGGCAATGACTGCGACGTAGATTGCGTGGGCTGCGGCGACGCAGACAAATAACAAGTGGGTGTAAAATCCCAGTGTTGCTGTGCCTGCATAAAGCGCCCAGGAAAGAACGAGGGTGAGAGCATTTTGATTTGCGTCAGGACGCGTTGCTCGCAGCAAAGCTGCACTGGATAAAATAGTAGTTACTGTCCACAAACTGTACTGTCTTGCTTCTTGGGCAAACAAGATGTGGTAGGGAGAAATTGCGAAAATTGCGATCGCCATCCACGCTACTGCTGAAGATTCAAATAACTCCCAAGCCAGCCAATAAATGGCGGGAAATACTAGCAAGCTAATCACGGCGGCCAAACTTCTCATTGCTGCAACGGAACTGCCGAACCATTGCGCCCAATGTCGCGCTAGTACGTAATACAGCGGCGGGTGTTGGGGGTCTTCTGTTGCTAAAGAATTCAGGGTATCGCTTAAAGTTTTTTCGGAATTTATCTGCTGATATTTTTGTAAATCCGAAGGCGAGGTTATTTTCTCGAACGAAGTTTGTTTGATTATTTCGGCTTCGGTGTAGCCAGAAACTCTCAAAGAAGTATATGTTTCGTCTACCCAGTAAAATTTGCTATCGAGATTTGCGAAGCGAAAGAAAATGCCGATGACTAATACGGCTATTATCAGAAAACCCAACCTATTTCGGGGAACATTAAAACGCATTTTTAAAACCTAAATTAACTTTTTTCGCAATTTCTTCAAAATTATATCTTGATTTTTTAGAGTGTAAAGAGTTGGGATTTCATAACGAGTATTTTTTTCTATTTCAGTTTTTAATCCGGCGGAAATACCCTACAAAAACATTTCGTTAAATTTTTGGGGAATTTCCAGAATTTTAGGCTGCCATACTAAAAATTTACCGTGGGAATTGATTAAGTATCTCAAACCGAGTAAATTGCCGATCGTATCTACACTATACACCCACAAGTCTGTGATGAGTAAGGGCCCAGAAGCTGAGTTGATTGTGCGGGCGTGAGGGCTGTTGATATAAGAGGGGCCTTTATTCTCCCAAGAGTCTGCTGGCAAATAGATGCAGCAGGATCTAATTCCCATAGACAGCAAAGCAGCCACAGCCAGCCTCCACAGCTTTTGCAACTGCATTGTAACTTGAGGAGATCTCATTTTTACCGCAAAAAAATAGGCAACAGCTATCTGCATTCCTAAATAACAGGTAATCAGGTAGCGGGTGTTGATCGATCGCACTCCGCCCAAGATTAAATCCGCTGACAGGGAAATGGCTAATGTCATAACAAACAACCAAACACGTCTTTCTGTCTGACTCAGCAGCAAATAAAAAGAAGATCCGACAATTATTAAAATTATTAAAATAACTGGGATCCTCAATAGGAAATATAATCGCGGTAAATCCTAGTACAATCCCACATCAAAAAAATGCCTAATAATGTTCAGCACCGACTGTTTAACTAAGTGTAAAAGGGGAATCTTAAAAGACTACCATGTTGTTCTTTGACTGGCATTTTGCGAATTTATCAATAAAACTATAGTCCAAGGAGAGAAGGCAATAAATCCTGCGATCGCTGCTAAGAAATAGCCAATTACAGTCTTATTAAACCGCAGATTTTCCGAGATGGCTACATAGATTCCATGCCCTAGCGCCACCAGTGCAAATAATAGGTTAGAATAAAATCCCAGTGCTACTGTTGCCGCATAAATTGCCCAACTGCTGTTAGTTTTTAGCCACATTCCCCGCAGCAAAGCAGCGCCACAAGCAAAATTATTAATACAAACAAGCTGTAAGGTCGAGCTGCTTGAGCGTAAACTATTTTAAACGGCGATACAGCTAGTAATGAAACTGCCAACCAAGCTGTCAGCGACGACTCAAATAATTCTAAGCACAACCAATACATACAAGGCAATGCGAGCCAACTAAAAACTGCCGATATACTTCTAGTTACAGCCACTGAATCGCCGAACAGTTGCACCCAAAATCTCGTCGCTACAAAATACAGCGGAGCGAGTTGAGGTTCTTCTAATGCTAATCCTTTTACGGTATCTACGACGGTTTTTTCTGAATTAATCCGCTGATACTTTTGTAAGTATTTAACCTTCCTAACTTTACCGTCAACTACTTGCTGAATAAGCTCAGATTCGGTATATCCAGATATCCGCAAGGAGGTGTAACTTTCATTTATCCAGTAAACTTTCTGTCCTAGGTTGGCGAAGCGAAAGAATATGCCAAGAACTAATACAACTACAATTAAAAATCGTAGCCAGTTGTCAAGTGAAGGGTTGTAATAATTGAGTGGCTCGCAATTTTTATCAAATTCCATTTGAAACCAAATCCCCTGCGGTTGCCAGAAAAAACATCATTTCTTGAATAGTCTTTCTAGAATTATTTCGTCCTCGTCAGCATAGATTGTTTGTATTTTATATTTATTATTTTTGGCAATTTCGGTCTTTAATTGTGGAGAAATACTGTACAAAAATATCTCGTTAAAATTTTCCGGAATTTCAACATTTTTAGGTGACATTAGTAATAATAATTTAGCTTTGGGATCGATTTGGTGACTCATACCGAGTAAATTGCCGATATCCCATACAATATACTCTGAAAAGTCTGTTATGATTAATGGCTTAGAAGCTGAGTTGAAGGTGCGGGCAATCGAAACGTTAAGAAGAGAGCCGGATTTATGCCACCAATTATCTGCTGACAGATAGAGGCAGCAAGACGCAATTCCAATTGAGAACAGAACAACTAGAGCTACTCTCCACAGCTTTTGTAATTGGATTGTAAATTGAACTTGAGTAAAAAGATAAGCAACAGATATCTGGATTCCTAAATAACAGGGAATCATGTAACGAGTGTTGATAGATCGAACCCCTCCCTTAATTAAGTCCACTGGTAATAAAATTCCTACTATCACGAACGTTAATGTCACAACAAACAACCAAACTCTGATTTTATTTTTCTTTACCAGTAAATAAAAAGAATAGCAGATCATTATTAAAATTATTAAAATAACTGGCAGAGTAGATCTCAAATAGGGTCGTGGCAATTTCCAGTAAAAGCCCACATCAAAAAATTGATTGCTAATGTTCAAAACCCAATTTATCATCAATTCTAAAATAGGTCTCTTCAGTGACAGCCAGGATGTTTTATCAGTGGCATTGCCAAAATTTCTTATAAAAGCTATAATCCAAGGAGACAGAGCAATCAATCCTGCTATTAATGCTAGCAAATAGCCAATTACATTCTTGTTAAACCGGAATTTTTCGATAATTACTACATAGATTCCATGTCCTATTGCAACTATGCCAAATAAGAGGTGAGAATAAAATCCAAGTACTAATGTTACAGCATAAATTGCCCAACTACTATTAGTTTTTAGGCGCATTCCTCGTAGCAAGACCGCGCTTGACAGTAAAATTAACATGACAAACAAACTGTAAGGTCGAGCTTCCTGAGCATAAACTATCTGAAAAGGCGATATAGCTATTATGGCAACTGCTAACCAAGCTGTCACCGATGACTCAAATAATTCTAAGCATAGCCAATACATACAAGGTAATGCCAGCACGCTAAAAACTGCCGACAAACTTCTAGTTACTGCGATTGAATCTCCAAACAGTTGCACCCAAAATCTCGCTGCTACAAAGTACAGGGGAGTAAGTTGAGATTCTTCTAATGCCAATCCTTTTACGGTGTCAAAAACGCTTTTCTCAGGATTGATACGCTGATACTTTTGTAGACTTTTTATTTCCTTGATTTGACCGTCACCAAACTCTTGAATAAATTCAGATTCTGTATAACCAGAAATCCGCAGAGAAGTGTAAGCTTCGTCTATCCAGTAAACTTTCTTTTCGAGATTGGCGAAACGAAAAAATATACCCAGGACTAATATAACTATCATTAAAACTCTCACCCACTTGTCAAGTGAAGGATTGTGAGAATTTAGGCGAGTACCATTCATTTTTTCTATATTCCATTTTAAGTAAATTCAATTAGAACAACAGAATAGCCACTCCCCGACTTTTTTGAACCAAGATAGCATATACCCGACTTCTTTAAGAAATCGGGTATCAAATCTTAATCAAACGAATTTGAGATTAATCATCTACTCCTTCAATCGGCGCAAAACCTTGCCGCTGAATATTTTCGGTTATGGTGCGGGGTTCGAGGAATTGCAGCAAATAATCCGGGCCGCCAGCTTTAGAACCTACTCCCGAAAGTTTGAATCCTCCGAAGGGTTGGCGCGATACCACAGCGCCGGTAATTCCGCGATTGATGTACAGGTTTCCGACTTCAAAATCAGATGCGGCTCGATCGATATGCGAAGGCGTGCGAGAATACAATCCGCCGGTTAAAGCAAAATTCGTGCCGTTAGCAATCGCAATCGCTTCGCTGAAATTCTTTGCCCGAATCACCGACAAAACCGGGCCGAAAATTTCTTCTTGGGCGATAGTTGCTGTGGGCGATACTTCCGTAACAATGACTGGGCCGACAAAATAACCGGTTTCCGGTGCCGGCATCTCTAAAGCTATTTTAGCTTCGGCGCGGCCTGTTTCGATGTATTCGCGGATGCGCGAATGGGCATTTGCATCGATCACAGGGCCGACTTGAGTGCCGGGATTTTCTGCGGGGCCGACATTGAGCGATCGCGTCGCTTCTACCAATCTTGTCACAAAATTATCGTACACCGATTCGACCACAATTACTCGCGAACAAGCGGAACATTTTTGGCCACTGTATCCAAATGCCGAATAAACTACGCCTGCAACTGCTTGGTCTAAATCCGCACTTTCATCCACGATAATTGCATTCTTGCCGCCCATTTCAGCAATTACTCGTTTCAGGTGTTTTTGCCCCGGCTGCAAAATCGCAGCATCGGCATAAATCCGACAGCCAACTTCCTGAGAACCGGTGAAAGTAATCATGTGAACGTCAGGATGTTTCACCATGTAAGCGCCTACGGTTGAACCTTTGCAAGGCACGTATTGAAATACGCCTTTGGGGATTCCGGCTTCTAGCAAAATTTCTGCGATTTTTGCTGCAATTACTGAGGAAACTTCCGCAGGTTTGAGTAAAGTACAATTTCCAGCAACTAGAGATGCTACTGTCATGCCGACGGGAATTGCGAGGGGAAAATTCCAAGGCGAAATGATTAAAGAAATGCCGCGCGGCTGATAGGTGTAGCGGTTGGTTTCTCCGGCTACATCGTAGTTTTTCCCTTGTTCCAACCGTTCCATTTCGTCGGCGTAGTAGCGGCAAAAATCAATAGCTTCGGAAACTTCGGCATCGCATTCTCGGACTGGTTTGCCGACTTCCAACACCATCCAAGCTGATAGTTCGTGCCGCCGCTGTTCCATCAATTCAGCGGCTTTGCGGAGGACGCCGGCGCGCTGTCGGACGGGGGTTTTTCGCCAACTGGTGGAGGCTTCTTTTGCTGCTTCAAGGGCTTGTTTAGCCTGTTCTTCGGAAAGCAATCCAATGGTGCCGACTACTTCTGTGGGATTGGAAGGGTTGAGTGAGTTAACGGTTGCTTCAGTATTTTGGTACTCGCCATTGATTAGCGGTAAATAGGTTTTACCTAAGTTGGCGCGCACTGATTTGATGGCTGTTTCTGCTTGTTGCCGCAATTTGGTATTGGCGTAGTCGGTATCGGCAACGTTGGGAAATACTTTGCTGTAAACTAGCTGGTCATTGCCACTAGCAACTGGTGCGGCTAACAATTGTTCGATCGGCATTTCTTCGGAACTTTGCCGGATGAAAGAACTGTTGGCGGTATTTTCCAGCAAACGGCGGATCAAATAAGCCATTCCCGGCAGCAAATCGCCGTAGGGGCAGTAGACTCGGACGCGATAACCCCGATCGACCAAAAGCTTAGCCAATTTGTCGCCCATGCCGTACAGCACTTGCATTTCAAAGCGGCGGCGCGGTATATTGAGAGTTTCGGCAATAGCGATCGCCCTCGCTTGCGATCGCACATTATGACTGCCAATAGCTGCATACAAATATTCGTGATTTTCTAGCAGCAACTGCGTCATCTGCTCGAAATTGGCATCAGTAGCAACTTTGTCATTGTAGACCGGCTGCGGCCAATCTTTCTGCATCGCTTTGATAGTTTCCTGATCCCAGTAAGCGCCTTTTACCAGCCGCACTGTTACCGGATTTCCGCGTTTTTTTGCCCAGGAAATCAGGTTTTTTAAATCTTGGGCACTGTCGCGCAAATATGCTTGCAATGTAATTCCGATATCCGTGCGACTGCGAAACTCTTCCTCTAACAATAAGTCTTTGAGAATGGTCAGAGTTAAACTTTTGTAAGCATACTGTTCCATATCGAAATGAACAGCAGCGCCCAACTCCTTCGCGCGGCGCAGTAACAGGCGAATTCTCTCGCTTACTTTCTCCTCGCTACCTTTAGCATCCAAAGGGTCAAACTGAGAATAAAAAGCCGTTAACTTTACCGATACTTGCACTCGCGGCAGAGTTTCGCCGTCTGCTTTGTCAATTGCATCTACCTGCGGCCAATTCTTCGCTGCATTGGCGAGTTCAGCCATCAATTCCAAATAGCGGTTAAGATAAATTTGCGCCTCAGTTTCAGTGATGACAGCTTCCCCCAAAAGGTCAACTGTAAAACCCATTTTATCTTTGCGAAGCCGCTCTAAGGTTTTAATTACCTGCTTGATATTTTCCCCAGAAATATACTTGTGCGCCAATGTTTCCACAGCAGGCGCAACCGTCGTCGCCGCCAATTGACCCGGAACCGAATCAGGGCTAGCAAAGTTGAGCAATTTTTTCAATGCTTCGGGCAATTCTACCTCTTGGGCGGTCAGGTATTCTTGCAAGTGGCGGGCAATTTCCGGCCTGCTGCGGAGGGCCGGCAAACAGTCAATAAATCGAAACAACTGCACCCGCAGTCCGGGGCTAGCCATCGCCCAATCCATCAGTTTGTCGTCCCAGCGCATTTGGTCTTGGAGTTGCCCGAAAAAAGAGCGCTTTTTCTCTTGAGTTAGCCGCAGGATTTCTTTGGCAATTTCCTGGGTTTTTGCTTCGTAGATGTTTTCAGATACTTGTGCGATCATTGGTAATAAGTAATTGGTAATTTGTAATTAGCAACAGGGGGGGCTTATGTATTTTGTAACTACCCCCTGATACAATTATAGTTGCTATTTGACTTCAATTTTAACTTGGTAGTTTGCTTGGCGATCGCCTGAAATTTCAATAGTATAATCGCCGCTACTGGTTAGTTGACCTTGCCACTGAGCTGTGCTATCAGCAGTACCTAAATTTTCACCGTTAGGAGCAATAATTGCTGCGCTAACTTGACCTTCTTGAACATTTATTGTCATGCTTTGGCCGCTATTGCACTCCACTAAGTAGCGCCTGGATATGTTGGCTCGCAAACTATTGCTCAGAGTAGTTCCCGTAGCACCGGGCTCAAAGTAAACTCGCTCGGTTACAGGGGTTTCCACCGCAGCGGGAGTTGAAGTTGGAGAAGGAGAAGACGACGGCGAGGGGGAAGCAAGTTGCGGAACACCAGACACAGAGGGTATTTGAGTGGGACGGGGTGACGAAGGGATTGTGGGGGGCAGTCGAGTTCCAGGTGCTGGGGGAAGTCCGGGCCGGCGGTTGGCGGGCGCTGCTGCGACGGTTGGAGGGCTTTCGGGGAGGGGTACGTCAGCGGGTAGTTTGATTTGAAGGTTCGCTCTTTCCTGATACATTCTCCACGCTAGCAAACTGCCGAGACTAAGGACGGAACCGACTAAGATTCCGCTGAGAAAAACTGCCAAGATTTGCCAAGATCGGGCGGGTTTTGGTTCGGGGTTCGCAGTTTGAATTGTTGGAGGCGGATAACTTGCAAGTTGAGTTGTTTCCGGCGCGCTATCGGCGGCCATTGGAATTGTTTCGGCTTGGTCGATTGGCCCTGAAAAATCTTCGGGCGCGACAATTTCTACGGAAGTTTCTGGTGGTGCGGAAGTTGAATCGGCACTGGCAATTTCACTGCGAGCGCTCTCATCGCTGGTAGGGGAAATTGTTTCCGGTTGCTGAGTCAAAATTTGTTTTTTTTCCTGTTGGTCGCTCATGGGGCTAAATTTATTTTACAAAGACCGCTTTTAGACATTTTACGTTACTGGTGCGATCGCGCCCGCAGCACCCATACGGCACGGCTACTAACAAAATGCCGTCCGTGTCGATCGAGAAATCTATCTGCTGGGGCGATCGCAATTTACCAATTTTGGGTAAATATTGAGCACAAATTGCGATCGCAACTTACTACCGGACTCAATTATTGGGCAAAGACTGCCAAAAAGTCCGCTCTTCTGGCTTCCTCACAGTATTCGTCGCCGACTGTACGTTTCCTTTCAATTCTTGATAATACCTGTCATCCAGAAAACTAAGGCTGACGCCAGCAGGAAGCAGCAGTTGGCGCAATCTTTCTTGAGTGTAATCTACACCGTCAATCATTGGTCCGCGCGGATTTGAAACTAACAATTTGCCGTTAACTGGCACCGAATTGACCATATTCGGCCACCACGCATAACCGCTGTAGCCAAACATCGCCGGAACTTGAATAATTTGGTCGTCTGCGAGTAAAAACTCTCTTTTCAACTTCTCTACAATCGGATTAAGTTTCTGATTTTGTAAATTAAGATTGTGTTGAATTAAAGCGCGATTTTTCAAGGCGGCACTGACTGTTGTTTGAGTGCTCAAACCACGATTGATCGTAACATCGCCGTAACCTCTTCCCTCCAATTCTTCCAACAGCTTAACTCCGGCTTGTGGACTGGCGATCGCCATTACATATTTTCCGGGAGTTTGAGTGGGAATAAAATTGATAATTTCATCGACTTGGCGAGTCAAAAGCCAAGAAGTATCAATATCCACTGGTGGCCCTTGAATTCTCTGAGCTTGAATAAAATCAAGTACCTCTGGATTAAAACTAGCATTTCCCGAATTCCCGTAATAAACTCGACCCATTGGGTGTCCGGGAATCGGCGGCGTCACCTGCAAATTGCCGTAGCCGTCAGACCACTGACTTACAGGGTCTTCAGAGCGACGAGTACCAATTTTAAATACTTTCAAATTCCGGTCTTGAGGTGATTTAGCAGGCTGGTTTTTGTCTGGCTCGCTATTGCTTTTTATGGCTACATTAAATTGGCGTATTTCGGATTTTTCTGGGAGTTGAACGTATCCGTTTTTCTGGGTATCTTGCATCCAAGTGCGATCGCCCTGGATAATTTTTACTTGAGCGCCCGTTGGTTCTACTGCTTGTTTTAGTTGGGAGATAAATTCGCTGTTTGCCGAGCCGCGGTCGCTGACATGAACTTCGGTTACTGGTGCTGTATTTGGCGCTATCATCCAAGGACTAACGCCCATTTGAATTGTTGTGGAGGCGATTTCTTGACCGTTGTTTTGGGCAGTTGCTTTGAGATTAACAGTGCCGTTCCAATTGCGATCGGCAAATTGTTTGGCTTCGACACCTAAAACAATATTCGTGCTGAAAACTAGAGGTTGAGCACCGGATATATCTACAGGTTGCCAGCCGCCGCCTGTCTTCTGAAAAACGCTGATGTGAGGGCTGGCAATGCTGTCTGCAGTGATAAATAATTGAGAGGTTTTGAAGTTTTCTGACAGTGTTAAGTTAACTTGAGAAAGCATTGCTGCACGGCGGGGAGCTATAACTTTGGTTTGTTGCCAAGTCGGTATCTTGCTGCGATCGTTATTGCGATCGTTAAATAAAATTAGCGGGCCCTTGGACAAAGACCATTGTTCTTTTCCGGGTTCGTCTTGCTCGTTAATTTGACCATCTCTGTTAGTATCTCCCACAAACAAAAAGTTCGACGGGGAGGCAGCAGGCGTAACTGGCGCGGGAGTTGGTGTTGTGGTTGGTTGAGGAGTTGCTTGCTGATTTCTCTCTAACTCTTGTCTTTCTAGTTCTTTTCGTGCTAATTCTTGCCTTTCTAGTTCTTGTCTTTCTAGTTCTTTTCTGGCTAATTCTTGCCTTTCTAGCTCTTGCCTTTCTAGTTCTTTTCTGGCTAACTCTTGCCTTTCTAGTTCTTGTCTTTCTAGTTCTTTTCTGGCTAACTCTTGCCTTTCTAGTTCTTGTCTTTCTAGTTCTTTTCTGGCTAATTCTTGCCTTTCTAGTTCTTTCCTGGCTAACTCTTGCCTTTCAAATTCTTGCCTTTCTAGTTCTTTTCTGGCTAATTCTTGTCTTTCTAGTTCTTTTCTGGCTAATTCTTGTCTTTGGAATTCTTGCCTTTCAAGTTCTTTTCTGGCGAGTTCTTTTTTCTCTTGCTCTTTTCTCTCTATTTCTTTTCGAGCTAATTCTTTTTTCTCTTGCTCTTTTCGGGCTAGCTCTCTTACCTGTTCTTCCTCGGCTCTAATTTTTTCAACAGAACGTGCAACTTGGAATTCGTAGGTAGCGACAGTGAGGTTTCCTTGGTATTCGATGGTTTTGTCGATCGCCCGATCGGTCAAAAAAGAACCGTGAGGAATGAGTCGCAGCGTATCGATAGCCCACTGCCACAGCCGCTGGGACTGTTCCCAAGTAGCAGAAGAAGGATTAGAAGTGCGTCCAATTTCGACTGCTTGGGCGGCTAATTTAGCAGCATCGTCCCAATTATTTTTGGCGATTTCTTCTATTTGAATCTGAATTTGAACGTTTTGGAGTTGCTGGGCCAGAGTTTGGGATTGCTGGTGGTGGATTGCTGATTTCCAAAGTTCTGCAGGAAACGGGGCGCTGTCGGGATTTTTGGCAAGGTTATCTAATTGTACTTTAAGCCGATCGCGCAATTTGTAGAGTTCGGAAAGGGATTGCGGAGTTTCGCTGTCTGGCTGTCGCCCAGAGAGTGCGAGTTGGTAATTTAGGGAAGGTTGAGCCACTGTTGTGGGGACTGCAACCCAAATAATACCGATGACGACACCGAAACCATTGACGATCGCGATCGCAATATATCGAACCCAGCGCATATAGTTTATCCTCAGACACCCAAATGATTTTACCTAATCTTGGGAGCAATGGGGGATTTAATTGTAAGATTTGTAGGATGGGTTTGGGCGATGGCGTCCCGCCCCGCAAGCTACGGCTTTTTTTCATGTCGAAGGACGGTTAACTCGAATCAATTTACCATTCAAAGTATCGATCGCAGAAATAGCATCATTAATTCTGGTCGCCTGTCTTTCCCAGTTGCTATCTTGAGTACAAATGATAATACCAGCATGGTTGGGTTGTGAGCGATGCAGTCGAATGAAATCCCCTCGATTGAGAGTCAAAACTGCTCGCTCATTACTCACTGCAAAAGCCAATACCTCCTCATCAGGAATCCCTAATCCTGCGTTTCCGGCTTCTTGAACTGTTAATACATCGTGACCTAAAGGTCGAAGAAACTCAACTACTGGCAACGGATACTGTTCGTCTGCATAAAGTCGCGCCATGTTTTAGGCTGCCTCATTTTCTTTGATTGCTTGTTCAATTTCTTCTGGGTAAGCATCAGCATAAGCCCAAGCATTGACTAAATCAGCTGCAGTCAAATGGGGATAGCACTTAAAAAGTTCCGCATCGCTGCATCCGAGACGGCGATAACCCACCAGTACCCAAACTTGTATGCGAGTATTGCCGACACAGGCATCCCCTCCACAGACACCGGGAGTCTTTTTAATGCCTAAAGAACCGTTGGTTAAATTTTGAGTTAGGATACTGATTAGTTTAGCTTTATCAGCGAGATTTAAGCTTAAGACTTGAGTTTCTAATTCTTGTATAGTCATAAGTGCGATCGCCGGAATATATTATCTAGATTATAGCAAATTCGCGCCATGTTTTAGGCTTCCTCATTTCTCGCGATCGCTGCTTCAAGTTCCTCTGGGTGTGCCTCAGCATAAGCCCAAGCATTCGCCAAATCTGCTGCACTCAAATGAGGAAAGTCTTGCAAAATTCGCACATCATTTGCACCCAGAAGGCTAGCACACCAGTGACCAAACTGGTATCCGAGTGCCGATACAAGCATCGCCTCCGCACTCTGCGGGAGTTTTTTTAAGGCTTAGAGAATGGAGTGTAACTTAAATAGGTCGTCAAAGAAGTTTTTCACAGTTTGTTTTGCATTTTCATCATCCAAAAACTCATAACCACCAAACCTGTATAATTCATAGCCTGCAAGTCTTAAGCGTCTATCTTCTGCAACCATTTCTGCATAGAGTTTAGGGCTGGCTTTGCCATTTTCGGAATAGTGTTGCTTCCCATCTATTTCAATTACAATATTCTTGCGGTGAGGAAGAAGAAGCAGGAAATCCATTCTTGCTCGCCTTAATCGTTTTTGACCTTTGAGCTGTTTCGATGTATAGGGGTCATAATGCAAGTACACTTGAGGAATTAGTGCTGGTAGTTTTTCTTTCAATTTTCCATAACAATAGCTGTAGTACGTGTTAAATAAAATATTTTCTGGGTGATTGTCCCCCAGAGATATTTTGAGTCGATCGAACAGGTTATGACGCTGCTCAGAACGCGTCTGATTATGGAGTTCTTTTTGGTCTCGCCACCAGTCTACTAACTCTTCCCAGAGAAGCCCTTTTTCCAAAAGTGGTCTATCATATACCAGACAGTATTCTTGATTTTTGACAATCTTAATCTCATTCCTGATTGCATCATCTAAGACAATTTCATGCTTAGGTCCATTTGCCGCGAATATCAGGTTTTTTACCTCACTGCTAACACCCTGCCCTGAAAATTCGAGTCTTGCTATGATTCCTTGATACTCGTCGTAAATTAATTGCTTTGTCTCTCTCTCTTTTCCATTAAAGTATGAAAGAGGATACTTTTTGAATACGCCTTTTATAATTTTAGCTTGATCTAGCGGGCTTGCCTCTTCAAGTATGCGCATGAACGTTTCTCTTGTAGTGCCACATACATGATCTTCTACGTTAATCTCCAAGTCGCAGTAGTAAGGATAAAAATCGCGGTGATCTTGGTAAGAAAAATCACCCATATCTCCCTCGTAAACTTCAATGTAATCATGTACAAGCCTGTATATATCTGATTTCTTGAGCATACTTATTCAATTATTTAGCCACTACAACCATCTATACATCCTACAACCCAATCTCCTATGAAGTCAACACAACAGTTTACAGCAATTATTGAACGAGAAGGCGACGGATATATATCCCTTTGCCCAGAACTTAATATTGCCAGCCAAGCTGACAATAGAGAAGAAGCGCGACAAAATCTGATCGAAGCGTTGAAACTATTTTTTGAGACAGCAGAGCCTTCTGAAGTAAAGACTCGGCTGCATAGCGATCGCCCTTTCAACTAGCCCCACTCAGACTGAAGTAGCCAATGTGCTACACTCAGTATACGCTCAAAACTCACAGTAAAAATGAACAACAATCATGCAATTAGAAGATTACTTTGAATTTTTAACACCCGAAGATATCCGCATCAAAGGAACTCGCGTAGGTATCGAACACGTTCTCTACGAATACATCCACTGCGGCAAAACTCCAGAAGCCATAGCTCAAAAATTTCGGACACTAACTATGGCTCAAGTTTATGCTACGATTCTCTACTATCTGGAAAATCAAGAAACTGTAGGTAAATATGTAGGAGATTGGTTGGAATATTGCCTCAAAGCTGAAGCTGAATACGATCGCGATCCATCACCTTTTGTCTTGAAAATGCGTCAGCTTAAAGAGCAAAATAAGAAATCTCAACAATTAGATCGAATTTATTAGTTATCTTTATTTAATGCTATTATAAGATAAACTAAAAGTTGTAATAAATCGCCTTTTGTTACCATGCAACCCGATAACAGTGAGAGCAGTGAATCTACCAGCGAGCCGCCACGCAAAAGATGCGAATATAGTGGAGAATTCTTGTCTCCCGATCCTACGAGTAACTTTAAAATTTGTGCTTATAAATGCAAGGGTTACGCAGCTTTAGCAACATTCCCTTGGCCCAAAGATCGCCCCTGTCCTCAATCTTTTGACGAAAACTTTCCAGGGCCGTAAAAGTTCACATAAAAAACGGAGAACCAAAATGTCAGACTTAGAAAAAGGTCTAGCCGCTTTTAATAACGAAGATTATACCCAAGCCTTTACCTTGTTAAAACCACTAGCAGAACAAGGTAATGCTGCATCCCAGTGCATAATTGCCAGTATGTACCATTTAGGATTAGGTCGAGAAATGATGATATTAGAAGCAATTAAATGGTACATCAAATCCGCTGAGCAAGGCTATGGTGTTGCCTCAAACAACTTAGCAGGAATTTATCTTTGCGGTGCTGATGGTGTAGCAGCCGATCGCACTGAAGCAGAAAAATGGTTTCAAAAAGCCAGAGAACAAGGATTTTCACATACACCGATTTCCAGTGAATATGTGAACCAAGCTAGCATTGCATAAAACAACACCAAAACAAACCCAAAACAAAAACCCGGTTTCTCCAAGAAACCGGGTTTAATCATCAGCGTTAATCCGCCTGAATCTGCGGTTGCAAAATCCTACAACTGCTTCACCTCAGCAACCAATTTGGCAACCACATCCTTAGCGCTACCAAACAACATCATCGTTTTATCCTTGTAGAACAACTCATTATCTACACCGGAAAAACCAGCACTCATCCCACGCTTAATCACGATCGTATGCTTGGCCTTATCAACCTCCAAAATCGGCATCCCGTAAATCGGGCTCGCCGTATCGTGACGCGCCGCCGGATTCACTACATCATTCGCCCCGATTACCAAAGCAACATCAGTTTCGTCAAACTGCGGATTGATATCGTCCATATCGTACAACTGCGGATAGGGCACGTTTGCTTCCGCTAAGAGCACATTCATGTGCCCCGGCATCCGCCCAGCCACCGGGTGAATCGCGTATTTCACGTCAACACCCATTTTTTCCAAACCGTCGGCTAACTCGCGCACGGCGTGCTGTGCTTGCGCTACAGCCATTCCGTAACCGGGAATAATTACAACCGATCGCGCATAACCCAACATCATCGCACTTTCTTCGAGATTGATGCTGCGAACAGTTTTGTCAGTAGTACCAGCAACCCCAGCAGCACCCGCAGCACTACCGCCACCGCTACCAAAGGCGCTAAACAGCACACTACCCAAGGATCGATTCATCGCCTTGCACATGATTTGCGTCAAAATAATCCCCGACGCCCCCACCAATGCACCAGCGATAATCAGCATATTGTTCATCAAAATGAACCCAGCCACACTCGCCGCAATCCCCGAATAAGAGTTAAGCAGCGACACCACCACGGGCATATCGCCGCCCCCAATGGGTAGCACAAACATGATTCCCAGAATATTGGAAATCGCCACCAAAGCCAGGAATACCGGCACATTTTCCGGATTCGTCAGCATATAACCGCTGCCGGCTAAAAGTGCGATCGCCAGCATGGCATTAAACGGCTGTTGCAGCGGAAACGTCATGGGCGCACCGGGTAGCAATTCTTGCAGTTTCGCAAAGGCCACAAGGCTACCAGTGAAGGTAATTCCACCAATGAGTACACCCAAAAGGATCGTGATTGTCGCGTCTGGAGTTGGCGATTCCGGGATGGTGAGATAGCGCCAGAATTCGCCCACAGCAACGAGTGCAGAAGCCGCGCCCCCAAAACCGTTAAGCAAACCCACCATCTGCGGCATATCCGTCATCGCCACGGTATTCGCCATAATTGTTCCCAAAATGGAACCGACGATAATTCCGACAGCAATCAATTCGTAGCTGACTACTTGCTTTTCCAGCAACGTACCGACGATCGCAATTAACATCCCGATCGCAGCTAACACATTCCCTTGACGGGCGGTTGCAGGGGAACCCAACTGTTTCAAACCGACAATAAACAAAGATGCGGCAACTAAATAACCTAGTTGAATGCCACTGGGCAGAAAATCGCTCACGCTTTAACCTCTTTTTTCTTGAACATTTGCAGCATTCGATCGGTTACTAAGAAACCGCCGACTACGTTAATTGTGGCTAGGGCGATCGCGATCGTCCCCAAAATCGAAGTAACAGTCACATTGCCTTGGCCAGAAATCAGAATTGCACCTAAAACGGCAATTCCCGAAATCGCATTGGAACCCGACATCAAAGGTGTGTGTAGCGTCGGTGGGACTTTATTGATTACTTCAAATCCCACAAACGACGCTAGAGTAAACACCACTAAACCTGCAATCAATCCTTCTGCCATAACAATTGGTAATTGGTAATTGGAAATAACTCGTTCCCGGTTGCGTCTGGCAGGGAATGAATTCCCTGCCGGACTATCGGTTTTACGTTAAGTCACCCCTTTATGATTCGGCGGTTGAAACCGCTACTACACAAACGAAGTCTGCCTCCGCAGACTAAGAAATAAAAGGGGTATTGTAGCCGGATTTGCTATCACTGATAAGCAGAGCCTCGTAACGATAGAACCTCATTAGTCCGCGCAGGCGGACATTGTTTGTGTAGCCGCGATTTCAATCGCCGGGGCTTTTGTTTGTGTGCTTCGCGATTTCACTCGCCGGGCATTTTTGCAAACAACCTTTTAACTGACGGCTTCAGCCTGAGTTTTACGTTAAGTCACCCCTTTATGATTCGGCGGTTGAAACCGCTACTACTACACAAACGAAGTCTGCCTCCGCAGACTAAGAAATAAAAGGGGTATTGTAGCCGGATTTGCTATCACTGATAAGCAGATCCTTGTAACGATAGAACCTCATTAGTCCGCGCAGGCGGACATTGTTTGTGTAGCCGCGATTTCAATCGCCGGGGCTTTTGTTTGTGTGCTTCGCGATTTCACTCGCCGGGGCTTTTGTTTGTGTGCTTCGCGATTTCAATCGCCGGGCATTTTTGCAAACAACCTTTTAACTGACGGCTTCAGCCTGAGCTGCCAAAGCATCGCGAACTCGCTGGTTGCTAATCTCACCGTCGCGGGCAACGCAAGCACCAGCAATGATATCGTCTTCAAAATTCAAATTTAGTTCCTTATCTTTCACCATCAACTGAACTAAAGCCGAGATATTCTTCGAGTAAGTTTCGCTAGCGTGTACCGGCATCGACGAGGGCACATTAATCGGGCCGATGACATTAACGCCGTTCCATTCAACATCTTTCCCCGCTTCCGTGCATTCGCAATTGCCGCCTTGTTCGGCCGCGAGGTCAACAATTACCGATCCGGGCTTCATTTGAGAAACCATTTCTCTAGTAACTAAAATAGGTGCTTTTCTGCCGGGAACTTGAGCGGTTGTAATCACTGCATCGGAAGCGCTGACGTGTTGGGTGAGCACTTGGCGGGTGTATTCTTTGGCCGCTTCTGATAGTTCTTTAGCATAGCCGCCGGCGGCGACGGTTTCTTCCTTGAGTTCGACATCAAGGAATTTAGCGCCCAAACTTTGCACTTGTTCTTTTGTTTCCGGGCGGATGTCGAAAGCTTCGACTACCGCACCCAAACGGCGCGCCGTGGCGATCGCCTGCAAGCCCGCAACGCCCACACCCATTACCAATATTTTCGCGGGGCGAATAGTACCCGCCGCCGTTGTCAGCATCGGAAAATATTTCGGCAAAGCGGCTGCTGCGATCAATACCGCTTTGTAACCGGCCACGTTTCCCTGAGATGACAGTGCATCCATGCTTTGAGCGCGGCTGGTGCGCGGGATCATTTCCATGCTGAATGCCGTTACTTTGCGATCGGCTAAACGCTGCACTAAAGCTGGAGCTCCCAGAGGATTCAAAAATCCGATGAAAACGCCTCCTTCGGGGAGTTGATGAACTTCTGATTCTTGCAAGGCCCCGATTTTCACGACGACATCGGCTTCCCCCCACAGCCTAGCGGTATCGGCGACAACCTGAGCTCCCGCTTCTTCGTAAGCAAGATCCGAGAAAAAGGATTTTGCGCCGGCACCGGCCTCAACCCAAACTTCGACGCCCTGTTTGACTAATCGGGCTACAGCGTCGGGCACTAAAGCCACCCGGCGTTCCCCTGCTTCGACTTCTTTGGCGATCGCTAATTTCATGAACTCTCCTTGATTCTAGTTAACCCTTGTCTGGGGGTTTCAACTACGTTGACACAGACCGATATCGACAGACACAGACAGGGCGGTTGAAACCGCGTCTACACAGACAAAACCTGCCTTCAGGGGTTGAAACTCAAATTTCCCAATCCGCGCACCATCCCCACCAGAGGCAAGTGTAGGCGGGATTTCAATGGCTGGCTGGCTCAAATTTCCCAGTCGGCCCAGGCCCACGAGAGGCAAGTGCAGGCGCGATTTCCATCGCTGGCTTACTTCTCACGTTGATAGTAAAGCCGATCGCCACCAGGAGGGCAGCTTCTTTAACTTCTTTTATAGATTGAACTCCGCTAAACTGTGAAATTTGCGTCAGGGTATGATAGACTTTACTGCTGAGTAATTCTGTAGTTTAAAGGTCTGTTGTCAGTATTACCCAAAAAATAATTGATGTCAGCCAGCGTGCGATCGATTCTGCCGATCGAATTGCCGAGACAGTCGGTAGATTAAAGACATTCATAGCAAATTGCCCGCAGTAAATATTTAAGGTCCCATCGTAATTTTTGTAAGAGGAGTGATTATGAGACGATTATTTTCAGCATTAGCGGTGACAAGTTGCTTGGTGACTGGGTTGCCCGCCATCAGCTTAGCCCAGTCCATGCCCGGATTCACAATTTTCGGCGGCCCCGATCGCGCCAACCAATTAAACTATCGCTTAGATTACGGCAAAGCGGGGATGAGCGGGGATAGATATCGGCTGCGAATTCCTTCCAAAAAAGTAAGTTTGGCGATCGCCCAACTGAACATATCCTATCCAGACTACTACAAAGGCGAATTCGACCAAAAAGACATTAAAGTGCGCGTCAAAGACAAATCAATTGAATTGCAAGAAGTAATCTGGGACAAAGAAAATCGTTTCATAGAAATTTATCCCAAAGAACCAATTGCCGCCGGCAACAATGTTGAGGTTGTACTCTCCAATGTCAGAAACCCATCTCCCGGCGGAATGTACAATTTCAACGTCCGCATCCGCACTCCTGGGGACGTTCCCTTGCTGCGTTACCTCGGTACTTGGCTGTTAAGCATTGATTGAAGGAAGAGTTCGGGGAAGGAATTTCTCGTTAGTAAAGCGATCGCAACAGATAAATTTATCTGTTGCGATCGTTTTGCTACGGGCAAAAATTTAACTCTACTCAAATCCTGGTTTTCGGGAGTTGTAAAATAGAACCTCCGGCTCATATCGCAATTGTCAAGGATTCGTAAAATAAGTCTAGGGGAGTCCCCCGATGGTTGCCCTTGGCTAATTAGGGGTAGATCCAGGGGCGCTACCCCTACAAAATGTTTACCAATCAAATAGGATTGCTCTAGCCGTACTTGCAGCATGAATCTACTAGCAAAAATCAAAAAAATACAACTTCCTCCAGCCCTGCGATCGAGAAATTATCGCCTGTTTTTTGCAGGACAAGGAATCTCACTGATTGGCAATTGGATGACGCAAGTCGCTACTGTTTGGCTTGTCTACAATTTGAGCGATTCACCTTGGATGCTCGGCGTGGTGGGATTTACAAGTCAAATCCCCACATTAATTTTACTGCCTTTTGCAGGAGTTTTAATCGATCGCTGGAACCGCCACCGAGTCATAGTTGCCACTCAAGTATTAGCAATGGTGCAATCCTTAGCGCTAGCAGTTTTAGCGCTAACAGGAGTCATTAACATTTGGCACATCCTGGTACTGAGTTTCTTTCAAGGCGCAATTAATGCCTTTGACGCGCCGGCGCGGCAAGCTTTTGTACCGGAACTTGTAGAAAAGAAAGAAGATTTAGCAAATGCGATCGCCCTCAACGCTTCCATGTTCAACGGAGCCCGATTAATCGGCCCAGCAATTGCAGGTTTGCTGATAGCTACAGTCGGCGCAAGTTATTGCTTTCTCATTGACGGACTCAGCTACATCGCTGTAATTGCAGGCTTATTAGCGATGCAGATCAAAGCCCGTCAAATTGCAGCAACTAATACCAAACCCTTACAAAGATTAAAAGAAGGATTCGTTTATGCCTTCGGGTTTCCCCCGATTCGAGCAATCTTACTGCTATTAGCATTAGTCAGTTTTGCCGGAGTGTCGTACACAGTTTTAGTCCCGATTTTTGCCACCAAAATTCTGCACGGCGACGCACAAACCCTCGGCTTCTTGATGGCTGCTTCGGGAGTCGGAGCCTTTGCGGGGGCGATTTCTTTGATTTCGCGCACCAGTATAGTTGGCATCGGCAAATGGATTGCGATTTCACCAGCAATTATGGGATTCGGACTGATAGGTTTTGGTTTGTCTCGCGTCTTATGGCTGTCATTAATCATGATGTTGTTTGTGGGGTTTGGTTTCATTTTGCAATTTGCAGCAGGAAACACATTTTTGCAAACAATCGTGGAAGACGACAAACGCGGAAGAGTGATGAGCATATACACCATGGCACTTTTTGGAGTGACACCGTTTGGGAATTTAGTTGCCGGCGGATTGGCAAATTATATCGGCGCTCCCAATACAGTCATCATTGGAGGTATAGTGTGTGTTTTAGGCTCCATAGTTTTTACCAAACAGTTGCCAGCCTTAAAAAACTTAGTCCGACCACTTTATCAAAAAATGGGTTTAATTCCGCACTAGCGATTTAGCCTAAAATCACAAAAGCCAACATTAAACAACATTCCCAAAGCTAATATCTGACTGTATCTCCAGCAATCCTCAACAACTTGTAAACTTCTCTCTTCTCTACTCTTTCTCCGCGCCCTCTGCGCCCTCTGCGGTTAAAACATCCAAATTAATTACGCAACCAGAGGTAAAACCAATGGCAAATACAAGTGCAATACCACAGCAGAGCGATCGCGTTCCCTTAAAAACCTGGATCGGCGTCATGGGAACAATTCTCGGCGCTTTCATGGCAGTTTTGGACATCCAAATCACCAACGCATCTCTCAAAGATATTCAAGCAGCTTTAGGCGCAACCTTAGAAGAAGGTTCTTGGATTTCCACCGCCTATCTAGTCGCAGAAATTGTCGTAATTCCCCTGACTGGCTGGCTATCGCAGGTTTTTTCAGTCCGTCGCTACATCTTGGTAAATGCCGCTTTCTTTATATTCTTTTCCATGTGCTGCGCTTGGGCGTGGAATTTGAACTCAATGATTGTATTTCGGGCTTTGCAGGGGTTGTCAGGCGGCATTTTAATTCCGATGGCTTTTACATTTTTGCTGACAAATTTGCCGCCCAAAAAGCAGCCAATCGGCATGGCGATGTTTGCACTGACAGCTACTTTTGCACCATCCATCGGGCCGACATTGGGAGGTTGGCTGACTGAGAATTACGGCTGGCAATATGTCTTTTATTTAAATTTAATTCCAGGGCTGCTGCTGCTAGCTGCTGTGTGGTACGCCGTCGCCCCCACACCGCTGAAACTCGAACTGCTAAAAGAGGGCGACTGGTGGGGAATTATCTCGATGGCGATCGGCTTGGGTTCCCTGCAAGTCGTGTTAGAAGAAGGAAGCCGCAAGGACTGGTTTAGTTCTGATTTTATTGTGCGTTTAAGCATAATTGCTGCAATATTTCTCAGCGCTTTTTTCTGGATTGAACTAACTCGCAAACGACCGTTTATTAACTTGCGCTTGCTGACCCGCCGCAATTTCGGTTTAGCAACTATTGTGAATATTTCCTTGGGGGTGGGATTGTACGGTTCGGTGTACATTTTGCCCCTGTATTTAGGTCAGATTCAGCAGTACAATGCCATGCAAATTGGCGAGGTGATTATGTGGGCTGGCGTGCCGCAGTTATTCATCGTGCCGATAGTGCCGAAATTGATGCAGCGAATCGATATGCGGCTGCTGATTGGCATCGGTGTGAGTTTGTTCGCGGTGAGTTGTTTTATGAATGCCAGCATGACTCACGAGACGGGTATCGATCAGTTGCGTTGGTCGCAATTAGTCCGGGCACTGGGACAGCCTTTAATTATGGTGCCGCTGTCAACTATTGCCACTGCGGGTATGGAGAAACACGAGGCTGGTTCGGCTTCTGGTTTGTTTAATATGATGCGAAATATGGGAGGTTCGATGGGGATTGCGGCGCTAGCAACTTTGGTGACGCAGCGCGAGCAATTTCACTCGAATCGATTGGGGGAATCTATTTCTTTGTACAATCCGGCAACGCAGGAGCGACTTAATCAAATGACTCAGTATTTTGTGAGTCGCGGTGCAGATTTAAGCGTGGCGAAAGACCAGGCAATTAAGATAATTGATAATATTGTCCGCCGTGAAGCTTATGTAATGGCTTTTAATGATTGTTTTTATTTTGTGGGAATTGCTTTGCTGTTAAGTGGGATTGCTATTTTGGGTTTTAAAAAGGTGAAAGCGGGTGCGGGTGCTGGGGGAGCTCATTGATTATGTAGGGCGCGGAGTGCGCTGCATCTTTGGGGCGGGCAGGATGCCCACCCCACAAGAATTTTAAGAGTTTTCAAAATGGAAACTAAATGTTTTTTAGCTTATTCACCATTCTTGTTGGGCTTCTGCTTCTGCTTGGATTAAATGTTGCCGCAGTTGCACCCAATTTATTTGATGAGAGGGCAAATCTTCGATGAGCTTTCCGCGCTGTAAATGCAGAATTCGCGTGCTAAATTGCTCGGCTAATTCTAATTGGTGGTTGACCATTACAATTGTGGTTTGGCCGTTTGTTAGCTGTGTCAATACTTGCAAAAGGTAGGCGGCTTTTCCTGCGTCTAGGGCGGATGTTGGCTCGTCTAAAAGCAAGATTTTTGGTTGTAGGATGATGCCGCGGGCGATCGCCACGAGCTGTTTTTGGCCTGTGGAAAGCTGGAATTCGCTGCGATCGAGCCATTCTTGGGGTATATGCAGTTGTTCGATCGCCCCGCTAATTCTCTCAGCAATGTTTGATGAAGTCACGCCCCGCAGCTTCAAAGGATAAGCCAATGCTTCTCGCACCGACATTCCCAAAAGCTTGGATTCTTGCAGGATGAGGGTGATTTGTTTGCGGAGTTCGATCGCAGGTATTTGGCGATATTCTGTATTTTCCAGATAAATCGAGCCGCTGGTGGGACTGCTGAGCCGATTTAGCAACCGCAACAGCGTTGTTTTGCCGGCACCTGAAGGACCAACAATTGCCACGCGAGATCCCTTGTGTACGTGAAACGATATATTTTCCAACAAATAACTTGAGGCGATCGGTGTTTTCAAGCTTACACTGTCAATTCGCAGTTGAGGATTTGTTTCTGTATTATTTTCCGAATAATTAGGCATTTAATTAATTAAAAATATGACCTTTGTGGAACGGGCATCTTGCCCGTTCTTAAGGCAGGCAAGATGCCCACTCCCCAATCCAACTGACTCTTTGTGGAACGGGCATCTTGCCCGTTCTGAAGGCAGGCAAGATGCCCGCCCCACAATCCAACTCACTCTTTGTGGAACGGGCATCTTGCCCGTTATTAAGGCAGGCAAGATGCCCGCGCCACAATCCAACTCAAACTCAAACTTTTACTGTTTTTTCTAAAGGAAAACCCAGCTTTTCGCGCTGTTCCAAATAAAGCTGAGCAACTCTCCGCGCCAAGTTGCGAATTTTGGTGATGTAGCGGGTTCTTTCCGTTACCGAAATCACACCTCTAGCATCGAGTAAATTGAAAGTGTGAGAACATTTTAACACATAATCAAGACTAGGCAAAACCAATCCTTTTTTTGTCAAGTGTTCGGCTTCTTGTTCGTACAATCCAAAGAGAGTAAACAGCAATTCCGGATTGGAAGCTTCAAAGTTATAAGTACACTGTTCTATTTCTCCTTGCAGGTGAACGTCGCCGTAAGTGATGCCATCTTTCCACTGAATTTTCGTCATCGCATCGACTTCTTGGAGATACATTGCGAGGCGTTCTAGTCCGTAGGTAATTTCAATGGAGACGGGGCGACAGTCAATGCTACCGCACTGTTGAAAGTAGGTAAATTGGGTGATTTCCATGCCATCGAGCCAGACTTCCCAGCCCACGCCCCAAGCTCCGAGGGTGGGCGATTCCCAGTTGTCTTCTACAAAACGAATGTCGTGGTCTTCTGGGCTAATTCCTAATGCTCTGAGGGAGTCTAAATAGATGTCTTGGATGTTGGGAGGAGAGGGTTTAATTAAAACTTGATATTGATAGTAATGTTGGAAGCGGTTGGGATTTTCGCCGTAGCGTCCGTCGGTGGGGCGGCGACAGGGTTCGATGTAGGCGACAGACCAAGGTTCGGGGCCGATTGCTCTGAGAAAGGTGTGGGGATTCATGGTTCCTGCACCTTTTTCTGTGTCGTAGGATTGGGCGATCAGGCATCCTCGATCGCTCCAGAATTTGTTTAAGGTGGCAATGACTGATTGAAAGTTCACTGGTTTAAATATGGCTAGTATGTGTCTCAACTTATTTAAGCATACTCAAGGCAGGGTTGATTGAAATAAACCCTGCCGAAATTAGATAAGAGATGCTGAACGTATCGCTGGATATTTAAGTTCTTTTTTCAGGTATATTGTATCGATCGAGTTATGGCGATCGCTCTCTGTGTAATGGCGATCGCTACACCGCCTGAAACACGACTGGGCTAGCACTACTTTGATAATCGAGGCCAGTCATAATATGCTCTGGTTGGATACCTGCGACAATCAGTGCAGCGGTTAACCCTTCCTCAAAGTTATCTTCTTCAATGATGACATGGCGATCGACCAAGCGAGCGTGAAACAGAATCGTGTCGATCCAGCGTTGCTTATCCAAGCCTGTAGCGAGAATCAGGAAATGACCTGAATCCGTATCGCAAACAGGATAAAGCTGAATCGCTTGTAAGCGAGGTTGCGATCGTGTAGCTTCTTGTAGGGTTTGTTTCAGGATATCTGCATAATTTAGTGAGCGATCCATTGAACAATAGCCTCCTGCTCTGGTTCGTAAACTAATAAGTTAATTCTATTCCGTTGAACGGCTAGCTGAAAAATGGGTTTTTGGAAGTGTCGAATATAGATGGTTTGAGCGATCGCTAGAAATAACTCCCGTTTGGGATCTTGCTCCTCCAAGGCCCATTGGTAAAGCTGAAGCTGTCCCATCGTTTTTTCCAGTTCATTAATTACTGAAGGAGAGTCGAAGTCTTTGATTTCCACAGCTATTTTCCGTTCTTCTTTTTCTGCTGCGAAAAACTTTTCTGCTCCTAAATCAGGTTTCAAGATCGTTTGTTCTAACACTAAGATTAACGGGTCATCCGTAATTGTCCATCCATCTTTTTCGAGAGTGTGGCGCAGGGATAGATGTAAATTATCGCGTCTAGACATTAGTTCTGAAAGCTTGATTTATCGTTATATTTTAGCATAATTTGATACAATTTGCCACAGCTTGATGAGGAACAAAAATTTAGAGAATCATTTCACTCCTTAATATGGTTCTCCGGCGCGTTGAGTTACTAACCGACGCAAAGTGGCTGGTACATAACTCATGCTGCTGTCTGTAAGTGTTTGTAAGCATGAGCTTTGGCTAACCGCACCCAATGTTCTAGGAGCAAGTATCGATCGAGTTCGACTCTGTGTTATCCTCAGAGGCAATAAAAGGAAAAGACTTGCAAATCAATCCGTATTTACTTCGTTTCAATGGATCATCTATCTCAATTTTTCTATACTCCATATAACTACCGTGATACCCCAGAATTGCCAGAAATACCCGCACAACTAGGTTTGACAAATTGTAAAGTTCAAGAGATACATCCACTTCATAAACTCCTTCATGAACAATCTTGTTTCTTATTTTTATGAACTCTAATTTTGGAAATAAGTCTTCATACGGCACACTATAAGTCTTAAACATTTCCTCGAGGCTAGTTCCTAAATCTTTCTTATTGTATAAACCCCTCTCAAAAGACTCTTTAACTTGACTCGAATAAATATTATACTTTTCAAGAACGTCTGGGTTATCAATTTCTTGCTGGAAGTCAGATACAACCTTTAAAATCTTTTCTCTGATTTTTTTGGAAATATCCTTAGGAAGAAGCTTCTTCTTACTATCCTTGCTAAAATATGCTTCATTTAAGGATTCTAAAACCGTACATAAAAGTAAGAAATTAACTTCAGCCATAGGGCTAACAAATGTATCAATGTACCAGGTTAAGGCTAAACCTACACCTTTATCGCTGAAGGTTTCCCATGTCAATTTTTTAGCACACTGCTGCATGAATAGCTCTAAATGAGGTGATTGTATAACAGCTATTCCCCTTGCTTCACTACGTAGTTTTCTCCCTGACCAGTATTCACTTTTTATCTGAAAATGCTCATACCTCACACCCTTGATGCTATATATTTTATCAACGCAATGCCCCGATGCAAGTGAAAGAAGAGATATGAGCCAAGCACAATAAGTCTCATAGGAATCTTGTTCATTTTCACGAATATTTCTGAGTGTCATCTCTGCGCTTAAGATACCACTTTTATTGCTGCTTTCTCTTTCTCTAGTTGAAACGGACTCAATACACACTTCAGCTTCAAGGTTTCCTATTTGAGCTTTGAAATTGTCTATTACTTCTATATTTCCAAGACCATACGCAATTTCTTCGGTTCCTCCCTCTTCTAAGGAATCTAAATTGTAATCAATGTCCAAGTCCCTAAGTCTAACTTGAGATTTACCCTGTTGCTCCATATTTTTAGAGTTGTCAACCCCAAACGTGACTGGAAAGTTGGCATCAGCAATAATCGCCTTTATTTTCCATCCCTCAACTGTTTTGCCTTCAATCTCGTAATCACCATCATATGGTTGTTGAACAATCTCTATCTCTGTTTCAAGTCGATCGAGTTTCCTGAATTGCATAATATCTGCTGGCTTTATTGTCTCACCTTTTAACTGAGAAATGGGGACAGATTCATCAGATATTTTGTCATTAATGTGTTGATTTACTTGGGAGTTAATTTCACACAAAATATTGCCGTTTACATAGCAATATATATTAGCGTCATTGATTTCTATCGGCTGAGTATCTTCTTCGTGAAGCTTCTTAAATAACCCTGAAAAAGTAAACTGCTTTTTAAGTTCCATACTGGGGTCTCTAGAAAGTAAATAATCCTGTTTAAATTATGAGGTTGATTCAGCAGATTGTCTGCTTGAATACCACACAGCCTAACAATTCAAATGCAGCATAGCACAAATTAAGAAAAAACGCTTCGATTTAGTGTTCCTGGATGCAATCATGCCATATCTAGATGGATATGAGGTGACGGCACAAGTGCGTCAGAATCAGAAGTTATCTTTTATGCCTATTGTGCTGATGACAGATTGCGATAGTCCCAGCTTAGTTTATAGGCTAGATTGTGGCGCAGATGATTTTATTTGCAAGCCGATTAAACGGAAATATCTGCTGGCGAAGATTCGGGCGTTGTTGCGGTTGAAGTCTGCGATTGATGAACGCGATCGCCCTAGCCGCGCACGCTGGCGCGATCGCATTTACGAAGGTGCGGATACAATCACGAACGACATTACCATCCGCTTTCATCAACCCCTATAGCGAGATCGCAATTTCTGCAGATTGATTTCCCCCATTACGAGAGCGAAGATGTCAGGTAATTTCCGTATCGAGTCGCTTGAGTAAAAGCATTAGTTTTCCCTCGCTGAACCGTTGAAACTCTCCGTTCATTAAATGAGATACTTCTGACTGTGGAATGCCAATAAGTTGACTAACTTCGCGTTGTTTAAAGTTCCGTTGTTTCAGGATACGGATTACTTGAATCCCTATTTTGCCTCGCATAAAAAGTTCATCTGCGTCCTTCAGACCGAGGTCAGCGAATACGTTGCCACTGCTTTCTTCAAAAATCGGTTCTTGTGTCATGGTTGTTCCTCTCTTGGCATGGTATAGTACCCATCTTCGATTCGCATCGACCACTCATGAAAACAGACACCATTTTCTACAGCCTGTTTCAGGAATTTCCCAGCTTCTTCTTTGAACTGATCGATCGTTCCCCAGACGAAGCCACCGCCTATGAATTCACCTCCCGCGAAATCAAACAACTCGCATTCCGCATCGACGGGTTATTTCTCCCCAAAACCGAAGAACCTGAAAAACCATTTTACTTGGCTGAAGTTCAGTTTCAACCCGATGCCGACTTGTACTACCGAATCTTTGGCGAACTCTTTCTCTATCTGCGACAATACAAACCCCTCAATCCTTGGCGCGTGGTTGTCATCTATCCCAATCGCCGCATCGAACACGAACAGATGCTGCAATTTCAGGAACTCTTAACCAGTCAGCGCGTCCAACGGATTTACCTCGATGAATTGCCAGAAGCCGCAGATCGATCGCTCGGAGTGAAAGTTGTTAAACTGGTAATCGAGCCAGCAGAGACAGCAGCAGAACAAGCACGCCAGTCGATCGCAATGGCCCGACAACAGTTGTCCGATCCAACCGTTCTACGCGATTTAATTAACCTGATCGAAACAATTATCGTCTACAAACTCCCCCAGAAAAGCCGCGAGGAAATTGCCGCCATGTTGAATTTAAGCGAACTCAGACAAACTCGATTTTACCAGGAAGTCAAGCAAGAAGGTTTAGAAGAAGGACTCGAACAAGGTGAGCGGCAGGCGAAGTTAGAAGCCATTCGTCGCACGATCGGGTTGGGGATAAATTTAGAGACGATCGCGCAATTATTAGATTTGTCTCTCGAATTTGTTCGCCAAACAATTAACAAAATCCAACGGGAATCGATGTCACTCCCCGAACAAAAGATCGACTCATTTATCGAACTATTAACTCAGCAGCGATCGCTCTTCGGGGCCGAACAATTAACCGAACTAGCCCAGCTAATTGAACCCTTATCCGATGAGATCGATGTCCTTTCAGAAGCGATTTCATCCTGGGCTGAAAATTACCCTTCAATTCAGGAAGCTCAAGCCAAACTGCTCGAACCACTACCGCCGATCGCTAAGGCATCAGAAAAAGCAGCAGTCACCCCAGAAAGTAGCGAATCTCAACTCGGCGATCACCTCAACAAACAAGCTCTCAAAAATGCCATTTTATTGTAGCGCCATCTGCCATATTTCAACTGGCAAATAAACAGAGGCAGATATTGCTGTCTTGCATCAGGTGTTGAGTAGAAGCGATCGCCAAATTGCCACTAAACAACAGAATAGTCAGAACCCCGACTTATTCAAGAAGTCGGGGTTCTGACAGTGAAAAAGTTGAGATTACTTTCTAGTTTAGTCTGCAGGAGCCAGGGAAACTAACAGAGTGATGTTGTCAACGCCGATGACATAAACCGTGTCTCCCGGTGTGAGAGTGATTTGGCGATCGCACCGTGCGGGCCACCAGCTAGCTTGGAAGCGGACGCGACCTGTTTGATTCGGGTAAATCGATTCATCGACGACAGCTTCTTCGTTGAAATAGTTAAAATTGGTGTTGATGTAGTTGTCGATTAACATATTCTTTTCTGTGCTGTAGGTGTGAGTAGAAAAAATAGAACCGAAAGCTTTTACTACGTTGAACATTTTCCTGACTCCTTTTGTGTTAATATATATCGAAGTTTAATCGCCTATTTATGCTATTTAAGAGGTTGCATTTCCAGGATTGAGATTTATTTGTTGCCGTTGTATTTCAATCTCTGATTTAGTCTGCAGGAGCAAGGGAAACTAACAGAGTGATGTTGTCCACGCCGATGACATAAACCGTGTCTCCCGGTGTGAGGGTGATTTGGCGATCGCACCGTGCGGGCCACCAGCTACCTTGGAAGCGGACGCGACCTGTTTGATTCGGGTAAATCGATTCATCGACGACAGCTTCTTCGTTGAAGTAGTGGAAATTGGTGTTGACGTAATTTCTGATTAGTATATTGTTAGCTGCGCTGTATCCTTGGGTAGAGAAAATCGAGCCGAAAGCTTTTACTACGTTGAACATGATATTTACTCCTGTTGTGCTAAAATATATGGATGTGTAATTGTCTGTTTATGCTATTTGAGAGGCTGCATTTCCTCGGTTAAGATTGATTTATTGCTCTGATATTTCATTGTTCTTGCCTGCCGTGGTTCTATCGGGATAAAAGGCAAAGAATTTTTGAAATGTAGAAGGGATTTGAGAAGCGGTTGCGGGGAGTATAAATCCAGTAATTCCGAGGTATTGAATTAAGGATTTCATGGTTGAGCAGTTGGTGGGATTTGCCTCAAGGGTAGATGTTGTTAGCTACATTAGAGATTGTCTGATTCCGCATTACTGCTGCTGTGAAAATGTTTTATTTTTGGGTTGGATTTTTGGGTTGAGTTTTTTGATTGGGTTGTGACTCACTTGCTTTACACTTACTAATTTGCCAGGAGTCGAATATCTTTGGGGCGATCGCCAGTCCACTTTCCGGGTTTGGTACTGGCACAGGACACTTTTCCACCTGCCAGCAACGATTTTGCAAAGGTTTTTGCCTACATATCGCGCTTGTAGCTGTGCCAATTTAGCCAACTGGACTACCGCGAACGGTGAATTATGAACTTACGCATTCTCGATCGCCCAATCCGGAATATCCATAAATATCTAGTCCGCAACTTACGCACCAAACCTCTAAAAACCCCGTTTCTGACACCCAGTGCGCCATTAGGGGCCCATAAGCGGATCTATAATATAAGCAAGTAAACTTGGCAACTCACCCGCCCTCCCCATGCGATATTGATTTGTACCTACCTACTTAGGCATAGAAAATAGGCGATCGAGATGGAGCTCAAATCCGGTAGCATCGTCGGGCGTAAAATCCAGTCAACAGTCAACAATCACCGATCGTGCAACCGGACTCGATCTCATTCATCTGCGTTAATCTGTGTTTATCTGCCCTCATCTGCGGTCTAAACAAGAAAATTTTTTAACCGCAGATGACAAGGGATTGACGCTGATTCACGCAGATATCGATCGCACTCTGCAATCGCAATTATCGAACTGGTCGAACTTAAAATCAATTCATAAATTCAGAATCTTAAATTCATAAAACTCATAATTATAGAAAACTTTTTTGATACTGCATAATTGTTACAGGAATTCTGAGTAAAGTTTTAGCTAATTGAGACAAGCCGAATTTGAATTTAAGCGACTGCGGCAATTCTTGCCATGCAGCTTCTACGAAGCCAAAGCGAGTATAAAATGATGCGAGTCGCTTTCCCAAACATTCTAAATATAGCGGTTCTGTAGCTTGTTGAATTAAATATTTTGCGAGGTAAGTTCCCAAACCTCGATCGCGCCAATCTTTCATCACCACCAAACTGCCCAATTCTTGCGCGCCCGCAAAGTTCCGCAACTGTCCGCAAGCTACCAAATCCCCACTGCATTCTATCACCCAGAATTGCTCCCAGCGCAACTGAGTTGGATCGAGTTTGGCGCTCCACACTAACATTCTAATTGATTTGATGTCTTGAGCACAGGCAGGGCGGATGGCGCATTGTGGCGGCAACGAAAAAGAACTTTCATTCATTGTGATTCCTGTTGACTGTCTCGTTTGGATTGAGCTTTCAACATCCTTTCTTTTAACCGCGCATTTCTCTCGGCAATTTCGGCATTTCCCTCATACCAAGGCGGAACATCGTCATAATCGGGAATTCCATCATCTATCAGATAGCGCGCGTTGGGCTGCTTGGGATAGCCTGCAGCCAATCCTCCAGTACAGATAACAAACAAGGCTGTATTATCAGCAGCTTTTAATGCTCTCTTTGCTGCGGGAGAAACTCGCACAATATCGCCGCCCTCAAGTGTCAATAGTTCCCCATCTACAACCATCAGGCCTTTGCCTTCAACTACAATATAAACTTCTTCTTGTTCTGCGTGGCTGTGAGTAAATGTGTAGCCATCGCCAGCAGGCAAGCGAATCAAACCTAAAGCTACTCCTTGCAGATTTAGCTGTCGCCAAGGGTTGGTGAGTTGGGGCAAATTGTTAAAGTCAAAGTGAGCTTTAGTGAATTTATTGTTACTTTCACAATCTAGTTCCATATTGTGCCTTTAAGTAAAAGTGCTGTAACTGGAAATCATACCAGATAATCGCTTCAAAATGCGAAATACTTCGTAAAAGTCATTAGCGCGATCGATTACGAACTCATAAGATAAAGCGTACTGCGGAGTGTCTTGTTTAATCAATTTGATAAATCTGAAGTTGCTGCCATTTGTCAGAAGCCCAAAAGTTGGTGTGTCTGGACTGGGGTCATTCAGCATATAAAATAGTAACTGGGGAAGTCCAGCTTCAACGGAATATTGCGATCGCTTCGCTTCTATTGCAACAACCCAAAAAGATTCAATTAAAAGCAGAACATCAATACTTCCCCGGACAAGTATATTTTCATCCACGGTGACAAGTTCCACCGATTTTTCTGCCTCTATGTGAAACGGATTCAAGTAGAAATCTGCTAAAAATAGCAAGGGAGCCAGTACCACCATTTTTACGGTATCTTCTATCATGGGGTAGTCAGCACTGTTAGCATAGCCAGCCTTTACTTTGTCTAAATATCGCTTTTCTTCATCAGTAATTTCAGGTAAATCCTCAATCCACTCCCGGAAGAATTGCTCCTCTTCTGCAAGTTGGCAGTTAAATTTTTTTTTGACATCGCGCAGTGTCAGTGTTTTTGCTTGAATGCTTTGTGTCATATTTTTATGTAGCTATTTGCTGGTTCGTGTTGATTGTAGCATTTCAACTGTCGATCGCCTCCAACAAAACCTCCGCGCCAAACCTTACCGCATCGGTACAAGGCAATCCCGTTTCTGCTTGAACTTCAGCTATTGCTAACAGCGCTTCTGCCTCATTTAAGTGATGAGTGTTGAGGGCGATCGCGCTCACTTTTCCCCCTGAAAAAGCACCCGCAGCAGCGGCTAACATCTCATACAATTCGACCACTTTTGATAAATGTGGAATCGATACGTGCGGGTGATGGCGAATGTTAGTTTGTCCGGCTCGGTGCGCTAAAATTAAGTGAGTTGGCTGCGCACCCCGCAACAGCGGCAGAGTCGCCGTCGAACCCGGATGCAATAGCGAACCTTGCCCTTCTACGTGCAGAAGATCGCATTCAGAACCCAATTTTATCACCATTTGTTCGACAGCACCAGCCGCGAAATCAACTCGCACTGCATCCAAAGGAATACCTTCATTTCCGATCATTAAACCCGTTTGACCGGTTGCCAAAAATTTGGAACGCAAACCCCGCTGTAAGCAAATGCGATTGAGTTCCAGACTGGTTGACATTTTGCCAACGCTCATATCTGTGCCGACAGTTAACACGCGGCGACAACTTAATTGAGCAGCAGCAGCAGAGGCGATCGCACCGACAGATGTCGGTTCCTGACGCACGTCCCAAATCCATTGATTTTCGGTTAACGGAACTGTTATCAAAGGTGCAATTTTTTCGTGCAAACCGTTGACAATTGACAAACCTGCTGCTACCGCTTGATTAATTTCTTGCAGCCATTCTGCAGGCAAAACACCCCCGGGAGTAGCGATACCAATTAGCAGAATATCCGGCGAAAATTGCAGTGCTTCTGCAACGGAAGCAACTATCGGTACTTGTTGAGGAATGCCCGTTAATTCAGGTAAAGATTGTCCGGCACATTGGCGGTCTATTACTGCTACAATTTGTGCTTCGCTGTAGCGCAAAAATGCTAAACCTGTTTTGCCGGAAGAACCGAGAATTCCCTCGTGGAACAAGATAGCAACTTTGCCATTTTTGATGGGATAGTTTTTAGTCATTGGTTCATTGTAAGTAAATGAAACTTGAAAATATATCAGCCCAGGACGCAGTGAGTGAAACTTTAGCTTTCGGAAGGAGAAGGAAAACAATTGCCAAGGTTATGATAACTTGATATTCTGTTACATGGTAAAGTTTATTTGCGCCGACCTACTTACTTCTATTCTCCAATCTCAACTCGCCGCACTCCCAATCCGGATCGCTCGTTTGGCAACAAACACCCATTTTCGACGATCGCACCGGTGAAAGGATCGTCTAATAAATTTAAGTGACTGTCCAAATCCAAATAGTCAGCTAGCGGTGAAAGTTGTGCTGCTGCTGTATTTGCGATCGCGCTATCTGAATAGCAGCCGAACATTACTTGCAAATTGCAGGCTTTGGCTGTGTGAATCATCCGCATTGCTTCGGTTAATCCGCCTGACTTCATCATTTTGATATTGATGCCGTGGACGCACTGCGCTAACTTGGGTATATCGGAACTATTAAAGCAACTTTCATCAGCAAAAATTGGCAGGGGCGATTGACGGTACAGTTCTGAGTATTCATCCATACTTGCGAGGGGTGAAAGCGGCTGTTCGACATAATTTATCTGGTATTTTTCCAGCCAGTGACACATCTCTGCTGCATCTTTTAAACTCCAACCGCCGTTAGCATCTACACTAATTTTAAGGTTAGCTGGTGCTTCGTCTAGCACTGCTATTAACATAGCTTTGTCGGCTTCGATTCCTGCGGGATTTCCTAATTTAACCTTAACGGCGCGGTATTTGATGCTTCCTGGATCGGTCGCATCTTTACCAAACCAATCGCGCACTCTTTCTCTTGCACCAGACGGCGAATTAATGCCGATTGTGACGGAGGTGGGGACGATGCGCGATCGATCTAATCCCCACATTTTCCACAGTGGCAAGCCTGCTTTTTTGCCCAGCCAGTCGTGCATTGCCATGTCTATACCGGCGCGGGCGGCTGAGGGTAACTTGACCTCTGTTAATAATTGGGCGATTTTTTGGCGATCGAAGGGAGTAAACTTTTCTAGCAGCGGTGCAACCTCCTGCAATGCGGCTAGCAGAATTTCGGTAGTTTGGGGCCGAGAACCTGTGGAAAACGGCGAAGCTTCTCCCCAGCCTTCGATGCCTTCGTGTTCTAGCTTCACCCATAAATTGGTACTTTGGGCTGTTGTACCGCGACTGATGGTAAGGGCAAACCGCTTGCGGACAGTGAAAGTTTCAATTTGAACGTGCATTGTCAGGGATTGGTGATTTTTTGTAGATAAAAATCCGAGGGGGCGGATTGCGCCGCTCTTGCGATTTGTAACTTTTTACTTTATAGTTTGATTTTGCTTGTTCTAGTTTATCAAAAACTTGATGAAGTTCATTATTTCTGTTTCGCCGAAGAGAGTTGCTTTCTCTCTCAGCATTTGGGTGTTCTTCTTTGCTGTTGCTGGTTGCATCGTACAAGTTCTGCGCTACGGTTTTAACAATAAAGAACGCTGGACTGATTTGTTTAATTTGGACAGAGAAATAAATTATCCTTCGTGGTACTCGTCATTTACTTTGCTGTTTTGCGCGATTTTGCTAGGTATTATTGCTAGTGCTAAGAAGAAGCAGGGCGATCGGTATTTTGGACACTGGAAAGCGCTGGGGTTCATCTTTGTATTTTTTTATTTAGATGAAATATTGAGTTTGCACGAAATATTTATTATTAACGACTTGCGAAAAGCACTGGATTTAGGGGGACTTTTTTACTTCATTTGGGTAATTCCGGGGGCGATTTTTGTTGTGGTTACTGGGCTGGCTTATCTAAAGTTTCTCCTGCACCTACCCCGGAAAACAAAGGATTTATTTTTATTGGCAGGCAGTATATATGTCGGTGGAGCACTTGGCATGGAAATGCTTTGCGGCTATTATGCAGATGCGGTAGGTCAGCGAAACTTGATATACGGTTTGATGGCTTCTGTTGAGGAAATTTTGGAAATGGTAGGGGTGATCGTATTCATCTACGCCCTGCTGTCTTATATCGGTTCCTATCTTGAAAATATTGATTTGCGGTTGAAGATAGTGGAGAACCAACAGAGGTAAGGCTGACGATCGACCAAGATTATTAGGGCGGTTGAAATCGAAGATATTATGACTATCTACTTCTACACCACTGGCAGCGACTACGGCTGTTTTTCTAATTTTTCCTCTCACGGATTCGAGTTAGACGGAGAATATTGGGCAACTACCGAACATTATTTTCAAGCACAAAAGTTTCCCAAAACGGCTCATTGCGACCAAATTCGCCAAGCAAAAACGCCGAAAGATGCAGCAAAAATGGGACGCGATCGCTCTCGTCCCCTTCGCAAAGATTGGGAAGAAGTAAAAGATGATATCATGCGAAAAGCCGTACTCCGCAAATTTGAAACTCATGCCGAAATTAGAGAAATTTTACTAGCTACTGGCGATGAGGAAATAGTCGAAAATTCCCCTATTGATTACTATTGGGGTTGCGGTAAAGATGGCAGCGGCAAAAATATGTTGGGCCAGATTTTAATGGAAGTAAGGGAAATATTGCGAAAAGGCACGTCAGAGTAAAACATAATTTAAATTTCCCACCATAAAGCAGGACTTGTTTAATAGTAAGTCCTGCTAGGCGGCTTCGCGAGCCTTTCCTCAATTTTCTTAAACACTGAACTAAAAAATCCGCGTGAGCAACTGTCAAAACCTGTGCCAATCTCCTTAGGCTGTTCTAGTAGAGGGTTTCGCCTCTCCTCGGAGACTGCCAAGCAGGGGAAACGGTAAAAACCCTGCACCACTTTTTGTGTTTTAACAACTACTCTCAACCGGAGTTAACTTTTATCGTCGCAAGTACAGCATTGTTAGCCAGCCGCCTCCCGGACACCGTTCTCCTTAGGTTGGCGATTCACAGGTAAAACAGCAAAACACCTGTTCTGGTTAAAGTTGGTTTTTTATTTATGCTGTATATTTCTATTGTGTGCGATTTTTGGAAAGTGTGGGCTGTTGTACAGAATTCTTTACAATTTTTGCCGCGGTAGCTTTTTGCTAAGGAGGGAAGGAAAGGCACTTGTTGAATTTTTGACCTATTTGCCTAGTGTCGCGGTGAGTTGCCGCATTTGCTGTTGAATCCGGTTAAATTCTTTCTGTTCTTCGCTTAGCAAAGCATTGTTGATCGGCCCTCGCATATCCCACTGCAATTCTGACAACAACAACAAACAGCCAGCCATAATTATGCCAGTGGTTAAATATTGCCAAGGTGCAACAAAAGTTAATAGAGGGATGCTAAATAGATGAGTTAGTCCGCAGAGGAGAAAAGTGCGCGATCGCAAACCGAGTCCCGTACAAAAATAGCCGATCGCGCTCAACCCCAACCACAAATCGCAAAGGTGCAGCAACAAACCTCCCCAACCGGCAAAAATACTGCAATCGGTCAGAACCAAACCAGTTATCATCAAAATCGCCCAACAGTAAAGAATCCAGCTAACTCGCTCGACTTTTACCCAAAACAAAGTCAAAACAGCCATCCCCGCAGTGCCAATTACAGTCAAAGTTGACCACAGTATCGCCTGAAAGCTCCAACTGATAGGGAAAAACTGAGCCGTAAAAAAAATCCCCGCCGTCACCAAACCCCAAAGCAGAAAAGTTTGGTCGATCCGGGTATAAAATCCTGAGAAAAGAGTAAAATTTCCAATTTGCCAGTGGAGTCGCAACAAGCCTTCGAGGTCTTGTACATCGAGATGTTCTTGCTTGTTGCGGAGTACGGGTTCGGAGGGGTTAAAAAAGGTCATCCAGTGTTGGGGAAAGCATGAAGTTTTGCGTATTGTAACAAATCTTAAGGAATATTTTTCAGATTTTTTCTTGTTGCCAGGCTCTGCCTGGGGACGTAGATTTGGAGGCTCTGCCTGCCGTGAGTCTAAGACTTGCGAGGCAGAGCCTCTGGATATCGGTTCCGAGGCACAGCCGGGGAACCAGGAAACGCGTGATTATTTGCGTTTTTTGTTCAGGGTTTTGGTCAACTGAGTAATCGAGTTGAGCAATGTTTGGGAAAAGTAAGCCATTGCAATAATCACGGCTACTGCAACTCCTCCGTACATCAGTAAAGGCATGAAACCTCCAGTTTCAGGCGGCGTTGCCGAATCAGTTGGAGCCGTAGAAACCAGAATGACTTGGTTGGTGCTAAAATCAGACATATAAACTCCTTGGTCTGTACAAAGACCGTAAAAATGGGAAATTGACGAGCGTTTCTGGTTGCAGCCAGTCGCTCTGAAAAAAATAAGCGATCGAAAGCGTCTCTAGTAAAAGCTAGGGGCGCTTGTTTGCTTCTTAAGGGCAGTCTAACACTGCTTTGAAAAATATACAACAGATTTAACGTATATTTTTCAAACCTATGGTAAATTAGACGTATAACTTCTCAAAGCCTGATCTCACAAGCATTTTCTCTTCGTTCCTCGTTCCCCGGCTCTGCCTGGGGACGCTGATCCGGAGGCTCTGCCTCCTCTTTTCCTCCGCAACCGACGAGGCAGAGCCTCTAGATATCGGTTCCCAGGCACAGCCGGGGAACCAGTTAAGTTCTCAAAGCCTTGTCTAACAAGCAGTTTCTCCTCTTTCCTCCTTCCCGGCTCTGCCTGGGGACGCTGATCCGGAGGCTCTGCCTCCTGTTTTCCTCCGCAACCGACGAGGCAGAGCCTCTAGATATCGGTACCCAGGCACAGCCGGGGAACCAGTTAAACCCAATAGATATTATGAAAAATACATTTATCTCTCGATTTACTCCTAGCTTGATGTCACCAGAAACCCTGGAAGCTATCTTAGTACAGCGTCACGCACTGGCAGAACATTTAGTAGAGCTAATTCGGGTGAGCGCGCTAACGGATAACAAGCATTTTCAATTGCTAATTGGGCCGCGTGGCATTGGCAAAACGCACTTGGTTTCCCTGATTTATCATCGCGTTGCTAAGATGGAAGATTTGCAGGATAAATTGCTAATTGCGTGGCTGCAGGAAGAGGAATGGGGGATTGCATCTTTTTTGGATTTATTGCGGGGAATATTCCGGGCAATTGCTAAAGAATATCCGGCAGCATATGAAGCTGAGTTACATGATGATGTTGAAAAGCTTTATGATTTGTCGCCGGAGCAAGCTGAATTTAAGGCCGCAGAATTGCTGAGAGACTTTGTTGGCAAGCGGGTGCTGTTGTTGATTGTCGAAAATTTAGAGGACGTGTTTAGCGGCTTGGGGGATTTCGGGCAGAAGCAGTTGAGGGCGTATATTCAAAATTATTCATTTTTGACAATTTTGGCAACATCACAAAGCTTGTTTGATGGAGTCAAGCACTCTAATCATCCTTTTTATGATTTTTTTGATTTACATGAATTAGATGAGTTTAAGCTCGATGATGCTGTAGCTTTATTAAATCATATTGCCAAGTTAGAAGGAAATAATGATTTAGCATCTTTTATTCAAAGTCCAACAGGGCGCGATCGCATTAAAGTTGTGCATTACCTTTCAGGTGGCAGTCCTCGCGTCTACATTGTTTTTTCGGCTTTTCTGATGACTCCTGAATCGCTCGATAAATTGGTAGAACCGTTCATGGAAATGCTGGACAGCCTCACGCCATACTATCAGGATCGGATGAAATATCTATCAAATCAGCAGCGAAAGATTGTTGACTTTTTGTGCGATCGAGGTGGTGCCGCCCCAGTCAAAGAAATTGCTAAACGCTGTTTTATTGAGCAGCGAACTGTATCTAGCCAACTTAAAGATTTGCGAGGTAAGGGTTATGTCAAAACAGAGGAAATTGGACGGGAATCGTGGTATGAATTGCGGGAACCCTTGATGCGTTTTTGTCTGGAGGTAAAGAAGCAGCGCAATCAACCGATTCGATTAATTGTGGATTTTATTCGGGTTTGGTATACGCGGCAAGAGTTGCAGCAGCGATTGGGATTGAGGATGGCGGATGTTGATTTGGCCGAGAAAGAAAGCCATTTTATGTATCGCCAAGGTTTGAAACCGATTCCACCTGATGCTGTGATGGAACGAGAATATTATACGCGGGCGCTTGAGGCTATTGAGAGAAATGAGGAAGACCCGCGTCTGAAGGCTTATTTTGCTGAAATTGAAAATTGTTTTGAACAGAAAGACTATGTTTCGGCTTTAGAATATGCGGAAAAATTGGTAACAGGTCGCGGTCAGGCAAAGGATTGGTCGGTAAAAGGATACTGCTTAAATAAGCTAGAACGCTATTATGAAGCTTTGGAATGTTTAGATAAAGCTATTGAAATCGATTCCAATTATAAAATCGTTTGGCATCTACGAGGCGAGGTACTCGAAAACCTCGAACGCTATGAGGAAGCCTTAGTATCCTTTGATAAGGTGATCGACGAACTTGATGCCAGTTATCTCCAGGCTTGGGCTTTACGAGGCAATGTACTCAACAACCTCACACGCTATGATGAAGCCTTAGTATCCTTTGATCGGGCGCTCGAACTTGATGCCAATAATCAGTCGGCTTGGGCTTTACGAGGGGGTGTGCTCAACAACCTCAAACGCTATGAAGAAGCCTTAGTATCCTTAGATAGGGCGCTCGAACTTGACGACAATAATCAGTTTTATTGGTTTCTCCGAGGGGATGTACTCAACAACCTCAAACGCTATGAAGAATCCTTAGTATCCTTTGATCGGGCGATAGAACTTGATGCCAATTATCAATGGGCTTGGGGTGTAAGAGGCATTTTACTCAACACCATCAAACGCTACGATGAAGCTTTAGAATCCTTAGATCGGGCGCTTGAGCTTGACCCGAATTATCAGCATATTTGGGTTGTAAGAGGCGATGTACTCAACAGCCTCAAACGCTACGATGAAGCTTTAGTATCCTTTGATCGGGCGCTCGAACTTGAGCAAAATTATCAGTCTGCTTGGGGTAATAGAGGCGATGTACTCAACAACCTCAAACGTTATGAACAAGCCTTAGCATCCTTTGATCGGGCGCTCGAACTTGATGCCAATGATAAGTGGGCTTGGGTTCAGCGAGGTCATATACTCGACGACCTCAAACGCTATGATGAAGCCTTAGTATCTTATGATCGGGCGATCGAACTAGATGCCAATTATCAGTGGGCTTGGGCTAAGCGAGGCGATGTACTCGACAACCTCAAACGCTATGAGGAAGCCTTAGAATCCTTTGATAGGGCGATCGAACTTGATGCCAATTATAAGTGGGCTTGGGCTAAGCGAGGCGATGTACTCAACAAGCTCAAACGCTATGATGAAGCTTTAGTATCCTTAGATAGGGCGATCGAACTTGATGCCAATTATCAGTCGGCTTGGGCTAAGCGAGGCGATGTACTCGACAACCTCAAACGCTATGAGGAAGCCTTAGAATCCTTTGATAGGGCGATCGAACTTGATGCCAACGATCCTTGGGATTGGGCTAATCGAGCCACTGTACTCAACAACCTTAAACGCTATGATGAAGCCTTAGTATCCTTAGATAAGGCGATCGAACTTGATGCCAATTATCAGCGGGCTTGGTTTAGCCGAGGCTGGACGCTGGATAATCTCGGCCGCTATGAAGAATCTTTAATATCTTGCGATAAAGCGATCGAACTTGGTTATCAATATTCATCTGCCTTCATCAACCGCGCTATTGCCATTCTCGGATTGAATCGTTGGGATGAAGGCATCGCCGCCTTAGACGACGCATTCCAACGCTTTGAACCAGGCGATGAAGCTTATGGAGTAGATGCCGATTTAATTATCCGCAACCTGTTCATCAACACGCAGGATCTAGCGATATCTCAGACTCGCATCACCAGCCTGATTGCAGTTTACAAAAAATACGAATATCTCTCAGTCTTAGGACAGGGAATTGTGCGAAACATCCCCGCGCTAATGTCAGAAATGGTAAGCGACAAAGCCGCACGCACTTGGTTAGAATTGTGGCAAGAACTAACCCGCAACTACGACGAACAATTCAAAATTCCCATCCGCCTGCTGAATGCGGCTGTCCGCTATAAGGAAACAAAGGGCGACAGACGAGTTTTGCTAGAACTTGCCATAGAAGAACGCAATTTATTAGAACCATTGGTGTCAACCAAACCCGAATAAGTAAAACAGGACTTACGCACTCCCACAAAGAAACCGGGTTTTTTACCTAATCTTCGAGTACGAACGAAGTCTTTTCGTGAAAAACTCGGTTTCTGGGCCCCCTGCGTAAGTCCTATAAAATAGATATAGAATAGAAATTGATGCTACTAGCAATGGATTCATCCCCATGACAACAACAATTCCCTCTCAAACTTTGCCAGAAATCATCTACCCAGACAGCGACGGAAAACCCATGTCTGACAATACCAAACAGTTCCAATTAATTGTAAAAATTCAAGGTGGAATAGATGCCTTATTCAAAGACAACCAAAATGTCTTTGTAGCAGGTGATTTGCTGTGGTATCCCGTCGAAGGAGATAACAAAACTCGCCAAGCACCTGATACTATGGTAGTCTTTGGCAGACCCAAAGGTGACAGAGGTTCCTACAAACAGTGGCTTGAAGATAATATTGCGCCGCAAGTTGTCTTTGAAATCATCTCCCCCGGCAACCGCATGACAGCAATGTTTAAGCTGTTTAAGTTCTATGAGAATTATGGAGTCGAAGAATATTATGTCTACGATCCACAGGATAATGAGTTAAGGGGTTGGGTGCGAAGTGACGGAGAACTCAACTATATTGAATCAATCGAGGGTTGGGTAAGTCCACGTTTGGAGATACGTTTTGAAACTGCATCGGGAGACTTGGAAATTTATCGTCCTGACGGACTAAAGTTTTTGTCTTATGTGGAGTTATCAAGACAAATGGAACAAGCGCAGCAACAAATGGAACAAGAACGACAACAAATGGAACAAGAACGACAGGAGAAAGAGTTAGTACAGCAAAAAGCCGATCGCCTATCAGAAAAACTACGAGAAATGGGGATAAATCCAGAGGAAGTTTGAAACTTTTATAGTTCTGGACGCAGGGGTGGTCAGAAACCGGGTTTTTTGCCCAGAAGACGCGTTACAGCCCAAAAACAGCCAAAAACCCCGTTTCTTTGGTTGAGGCGGGTTTTATTTGTGTAGAAGCCGTTTCAACCGCCGATAAACTTAACAAACTCCCCATGTTCAGCCGAATTAATCCCCTCCTGCAACACCCTCATCACCTGCGCTAAATCACCCTCCAACAAAGCCGCCACAGCCAACCGCAAACCAGGAAAAACTACACTGTGTACAACACCATTCTCATCAGGTTGAATAGAAACATACTTACCTTTATCTAGCCTAAACCAATACAAACGTTTTTTGTTAATCTGCCAAACAATATACTCCTGCACCCCATTTCGCCGATAAGCCTTTTTCTTATCGTGCAAATCGTAAGACGCGGTACTAGCCGCTATTTCAACAATCAATTCCGGCGCACCTTGCACGTAATCATCATCAGTAATGCGCGAATTTCCCCCATTTTCAATTCGCAGCAAAGCGTCTGGCTGCGGTTCATTATCGCCATCTAAGAGTACCGTTGCATTGTCGCCCAGCCGAACACCGGGAGTAGCAATCCGATAATTCCACAGCCAGCCAATAATGTTACTGTGAGGTTCAGCATGAGGTTCAAAACGTACTGGCGATGGCATATACACAACTCCTTCTATTAGTTCAGCTTTCTTAAGGTGCGGCATGGCGAGATAACGCTCGTGAAATTCAGGCTGCGAAAGCCGATCGCCATTTTCCAGCGGCAGCATCTTTTCTGCATCTTCCGAAGGAGTTTGTTGCTCTAGATTTTTGGTATTTTTTACAGATGTTTGAGTCATAAGATATTACCTTAAAATGAAGCGTACAGAAACTCGAAACAGGAAATGGTAAAATAAATAAGCAGTTACTTACATTATACACTTAACATTGTGTAAGTCCTTTTATGTAAGATCTTCAATACTTATGCACTCCAACCAAATAAACCGGGTTTTTCACCGAATCTGCGGGCTGTAACGAAGTATTTTAGTAAAAAAACCCGGTTTCAGGGCCGCCATATCTTAACCATGCAAAATCCCCGCCAAATAGCCTTTCTCGCACTCCGCGAAGTCCACCGCCGCGGTGCATTCGCAGATGCCGCACTCGATCGCGCTTTCGGCAATTCTCAACTCAACGACCTCGATCGGCGTTTAGTCACAGAATTAGTTTACGGTAGCGTCAGGAGAATGCGATCGATCGACTTTATCATCGACAAACTAGCAACAAAGAAATCCTCCCAACAACCTCCCGAACTCCGTACCATCTTACATTTAGGCTTATATCAACTCGAATATCTCAACCAGATTCCCCCCTCCGCCGCCGTCAATACCACCGTTCAACTAGCAAAAGAAAACGGATTTTCAGGACTCAGCAGTTTTGTAAACGGTTTGTTGCGAAAGTATACCCGTTTAACCCCCCCAACCCCCCCTTACCAAGGGGGGGCTAAGAGTGTGGCAAATTCCCCACAGCAACCAGAGACTAAAACCCCCCCAACCCCCCCTTACCAAGGGGGGGCTAAGAGTGTGGCAAATTCCCCACAGCAACCAGAGACTAAAACCCCCCCAACCCCCCCTTACCAAGGGGGGGCTAAGAGTGTGGCAAATTCCCCACAGCAACCAGAGACTAAAACCCCCCCAACCCCCCCTTACCAAGGGGGGGCTAAGAGTGTGGCAAATTCCCCA
>Ga0247770_1000200_pt1 | contig 56683 bp, 64 predicted proteins | sample UWRJL136409B6_FD_179943 | JGI IMG/M metagenome (GOLD analysis project Ga0247770, IMG submission 179943) | Plant litter microbial communities from Arlington Agricultural Research Station in Wisconsin, United States - UWRJ-L136-409B-6 | ecosystem: Environmental > Terrestrial > Plant litter >...
GTGTTTTGCCTCATCGTTCCCCGAAGGCGCCACCTGAGCCTCCCTTCATGGGTCTTCTCCAGACAGTTGGTTTACATTCTACACGTCGCATCGTTGCTGGTCAAAGTCCCGCTTACAAGCTTGTTGGTCCTGTTCAACAAAATGATGGTTCCCTTCATCAAAATTCATGACCATATATCAGCGCCTGTTCTCACCAATCTCCCTCCAGTCTCACGGCGCATCAACTCGCCTTTAGCATATTTTGGACGACGATCCCTCACGCCGCCCTGGTCACTTGCCTCGCCCTCGCCGGCAATAACCCAAGCGTCTGGCACAGCAAGGGTGCATCATACCTACCGAGCGCAAGGGCTAATTTCATGGGCAGTATCCATCCTTATTGGTCTTTTGTCGAATTGTCTCTGTCTTACCCAGGTACGCCGTGTTCTCGATAAGGTATAATGTTTTAACTGACAATTGTTTCACAGGCCAAATATTGGTGGGATCACACCTGGAACCCAAACGCCCTCGCGTTTTTTGGCAGCACCTCGCGAGAGCAGCTTTACGTCGCCAATACCTCGTGGTCTCCGGCGGGCATTATAAGCGCCGCCTTCCTGGTGGTCGTTACATACATCGGTTGGTGGTATCAGCGGAGTCTGCGGCTACGGTTACGTCAATTGGTGGCCAAAATCGACACTCCGACAAGAGCGACCTCCAGGAAGGGGAGAAATAGCACTGCTTCAACGCCGCATAGTCAACTTCAATGTTTGCCCGTATTGAGTTCAGGGTAGGTTTGTTTCAAATTCTTCGTCGCTGGAAAATACTAAGGACTGAGATGGAAGCGGAAAGTAGGTAGCGATGACTGGATAAAGGTGAGGTTTGAGATGTACAGGGCGTGATGATGGCACTGTATCAGAGTCTTTTTCCTTGTTACCTAAGTAACCGCACAAACAACGCAGCTTCCATTCCAACCTAGTCCTAGGAGATAACGAAAGAAGGGGACTGGTACTCTCACTGAACCCTGAGCTTGAGATAAGGAATATGATGATTCGGCCAAGGCAGCCTAGCCGAAAAGGGACAGGAATAAAACTCGGGGTAGTCAAACGAGCCGCGAAAACCGCCCACCTCAAAATCGGCCCTCTTTGACCTCGTGCAAGGCAAGTCCCCGCTGACGGTGCTCCACCGCTTGTAGCTCGCCACGCCAGGCTGCATGGCGAAGCGACCGGGCTTGACGGGGAAGGTGTCTAGGATTGTTCCCACGGCCTTGATGGTGGTGGTGAGATTGTTGAATGGATCCTGGATTTCGGATCGGGTGAGCGTTTGGATTTCCAGCAGGTCGTTGGACTGCTGCGCCCACGAAGTGGAGACAACCTCTGCGAGGAGGGTTGCGGCGGCGGCGCCCCGACCCGCAGGCCCGTATTTGGTGACGAACTCGGCGAGGGTGGCGGTGGCGTCCTGGATCTTGGGCACCAGGGCGGGGAGCTCGGTGGTGAATTTGAAGGCGTTGAGAATGTTTGTGACCTTGGCGAGGTTTCCGCTTTTGATCAGCTCGAGAAAGAAGTCGCCGTCGGGGACCGTCTTGGCAGCTTGGATGGTGGACTGGGTCAGGCTGACAAGCTTGGGGGCTGTGTCTGCGACTGTCTTGGCGGCGGTGCGGGCGTCTTGGAAGGCTTGGACGGTGGTGATGGCCTCCGAGACTTTCTTGAAAAAGTCGGCCATCGGCGAGCCGTCGGCGCAGGCGTCGTTGTTTCGGCAGATGCGCCCTTGGATTTCGGCCAGCTTGGCGGGCACGGTCTGCAGGCGGGCCACCAGGTGTTCGGCTGAGTCGACGACAGCCGCCACCTTTTTCTCGACGGCGGCGAAGATGTTGATCCAACCTTCTAGCACGGCAACAAGCTGGTCCCCCATAAGCTTTTGGGACCTGGTGATGTAGGAGGTGAAGAAGCTGCGAATGAGGTTGGGGTCACAGGTGCCCACGACACAGGGAGCGACAGCCGTTGCTAGCTCGATATATGTGGAGGTATCAATCTCAGCGGCGGTAAGGACGACCCAGCCATTGGTGGGGGCTAGGTCGCCTGCGATGAGCTCTGCCTTGTTATCTTGGATGTTGAATCCGTTCTCAAGCACGCACTGTTCTTGCGTTAATAGGGAGTCAATTGAAGGTTGGTCATGCTCACCTTCTGCAGCTTGGCGCTTTGCCGGATCAATGCAGTCATGGCAGCCGTCAAGTCGCCCTCTCGACCAATTGACGCAGCAATTTCAGGTACCTGTTGCAGGGCTTGGGGAAGACAGTTGCAAATGGCCTCGGTCTTTTCAACGATCTGCCCCCCTGGCATGCCGCGACGTACCAGGTCGCAGAGGTCAATATCCGTGGTGGCGATGTTGATGCCGCATGGAGTCTCGATCCATGTCTCGCGTGTGCCAGCAACACAGGTCCATCCGTCGCACATGCGCCCTGGCTGTCTGATTGTCGGACACGGATACCGGTAGGTGAGCCTAGTCTTACACGAGTCGACCTCGAAAAACTTGTTGGGGCACGTCTTGAGAGAGGCACCGGTGGGGATCTTGACCTTCTGGGAGCAGCCCAGCACGTTGCTGATGGCACCGCAGATTTCCGAGACGCTCCCATCCCCGAGCGCCCCTCGGGCCGTGAACAACAGGGGGAAAAGGGGTGCCGTGAGCTTCATCGTTCTGAACTTAAGATGGCACCCTCCAAGGCCGGAGAACTGGTGTTATAAAGGTGGGTACCTAGGTATTTATGCTTGTTGTTGGAAATCATGTACTTGAGTAGATGCTCGAAACACAAATGCCGTCCTAGCATCCGTACCCCTATCTGATTTAGATTTAGGCTGACGGCCTGCAATTCAACCTGTGCTCAACATCTACCTATTCACATGCACCACGTCGGCCTCGCTCAGCCGCAGTTAAGGTTGAACAGCTGCGGAAGGCTTGAGAGCCGGGCCACCGGAGTCTAGGGCGGCAACAACTTGAAAATAAAGCGGTTAGGGGTCCTTCGGGGCTGTCCCGGACCGTGACGTGCAGCTGCACGTCTTCTACCGAGTTATTGGAACAAACCGGCAAAGCGTGATCAAAATATAAGCTTTGACATCGACGTCCAGACCCGAGAACCTGGTCTTGGCGATCCGGTCAAACTGCCCAACAGATCAAGGCGATTGGCCAAGACAAGATTGTACCTCGTCGCACAAAACGCCACGACTATCCCCCGTCCCTGGGACAAACTACCGCCAAGATCGGCAATTGCTTTTTGAGGAGAAAATAATACGGTGTTCATGTTGTCCTGGATACGGTGTAATGATGGTAATGAAGGGCTTTGTAAGGTGTGGAGAAACCATCAATAGGACACGCCTAGAGGTATGGCTCTAAATTTTGCTGAGCGCTTTGGGAAGGGCCTTTGATTTCAGATAACGTGCATGATAAGCGAGTGACCCACCTTAACAAAAACTGGTGGAGCTGCACGCAAATGTTTAGTAGAAAATTGTTAAGGGCCTTGTCAATTTCTTATCTTGTTTTTGCGTGCAGCTCCACCATATTTTGTTAAGATGGGTCACTCGCTTATCACGTACGTTACGGGCAAAACCGAAAGAGGAAAAGAAAAAGAAAGAGGAAAAGAAAAAGAAAAAGAAAAAGAAAAAGAAAAAGAAAAAGAAAAAGAAAAAGAAAAAGAAAAAGAAAAAGAAAAAGAAAAAGAAAAAGAAAAAGAAAAAGAAAATATTCTCGATCCATCTGACACCCGGACCATGGAAAACGCAATTTCCAACCTGCACCTAAAAGATCCCGAAAGAAGGGGTCTGATAGCAAGCCTCCCCCAGCTTCCCCCCGCCGCAGCAAGCATCGTAGCAATCGCCAGCAGGCGCGGAAATCAAACCCGACACGCTGCAGAACATCTTTTTGCCTTGGCAGTAATAGCTAACACCGCTGAAGCCGCCGACGCAAGGCCGGATCTTGGGGTCGCAGGCTACCGGATCGAAGCAGTAGGCGTCGTAGCCTTTGCCGTATTGGCTTGCGCAGGCCACGTTGGTGAAGGTCTTTCGGACGGCGGATGAGTCTGCGACGCACTGTTGTAGGGTCAGTACATGACCAACATCGGTTGCTACTAGGTCGTAGGGATTGGGGTAAATACAAAATACTCAATGATGTCGACTGGCATGCTCTTGAGCACGTTGGTCTCCACAACGCCTCCGGCCGCGGCGCAGAGCTCTTCGAGCTGAGGATTCTTCAGGGCGTCGCCCCACTTTTCGCAGGTGCACCTGGCCTGGCCGGCTCTGTGTGATCCACGGGTCAGTTATCTGGACGCGGTGCCGGAAAATACTGAGGTGATCGTGGGATATACCTACTTCAGATTCTGCCTAACCTGTAACGGACTGGGCATCGCCCCGGCCAGCGCCGCAACAGACAGCCCGATCAACCAAAGCTTCATGGTTTGCATTGTTTTGGGAGTGAGAGGGAGGGGTGACAACGGAGATGTTTTCTTCACTACACGGTGCCTTATGTAGTCGGAAATATAGGGACCTCGTGGTTTGGCTGGGAATCCCCGTCATCGCCTACCGAGACGCTATTTTGAACACTTCGGCAACAGCCTAAAGAGCAAAACCACTACCCAACTTACCTGTAATCAATCGAACCGGGCCCACCGGGATTCCAAGTCCCGAGCATTCTTGCCGACCCAGCATTGTCTGTTACTACTATAGAAAAATCCAGGGTTCGATTGGCAGTCGGTAGTATTACAGGCCGTGATGATGACCCTACCTAACGTGTTCACTTTTGGAGGGACTACTAGATTCAGGGGCAACGCTCATAGGTCCAAATATTGCCGGCCTCTATGCTGCATCGTGCTGCAGGCGAGTCTGCGACTCCAAAGAAAAAGTCTGGATCGCACCCGATCCGCCAGCACCGACATAAATTCTCACCAATGCGCATGCGGCACTCCGCTGCTGTGAACCCTCGGGAGCCAATGCCTGTGACCGCATGGCTGCAATAGCTCAGACATGCACGCACACTCCGACTCAAGACAGCCGTCGCCTGTCAGGATAGCTCCATTCCTCCGTTGTTGTGGCCTGGAATGGACCACGCAGTAATTTGACAGAATACCAGCGATCGGTCCGATCGCTGGTATGGAGGCTATTCAGGGATTGGATTCGTGTGACATTAATTCTCTAGCACATGTTGCGGATTTTGCCGCCAGTGACTACATCGCCGTTGATACTTGGGTTTGTTAATAATTCACCAGATATTCCGCTTCCGCAACATGCATCGGCAGATAGGCAAATTTACAATAAATGTTGTGACCCTGCTTTTCATACCCATCTCGCTGCGCAAACTCATACCGAGTTCCTCCCTGTTCATTGTTGATAGGCAAACATCTCCGCACCCCGACAAGCTCCCAGTTCCCTCGCACTGATTGAGCAGGTGGGCTTGCGCGCCCACTAATTAAAAAGACAAGGTACACCCATGGGAAACTCTGAAGGCAGGAAAAATTGATTGACCCCAGAAGGAAGACGCGCGATCCGCGCGGGCAGCAAAAATTCCAAAACAACCTGAAGCCGCACAGATCAATTGCCGTCGCATTACCCGTCCACAACCTAGTAGATGCTATGACTGGCCCCTCGTGCTTGGTACCCGCTCTTCCGCCATCATCGAACATTGGCGACAAGCCGATTCCACTGCCTGGGCATATCAACCAACCAGCCCAAATTTCGCTCGTGACATTCCGTACGAAACCCGCACTCTCTCTGCCTCGTCGCTGTAGACGGAAGCCTACAGCACATATGGACCGCTCACTTTGGGCCGTTTTTACTTACGTATCTCTCTCTTTGTTGTATTTGGATGTTTCGCCATCTTCTCCTTGCTCTATATTTCTTTGACACATTTTGAAGCAGTGGACATGGCGGGGTTCCTGCCGCGCTTCGGTGCATTGCGGCTTCAGACCTGTATCGAACATTAATTCTCAACCGCCCGAGCACTCACACCTAACTCGAAACTTCCGTGGGGTTTTTACCATCGTTCTCATTTTGCGGTTGGCAGACTCAGATATGGTGACAGCGTCACCAACATCTCCGCTTCCCGTCAGTTGTGATTTGCGGCTGACAGGCGTTGCACACCATAGCCTACCATCTCTACTCCTGACGAAAGAAAGTGGGCGAAGCAGTGGGTCGCTCCTTCACTATACCAAGAGACCGCCTGTGCGATCTGCTGTTGCCCTGCATTTTCTTTGTCCCCCCACGCTTTCCGCTTCTGGTTCTTCAACTTTTCCACCCAGACCATCTGCAACCGGACGACCATACCTGGTCACACCAAAACGCCACCGGGCAAGGACGAGCTTCTCGGACACCCTTGAAATTCCGAAAGAGGCAGGAACCGCCCTGCAGCCGCCGGAGTGGCAACCAGAACAGAAGAGATCATCGAAACAAGGGCCCTCGACCAGATCAAAGAGCTTTTCGCTCCAGTTTATACAGATTGTCTGCTGTTTCGCCGCATCTGGGGCGGTAGAAAACTCCCTTTCGGTGCTTCATCACATATCACCCTCGTTCTCTAACTTCTTCTTTAGATCGCCGACTCGTTGCTCGAGCTGGCGGACACGGGCCGTGTTCACTTCGGTCTCCCTAGCCCATTGTTTGGTCTGGGTGTCCAGGTCATTCTTCACCCTGAGAAAGCTGCTCCTTGATATCGGCTGCCCTTTGTCACGGGGCTAAGGCCCCAAAGTGGGTCTGGGCTGGGAGCCCAGACCACCGCTCCCATGGAGGCAGGTCTCCGCCTATATAGCTACGCTCCGCGCAGCTCCTGTATCTACTCTTGATCTTCTTCTCCATAGAAACTATAATCGATTCAGTCACCAAGTAACGGTATCCACCTTACTTGGCCCCTCACACCCTTGTTATCCACATTCTGCTCGAGTCGGTCGTTCCGGGTCTGGAGGTCTTCATGCTCGCCCCGGAGTTCCTCGATCAGCTCGGTTGATTCTGCCAACTGCCGACACAGGGCGAACGCTTCATCTCGCTTCGTTTCGGCTTTCTCCAACCACTCAGGCTTTTCGTGCAATTCTCTCAGCAGGCATTCCATGCCCATATGTCATCCTGTACGAAGGCTTGGGCTAATAGAAAGGGTCCCAAGCCAGTGCGGAAGATGCGTTCTTACGGCTAAGACCGCCCTGGTTTTGCCTATTGTAGGCTATCTCCCGTTCCGAAAGGGCCTCCCTGCGCTCCGAAAAGGCCGTTTACAATGCAGTCGAGGCCTGTAATGTGGTGAATCCAGGCCTTACTGTTTCGGTTCCGACAACGTGTTTTCCCGTGGAAAAGAGAGACCCTTTCTTTTGGCCCGGGCCTTCGTACTCGTGCCAGTTCGGTGCTTAGAACTCTCATCACACGTTTCTTGACCTCTCCCCGTCTTACGATGCCAAGGTTTCGAGTGTCCATTTTTCTAAGCTTAGCCTACAGTCGTTTGGCCTTCATACCGTTGTCTTTTGCAGGTTTGACAAGCCGAGCTGACCTTGAGTTCTGTCTGGCTATTTCGGCAGTATGGTCCGATACCATAGCCCCCATGGCTTCGATCCCCCCCGTAAGCAAAGGGCTCGTTGTCGTTCCGGCATCTTCTGATGTATTTTACGAGTGATCTCGACCACACCACCGAATTGAGTTCGAGGTTTCTGCTGTTTATCGTATCTTCTACGCCCTGAAAGGTCCCCCGAGCGAACTCGATGGCTGCTTCGACTCTAGTCTTGGCGTCCTAGACTCTCTTGGCTACCACGTCGCATATTCCCAACACTCCCCCCCAACGCTATATTGACCTCGCTAGTAGTTTCACATGTGGGGAAGTGTGTGCTAGCAATATGAAGTCTATTCTCTCACTAGGTGAAAGTCTACCTCCTAGCTAGATGATGCTAAACTATTCGATCCTTTTGTTAGGGTATTTTCCATCAGTATGAAGGATTATGGCAGAGGCGTGAACGGGGCGCAGTAGCAGCGTATATTTGGGTGGTGGCTGGGGACAATATTGAAAGCTGAACAGCTGAAATACGGCGGAAGGGTAGGCCCCTAAATAGACATCCCTCGGCTAGGTAAACACCGGAAATACCCTGACACCTTTTGAGACGCGCCTTTGTGTCGTTGCAATCAGCCGGCAGCCGTGCCTTCTCTGCCCGGTTGTTGAAATTCATTGCGCGGAAAACGATGATGACAGAATCAATGGAGTTATGTTATGGCGTTGTTTCCGAGGCCACCCCGTCTTCAACCGGAGCAATAGCCCAACCAGCGTCAATAAGCGGGTCAAATGAGCCCGAATACATAAGATAGGCCCTGACTCCATCGGCATACAAGGACAAGGTCGACGTAGCCCATGGTGTGGTATATGAGGTGATGATCGTGGTTTGGGCGTGGTCTCCTCTCGCGTCCGCCCCAATACATGAGTATCTCGATGGCGAAGACTATGGATCGACCGGGAAGTCACGGCAGCGGATATTCCAACTCCTCGCCGCTGGCGGCGTGGACATGCGAGTCCCATCGCCGTTTGACCTTCCGGAGTATGGTTGGCAACCATATCTTGCCGATCTCATACTTCAACTCCCGGTACAGCGGGTGCTCACCGCGGTTTGTGCTGTTTTAGGACCGGGAAAGTTCGCGCCAAATTACGTCGCCTTCGATGTCGGCGTCCCAGCCGTCGCTGAATTGCTGACGAACATAATCTCGTACCAGAGTGAATCGAAACTTGTCCATTCTGGTTGTGCCGGTTCAACCGGCCCAGCCTCACCCAATCAGCAGCTATGAGCGTCGCAGCCATCCCGGCTCCTTGTGCTGACATGGGCTACTTAGAAGAGGATGTAGGCCTGCCAAGTGAGTTAGCGCTGCACATCAACCACGCAATCGAGCGAAGGAATGGGAACCGACGGCAAAAGGTATGAAACCGGCGCTCTGCCCGCCCGAGACACACTCGCCGTTGCGGCGAGAACACAGAGCGGAGGTCTGAACGTCAAGGACACGTCGATAGATACCTGGACCGGATTACGCCATACACCTATCGGCAGCGGGAACGGTGGATGGACTCGCTGATAGGTTGTAAACAATCTTGAGAGCCAAGCCCTGCCACGGAGAATCCCGTCGCAGGCCGCGGTAGCGTGAAGTGCCTGTGTGTCGAGGGCAGTGCTGGAGGGGTAAATGGCGAAGAGGAAACGCGCACTGTCAAATCGGGGATGGGTTTGTGAGCAGGAGAAAAGAAATTCGACGCGAAAAAGAGCGTTGGCTGGCGTAGCCGAGCCACCTCGCGAAAGCAGTGATTGTGTGATGGGTGTTGGCGGACGGGCAAGCGCACCCAAGTTGCGAAAGGGTGGCGGAGGAAGAGGGATTATTTGCCTGATAGCGGGCGATAAGTGTTGTCTGCAAGCCAGCGTGTGAAGAGCAGTGGTGCGGGTGGGCGTCGACTATTACGAGCAGCGTGGCCAAGTTGTAGACGCGATTGTGCGATGACAGGAAGCAAATGGCGTATCTGGTCAACCTCGCGCACTAATTTCTGGTGTGTTGTGTCGTCGAAAGAATGGCCCCGCCTCAGCTTCAACAGCCTGAGACCAGTAGATGGGGCGGGAAAATGGCAAATAGGTATGGGCCTTCAAGGCGCCAACGACTTTCGCGTCGTCGACGCGCTTTTGTACGTGCGTGCCTCCCATCGGCGCAGACCACTGATTTGCTTTCGGCGCGAGAAGCATGGCAGCACGTAGGTTGCGGAGCAGAGGCCATCAAAATGAGGTTATCGGTTTGGATTTCTTGCTTTGCCTGTGGAATCTGTCTAAGGTGCCTTATGATATGTCTCGCAAGATGTCGGGTGACCTCCCGACCCGTTCAAACACCCCAATCAAAGGATACTGTCCCATCTTCATACTTGGTCACCTCGATGCAGTCGGCAGCGGAGCGTTGCCCTGTCCCCATTGCGTCGTTCCGCCAGCACTCGCATTGACAGTCCCGAGGTATTCGAAAATCCGATATTCACAAGGGCTTGGTGTTTGCAGGAGCTGGCCCAAAGAACCTGACCTTGGTTCAAGGGTGCTACACCATAGACGGAATCACCATGTTTGCCATTTGGGAGGTCATGTATCCGTACATTAGCGTTGGACTGTCGTCTTCAACACGCCATCCTGCGACGTGGAACCAACTCAGACTTGCACTCACAGAGGCAGCGCCTGCGACGGGCCTGATCCCCCGAAACAGAATACCACTGTCTTTAATCGATCTACTGGGAATATCTCAGCATCATGTCTAAACCACAGATCCCAGGAACCGGATATACTTTTTTCTGGGGCTAGCATCCAATACCACGGGTATAGTGGCCGACTACAGTTTAGACTGTACTGAAAGTTACAAACTCGGGGCCCGGACGATTTTCAACACAAGCTGGGCTGCTACGCTCCGGCGATATGCTCGGAGCATGGGCAAGAAGCAGCACGGACTGCCCTTGTTTGTACCCGATTGGTCCGTCCAGAGACGACGTCTGGTATCCTGGATGGGTCAACTCAAGACCGATACACATGCTCGAAGCGAACGGGGCCGGGAAGCCGAGTTGAATTCCACAGCGACGGAGTTGAGAGTCCGCGGGCTCGTGCTTGGCCGGGTTGCAAATACGACGAGGAGACATGTTATCTTTGGGAACGGGTTGGTGGTGCGGATGTATAAGATCAACACGTGGGTATCGGATTTTGAGGCGACCGCTCGATCGTTACTCGACTCATGTCCAGACGAAGACACGCACAGCCGGGCTCGATCGCACACCATGGACATCGTTTTGAAGATCAGTGTTTCTCCCCTCTACGAAGCAGCCGACGCGGTTTATGCCAAAGCACTGAAATGCTATCATATTGTGCGGATGGATATTTGCATCCCGTGACGAGTTGCCCATGCAACTTCGAGGGGGAGAGTTGACACTAGATGAACTGCAGTGTCTGTCTGAGGGACTGAGGTAAGATGCAGCAGCAAGGGCATTAGGCATGAAAGGCTTTACAACGGACGCCGGATCCGTCGGCGTGGCGCACCCGTGTGTCGATGTCGGCGACGCTCAAGGATATCGGTGGCGTGAGCTAACCTAACACACCTAGTGTACTCAGGAGAGTCCTCCAGGTTGAGTTGAAGCTCCCTGCAGTACTGGCGGAGCGCCTGACGCTGTAAAAGGGTCCGATATAGGCGTAGGGATGATCTCGGTGAGGGGACAGGATCGTGGCAGTCCATGACATCGTCAGACCGTCCGGGCCACCCGATAGTTATCTCGAGGCTCTCATAGAGCACCGGTATCACAAGATGGTGGAACCGACGGTAGGCAGCGGAGAGGGCGACAATGGTGAGAACTTCATGTTGCAGCACGAAGAAGCAGAGGATATCGAGCAGCAGCTCGTTGGGAAGACTAAGGAGGTCTATGCCCCCAAGCGGTGTTATTTGGCTGGGTTCGACAGGGGACACAAGAACGAGTTGGTTGCAAGTCGAACGGCCCAGTCGCGCCTGACGTCCCACAGGTCGGGGTGCCGGCGGCTTAATGATGGTCAGCTCAAGACCAGAATTCCCACCGTCAGAAAGAGCACCCGGGCGAAGCTGGCGAGTTCTGGGTGGCCCTGTGCGGGGCGCTCGTAGAGGCCGCGGGAAGTTGGGCTCCCCTTTGACCGCGACCAGCAGCCGATTTGGCGGGTTGCCTGTCGATCGGAAGACAAGAGTTGGGCTTGCGTGGAAGTCTCCCTCGCCCGCCGCCGACGATACGTGAAGGGATCTATCTGATCTGTGGACCATTTTCCTGCAATGGTTGAGTTCGAAGTTGCTTCATTGGCGCCAAGATTGGAGGGTAAAGATGCCTAGGAGTATCTCGTCGCATCGCGAGTCATCTGCAGGTCAAAGGCAAAGAGACGGTCAATGCAAGGAAACGCCTGAACTTGGCGGAGTGTCTTGACAGCCGGTCCCACTTTTACCCCAGCGCGTTCTGCCGAACCGTGGTGGCGGGAAGCGCCAAGGTCGCCACAGGACAGGGATCGTCATGGCCGCAACGGCCGCGCCGAAAAACCCATCCCAAAACCGCGTCTCCCGGGACAAAGCGTTCCACGACGTCACCACCGCCACGATTCACCCTTCCTGTTCCCCGAAACACAACACTAGTTCGTCATGGTGGAGTGTCCCATTTGCGGGCGGGGCGTCAAGTCGCTCGACCGCATCAACCAGCACATCGACTCGGGCTGCCAAAGCTTCCTCGACGACGCCAGAGACGCTTCCGCCGGAGCCAGGACCTCGTCCTCGCCCCCCAATCCCAACCCCAACGGCATTGCCGGTGCCCAAAGCCAGCCACCAAGCTCGACCCAGAAGAAACGCTCTGCCTCGACCTTCTTCCAGACTCCGGCTGCGAAGAAACACGCGATCAAAGGCAAGACGCCGATACCAATAAAGACGGGCGCCGGCCCCGCAGGGGCAACAGGTGGAGGTACAACTGGTGGCGTGAAGAGGACCTTTGACGAAGGCCCCGGCCAGCTCAGCTCCCCAATAGCCACAAGACCCGCAGCGGCGGCAGGGGGGAGCACTGGGGAAGACACAGATGCGGCAGACAACACACAACGGGATGGGGCGGGAGCCAGCGGCACAGGAAGGGATCTAGCCGGGCCGCTGGTCAAAAGGTCCAAGACATATCGTGCCGCTCCGTTAGCCGAGCGTATGCGCCCGCACTCCCTGGACGAGGTCTTCGGGCAGGACCTGGTTGGTCCAAACGGAGTGCTGCGCTCGCTCATCGAATCAGATCGCGTCCCCTCGATGATTCTCTGGGGCGGCTCTGGGACAGGAAAGACCACGATCGCGAGATGTATCGCCCGCTGCGTGGGCAGTCGCTTCATCGAGCTGAATGCAACAAGTACTGGCGTAGCAGAGGTCAAGAAGCTGTTCGGCGAAGCTGCCAATGAGCTGACCTTGACCGGCCGCAAGACCATCATCTTCTGCGACGAGATCCACCGATTCACGAAATCTCAGCAGGATGTCTTCCTGAAGCCCGTAGAAGCAGGAACAATTACCCTCATCGGCGCCACCACCGAGAATCCGAGCTTCAAGATCCAGGGGGCGCTCCTCAGCCGCTGCCGGACCTTCACCCTCCAGGCACTAACCCGGGATGACGTACAACGAATTCTCCTGCGAGCGCTCCAGCAGGAGATTGACGAAGCCGGGCTCGAGCTCAGCCCTCTCATCGACGAAGAGCTTATCCAGTATCTCTCCGCCTTTGCCGACGGCGATGCCAGAACAGCCCTCAACCTCCTCGAGCTCGCCCTATCCCTCACCAGAGGAAACCCCACCAGGCCAGACGGCAACGCCCAACAACAACCGCTTACAAAAGAAGACATCAAAGCTTCCCTCACCAAAACCCTCGTATATGATCGCGCCGGCGACCAACACTACGATTCCATCTCCGCCTTCCACAAATCCGTCCGCGGCTCCGACCCCGACGCCGCACTCTACTACCTCGCACGCATGCTCCAGTCGGGCGAAGACCCCCTCTTCATCGCCCGCCGCATGGTCGTTATTGCCTCTGAGGACGTTGGCCTTGCTGATAACACCCTCCTGCCGCTCGCAACGGCAGCATACACTGCCGCGCAACAAATCGGCATGCCTGAGGCGCGTATCCCCCTCGCCCACTGCGCTGTCGCGCTGTGTCTAGCGCCGAAGAGCACGCGTGCGTACAGGGGACTCAATAATGCATATGCGGCACTACAGGAGCCGGGTGTTGCGAGTCTGCCGGTGCCGCTGCATTTGAGGAATGCGCCAACAAGGTTGATGAAGGATATGGGATATGGCGCTGCGTACAAGTACCCACCTAACTATAAAGACGGGAGGGTTAGGCAAGAGTACTTGCCAGAGTCGCTACTCGGAAGGACGTTTTTAGAGGAAGCGGATTTGGGGAGTGAGGTTGATCCTGATGTGGAAATGGGTTAAATGAGAGATCCCAGGAATGATAGGAGCTGTAGTTTGGAGCCGTGAGATGGACGTTAGGCAGGATAGGGATATACCCCCAGTATTGGAGTAAGCAAAGCAGTGGCTCTTGGGTTGCCGGTTTAGATACTGGACACATGTATCTTTCCTGGTATTGTTGTACACCATAGAATTGGTCGGTACACACCGACAGGGAGGCTGAGGATGGCCTCCGCAATAGATCGCGGAGCTTTACACTACCGCAAAGAAATTTGTGTCAACTCTTTTCAAAATTTCTATCTTTTGTTAGCACAACGCTCAGTTTCGAGTTCTCATTCGATGCGGATCTACTCAATAGTCAGGATACCGAATACGGAACAGATAAGATGCGTACGCAGAGTAGGATGAAGTGCAAATATAGCATTCCTTCTGTCGGGTCTTTAGAGGCCCTAGTTAGGGCGGGCTGGTTCACTATTGTTCGCTAGACTGCTCTGGATCACCAAAGAGCCGTTTTTTGGGTTGTAGCTTTCCGATATTCTCCATATCTGATGAACTGAAAACCGCGCCAAGGCGTCGACCAATACCCAACCGAGGCACCCCACCACGCCTAGTCCACACAGTGATACGAAACCGGCATGGTTACAGCGTCAGTGCGCCGTCGGAAAGTTGTATAAAAGCCAATGCATGGGCGAAATCAGGGACCGAGTTGAGCGCGAGCCTCATCACTGTCATCTTGACCCCTTCTTTCTCGCTATGATCCTCTACATTGTTATCCTTGGAAGCGCCCTCGTCGGCCTCTGCCTCGGAGCAGGCTTCATCGATCCATATCCTATGTCAGACTGCAGCGGCGGTGTTGCCTTTGGCCAAGCCTCATGCCCCGACCAGGCCGGGTATTGCTCGGGCGGCGCGACGTGCTGTGCCGGGGCTGTTGTCCCCTCACGGCCTGGTGTGTCAACCTAAACTCTTCCAACGAGGCATTCTGCCCACTTGGTGGCCCGGATAGGTGCGGTGCCGTCGTCAGGAAGAGGCAGGAGTGGCGGTGAACGCTTCGGTCGGTGGTTATCAGGGTCTGTTGGTGCTTTCATCGTTGCTGCATGGGCCATTTTGATATGATAAAGTAGGTATTCAAAGGCCGCATTTCAAGGTTCCCAGACAAAGGCTAAATGCAAAATATATGTATATGCAGATGAATATCCAAGACCAAATGGTGTGTGAGCAACCCCAGGTATCAAAACACCGTCACCAGGCGGGATCACCCAATCTGTAACACTCTTGATTGTCCCACAGGCCCAAGACTTAGTTAGGTGACGCTGTGAGCCATATTGCGGCCCTCGCTATCGGACAGTGCGTGCCAAAGATCATGGCCTTCTTTATACAGTGTGTCAGCTGGCGTTTCGCTCTCGAGTATCAACTCCCTCATTGCTACCGGAAACGTGTTGAGATCACGTCGTCCCCGAATGACCCTTCGCTCTATCAGTAGAGCCTCGGCGGAAGGGAGCCATATATGGTCCAAATCTGGCAATCGCGGAAGCAAGGGATAGAGCTTGAACGGCTCGCCTTTTTCGATGGTGGTGCCGGGTTCATTCAACTCGCTCTTCAAACCAAACCTCCTTCTTCCTAAAGATGCCCCCTTCAACATGACTTCAGCCGCCTGGTGCGGAGAGGTACAGTAGGAACGCACAGCCGCCGCCTTCTTATCCAGGTCCTCGAGGTCTAAAATCTTGACCATCGTCTCCAACCCCCCGTGGTAGAGAACCGCTGCGATTTCCTTGTCGGATGGCGCTTTCATCGAACCATGACGCAAAACCCTCTCAACCGACCCATATTTTGAAGGGGGTCTCATCGCCTGGCGCAGAAACGTGAAAAGAACTACCGCCACATCGTGGGTTTGGAGGAGAAGCTCGTCGCTGCAGTCGTGCATCACCTGCCCCTTAAGCGGGAAGCTGATGGGGATGCGATCCCGTTGACTATCGGCGTCGGCCTCACTTTGGGCCTGCTCTTCAAGGAAGTCGTGACACATTTCGAAGAAGCGCCCTAACAAGAGCAGAGACGGAAGCAGTCGTTGCTTCATCCGTACCTTTTTCGGTTGAAATTGCTGCCTCTGGAATCGGGACCCATACAGGAACATATCTCGCCGGAGCCACTGAACCATATGATCTGCTAACCTCCAAGCAACAGCATGACAGTGACCTACCATGTGAATGTGAGCAAGGTCCGGTGAATCTTTCCGGTACAACTTCTGAGCAAGAGGCGGGAGCGGGTTGTTCTCGAGGAAGCGCTTTGATATTGCGGAGCCGTTCACTGAGACTGCCGCACGAAATCGAAGCGAAACATGCCGCAGATTCATTGCCTCTCGAAAGTTCAGGCAGTCGATAACTTGGTCGCGTAGCTCTGGGGGGAGCCGGAAAAATAAATCTTCGAAAGAATATCCGTGGTTGACAACTTCCTTTTGCCGACTTCTCTCCATCAATGTACGTGTGTTGCCGACCTTGTCGACTATCTTGTCAAGGAAGCCACGGAACACATGTTTCTTAGGCATCACCACCTCTTTTATGTCTTCGTAAAACTTTGGCGAAGCGAATTCGGTACGGACACTGTTTCCAAGCCTCTGCTTCGGGCATGTCGGCGGCTGTAGTGAGATGTCGGTACTCAGGAGCTCGGCCATGTCGTCAATGATGGTTTCCATAGGGAGAATGTAGGCCATCGCAGTGCCAGGGTGGCCAAACACGACATGACCGAACATGAGGACCTCACTTCCTTTCAACTGAATCACCACAGATCCGCAGTCGCCAATCTCCAACGACATATCCTCGTCCAGCAGCAACGGATAGACAGCGACAGTCTCTCGCTGATACCGGGGTTTGATGTAAGCAAGCGTCTTGTATAGCCTGCCGCTGACGGGTCTTGACGATGTCGCAACAATGACCGGTGTCCCCGAGGGCGGCGTCTTATCCATGCGCGCGGGTCGCGTAACACGCACTTTCTTGGTACTATCCGAGGGATCGTACGAAACCAAGTTGGGATCGGCGTCGCTGCTGACCTGAACTTCAATCAAAGCACAGTCGACGGCGCGTTGACCCCCTACTACCGTCTCTGGCAAAGCTGTTCCAATGTGGAAGACCCCCGAAGGAACTTCCGGATCCTTCCCCTTTTCCGACAGCTGCCTCCCATGCGTTCCCTCTCCCTCCACAAAGGACGGTGGCCCCTGGGTACTAGATGGGGCACTTGATCCATCGTGGGGAGTACCGTTAGGCTCTCTGTGGCAAAAGGTCTCGCCATCCATCGAGTTGCTATCGTCCAAGTCGTGATCGAAATCATCCGAGTCCGAGCCGTCCAGGTCCAAGTCATTTTGGAAGGACGGTTGATTGGGATCCGTCGGGACTCTTTCGGGCTGGAAGAAGACATGACGGACCGTAGTCTGGAAAGCTTTGCCACGGTGAAAGAACACTGCACCGGCAGTGGACATGCGCGGGGGACCTCCATCACGGCATTTGACATAGAAGCGTGCGCCAATTCTAGGGGCAGCCTCAGTCGACCAGACGATGTAGGGCGTCGGGGAACAGGACGGGCCGTCGTCCGGTGGAACCTTGACAGATGCCGCATCCCGGGCCAGGAACCGCGGGAGGGTCGGGCAGAAGTCTACCCCAATGGATAGGGGACAGTCGCGGATGATGTTGTTCAAAACACTATCGTTACGGATTGCCCGCTGAAGTGCGATGTCGTTGACACAGAACACGATGCCGGGACTCGCGGTTTCCGTGGATCCGCCGATCATGGCCATGTGGATGCTGAACGCGGCGTCGGGTCCAGCCAGAGTCTGTGCCCGAGCGCTGATGCGCGGGCCGAGACGGGGCCATGCTTCAACAACCGGACCGGCGGGCTCCCAAAAGGTCTTCCCCTGTCGCGTGTCAACATGCAGGGGTCGGCGATGCCACTCTGGAGAACTCTTTAGCAAGGTATTGTGCTGCGATGTCGGACAAGTCGCCATGTTGTCGGGGAGTTTACGAATTGGAGCAGCGCATCTGCCATGACGAAGGGGGCCACGACGGCTCAGCCTCTGCAGGTGGTGCAGCCACCGGGGCAGGCGTTGGTCCCCCGATCTGTCGATTGCGCGTAATGGTTCGAGCGGCGAGCAGCTTCGGTAAAATCTGGTGGGGTGCTTGGAGGAAGCAAAGCTGGGCGAACGGCGAGCCTCCGCTCAGTATATACCAATGCGAGCGATTGATTCTCGAGCTGGTCTATGAGGACGCGAAATGCCCCAGGGTTTGCCACCCGTGCGACCGGGTAATTATATGGCTTCGGGCTGGTGCGGATCGCCAGCCAACTTAAGGGATGCTCCAGCTGCAGATCTCGGGCGCTGCTGTTCCATTGGAAGGCCCGAATAGCCACCGGGATATTCGGTGACAGATTGACAGGTACGTAGGCAGAGGTACTCCCGGCCCACCCAGGAACAGGTAGGTGGGGATAAATCCCGTCTTCCTCGCGTTGCAGCGCGTGGCCATTGCGCCATGGGTTCCGATCCCCGCAATTGCGGCTGCTGTGGTGAGTGGGGGGGGCTGTTCCAAGCGCGATTGGCGTGCCCGACCAGCCCAGCCCTGAGCCCACCACTACCTAGATTTTGCAGGACATCGCAGTCCCCGGCCAAGAGCCGAGGGTTGACCATATCACTAGGTAATAACAAGCACCAGACATCGGTTTGCGCCAAATCAGCGAGATCAACGCGGCGGGGATCCCACGACTGCATGACTACGGCCAATTGAGGCCCGCCTCTTGGCCCAAGCTCCCCGGTTGAAGCTCTAGGCCGACAGCTTCAGCGACAGTGGTGTGCCCCAGGCAGATGTTCTTGATCAGCCAATAGCCGCCCAGGTCATCATTGAGCCCACAAGTCCCTGTACATACCACCACACACACATACAATGTACAGTACCTTACTTCTCACGTCACCCAAACCTGACCCAAAACTGGTGGCCAAACTGCGGTCAGCCCAATTTCGGCCAATCGAGACTGGGAAAGAAGGTCGACGATACTTATCCTTGCCATGACTTCATTCAGCAAATCGGGCAGCTTGCAGCTTGTCCTGCCACCTTGGTTGTCTCTCCACACTATTCGTACCTGCGAGAGGGTCATCCGTTGAGCTTTTACATCGGGTGTTGAAAGGAGCCTCATGTCGGACAAAAGCGATCTAGGCTACTACCTAACGTCATCGCGTTGACAAGGGCTGAATAGAGAAGTACACCAGTGTGCCAAAAAAAAAAAAAAAAGCAGCCCCCGTGAGGGGAAATCTAGAAGGCATTTCATGCAATGTTTCCTGTGGCGGCAACCTCCAACATCTGGCCTACAAGACACCGGCATGAGATAAATGCGTGATGGCTGTTACCATGTCTTCCCACAGCTGGCACTGCGGCCCCTAAAGGGTGCGGTATTCGTATTATTTATATGTGCAGAGGCAATACACGAGGTGTTGAACACGAGGCTCGCGGTACATCGATCTAAGTATTGGGTACCTCAGGCAGCTGCTGTCCCCACTGAAGCCATGTCCCATTGTCCAACCCAGCTGCGCAAACAACCCAGCACTTCTCTGCTATGATTTGCTGGGAGCTGATTTGCCATGATCTCAACTTGGGTCGGCGTTGCTGCCAAGTATTGTTCAAGCATTACCGACCCCTGCCCGGACCTCTTGCAGCCACAAGACTTGCGACTCGGACTTGGAGAAAAGTCAGCTGACTGCCATCGCTGGATGATGAGTTTTGGATGTTCTTACTCTTCAAGCTTGATGGGTGTCTCTGATTCTACGATCAAGGAGCTGCTCGGCATCAGGACAGGTAGGCCCCAGGGTAGGTAGCGGTTGGTGAATGGGAGGTGACGACGTGGAGAAGGTTGAGGAAGATGACTTGAGGATCACAGGTCGCGGCTCGGATTCGCTTGTAAAAGTGTTCGAACATTAAGGTAGAAGGTAAAGTCGGCTACTCCTTCTCCTGGCCAGACACACAAATTATTGAGCTCTTCTTATTGTCTTTCTAAATGGCCCATTGTGGATGAAATCCTTTTCCCCACTGCATTTCAAACCTCACAACAGCGCGGGAACTCCTTTGCTGGGAGGTTTGAAGACACGAACCGATTTCAGCACACTTTCGCCCAAGGATCTGGATGTCGTTTGGAGCTGCAAGCCCAAGCCGCTCACCCCCTTGGTAGGTTGCAAGGCTTCATTGGGCCCAGGGGCGAGGGCGCTGCTTCGTGGCAAGGGCGACGGAGTGTCCTGTCCCACTTCCCCACCTGCGCTTTTTCGAGAAGGCGCGGGGTTGCTAAGGCACAAATGCGCTCTCACGGTAGGCTCTCTTCCCCATGACAAAATAATTGAGACGCCAAAAACGCCGATCCCCACATTAAATACCTCTTCTACCAGCAGCGACTGAAGTTGTAATTGCGATAGAACCACGGATACTTGCTCGACTTGCCTTAAATTAAGCAGTCTTACTTATATCCGTCACTAAAGCTCCTAACAATTTTTGTTAATGTTTTTGCTTTCGTTTTGGTAGCGGAACCTGCCTCCAAAATTCTGGTGTCTCAATTAAACTGTCATGATGGAGGCTCTCTAAAGAGCTGCTAGGATCCGAGCCACACGGCCTGGTATACCCTGCATGCCCATTTGCCAAGCCGGTCTTGGGGCCTGCAGGTTCGGTCGTGCTCGACAATGTGTCTCACAATCTCGAATTGGTTGCACAACAAGCCGGCCGCGCCCGCCAAGATTCCGAAAGCGCGCCGTTGCATGCCATTCCATGTTCGTTGACCCTTGACAGAACACACGAGCGTTAAAGTCGTTATCAACCCCCGGCCCGTCGGTCCCCACCTGCCCGGGTTGCAACCTCGCCACCAACAGCGGAGCAAACCGCTGAATACGGGGCCCGAGTCACAACAAGAATCCTGTTCATCCCAAGCACCAAATGGTTTCCACGCTGCGACGAATTGAACATCCGCTACATAATTGCATCTGCCTGAGCATATTTGGCCACAGATGTCGGGTTCCGGACACCACAGCAATGACAGGCGTCATCATGGACACCCGAGTCGCCCGACTCGCCCGCCGTGGAACCGGCCAGAGGAGTCCTGCGGCCCTTTTATTACCAAACTCTCGGGCTCAGGGGGCAAAAGCGTCTGGATGGCGGTTGGTCTGGCGGCCCAGGTGTGGCAAGAGCAGTTGAGTCGGCAGATCCGGACGCTGTTGGAGAACTCAGACGCGGTCCACGGCGCCGGCGTCAGCCTGTTCATATACATGGTCGGCAAGGACCAGTCAACTTCGTCTCCCAAAATCATCTTCTGTTCCAGTGACATACAAGCACGAAAGGCCATCCGGGAGGCTGTCAGAGCGAGCGGGATTCTGGATAGCTACCCGTCTATCGGCCTCGGCGACTCATCTTCGCCGCTAGCAAGGGGGGACAGTGGTCTTCATCGATATGCACCGACTTCGACAAGACGGTCAAACCCGAGGAGCGCCCGGTCGGACCAAGGCAATGATTCGGGCGCACCCCAAGAGCCGGTTGGTCAAGCTCAAGGGGCCCATCGGGATTCAGAAGCTGGACCTGCAACTTTAGCCACTGAAGACTGGCAAGCGGCTACGCAGCATGACGGTTCCACACTCATACGTCCCTTTGGAGGGATGTCGATTGCCAGCAGCTGCCCTTCCTACGACTCCGCGTCCGGTACCTTGACTGGGTCGATTCGTTCCATCCCTTCGGGAACGTCAACACCCAGGAGTTCGGTGCATGATCTGCTCCCAGTGGAGCTGCAAGCCCACTCCAACACACCTACGGTGAAAGCTCACGACAGCGACACGCCCGATAGTGACAATTTCGACAGCGCAGACGACCCCGAGTCTTACTCTGAGTCGGACGACATGGAAGATTGTGAGCCCCTATCTTCTAGTGCCTTGCATCCTGGCATCGCTCGGGAGTTGAATGCAATTGTCAGCAAGATCCTTGGCGCCTACAGTTGGTCTCAGCGACATGCAGCCGGAAATTCAAACCAGAGATATAACAATTCGGAATCCACCGGGACAAGTTCCAACACTGAGGCCTCGTCTCAGTCTTACAGAGGCCCAGAGAATGGTGTTTCGCGAGTCTCGCTCGGAAAAAGGCCATTCCTAGGACAAAATGACGGCGACGATATTCCAGCCGTGGATACGAAAAGAGCAAAGACGGTAAACCAGAAGGAGAATCTTTTTGCTTTTCCATATTGGAAGAAGGACCGCCAAGCATACCGCGGTTGCTTCAAGTTCAAGTTCGAGGAGGCCAAACGAATCAAACAGCACTTGTACCGGAACCACCGCAAGAAAATCCGCTGCTCACGGTGTCAAGAAGAATTCCGAAACCGTACCGCCTGCGACGATCATGTCAGGAACATTGATTGCACACGCCAACCCGAGAAATCGGATGAGGGCATAGGTGAAGAACATGTGACGGAATTAAACAAAAGAGGACCAACGAGTTGGAACCAAGTCCAACGCTGGTATGCCATCTGGCGCATCTTATTTCCCGGAGTTGATGAACCCACTTCTCCATATAACGATCAATCTGAAGATCTGAACCAATTCCGAGAGTTTTGCCAACGGAATGGTGCTACCATTATTGTCGACCACATGCGGACGGATCCAAACTGGAGCCAAGATGACGAGGAACGGTTCAGTCAGGGGCGGTGGGGCGATATTTTTAGTGCGGCTCTCGATGGCATCGAACGGCAATGGGCTGCCCAACGTGCTGAAGAGGGCATACATCCAGCAATAGGGGTCGCATCGGGGCCTCCAAATATAGACTCTCTGGCAGGCGTCGTCTTCGATTCATCGCCAAGTCCACCAAGTGGTGGAGGTCCCTTCGATGCATCTGTTGGGGTTGAAGTATCAAACGGTGTGGAAAAGTTCGGCCTCACGGAGTGTCCTTCGCCTGTCACAGCCCAGGGGATGCTTGGATTGGATGGTGAAGCCTTTAACTCGGCAGATGATGATTGGTTGACTTGGCAACTCGGCGATCTTCACCCCGAATGTTGAGACAAAGGGACAGACTCGAGATATGGACGCAATTACCACATTTGAACTTATAATGTACTAGCCACTGTGTAATGGACACCAACCATTCTTTCGGTCAAACACTTCAGTGTACTAACTACTGGGCTTTGGTGTGCTGGGTTTTGGTTTTGAGTACGACGCCAAGAGTTCACCTCACACCGTTGACTTCAACGACCCTCTTGGATTGGAATTCGGCTGCTGCGTATTCAAGCGAGTCCCGCCAAAATCGCCTGCCCTCAGTGTCTGACCACGGATAGATCTTCATCGCACCGTTTTGGACGAGTATGAAACCCCATCTAAACCCGGATCGCCACCGCTAGCCACTCGTTTGACTACGGGTAGGTCGATTTTTACTATTACGGACGGGAAACAATAGGTACCTGATTGAAGAGCTCTCGTGAAAGACAGCCATGAATTCTATGCCTCTGGTAGGACGCAACTTTTGGTTATGTCTTTGCATCCACTGGCGAAAGAGAAATGTGGCGCCTTTGAATCGGGGCTCAAGCGGTTGCTCCGGGCGGCACACCAGAACAGCGATGTTATCTGTCACCCAGATCCTGACTGTGAATCATTCCGATGGGCGCGATGGTCAGCTGCGGGTAAACGTGCGTTGTGGCTTGCAGGGTGTCCAAAAGTGAGCGAGCCGCCAACACGCCTTACTGAGTAACTGAACATCATTCTCGCGTCTCTAGCCTAAGGACTGAGTGAGTTCCATTATTTTAACTTTGCATTTAACGGGAGAGGTTTTGGGTACACCGCAGTGGTGAACACACGCGGAGAGCGCAAGAGTTGACAGGGGCAAGTGGCGTATTGAAAAAAGGTAAGAGCAACCAAGGGAAAAAATGGGAAATAGGCCCCAACACACCCATGTCTGACCCTCACTATGGCGTTGACCCGGCGTCTTTTGTGAGAATTCTTTCCCAGTCACACAAGATCGCATTTGCCGGGCTTCATAACGTTCTGGAGAATAGCTTAGCACGCAGAAAGGGCCGTGATTTTACTACATCCGTTGATACTACCCGGCAGTCTCCCACTGTCGCAGGAGCATCAATCCCAACCGGCAACTCGGGCCCGGCCCCAGAGATTATTCAAACAATTCACTGCTGGAAGGCAGAGCCTCTCGGTAGGTAATGTCAAGCTCCTCAAATTGCATTGCGTCGATCTCTCGTTGGCTGAAAGCGCATCTGCTTCCCTGTCGTAGGATTTCCGGGCGTTGGCGGGCGGCACAACCCGTGTTAATCGGCACATCGCGCTAATGTTTATTTTCTTGCACACCATCCCGCTTAGCCCTGTGTGAGCACCGCCAGTCATACCGATTCCACCGATTAGGCAGGTATGATACAGGGGAAAGAGATTAGCCAGCTGCCCAGGCCTGGGTCATTGGGCGGACCCCGCCGACAAAGCTTGGATCATCCGCAATGGTGGACGCTTGTGGAACTGGGGAAGCACGGAGTCGTCCCCGGGGCACACCGCAGCGATCCCTTGTTGTAACCTTTAAATCATCCCGAATGGCCACACCGATTCTTGGCGGAACCCAGAAGGCTCAGAATCGACAGGGGGCTTGACTCGCCAGCCGCAACTGAAAGGGCCCGCGGAGCGCTGAGCAGAGTGCCGGGTGGCGGCGTCCAATGCAGTCAGCTCCCGAGACCTGGATTTCGCCTCTCGTCATTGCTTGCAGCGGATGAGCTTTTCAAGGCGCTCCTTTTAGACTGATGGCACCGCTTGGGCAACCTTTGCAGAAGGTATTTGGCCGGCCCAAACGCCCTTCCAGGCGCAAACTCCACCTTGAAGGATCGAAGCCGGAATCTGACGAGCCGACTTCTTTGCAGCAGTCGACGCTCCTTCGCCCCGCGTGAGGATACCATCTAGCTCATCGATGCATTCATAATGGGCCGTGCCGACGAATCGCGCGCCGGCGTAATCGCCACGGCGATCATTCTCTCCCCCGCCATCGCTGCCGTCGCAGTGGCCCTGCGCATCTACACCCGGAGGTGTCTGGTTGGAGTACGGTTCTTCGAGGACTACTGCATCGTGTGCGCGATGGTGTTTTCCATTGCCATGTCCTCGTTCATGGGTATCTGTAAGTTGTGCCTAACATATTTGCCATCGCCCCTTGTGGTATCTAACTATTCGAAGCGGTTCTTAACGGATTCGGACGGCACATCGAGACCGTCAGTGCCGATGAGCTCGTTGGGCAGGGCAAGGTAGCTATCGGTGGGATCATCTTCTACATCCTAACCCACATGGCGCTCAAGCTCTCGATTTTGCTTCAATATGTCCGAATAAGCGTCATGCCGTTTGAGAAGCGTTTCTGTTACACCATCATCGTCATCCTCATTGCCCAGTCTCTCGCAATGATCGGCACCCACCTTGCCCTTTGCAGGCCTTTCCACGCCTTGTGGACGGCAAACGTTCCCGGGGCAGTGTGTCTGAATCGAACAATGGTGTACTATGCACAGCTCGGCATGACCATCATCATGGACTTCGGTGTCCTCGTCGCTCCGCTCTTCATCCTTCGGCACCTGACGCTCCCTCTGATACAGCGATTCATGATCCTAGTTGTCCTGTCCTTTGGTGGAATGTACGTTTTCATCCCCTTACATGTGCGTGGTTGCCTTTGATGTGTCGCATTTTGATACGAAAGAAAACAGGGCCTGCGTCATCTCCGTTCTCCGTCTCCTCACAGTTGTCCAGTCCACGCAGTCCACAGATAGCACATACGACAAAGTCGGCAGCGCCCTGTATGGCGTGATCGAGCCTAATCTCGGCATCTTCTGCGCGTCCATCGTTACACTGAGGCCCCTCTTTAGCCGATGCGCGCCCCAGATGAGCCAGAGACTGGGTCTCACCGACAACAACGACGAGAGAAATAACGCAAGGAGAAGAAACAGAAATATTAGGCCATCGTGGCCAACCTTTGCGCAGCCCGCAATGTTCACGACTTCCCGGCGAAGCCGTGCGGATAAAGACTTCATGATGTTGTCTAGTGACCTATCGAGCAGTGCCGCATCGGGAAAGGCTAGTATAGGGGGTGATCAGATAAAGACCGCAGTTGATTCCGCAACGTCGATGCCACATCTTCCCGCGGAGCAAGAGAGTGCAGTTATGAGCAGCAGGCGAGGGTCACAGCCCTGTTGAAACGAGGCGACCTATGATGATATGACAGATGAGGAACAATGTGTCCAATGGGTAATTAGGGCTCGATTATTACGGAGCACAGCTACTTGGCTTGGATATCATAACGAAATTTATTTACCATCAGATCTACAGCTTCTTGCACAGCCGGGTCCCGTACTCAATGACGTCCCACTCCTCAGTCCCGGGCGTCGAGATGGCGTAGAAGATACCTTCCGGATCCCACTTCTTCTTGAGAGTCCGCAGTTTCGGGTACACTGTCGGCCCCCAGAAGTGATCCTGCCAGTTCTCTTGGAAAGGATCGGCCTCATTAACATATGCGCAGCCATTCGGACTAGCATCCATCATCGCACGATCCACCGTGTTGGCTAGCAAGTCCTGGATGTCCGCCTTCTGCGCAAGGGTGGCGTCTGTTGGAAGGGGCAGGAGATACAGCATCAGGTTCGATGCAGTACGAATTCTCGGGTTCGTGGCGCTAATATCTGCAGGTTGGGGCCTATGGCCGGCGCCAAACAGATGTCCCACCATGTACCCTTTGTTGATCAAGTCGGCGCGGGGACTGATGGCCGTCTGGAAGGCCTCGATGATGCCGTCATTATTGTTGGCGATATCGGCCCGTCCAATCATCCAGCCGCTCGTGAGTGTCGGTGGGCCAGCGGACTCGTCCTCGAACAGATCCAGATACAAGTCGAAGAAGGTCGCGTACGAACCCGCCGCGGCGCTATAAAACGGCACACCAGCAGCGGTGAGGTCTGCCTTCAGGGGCGCGAGCACGGCGTCAAGCTGCGCGGCAGTCTGGTTGAAGGCCACAAAGGGGCGCACACGGAGACTTCCCGGGCCGACGGAGAAGTACACGTACAGACCAGCGTCGACAAAGTCATTGGCGTGGCTGTGGAAGATGCGCACGCCCTCCCAGAACAGCGTTGTATTGGTCGTCAGCGTCGCGTTGATGTACAGCGTCGCACCGGCCGAGGGGCGCTCCGCAAAGGTCTTGAAGCTGGCCGATACCACGACGCCGTAATTGCCGGGGCCGCCACCCTTGAGCCCATAAAAGAGGTCGGGGTTCTTCTTGTCGTCGGCGGTGACGAATTTGCCTTCGGCGGTGATGACGTCGAACGACAAGGCGTTGTCAGCGGCAAACCCGAAGATTGTGGTCAGGGGACCGTGGCCGCCGCCCTGGACGAAGCCGCCGGCAATACCCACGGTTGGGCACTCGCCGGTTACGACGGTGACGGGAGGGTTTTGTGCGACGGCCTGGCGAAGCAGAGCGCGGCCTTGTACGCCAGCGCCGATGGTGACGGCGCTGCCGGAGTAGCCACCGGGTCCGCCCTTCCAGGACTTGTCAAACTTGGTTTCCTGGAAGCTGTGGGTGTTGATCACAAGGGCGCCCCAGCCGGTGCTACGCCCCATAAAGTCGTGGCCGGTGTTGCGGACGATGAGGCGGAGGTTGTTCTTCCGGGCAAACTCGACACCGGCCTTGATGTGGTTCTTCGTCTGAGCCCGAATCACGTATGTGCCGTAGTAGCCTGGCGTGCAGGGCGTGGATGGCACCGTGGTCGGGGTGCACGACGAGTTGGTGAAGTACTTCCACATGAGCGTGCCATCTTGGTCGTTGATCCACGACTCGCGCGAGTAGTTGGCTGTGACGGACGCGCATTTGGCGGCGTCGTAGGTCGGGATCGTGCCGAGTTGGCCGTTGAACGAGGTGTGGCATGCCGACTCGGGCGGGACAAGGACCGCGAGATTCCCGCCAACGGTGTTGTTTAGCGTCTTCCAGTCCTTCGCCGCGGGCCAACACGCATCACCGAAATAGCATTTGCAGCCATACGATTTCCCGTCCCAGGTGCGTGGGACAAGGGGGGCGGCATGGCTCCCAGCGGCAACGGCCTCAAGCAGATGGGCGGCCGCCAGGAAGCAAGAAAAGAGTTTCGCCATGGCCAACACTTGTTTCGCGAAGAACCGGTCGGATGCAAAGTTTCACAACGCCATGTGGTTGACAGGGTCAACACGCGACTTTGTATTCTTTTTGTTTCCTTCGTGGTATGCAATATCATCCCCTCCCAAGCAGGCTTCAGGCGAGGTCAGCAGCTTCCACACTGACAACGACCCGCTAACGGCCAGGGGTAACATTCCATGCTAGGGAGCCTGGTCCCAATCATGCAATATATATGCACCTAACTCCCCTGTGGGTGACTACCGCCTCAAAATTCCCGGCGCCCTGTCACGCTGGAATCCTACCCCACGACACGCCATTGGTGCGGCAATGCCCCGTACGTGGATCGGGCTGCGTTCCGAGCCCGCCGTGCAGCTGCAGCGGGAGATTGACGATGACCAAGGCAGTTTCAAAGCACCAGCATCCCAGTGCATTGATCTCTGCGATGGTGGGATGCTGCCCGCATCGAGCGCTGGGAGCATGAGATGGGATCCAGTCTACCCCTAAAGCGCCTAAAGCGGGATTCGAGGCTGGAGGTGGACATTGGAGTTTTGCTCACCCCTCTTTCTGTTGTGACCTGCTGATGCTCCTAAGCAGACACCAGGCCAATTCCAGGAAGCGAAAGTCGCCAGGCGGAGCTGAGTTGCTCCTGAAACTCACTATCAATTTGCCAAGATCTGGGATGCAGCGCGTGTTCAAGGGGGGTTTGTCCGCGCGTCAGGTCGTGGGCGCATCTTTACGTCACCAGACATCATCTCGCCAATAAGCGGCAGCACAGTCACACAGCGAGCGAGCCTGAGTCTAGCCCATGTCCAGCTCTTGGGACTCGAAGCAATGCCCGTACCGACAGATATCCCGCGAACCCCACCTTCCCACCCCAACCTACCGCCGAAGCCACAAGAGAAGACGGGGCAATGGCATCAATGAGAGACCGTCGTTGGAACAATTCTTGCGACTTCAGTCACAGGTAGGTCGCCCTTTGCTGGCATCCACACCCGAGCCTGCATGGCCCAATGCGACCTCGAGATTTCCGTCGGCAAGCGTTTAACGTTTGCATTTTCTAAGACGGGCCGGGGATGGCTACCGTAGTGTTCCGTCGTCTCGGGCAGTCTCCTGATTTGGCTTGGTGTGGTCTTCCTGTCGCTGTCGTTCCTGTTATTCCGGATGAACAGCCGCAGCCAGCTGAGTTCTTACCATCCACCATGAACAATAAGGATGGATCGAAGAGGGCAGGGCTACTTGTGTTAACCACCGCAACTGCCTACAGTTTATGCGGATACGCTCGACTGAAAAGCCAGTTGTTTGGTTCCCCATGCCTTTCAGATAAGGCCTGCCCATTCACTAAGTACTAGGTGATCTACTCCAAGTGAGGATGTTGAAATTCAATATCTGAGTGGGCTGGTTGATTCGCCCATGGAGACCGCGTGGCCCGTGTCAACTTGGTCTTGCACGACCTGGTATGAGGTTGGGCTGCACAACTCAGCATTTTAGTCTTTGATTGGACTGAGATGATCCCGCCAGTTCAATCCAGCTCGTCTCCTGGGTTACAGGAAACGCGTGATTATTGACAATTGGGGCAACAGTCATGATTGGTGCGTTTTGGATAGTGTTAGCAATTTGGTCGCTATGCCAAGACGACGAACCGCTCGAATCGCAATGTCCTGGGTACCCGGAAGGACGGGACGAGCTATGACAATCACGCCGGCATTATGATCAGGTAGGTAGTGAGTTGATCCAGGCGAGGCCATGGGAATGGTCCTCTGATTCCCTTTGAATCGCTACTCCGGGTATTGCCAAGCTCGATTCCCGGGACTAGGCGCGCTGGGCGCAACAATGTCAACGCAACGTTGAGTTGTCCTTGTCGGGGACGCGTACATTTTGTACCTAAAGTTGATTAGAAACGGTGTATCGGCATCCGCGGGCTGTCGACTTCGCGATCGGAAACCGCCGAGCACAGAATAGTCCACGCAAGCGTCATTGAAAGTTGTGCAAACTCCACCGGCTAAGTCTAAGGTAGTATAAAGACTGGACACAATTAACCCGCCAGCATGCATCAAGTTCCGTCTTTTGTTCCTAGATCGCCCACACCGACAAAGCGCTCATCACCATAATGAAGACCACTGGAGTAAGTCCTCCTCCCCAGACCCCACTGACACCGATACCAACTCCCCCAAGGCAGGCACCGGCCACTATTCCGCATCTTGGACACAAGACCCCTCGACGCTCAACCACGTAATCTACGCGCCGACCAGCCCACCCTCAACCCTCCAGCTCCCCATCCTGATCTAGGACTAAGGCGCCTGCACTTTCAACGCCCTGACCTTCGACGCCTTCCTCAAAGAAGTCGCCTCACATGGCATCTTCATCCTCTCCAACGGCACGCCCAACGGGCCCTCAAACCCTGACGGCCTCACCGAGACCTTGTACCCCAAGCCAACGCTGCACTACGAGGGCCTCGACTGGGTCACTGCCCATGCCGGAAAGGGCAACTTCTCGCACGTTGACGGCTCGCGTCTCGCTGTTGCCGGCATGTCCTGCGGCGGCATCCAGTCATACGCCGTTCAGCACGACCCGCGCGTGACAGCCATCGGGATATTCAACTCGGGCATCAAGAACCAGACCACCGAGTCGATCACACTGGCAGACATCATCACCAAGCCGATTTTCTACTTCTTGGGCGGGCCCACCGACGTGGCGTACCCGAACGGCGAGAGAGACTACAGGCGCCTGCCGAAGAGCACGCCCAAGTGGAAGGGGAATTTACCTGTCGGCCATGGCGGGGACTACTCGAAGCCGAACGGGGGGAAGTTTGGGCAGGCGGCAACGCATTGGCTGCAGCGGGTGTTGAGGGGGAATACCTCGGCTTCGACTTATTTCAGGGGAATCGGCGAGGGGACGGTGACGGGGACCGGGTGGGATGTGGTTTATGAGAGCTTAGATGCGTTGAAGGGGTCGAGCTGGGATGTGTAGGGGCGGTCAGGAATGGTTGAAGTGTGGCAAGGTTGGCTGGGGAAATGGAGGCGAGTGAGAGCCAGAGCTGTTGCAGGGTACGCAAGATTGAGGTACCGCATCCATGGGCATAGATCAGGGGTAAAGCAAATAAGATGCTTCAGTACTAAAAGGCTGTGATCTTCCTCTACTGTAGGTCATTAGTGATTGCGGTTCTTCTAGTTACAGGCGTCCCCCAAGAGGCCCATCCCCGAGAGCTTGTCTCCCGGCTGGTTGGGTGAGATGGCTGCAACAAATCGTTGCACTCGGCGTCCGGGAATGAATATGAGAACGGCAGTCTTCACCTACGATTATTGGCGACAAAAAATAGAACTGACAGTCCATTGACAGGAAAAGAAAAGCCCGTGCATATGTCAAACAAGGCTCTCGGTTCGGGCTTGTCGACTGGGCCTTTGTGATCAGTAGACTCAAAATCTTTTTGGGCGGCTGGGCGGCGTCTCATCCAGTCAGGCATTTCCTCTTCGCAACCAAGCTCAACAGAGCCCAGCGGAGGCGGTGGCTGGTGTGCGAAGTCGACAAATGCCTCACATTCGCGGTGCGTTGGCGGGGTGATAGCGCTTTGAAGGCAGCCAGGCGGAAAGCCTTGTGGGCTATCTGGGCTGAGCAAGAGCTGAATACCTGCTGATAAGAATAGCTTCCTCCCCACACTCCATATTTCCCACGTTTTAAAGTCAATTCCCCGTTTTCGCTGCCGAATTTCCAGCTCCTGTCACGCCAAGCAAGGCATGGGGTAGTGTTGCCGGGCCTGGACTGCGGGAACAGGAACTCTTAATTAAGGCCCATTAGCACGGATAAGGAAGTCATCGCCATTGGTACTTCTTCCCGCCAACCGAAGATGACAACCTTCGACTATGCCCACTGCAATTCTTGATGCCCTAAATTATCGATTACGATAACTCCTGCTTCCTCGAGTGGTGGCCCGACAGATGAAGAAACTTGCAAATGAGAGACTGGGTTGAAATGCAACAGATTGCTCATTGAAAGTTCACGGATATTATCTTGACACACTTGTGTGACACACTCGGAAGACGTGTGTTTCCTAATTCTACATGGGACATGTGAGTTGCACAACAAGCTGGTTTGTACGCATGTGGACGACGCTGTGTTCAGGGTCCAATTCAGGGGCGATCAGAGAATTCGGGGACCACTTATTAGCAGAACACATGGTGGTACTGGCATCCTGACATGCCTCCATCCCCCGCTATTAGTGATGGCGCAGAACGGCGCCGCGTGAAAAGCGCCGCTCGGCTCGTCCGCTGGGGAGGTGCGGGAGCTTAATACGTGAGTACGTACATGCAAGGGTTGGGTCAGTGACCTCCCGCGGGCTTTTGCGCGGGGTGGGCTTGAACGAACCCACGAGGTGGTCGGAACACTCGGCGCTGATCCAAGAATCGAGGCCCATCCAGGTTTGACCGACCCGTACACCTGTCCGCTGTGCGAGCTAACGGTAGGGCAACTGCCACGACGGTAAGCAAGGGGTCGGGGGAGATGCATCAGAACTCGCCTCCTCATTCCCTTTTAATGAAGAGTCCGGTTGAGCCGTTGCGTGGATCGTACCAGGGAGCGACGTGTTTGCCACTTGAGTATACTTAACCCCACAAACTAATCGATCCGGATCGAGCTAAGACTCTGAGGTAGATGGGAGGCTGAAATGGTGGAGTCGTTGGGGAGTCCGCTCCTCTCCGTTGAGACCCTACGTAAAAGCTTCACACCGCCTGTGCCAACCAACACCGCGAACCGTGGCGGGGGAAAAATATCTCGAGGGTTGTTGGGGCGATTACGTTGCTCAAAGGCCGTAAAAAGCCGCATGAAATAGCGTGTACACAGGAAGTCTGCTTCCCAGCTACTTATCGTTCCCGTTTGAGAAATTGGTCGTATGACCAGTTTTCCTCCACTTATAAGCCAAGATAGCGACCTGGGATTTGCGCCAGCATTGTCCAATAGCGGGTGCCGGAATGTGTGTGTTGACAGAACATCCATGAATGCAACCTAGATGTGCCGCTGGCAAAAAAATCCCAGGAACCATTGTGGGAACGCTAGAGGAGTCTCGTCCTATCCTATAGGGGCCAGCAGCGTTGAAAGAGGCGGTCTGTGGTGGACAGGAGGGTGGGCAGCTGGAGGGGTTGTGGGTGTCCGCCTCATGGGGGTCGCGTTTAAAGGCGGCATTTGCTGCATGCAACGACCGCCGTGGCCTTCGCGCCCAATGGGACGACAGGCGAAGGAACACCGCCCACATCACGAGAGTATCAAATGCTGCATGTGGGGTGTGTTTGATGGGTGCTGCTGCCACTCGCAGCGGATGGGTGGGAACATCAGCACCCAAACAAAGTTTGGGATATGTAGAAATATTTTGGGGGAATGTGGCAGTAGAATATTGGAAGATTCAAGACAAAATCATCAGCAGATCGGGTGCTTGTTATCGTGATGTTCGTGGCTTTTGGCGTGTTGGGACGAGTGAGGTGACAGGGTCAACACGCTGTGGAAATGGAGGAAGGGCCCTCGTGGTGTGGTGGGGGGCCGCACAACCAGGGCAGCTCGGTTGTTCTCCCGAGCCCCCCGCGGGGTGCAGCGATCCGAACGCTCACCCTCGCCGGGCGGCGGCGGGGGTGTGGAGGCCCCGAGCATCACTGAAGGAAGCACGGTTCGTAAATCGAACGTCAGCGCTCCATGTGGTGCATGTTCCGATGAAATGCTGTGCGATCAAATGTCGATGAAATGGGGCTTATGGAAGCCATGGTGACCATATGCTCTGTCCCAAAACCCTAGAGGGCGTTTGAAGAAAGCGGTGATGGATTTGGGTCTTGACTAATTATCAATGGTTCAGCGTCGGGCTCCAGGTGCTGGTTTGGCCTCCAGCCCTTGGTTAGCTGGCCGGGCTTTCCTCTGCCCATTTGAAGGGAACGCCCCTGGAAGGCGCACGTTGACAGTCTGCTGGCTGCAGTAACCTTCGAATCACAGAGATGACGGACATTTGGGACCTGACATGCGGTGAGTTTGGTATTTTCATCTCGTAAAGCTGTAGGCGGGCGGGATACAACGTCAGCGCCCAGCCTCGGCTGTCATTTGACCAGAAAAAAAAGGCCTGGCTCACCTGCCTCGGGCCTGTGGCTCAAAACCTTCGCCAACCTCTACTCTGTTGCTCATTGGATTCCCCTTCTCATTGGAGGGCACAGTGAGGCTCACCAGCCCGAGAGCCAGACCGTCTGGAGCGTCAATTCATAGACTAGCAGCCCGCCGAGATTAGCGGGACCCTGAGCGGGCAGACACGCAAATCAAAGGGTCTTCGGCTCGATCTTCAATGGCATGCGTCTCAATCCGCACCAAGAGAATTCATTTACAAGACCAGAAAGTTGAGCCCAAACCGCCGTTGACCCCTTTCCGGCGATGATGTCAAAGATCTGGAACAGGACTGATTTCCTCCCAAGTTTCCGGGTTCGGCGGTAGATTCTGCAGCTTCGCGGAACGCTGTGTCGGCTGGCGAAGAAGGTGCCCTCGGAGCCCCGCATGAGGTGCACCCTGCAGGGCCGTCGGTTGCAACGAGTCCGGAAATCGTTGAGGGGGCTTGGGCAAAAGTCGATAGACAGTGCAGTGACCGCCACAGCACCGTGTGGCCCCTGACATCACTCCTTTCTTTGTCTGAGCTCAACGCGCCAGAGTGGGGGGCTGAGGTCACGCGGTATCAGTCTAGCCCAAACCCCCTTTTCTCGCACTGTCTCAATACTTGGGCGCGACCCACATTCACCCCACTCGGTGAATCTACCACCCACTTCCTGCCACGGCGGGTTACCGTATCTCACGCTGGTGCTAGCGCGGGCAGCTGGATGTTGCAATACCAGTTGCCCTGGCTCCTGTGACCGCCTCCTTGCCTTTGCCCTCCTACTCTCTCCCTCCCCGCTTGTTTGGCTGCCCTTCTGCCCAAAAGGTTGCAGACTGCTGTTGCGAGTGACAGCAGCTCTCCAACTCTTGCGTTGGGCACCCGACATTCCACAACAGTTGACAGTCTCGCCACCTCATTCCACCGGCTCTAGTTCGGAAGCGTCGGTATTCTCGTGCTATCTATACCTCGAGAGGTCCTTTGCTTGTCGCCCGATCTCTACTGTAACCTACATTCTAATCCCAATGTCTCTGCAAACCACTTACGATCATCATGACAGCCCGAGTCGCAATTGCCCCCTTCGACCCTCTGGTCGGCAACAAGCATCAATTCCATCCGCACCTCTCGCTGCCTCGGCCGTTGATGGCCACGCCCCGAGACCGGCCGCGGTTGCGGTTTGCCCCGATACCAATCGAGACCACATTTGAGAAGTACCGAACACACGCACCGCCCGGCGAGCTCACGCCCAGTCCGTCCCCGCGCTCTCCCTCTCCGCCCCCTCGGGGGAAGAGGCGGTTCGCTCCGCAGCTTGTCGAATCTTCGGTACGGAGGTCAAGGCGAGCTGGTGACGAGGGGCCCGCGACCAGGCCCACGGACAAGACCGATATTACACCTTACACCAATCACATCTATGCTCCGAAACCGCGAAAGAAGTTTAGCCATGCCGCGATACCAGCGACGCCGTCCAGACAGGGGGGGCACGGCCGGAGGGAATCGTGCGATGACGAGATCGCCGGGGGGTTCTTCAACCTGGTGGCCCGCGATGCTCAGCAGAAGCTGCAGGAGGTGGCCATGAGTGCCTTTCCGAACAGCGGACAGCGTATAGGCGGTGCCGAGCACTTTTACGTGCGGGAGGGGTCTGACGATGATGACAGCCTGAGGGGGAGGCCGAAGATTAGGGGTCCTTGGGACCACATGCAGTCTCGGCGGAACTCTTCTGAAGAGGATATCAGCTGGGCGTTCAAGGAGATGCAGGAGCATTCCCTCCATGTGGCGGGGAGGGACATTGATCGCGTGGACACGCTGGATCTGGACAACATGAGCATCGGCAGCCCGCCGAGTGATGCCATGGGGTTGACGAGGACCGCAAGGCAGTCTTTATCCAGCTCGCCGTTGTGGACGTCGAGACCACCGTCGTCTTCGCTGGGTCCAATTGGCGAGACGCACATGCCCTTGTTGCGTGCTGAATCACCGCTCCCTGCTATTGGCGAATCCTTTATGCCGTACATCCCCCCTGAGTCGCCATCCATCCGCCCCATTGGCGAGACGTTTATGCCTTATATTCCATCTGCCCCGCCAGGCAAGGTCGCCGCCATGCCGTACGCCCCGGTCTCGCAGATCCCACCCGAGACGAGCTTTGGGCGCCATTCTCCCTTCATGCCGTTTCCTCAAGAGCGAGACATGTCGTTGGAGAGGGCGCGCAACGCCCATCGTTTGCGGGCGAAGGCTTCGCCGCCTATGCTGGGACAGGACCTAAAGTTTCGCATGTGCCCCTCGCCGAAGCAGACGAAGTTGGAACCAGACCACCTTTGGGATCTCGAAACGGGGGCCACGATGGAGGGATCGAGCCGAGACTACTCCGAGGAGCATGGTCTCTGGCGTGGGTACTGCTACACGGACAACAAGACAGAAAAGCTAGTTCCTCTGGATCGCCCCGTCATGCTTAACACGCCGTTGCCGACTTCGTCGCCTGGCGACCCGTTCGCTCGCGCGTTTGGGACCGCACCAATAATGTTGAGCGAGGAACCCTCGCCAGTGGCGGTTACCAGGGCGGGTACCGCACCAAACCCCAGGTCGCCGTCATCTCACTCACCACCGGCAGTGCATCCATCGCTCCACCCAGAGCATCGAACAAAGAGACTGGCACCCAAAGGCCTGCACATGATTCATAATCTGCAGGGGTTGGACGAAAAGCTCAAGCACGAGAAGGAAGCGGCCGAGATCGAAGAGAAAATTGCGGCCGAATTTGACGACAAGTTCGTGACGCAGGTCTACAACTACCTCTCCCTCGGCTACCCGGCGCTAGCAAGGCAGTATGACGAGGAGCTGAGTAAGATCAGCCGCATCAGCGTGGATGAGCTCGAGGTTGACGATTTGGCAATCATGGAGAATCTATGGGGCGCTGAGCATCATCGGCAAGCTAATGGGCAGCATGCGACCAACGGCGTGAATGGCGAAACTCAGGACGACTTACGCCCTGTTTTGTCGACCGGCAAGAAACTCCGGGCGACAGGCCATATCATGCTCGATAGTGAAGAGAAGGATGGCGTTCGCGAAGAGGATCGATGCCCACGCTGGAAGGCGCTAAAGCTGTACATCTTCGAGTGGGCGAGGCAGCACCCGGATCTCGATGGGATCAGCCCACTGGCATGGGGCGTCCGGGAGCGGAGAGGCAGCTGGGGTATATGATGCGTGTTTCTTTTCTACGTCTTCTTTCGGCTCTTTGGTCTACAGCCTTGGAGTTTTCAGGCATTATGGAGTCGGCGCTGGGTTGCAAATGCACCGCACTGGTGGGTTGGCGGCTACTTCATCCAACATTACCATCCTTGTTCTTGTCCTCTTCGATATTCCATCTCGTCACGTCATGAGCGAATCTTCAGGCGTCCATCTATTTTATATCTTCCTTGGCTTTGTGGTCTTCCTGCATGTCCTGCGAGGCACAGCCCGGTATGGCAACGCATAGGGCGTCTTCCCTACATGACCTTTATGACTAGCACGCTTTTGTTCATTTCTATTTTGCTCTACCTTCTTGTTATGAGGCTCGTTCGTGTCTCAGATACCTGTCCCGACTCTTCAGATTGAGCGGGCCCTGTTCTACAGGAGTTCCTGTTTCGGTGGGAATGTGGTGGAAAGGAGGCGGAGATAGACAAAAAAACCTTTGGATGGTGAGATGATGCTGGTGTTCAAAAGGGCGAGAGAGAAAACCTTTGAGGAAGGCTGCTTCGGGACGAGACGGAGAGCAGAAGTATTCTGATGGTCGTAATCCTGTACGAAAAAGACGGCGTAGATTAGCGAACTGGTGACTAGGGAGAGTGGTTGACGGAGAGGGCATTACTGTATGAAAGAGAACAACGGAGAGTTGGTTCTGTTGCAGCCTCACATCACATAGTTAATGGGAACATATTTTTTACTTTTGATACACGTCTCGTGATGAGGAAAGGGGGCTTGTTATTATTATCATGCAGTTTTGGCCACCTAGCCCCTTGCCGCATATGCAGCTTGTCCCTCGCCATTGCTGTCGAGGGGGTGAGACAGCTCACTGCACCAACGCAATTTTCCTCGCAACTCTACGTTGATCAATACTCAACGCTGATAGCGGAGATATCATATTTCGCCTCACCCCTATAGCGAAATACACGCTGCGAAGCACCGGGCTCTTGTTTTGTTGGACTGTTTCCTCTGCACTGTTGAGTTAGCACTGTATCCGGGCGCTCTGTGCTTTCTCTTGTCGCTTTCGCACTGTGTATCTGTGCCATTAGCGATTTGGCGGGCTGCCAAGCACGGGCGCGCTTCCCGAAAACCGCCAAATTGCTACAGATGATGGCGACGATACATGCCGAAATAAACGAGCTTCGTCCTGTGTTCTTATGGAGCAATCCCCTCTCACACACCAGCCTCGGCCGGAGGTCTTCACGCCCAAGATCGTGAGGCTTTACGAGGAGCTGTTCAAGGTTTGTCCTCCCGAGCTCCAATGCGTCCTGCATGGTCGGCCGTTCTGCAACTTTTATTTTATTTTATCTTGCGCCGGCGCTCCTGCTCCCGCGGCCCAGGACTAGAGCGCCAGGGAAACTGAGAGCAGTTGCTGATGGCCTGGCACGTTTAGGACGACGACGATGGCGACAAATCCGAAGGCTTCTGGCGCGAGTTCTTTGTGCTCAAGCCGGACCGACCGGCGCTCCGGCGCATCCTCGATCAGATAGCACCCAGCGAGCTGGTGCACCTCGACCTCCAGACGAGACAGTTGTTCCTACGGGCCGTCGCTGCGCTACGCAAACCGCATGGCGTTGCCGACCTGAACGCGTTGGACGTGAGCAAACATTCCCCCTCCTCCCCCAAGGCGATACCGCCCTTGTGCTTGCTGCTGTTGGGAATGCGATCTGACTGATACCTTGCGCGCCACAGACCCTGACCACCTTCCTCATCGCTGTCCTAGCAAAGAAGTATACGAACCCGAGCTCCGATATCATCGAAGTGCTCGCCGGGCTGGACCATGTCGACACAGTGTTTACAGACTTTGTGGGGGCGCTGGACTCGATCATAAGAAATGGCAGGAGCTGTTAGTTTGCCCGGGGCTGAGATGGATGCAACTCTAGGGAGCCACGCTGACATGGTGATGACAGTGGATTTACGGCAAAAGGCAGTGGAAGTCGCTCTTGCTGTTACATCAGGGGCATACCAGACCACACTACTCACATATTTTATCCAGAGGGATTTATTCCCTTCGGTGATGAAGGTAGGCGAATATTTGGGCTGAGCTGGCAATGGGACAAGGTAGCGCCGAAGCTGACCTACCCAGTTTATACAAGATGCCGACACACCGGAGAGGATAGGCGCACCGTTTACCCTGATCGGGTTGTTGGCAAACTACAACAAGTTTGAGTTCCAGAATCCCTATCAGCTCAGACTGAACGACTTTGTCAACGAGGTCACCATCAAGAAGATCATTAGGAGTGTAGGATACACGTGCCAGACATTACGGGGGCCGTACATTGCTGTACAGGACGATCTACCGGAGGGATGGACAATTGCCAACACGCTGAGTATGATCGGGCTTGGAGCCATTGCTCCTGGGGGCAAACCTGTGCCGAAGCCAGTCTACGACGCTGAGACGGTCAAGCGGAAGTTTTCGGAACTGTGAGCATCACCCCTATCTTGAGGACCAGGCTGTTTGCTAACAAAACGCAGTCCAAAGGAGGAAGCAGCAATTCTGCTCGGCACATACGATTTCACACATGCGAACAAGCTGTTCTCTTATAACCTCGTCGCTCTTGTAGCGGAAAAGGGAGAGGAACAACCGTTTGCATCTTTTATCTCACTTAGTTCATATCTTCTACAACACGCCCACCTCTCACATCGAACAACACTCTACTCCCACTTATGCCTCATGGTGTTTCGCCTTCTCATTGAGGACCCTGTCCTTTGTAAGAGGATGTGCAGCGACGACAGCAAAGTGGCTGTCCGACTTTGCCGCCAACGATCGCCATACTTGCCCCTCGTGCAGGGCGAACGCATCGTGGCGACGGCGCTGCTAGACACCATGATCGACGCAATAAACCACAACCTCCGACGTCGCCTAGACGTTGGGCTTTACACGCTCTGCGTCGGCATACTCCTACGGATCATCAGCTACATGTCGCGTTCGCGTACACGACTTCAGTACCACTGGGCAGATCTTTTCCGTTCCTTATTATCACTAATCCGGTTCCTCACGACCTACGCGAGCGATCTGAAGGACGCGCCGCACATTAATACCTTGCTAGACCACGTGGTGAACCTCATCGCGCTTGGGCTGTCATCTGGAGAGGCCTTCCTCCCGACACCGGCAGCGTATGATGACTTGTTTTACAAAGTGGTGGAGACAGGAGAGGTGCTTGTTAAGTTTCGGGACATTTATAAACTGGCAAATCGGCCAAGCAACTCCATCGACACGCTTGTCAACGTCAGCACACACTACAAAGAGATGCTAGCCGAGCGGGGGATCGGAGGCGGTAAAGCGGCGACGGGGAGACGTATCGGATCGCAGCTGACGAGTCTCCAAGTCGCCGAGGTGATCAAGCAGGGATACGAAACATTGAGTATCCAGGCCAAAGAGGGCATGGATAGCTGGGAGAAGTACAGGGAGGCGGACGAGAGGACGCTTCTCAAGAAGATGGCAAGGGCTGCGGTCGAGGATGTGAAGTTATTGGTCGCAGAATGAGTCGGCTGATGAGCACCAGAATGCGTGCAACACGATGCGCTGAGATTGGATGGTTAACGTGGCAGGCGTGACCCAGCACTGATGACGAGATAACATTTCATGATGAATTGTATAGGGCTTAACGGGAATAGCGGGCTTTCTTCCTCATTAGAATATCACCTTCAAGAAAGCATTCAACTGGAGATGCAGCGTCTGTCTGCTGTCTGTTGCGGCTTTGAAGCAGCCGCGGTGACCGTTTCCCCTGAGTGGGGACGCTGGTGCTGTGAATTGGGCCGTGATGCGCTGCCAAATACCTGCGCCGTGATTGGCCGATGGAAACCGGGCGGACCCGAAAGACTTGGCGTCATGTCATCGCTCGGCTGACCGAGCCGCCAACCGCGGCCGAGCGCAGGCGAATGTTTGTGCTTTGCAATCCAACATCTCCGGTCTCGATCCTCAATTGTTTGTCTGCCAGTCTCGATCCTCGCACCTTCAAACACCCCATTTAACGATCCCTATCCTCCAACTCGAGCAGAGAACCGACACCATGAACGCGCCCCGTCTATTGTCCAGGAGGACGCTCTCCGTCTGTCTCGACTGTCGGCGAACACTTCTCCGGCAGCAGCGCCAAATTTCCTCGACACCCACCCTGGCTGTCGCCGCCTTCCAGTCCTACACCCTCCCCTCGCAGCCGCCAGCGCAGCCACGGAATGCCGCCGTCCCCGATACCTCAATCACACAACCCGTAGAGTTCCTCCCGAGGGTACACGAAACCCGACCACCGCCAGATCACCCCGCAACCCCCGCGCTCGCTGCCTCAATATCTGAGCAAGCAGCCCAGACCTCTCGATCGAGCTTCGCTTCACCAGCAAGCGCTACCCAACAGCCCGCCTCGTCACAAGCCCCCTCAGACTTGAAACCCGCCGCGAAGCCAAGATCGAAGCTGCGCGCGCCCCGCAAGGCCGCCATGAAGCTCACGCCCGCTGCGGTGGACCAGCTGCGCACCATGTTCGACCAACCAGACCCGAAGCTTGTCAAGATCGGCGTACGCAACCGTGGTTGCAGTGGCCTGGCGTACCATCTCGAATACGTCGACAAGGCAGGCACTTTTGACGAGGCGGTCGAGCAGGACGGCGTGCGGGTTCTGATCGACAGCAAAGCGCTGTTCAGCATCATTGGGAGCGAGATGGATTGGGTGGAGGATAAGCTGAGTCAGAAATTTGTGTTCCGGAATCCGAATATTAGTGAGTATTCCCCGTTCGTCTTTGGCGTTCGAATAAGACTGACTGGTGCTGGCAGAGGAGCAGTGTGGATGTGGCGAGTCGTTTATGGTATGAGCAATGGAAAGAAGAGAATTGAGTTTGACGGGAAGCGGGAGGGGCTGAACTATTTAGAGGAGCATCGGAAATGCATGCGTTCGTATAACCGGCACTCCCACGACTGCATAGGACCTGGCGTTTGGGTAGAACAACCCTATATCACTATTTGCATCTATTGTACGATATGGAACAGTTGGCTTTTGGCAGAGATACACCGACAACAGTGTTGTGATTGTCATGGCGATCGCGTTAAGTTACCCTCGTTGCGGTAATAAGCATACCCATAGCAGTTGATGCATCGGTGTTCTATTTTTGCAGACGTGTTCGCCGCTCGGGTTGAGGACAGTGTTTTGATGACGGTGCCCTGCCCCTCTTTGTCCAACTTTTCACTTGCCGTGAGCAAAGTATTGTTCGAGGTGGGGGAACTGCTCCCAATATACCACCGAGCAGAACAACGCCCCGTGGGAGCAAGTTGCCGTGCTAGACATAAGACCCCGGAACACACAAGTAGCATTGGGTAGTTTTAGCAATTTTTAGCAGAGGTGAGATGGCCATCCCACAACAAACCCCTGAATGGCGTACATCTGATTTCTTCGTACTTCTCTGTCTGTATAAATTGCCCTCTACACCCACATCCATAAAAAGAGAGAAAGGAAAAAGGAACAGAATATCGCGATGTTTAAGGCTGGCCGTAATAAACATGCGAAAATAGGTCATGGATGTCAAACAATCAACAGGCAAAAAAGAAACCAATGGGCACTAGCGAGCTGCGCGATCCGAGGTTCGAACTCGGGTCCCTCGCTGGTCCAACATGGGATTGGGAAGCGAGAATTCTAACCACTAAACTAACCGCGCTAGAAACCCTTTTTGGTTGATGAAATTCCGTTGGGTAATTGCTCCTGTTGTCGGTATGCGTTCTTGGCGTCAGCCAACAAAGGTTTAACCGAGGCAATTAGATTTTGGTTCGTTCCCAGATTGTAGCTCCAACAAGACAGACCAATGCATTTCCGTGCAAATAGTTTAGGAATATACGCGGTTCTCGATAACCATGAAGGGCCGCTCCTATCCTCAGGGTGAAGTTATTGCTGCGAGGTGCCAGGGGCTGTTCCTCTGCAACATTCGATTCAGTCAGGATTCAGCTAAAGCCCATTTCAGATTCTCTCCATTCGTCCTGTGGCTTGGCCACGAAAGTAACCAAAGATTCCCAGTTTCAATAATCCATGACAGATAAGGCCTTTTCAACAGGCTAAGGTACGCTTCCAAGATGTTTCAAGTGGAATAAGGTGGCTAATACAAGCCTTTGTGGAAGACGATCGAGTAGGAGAGGCCAATCCCCCGGATACACCAATACGGGTGAATATCGATTGACCGGAACGAAGTGTGCAATGGTGATGCAAAGATTCCAGTGTTAAATCAAATTTAGGCTGGCAAATTGGTCTGATAAAACATGAAGTCGTGGGACAGCCTTTCAAACTCGGTACGGTAGGTGGATACCTAAACAGACCTACCTAGGCAGGTGCGACTGTTGTTTTCAGCTCATTTTCGGCCAATCGCCTCCACCGCCAACTGACAGCAGCAAAATATTTGGTCACCGTAACCCGTGTGCTCCTTCCAACTCCACCACCGCATGAAAGGCACCAGACTGCGGCGTGGCAGCAAAACGACATCTGTCCGCGTCCAACCCGAGCAACTAGACAAGCCCTCCCAAGAAGAACCTAGTCCGAAACTCGATAACTCTTCTTTTCTTGAGTCTAGCTGAAAGTTCTTTCCCACCGCCATGTGGGACCATACCATCGATCCCTCTAGGGATGTCACCCTCGCCGTTTGCAGAGCTGATACGCAATTCCAGTTCCTTGCTGCGAAACAAGCCCCAGCCAGCCCGCGCTAACCCGATGAACCTTTGGACAAGAGAGCCAGACTCTCAGGGTCGTCGATATCACTTGATTCCCAGCCAAAGCTCATCACATTCCGGCTATCGTCCCACACTCTGAGGCTTGGGTCTGATGTTTTCCGCCGAGAGTTGTCAGATTTGAAAACATGGTTCATGGTAGGACATGGATAGATCCCCGTCCACCGGAAGAGATGGGTGTATTCAGATCGGATCGCGCAGCAGAGGGCACACTGTATATGGTGGTTACCAACTTAACCGCAAGCGAGTTCGTCTGTGGTCAGCCTATGGTGCGAAATTGGAGTCGCTTGTCATACTCGTACCATCTCGTGGGGGTCAGTGAGCTGTAAACTTGCGTTCAAAATGGCGGGCGGAAGCTTAAAATATTTGACTTTGAGCGACTTAGGAAAGTAAAGTTTCTGTGAGGGTTCCTTTGGAAAAGAATAATTTTGTCTCTTCACTTTTAGCCTGCGTCTCGCTTGTAATGACGATACTTTCTGCATTTATTCACAGACTACTCCAATACGTCGAAGACCTCTCACGATGCACGTAAAGCCTGCAGTGCAGCCACCGCTGATCAATAAGGTTGACAGACCTTGACGTCTCAAAAGACTTAATGACTTGGAGACGGTACCTATGCAAAACATAGGACACTTCTGCACGCGCAATCAATAAGGTAAGCTTTTCATGAACTTTAGGCAGTTTGGAAATGCAAGGTAGGTAGGTACCTCTATATATTTCTTTTTCCACGTTTCCCTCAGCTGCTTCAATTTCCCCCACACCCATTTCATTCCCCATTCCCCTCTTGACCACCGCTATCATCCGATGTCAGAAGAATTGGATCAGTATGGTATCCCCATGGATCCCCTCGGGGATACCATTCTCACGTTTACAAATTCACTGCCCGCAGCCACCATTCCATCCGAAGTTCGGGGGGATACGCGGCTGTCCAAGAAGGCTCGTCTCAGCAGCCCAACGGACTCGGACCCGAAACCAGAACTGGTACCAGAACATAAATCCGCGGCACCAGAACCAGGACCGGCCCCGGAACGAACTACTACCACATTCCTCGTCTCATCACGTCATCTGTCCCTGGCGTCCCACGCCTTCAAGGAGGACTTGACAGAGGTTCCTGGGCCCCCCGAAAAGAAACCATACCGCCTCGACGTTACGGGGCCGTGGGACGCAAAGGCCTTTGCCATAGTCATGAGCATCATACATGGACGCAATAGGGGCGACCAAGTTCCACGCAAGATCAGCCCGTACATGCTCTCCGACATTACTCTCATCGCCTACCAATACACCCTCATAGCAGCGATGGAATTTCACGTCGCCGCCTGGTTTACGGCCTTCGATCGGCCCAATCTTACACCTTGGGGGGCACTGGAGTCTCCGGACTTGGAAAGATGGGTCCCAGAGTTGCTTTGTTGGTTAGCTATCTGCCTAGTTTTCCCACGCCAACACCAAAAAGAGCTTGAACTCGCCGTCAAATTCCTTGTTCTGCACTCCAAGCAGCCCATAAAGACTCCCACAAAGCTCCAGGGCATCATCGGAGAGGACGTTATAAAGATCAATGCTGGGCGAGAGGAGATTACCTCAGACATCTCTCGGCAGATGTTTGGAGTTCGACAGAAGTACCTTCACGGGGGGCTTGGGTGTGGCTATCTGTGCCGTTGCCTGCACATCGACGCCTTTACCTGGAGGCTTTTGGGCCTTGACCTCGTGAACCCGGCCAAGTTCGCCGAGCTCAGCGTCTGGGACGTGTGGTACAACGCTCGCGTCGATCCAGGATGGATTACCAAGGGTGGTTTCAAACACCAATGTGGTAAAACCCCGCCATACAACGACCAGAACAGCCCGTTCAGCAAGGCTCTCGCCCGGGCTAATCCAAATTCCACCTGTATGCTAAAGGAACTAGGCATCGAAGGTTTGGCTGGTTCTGGAAAAACAGGTGATGAGAGCACTGGTGATCCATCTCCCGAGCCGGCTTCGCCACAAACTACCTGATCTAAACGTCTTTCATAGTAGGGGATAGCAGGTTTAGGTAGGATACGGGTGTCGGACAGTTGCAGGATTCTGTCAGGGTATCTATCCCCTGTGTGAAGGAGAGGCAGGGGGGTGAACGGGGCGCAGTAGCAGGGGAGATTTGGGTGGTGGTTGGGGACAGCATTGAAACCAGAACAGCTAAAGGCGTGGGGGGCATAGCAGATGGGGCTGGACTGTCCCGATGGTAGAAGTGACGAACGTCTTACGGCGACAGATTCAGGGGTTCTGGGTGGTCATAGAATAGGAGAACGTCTCTTTGCACTATCATTTCATACCGGGAATGCTCAGTCACATCGTCAGAGGTTTTGATTGCATTGGAACAGGTCTCTTGAGAATGCGGCATAGTCGATGATATCAAAACCTAGGCCTTGCGGCCGTATGAAGACGTCGCGGAAAAGTCAATACGGCGTATAGCATCTACATGTAGGTAAAGCGGATCGTCACGCCTCTCGACAGTATTTTTCCTTGTCTCAGTACTCCCCGCAAACGACGGAACACTCGCTGCCTTCATTGGCCCATGCAGAACCTGGCCTTCCGTCTCGGAGGCAGGCAGTTCGGGGTTGATGCGGAAGCGTCCCGCAATTGAAAACGGGCTCTGACCGACTAGAGCCCAGTCGGATAACGAGTTGTTTGCCCTCGCCGACCAGCCGAGGCTCAGGGGCCGCACCGCGAGGTCGGTGGATAACATAACAGCTGGCATGCAACCCCATGGCGTGTAGGTGAGGATTCCGACCCAGTTGGGGTCGACAGAGGCGGGGATGGAGGAGTTGTGGGGATAGCTGTCAATAGGTATACAAATTAGATAGGTACTTATGTACAGACAGCTGGAGTGGACTCACGTTGTGGCATTTAGGAGGGTGTAGCTGCCAACAGAGCTCTGATACTACCCCCTGCCTTCATCGTGATAGCTTCTTCGCTTATTATGGCAAGTTAGAACACATACCTATGTGAGACTCGAGAAGTCAATCTGATATGGGCACCTGATTAACCCGTATATGTGTTGTTTTACCCTAAAGCTGCCCTCAAAATCCCCATCCACCCGCACCACCCCCTTTCTCGGCCGCTCATCTCAATACTCCCGGCCGTCCTTTTGTCAAATGGGAGAAGACTGTAAAAAGAGTTGCCAAGCTGCATCATCATTGCAACCTTCGTTCAGTTTGTAAGCATATCCACGATAATAGCGCCCCCATGCATTTTCTTATACGAAATAGAGACCTTAGGAGTGTTTCAAAGGCCAACGTTGGGAACGTCTTTAGGACTCGGGCCGTTACACTAAGTTCTAAGCTGCGCCCTAATCCTGGACCACTGGACCCAATTCTGGGCATTAACTATTCAGCCTTAAGGGAAGAGACGCTTTAGGGACTTCCACCTCACAAATCACTCACCCCATCCCTGATATATCCGTCTATCGAGAAGTTCTACCTCCAACCTGGGCGATCTAGTAAGCGTTCTGGTGACTGGTCACATACAGGAACTGGATATATAGTGAAATTTTATGGCAGCTATATCCCAAATATAAAGCTAAGGTTCGTTTCCTAGGAAATAAGTAAGTGAAAGCCTGCCGGCTACTTCACCGTTATCTGCAATCCCCATGGACTCGAACGGGGCTTGTCATCTCAGTACATGGAAGGAGTGGTGATAGAGTCACGTTTGGTCGGCCAAGAAGGTATCGAGCTACAAGGTAGAGTAGACTTGTTGAGAGGGTTTTACAGTATTCGCGCACGGGGGATCGGCAGTATAGGGTAACTTCAGATGGGATAAAGTAATCTTATATACTATCCCAGGGCATGTACTGATATATTCTAACTCATCCCATTATATACTAGTATACTCTAGGGCATCTAATCGGTGCTGTTATATCATATACCATCCCAAATTCCGAGCTAGGACATCATGTACCATTCTAAAATTCGAGCTGGGATGTTGTGTATCATCCCAAGTCATGTACTGGTATATTCTAGGCCAAAATTCGGGACCATATTTCTCTTCCGGTCAGCATATCCATCCCCTAACTAGCATGTCTTCAGGACTAGTACCTGCACATGGCCTCTTTGGATTCTTTTCTTTCTTTCTTTCGTTCTTTCTTTCTAGAACTCGCCGTAGTATTGACAGTTGGTTTTCTATTTCAGCAATAACAAACCTATGTTTTACGCACGGGTTACCCTCAGCAATTCCCATGTCTGTGCATGGTCCTGAGCTGTCACTGCTCCAGGGTGAACTATGGTGAGCCTGGCCTGCGCAGCCGCGTGGCCCAGTTTTGGTGCCTCGACTAAAATTGTCATCCGCTAAAAATGGGAAACACTGTCCGGAAACGGCCCCGTGCAAGCCGTACTAGATTAAAGACAGGCCCCGTGAGCTTGTCTATATATATATAAGCCCCCCGCGTGTCATTTCAAGACTATTGGCGTGGAAAAAGCCGCATTCTCAACTCATCTACTTAAGTGGGGCGTTTAGTATTCTTTTCCCCACATTACCCCATCCTACTGGCATTCGGCATATTTCTCGATGTTATAGGTACCCCCTGCCGCCATAATTTATTTACACGACACACAATGTGTACAAGGAGGAAAGGGCCGCGGTAGATGGTCACAGCTTTGTCCTTATAACCGGCGGAGTCTCTCAAATCTTTCTCACGGACACGATCGTCTTCCTCGAGCCATCCTCCGGAACGATGAAGTACCTCCACCATCTTCTGCTCGCCGCTTCGGCAGCAAACGCCCATTCCCTCTTCCAGCAGCTGTGGGTTGCTGCTGAAGATAAAGGAACGTCCTGCGCCCGTGTACCGAAGAGCAACAGCCCGGTCACAAACCTCGGTGGGGCCGACATGCGATGCAACGCCGGACCTGCCAAGGCAAGTGCCACCTGCTCAATCGACGCTGGCGAGAGCCTGACTGTTGAGATGCACCCTCAACCGAATGGGGAGAGAAAATGTGGAAAGGACTCCGCGATCGGAGGCAATCATTATGGCCCAGTCATTGTCTACATGAGCAAAGTTGCGAATGCAGCTACTGCGGACGGCTCATCCGACTGGTTCAAGGTGGCCGAAGACGGCTTAGACCCTAGCATCACCACTACGGATGCCTGGGGAACCGAGAAGATGAACAAGAACTGCGGAAAGAAGTCGTTTATTAGTATGACGCCCGCATTAAAGAAGCACACCCGATCCTTGCTGACCAGTGGTATTAGTTCCCAAGAGCACTCCGTCAGGCGAATATCTGGTTCGCGCAGAGGTTATTGCGCTGCACGCCCAACCCGCTCAGCTGTACATGACTTGCTACCAAAGTTTGTTGCCTCGTTGAAAAGGAGACTGGGATACGATCTAACACCTTGCAGTGAAGGTAACTAACGGCGGCAACGGTACCCCCGGTCCCTTGGTAAAGTTTCCGGGAGCATACAAGTCATCGTAAGATTATCGTCCTGTTTATTAGCTCGCCGCATGTACTAACGATTGAAAGTGATCCTGGCATTGCCATGAACATCCACAAGCAGGCAGCAGGCTATTCGTACGATCGGCCGGCAAGCTATATTATTCCCGGCCCAAAGGTCTGGAGCGGATAAGAGCATTCTCTAGCATATACTACTACTGTCCTTCACCAAATCGGATCTCGCATTGGACCGTTCATCCAACATCATTCCTGCGTTTCTCATTTGTTGTGGCGTATTCCTTCTCCATTTTTCCTCTTGGTCACTGCCAAAAACCCATAGGGGATAAGATTACCAACGGTCTCCTCATAATCGACAAGCAACATTTCGACGTTACGCAGGTGGATCTTGACAACGGCGCTAGCTGACTGACATCGAATATGCGGCCACTCTAGGTCTTTCGGCACACCCCGTAGTGTCACTAGGCTGTCGAGAGGATTAGGCAACAGGCTGTTTTCTTTTACAATCAAAACCTTGCTAGCATCTTCCCTTCCTCCGCCCTGGGCTGGCCACTCTGATGGCTCCGAGCGAAGATGCGCAGGACCCGCTGCGGCACAAGCCGCGCCGTTGGTGCCGCCACGACTTCGTCCAGTGAAAACTCTACGTACTGGAAGTTCCGGCCGTTCAAGACCCTCGAGAAGACGTTCCTGCAGCTTGAGCCGTAGACAGAGGACACGGCCGTCACGGCATGGCGCGATGACCCCTTCTTACTGTCCGTGGTAGCACGCAACCGGCCCGTGGCGTGCATGCAGTGGATGGGCATGAAGACATCGAGATCATGATCGATTAGGTACTACGACCACTGCCTGACTTTCGGCAGAACATCCTCAAGGCTATCCCTAACACAATCGAGTACTACTTACGTTATAGCGTCGCACGTCTATGGACCCAGGGCCAGGAGATCCCCAAGCGGGGAAATGCTAAGCCCCAGACGTACGACTCACTTCCTGACTGGTGGGACGCATTCGGCAACGCCATCAGCTCAAGCTCGAATGTCCCTTCTCCAACCAGACTTCCCTCATAATCAGCTCCAGCAACGGCCTCGCGGGTTTCGCCAACCTCTTCGGCTTGGCAAACTCCCTCTACATCTGCATCCCCGAAAACCCCAAGCTTCACCGTCTTCCAGGCCCATATCTCTGCCTAGGCCCTCGGCTCTACGCACAGTCCAACACGGGCCGCCACGAGATCACGCTCACGGACCGCTACCGCCCCTTTGAAGACGTGGGGGTGGTAATTAGCTGGCGCTTCCAGCTGTCCGTGGGCTTTCACATGTTCGACGACGGCACCGTGGCAGATATTGTCATGCATATAAGCTACATAGCGCTTAATGGCGGGAATAAGCAACAGCCGATTATGATAGCAGACAAGAGGAAATAAGGGAGATGTGACAGGGGATGTAAGTCTTCTCCAAAGCTGCCACCACTCTCTCACAATTTCCACGACGACAAATCTCGCGCAATCGTTCTGGGCCCCTCGTTGTGTGATCGGTATCAGCACGGGCTGATGGTTCCTGGCCGCAATCATAGTGCAGGCTCTGTACACCCTGTCCCGCAGACCGCCCGTCACCTGCGCACGAAGAAGCCCCTTTTCGTCACCCACGTCATTGATGCCCCGGAAGAAGACGAAATTCGGCGGATCGGGCGCCGCCAGAGGCCCGAGGCCGCCGGGTTAGTCTGGAATCCGACATGCATATTGCGCGTCTGAATCAAGATGTCAAATGTGGTGTTGGCAACCATCTTGTCCCCAGGCTGCGGCTTCGTGATGATGCTGCTGACCATTTTTGTCGCCGCAGGAATCTTTGCCCATAGGAATGAAGTAAATCGTTTTGTCAATTGATCTCTTTAATTATGTCCTACTGTATAGCTGTCACGGCCCAACCATGGGAGGTATAATAAGGGAACGATAAGCGATAAGGAGGTACGATTGGTCCAGGCTAGATTAATTAAAAAGGTTCCGATGTGGACGCCCCGATGTGGTCGGAAGTTCGCCCTTGGAATGAGTGGTAGTTAGCTTATATAAGCAGAGGCACCCTGGGATAATTATTTCTTTTCTCTTACTCTCATTCTAGCAGCATTAATAACACTGTTTTGTACCCACTGTATTGGGAAATCTTTTAACTATCTACGATCGACCTCCGAATCAAGCCGATCCCCGAGCCCCAGTACCGGAAGGTTCACCCCCGGGCCGACCTCGCTGACCCACTCCGATTTAGGTCGTTATACGTACCCTATGCGGTATGGTTAGTATAAACTGAAGAATGTACCGGAATTTCCAGATGGTGACTTTAGTCGAGGGTCCAAAATTAGGCCACCCGGCTGTGCGAGTTAGGCTCACCCATGGCTCACCCTAGCTCAGGAGCGGCCCAGGATCACGCACGAACATGGAAATTGCTGAGGGCAACTTTAGGGTATAACAATGTTGTTGCCTCGCAGTATTCGACGCATTTTGCCGCTTACTCAAACCCCTTCCCAGCCAGCCACCAAACTCAAAGGGACCATTCATACCTACCTACAAGCCACCACCTTGCCCCAAACCGCCCTCAACCTCAACGCTCAACAAGGCACAACCCACTCCTTATAAAACCCATTGTAAATCGGCGTCATCTCCAGCCCCACCACCGCCCTCTCTACTCTGATCACCAACTCCAACGGGACATCCCCGCCCTTCCCCTCCCCAACCACCGCCATCGAGTCCACCGGCTTCTTATTGAAGCTTTTCGTCCACCCCGTCTGCAACCCCTTCCCCTTCGTCTTCTTCTTCAGATCCGCAACCCACTTCCCCCTAACCCTCAGCTCCACAGGCCGACTAGCCTTGACCACAATATTGCCCCCCGCCCACTTGGCATTCGTGCTCCTGTGCTCCAGCACATCAACAACCAGCAGCTCCATGCCCGTCTCGCGCGGCAGCGTCCAGCGCGTGAGGGTGAGGATTTCCGACTCCCGGTTGGAGATATCCTGGAGGGTTTCCAGCGCGTAAGCGGCCTTGAAGACCCCGTTGACCATCTTGTCCATGGAGAGGAATTCTGCGCCGGTGGTGACTTTGAGGGCCATCATAGTCGCTTGGTCCATGGCGGTGAGCTGTGGCTCGGGGGTGATCATTCCGAGGAGCTCTTGGCGGTAGATGGCTGATTGTTGGGCTTCGTGCTGGGCGCGGGCGGCGGCTTTGGGGTCTGAGAGGAGGTACATGGAGAGATGGGCGAGGTGGGCGAATCTGGTTGGTTGCTGTTGGGGGTGTTGCTGTTGGGGTTGTTGGAACTGTTGACCATGTGGGGGGTACGGTTGGGTATATTGGTGGGAAGGATACTGGAGAGGTTGCTGTCCGTATAAGGGCTGCTGTGCACCTTGCTGCCAGCCGTATGACATCGTGAATTTTGTTTCAAAGGTCGTTGTAGTCCGTGGGGACGGGTCTGCCATTCAAGTCAACACTTGGGCGCACTCAACTATTTATCCTTGTCCTCTTGTATGTTGCCACTTGGGTTCAATGGGCCAAACCACTTTCTGGTTTGGTGGCAGCCTCAGCCTCGGCTGAGTACTAGCCGAATGTGAGATAATTCCGATGCCTTGCAGGCTTATTATTTGAGGGCCAGCCCAGATTGGAATCTGGGCTTTCTTGGCTGCAGCAAGTCCGAGAAACACTGCATATCAGCAGCTCCTTCTAGAGCTCTACTGCGTAGAGAGTTGGGTACATCCAGTATACGCGTAATCATTTATCTTGAAATAAAAGCACCTTAGTGTGTAATGGCTGTAAGTTGAAAACTTTGTTTCACCACCCTAAAATCGACGACCACCCAGTGCTTGCACTGATAGATCATTTAATTGTTGGCGCAACGGTTCCTGCCCCGCTTATGTTACACGAAAGCCGGGGATGAAATACTTGTGTATATAAATTAATGATATACTGAATAATCGTTTTCTCTTCCAAATCCGTAAGTTTGCATGAGCTGGCTGGAATATCACGTCGTGTAGGCTGACAGTCACGTTGGAAACGAAGTGTTGTTTCGAGGACGTCGTATAATTTTGCTGTACCTAACACATTAGGTTTTTTTACTGCTTTTAATAGCTTTAAGTGCTACAAGCATTCTGGCTTCTTTTGCTTATCACGTACGTTAGAATTATTCTAACCAATGTCTGCGCGGGGGTAAGTGTTTGTTTCTGAGCCATTACTTCATACATCTACCATATATCCAAACCATCCCTACAACTGAACAATTAGAGGCACAAACATACACCACATAGCATCCTTTTCACGCCCGCCGACTCATCATCAAAGGCCCAGTGCTTGTAGGAATCGCACCAACTCCGCCTGTTGCCGCTTTTTCTGTTCCTCGATCATCGCTTCTTGAACCGCCTCTTGCATAGCCTGAGCGAAGAGCCGAGCAACGGCGTCCCTTTTGGCTTGCTCTTGCCGTTGGAGCTGCAGCCTGAGTAAAGCCTCCAACCTAGTCCTCTCTTCTCGGTCTCTGACCTCGCGCTGAATCTGCAACAAGGCCTGAAGGAACTCTTCCACCGACGGGTCGTCTTCGTCCTCTTCCAAGGGTTCTTCTGCCGCTGGTGCTGACACCGCTTGCGGTCGAGGGGGGCTTGCGCGGACGTAAGGTTCGGAGAAATCGACAATGTTATACAGCCTGATGATGCGTGTGAGAACAGTATCATGATGACAAAGAGCCAAGGGGCTGGTTGTTTCACTGACCTAACATTCTCTATTGTTAAAGAGACAACGGGATCTTTGGAGGGATCCTGGAAGGCCGCCACACCGGACCACTGCAAAATGAGGCCCACGGCAACCGACTCATCCGCTTTACCGTCCAGATGTAGGATTCGGCTAGACTGGAGCTGAATTTTGTCATCGAGGTCTATCTGGCTGATGGCGCCCCATAATGGATCCAAGAGTCTGTTTGGGAGAGAGGTGGAGGCCATGGTTCCGTCCGTGAATGAGTCTTCGTTGTAGGCGGTGCCAAAGAACTGCGAATTGTTCTTGGCCTTCCCGAGCGTCACTCTGAGCCACCCAGCTTTACCCTGCTTTTGTGACAGAGTTTGTCGAGCTTGTGGGCCCAGGCGCTTGTCGAACGTCACCCCAATGTCGATGGCGATGCCGTAGTGGCCTGGCTTACAGAATGCGAGGAAACGTGCGTGAGAGTTCTTGTCGAACAGGTGAAGCACCCGCGAGCTGATTGTTTGGTCGGTCGGATTTTGCGCCGTCCCTGGTTGGAAATCTACAATGGTCCAGTTTGTCCTTCCGTCTGCCTCGCTCCGCGGAGGGTTCACAGTCTCCTGGACAGGTACAAGATCACCATACCGGAGAACCACGGTGTCAGAGACGTGGCTGATAGTGTGGCTGATGTCATGGCCCTTGGATGTCTTCCCTTGGTGGAAACAGCTCAAACACAAGTCATAGTCGTAGCAGACTGTGCACTGTACCCTGGGCTGGGAGCATCGAATCGACTTGAGACAAACGTCACAAATGGCAGCCTCTAGGTCATCGGGGTCATCAGTTTGCTGTGTTGATGGCGGTGAAGGGCGGGTAGCCTGGACACCCGGTGTTGGCACAGTGCCTGGCTCCGAGTACGATCGAACATGTTGCTCGGTGAGAGGCCGCAGACTTGTCCGAGAATGGGCATGGTTCAAGGTCGGGTAAGCACCCAAGGCCCGCGTTGGAGGATTTGGCGGCGGCTGCCGTTGCCGAGCCGTGTTGGCCTGCGGGGGAAGTTGGGTTTGGGTTGGAGCTTGACGCGCGTACTGTCGATCATCCCAGCTCGACGACGTGGTTGGGCGAGAAAGCCCTCCGGGGGAAAGGTGTGGGCTGGAGGCGGTGCGGTGGTCTGGATAGTAGCCCAAATTGGGTGTACTGCCACCGGGAGGGTACGCCTGGTACGGAGACGGTTCTTGGAACAGGAGATCCGTGATGCTGTTGGCTAGGAGTGACCAGTTGTGGTCATAGGCGTCCCGAAACTTGCCCATGTTCTGATGAGTCGAATTCAACCCGACTTCAGCCTCGTTCGACACGCCAAGCACAGCCGAGGTGCGGTCAACGATCTAGTATGAGTGTGAGCCATTTGTTCCGAGCAGCAAATGAGGGGAAAGATGTTCGTCATGCACGCACCACCTGGGTCCCTCCTTGGGGAATTGTTTCGTAAAACGAGTGGATTGTCATCCCAACGCAGATCCTGGAGAACGTACTCGTGATGCCAGCCAAGGTATTATTGTTCCGCTTCAAGTCCTTGATCACGGCACGGTTCAGGAGGTTAAAGCCTGGGGTGGCTGCTGACAGAACGGAGGCGACGGTGCTCCCGAGATCAGCAGCGGTGGATCCTCGATGGGGGGTGCCAAGGAAAACAATCCCCTTCGTGCTGTATCGAATAGGCTTATATCTGTCGTCCGTCGCAGCATCGATCAATGCCTTCTTGACGACGATGCCGCCCAGGGAATGGCACACCCATATGATGTTTCGGTCCAGCCGGTCTCTTCGGACATTATTTACGCTGGCGAGCAGATTCTGGGCAAAGCTATCGATGGTGGAGGTCTGAAATGTGATGCTCGCAGGGTATCCGAACGTCCATATGCGAGCTTTGTCTGCCTGGAGACTGCGGAGGAAATCGGGGAGCAGGTGCTGGAACCAGACGACACCGCTCTGAGGATGTTGCCATGTCTTGGTAGCGCCACCTCGCAAGCCGTGTACGACGATGATACTTGCGGAAGTTCCTTTGTTAGCTGCTTCCTAGCCCTCCTGACTTCAGCGCGGGAGATGTGACTTACTCGTGGGTGCAATTTCTTCCGTCGTCCGGCGGGTGGACTAGATACAGGCCCGGCGCGTCTTGTCCGGCGAATCGGATCTGGAAAGGAGAGGGCGCCGCCTGAACGCGTCGTTCCGTCAATTACACCTCAATCAAGCTGCGATCAGAAGGTTCCTACCATTTTAGAACGTGATAGCCAAGAGTCGAGCCTCGTTCAGGCTGGGCGGTCCCAGAACATAGGAGCGTGGAAGAGCGTCGCTGTTTTGAAAGAGGGGGAACCTGGAACGGATTGGAGAGATGGACGGAAAAGGGGGAACGAACGCCATTCTGCGCTCGACCCAAAAGGGCGACGAGGCTCTGCAATCGCGCGTGTTCTCGACCACATCGAACGCGGGGTGAGACGCTATCTTTCCAGCTGAGTGGTCTGGCGTCAATAGCAGGCGCACGGACTCATGCGTTGTGCCTCCCAAACACCACGCCCCCCCC
>Ga0247770_1000201_pt1 | contig 56675 bp, 82 predicted proteins | sample UWRJL136409B6_FD_179943 | JGI IMG/M metagenome (GOLD analysis project Ga0247770, IMG submission 179943) | Plant litter microbial communities from Arlington Agricultural Research Station in Wisconsin, United States - UWRJ-L136-409B-6 | ecosystem: Environmental > Terrestrial > Plant litter >...
TAGCGATTTTAAAAGGGTCGCTTACTCAGAATCCAGAGGCTGGAGCGGTGGCTTTGCGTGGCTCGTGAGTGTGCACGTTTACCGAGTAAAACCGGATTTTGTGGAAAAATACGGTACTCGCTCCCAAAGACAGACCTCAACCGACTAGCAACCCCCGAAAATGCAACCAGCCGGTCAGTCTTGTACGTGATCTCCGTCGCCGAGTACGCCTGGACGGTGCGCCACCACTCCGCCCACGAGGCATAGTCAAAGTCGCGGTCGTAATGGTCCGTGCCGCTCGGGAAAGTCTCGCAAGCAATGGACTCGCGACACTGCCAGACCAGCTGTCTGTCGCTGAAGAACACCTTGCGATGCGCGAGATAGCGCTCCTGCAGACACCAGGCCCTCTTGGCGAGCGGGCTCACCGTCACGCAGTCCTGGTAGAGCTTGCCGGGGAGGCACCCGTACAACCTCTGCTCGCTACCCGCGGGATCGCCCATGAGGACCCCGAACATGGACACCGTTTGCGGGTCGCGGTCGAAGAAGCAGCCCGTGCTGCCGTCGGGGGCGCTGGCGGCTATGATGGTGAGGAACGAGTCGCTGTAGACGTCATCCATCGTGGCCGCTTCGGACTCCCAGTCCGAGGGCGAATCCTGGATGATGCAGAGGGAATCGATCCAGAGATATTTCAGCCCGAGCTCGCGCGTCACTTCGATGGCGTGCTGGAAGGTTTTGCTGAGCTGGGTGGTGGGGATGTCATCTTGCAGCGCAACGAGGTTGTCCTGCAGGAGCCGTAGGGGGACGATCTTGCCCCAGCAGTGACTTAGGGTGACGTAGCGCGGGGGGGTGGTGAGGTCTGACGATAGGCGGAGTCTCTGCGTATTTCCTGCGATTTCGATGAGACGGGTTGGCGCTGTGTGGGTTTTTGGTTCGCATTCCTTGTGCGTCTTGGTGCAAGCCTCGAGCCAGTGGCGGATGAGTCCAAGGTCCTTGGTGCCTGTCCCTGGTTTGTAACCGTGGTACGGGGGGTTACCTGCTGGTACATGTTACAAGGGTCAGTGGTTACCAGTCTCCATTTGGGTTGTAAGGGAACTCATACCTAAATCATCACCGAGTCGTTTCAATTCTACAAAAGAGAAAAGACCGTTCCCAGGTTCTGTGACTTCGCCCGGGATGTGAAGGTTCAGGTCCCAGATGGCGGGCCACTTCGATTTCTTGTCCTCCCCGCCGGGCTTCGGGTCTCGCTTCTGCGCCCTGACGATGCCTACATTCCGATAGGCTTTTGGAACTGGTCCGAAATAGGTCCACTGCGGCCCGGACTCCCGGAGGCCATGCGCAAATAGTATGCACAAACGACAGCCCTGGGAAGCCGATGCTTTCAGGTCTTTCTGGCTGTCCCAGTGGCGGAAGTCTTCGCAATCGACCAGAGTCCCATAATAGAGGTTGCGGCCTACCTGCGGGAGTCGTTTGAAGATGGGTGAACATTTCTCGCAGAGTTCGCTGAGATCTAGGTGCTGCAAGTTTCCGGTCAGTTTCGTCATGGTCGCAGGCACAGCATGGTCGGTACCGTGGTCGGTACCGTGGTCGGGCGGATTGGGCGAGTCGGGGGCTGTGGTTTTGGCCCGATTTGGGTCCGGTATCGGCATGCTCCCTTTTCCAGTTCACCAGGCGAGAGTGAGGTTTCTGAAGTAGGTGTACATTTAAATATACTGATATGATGGATCTTGGCTTTTAATAGATGTATGTAGCTGTAGATGATTATCGCGTGACCGAGCTATCGAGGGAGACAGTAAATAACTCTACCTTGGTACCCAACTTGCGGAGCTTTCCTCAAATCGCACGTGATGTCGGTCATTTCAATCACACGTCAGCCATGCAGCGCTGGCTCGGTACTAGTAAGCCCTGCTTCAATCAACTGGCGAGTGAATGGCCGAAAAGTGTCTGCGTCCACGACAAGGCACCCCAATAAGCAGATTAATACCCCGCATCCTTTTCTCCTAGTATGTGACGTAGCAAGAACCAGATCAGTCTCTTTTCTTGACTACCCACATACAACGGGACCGGGCACTTTTTCTTCCCTCGCAACCTCACCCTGTCGGGGTCCCCAGACTTTAAATTCGCCCGGACAATGGACCCTATCTCGGCTGTAAGCGTGGCGGGCGTCGCCCTCCAGCTTGCTGGGCTATGTGTTTCCGTCCCCAAAGCCCTCAGAAAACTGAAAGAGAGATACAACGCAGCACCGAAGACGATCAGGACAATAAGATCGGTCTGCAGGACGGCCGAGCTTGCCTCCCAAAATATAAGCTACTGGCTGTCTTCCGGAGTTGTGATTGAGACAACGACCCTCGCTGGTTTGGTGGAAATCCGCCAAGAATACTCGGACGCCGTGCGAGATATCATCGAAGAGGCCAGCGCCATCGCCGGTACTGCAAGTGGAGACGCCCTGGGTCGCGGTCGAAGAGCCAGGGTTGTGATGAACCAGGACCGCTTGCAGGAGCAACTCCAAACCCTCCAACGTTTTACAACCCATCTCCACCTCTTGGTGGATACAGTAAAACTGCAAGTAATCAACGAAGGGGTGGCCTTCGGAAAACCACAACGATGTCGAGCAGGTACTAATTTTGTCACAGTTCGGTAGATCAGGTACCAAACGTTGTACGCCAGTTGCAGGAGGGTATCAAGTCAACCCCTTCCAGCCGCCGAAGCCTCGTCAGCCGTCGTGTCATTGAGACAGAGGCTGTAATTACTACGAGTACGGTCCAGTTTACTTTTGATGGGATTCTTTTGTCGTCACCGGTGTATCGGGAAGCCCAGGCCCATGCGCAGGCTACCCCCACGGCTCAGCCAAACATTTGGTTGCCCACGCCAAGGGACAAAGACTCAATAACAAGGTTATGGACGATGGATATTTCATCCCCCCACAATGACACGGGTCCGACCACTGGGCGCGACAACATCCTGGATGCTATCAAACGGATTCTCGGCTCGAAAAGCTCTAGCTCTCTAGGCGAGGTGCCGATTTGCGTACTCTGTGGGCTTGGGGGTATTGGAAAGACCTTTTTAGCCAACAAATATATTCTCGGATCTTCTGAACAGTCAACTTACGGTTTGGTTTGGTGGATCAAAGGGTATTCGAGTTCATCGATTGTAAAGTCCTTTGTTTCTTTCAACAAACGTCTAGGACTACCCGCTTCGACCAAACCGACAATCTGCATTGTCCAAGTCAAGCAATGGCTCGAGGCATCGTGTATGATTCCTATTTTCAACCCTATGAACTTCGCAATGACCTTTTCTCGCAGCATCGCCTTGGCTACTTGTATTTGACAACCTTGATCTTGAGTTAGTAGAGCTGTCTGGATACATCCCACAGTCCAGTAGAGCAATGGGTTCTGCTGTTCTCATCACGTCTCGGAACCGAATCGCAACCCTGGGGGCGACCACCATCACAGTACCACCTTTCACACAGGCTGAAGCGGTGAATCTTCTCTTGCAACTTAGCAGCGCCGAAGCACCTCAGACCATATCGACGACAAATGCCACCATGGTGAACCACAAAGGTGCAGATGTGGTGTCTGCAGGAGTGATGACCCACGTTCTTGGTTTCCATCCACTTGCCCTCCAACACATGAATAGCTACACTCGAGAAACTGGTATTTCACTATCGGAAGTTCTGGACGAACTTGAACAGCACCTAGAGCTTCCGGGGCGTGTACTTCGCGGATCGCCGTATCCGGTAGACCTTTCCACCGCGTTCTGCCACACTCTTGCTCGTTTGTCAACTGTAGCGTTGGATGTGCTATATCTGCTAGCATTCCTCAACCCCGACGTCTTGGATGAGAAGACGATTCTCAAAACTGTTACATTTCTCAGCCAGAGCGGTTGCAGTATGAATACGAGGTCTGGTCTGTTCGACCGTTCACAGGGGTGAGTGGCAGTCTTAACCGGTTGAGATCGAAAAGAGGAGTACGAACATGATGCTAACATTGTATCCTTTATCACAGCGAAAGACTTGTTTTACAGGAACTGATGTCCGTCTTTTTACTTGCCCGAAAGACAGACACACAAGAAACATCAACTACCGAGATGGTGATGCATCGAGTTGTCCAACAGTTCGTCATCGGCAAGCTCCAAGGTTTTGGAGGATACGAAACCCCGGCACTTGAAGCAACACGAGTGGCTTTCCAGAATGTGATAGACGTCATAGCAAGAGAAATGCCTCTCACAGCCGGCATCAGAGCTTCCTCCAAGGAAGACCTTGTTCGACTCAGGTGGTGTTTGGCCCATGCTCAATCTTTAGCGGGGAGGTACGCCAAGTTGCACTTGCGTCCAAGGTTGGACTGGATCGGGCTGTTTCTTGACTGTGCTGGCTGTGCAGCGCGGTTGGGCAAAAGGTGCGTGACAAGAGAGCTCACGGCAATGGCCAACAGTATGCTTGAAAGTGTCGTGGGTGCTGGCTATGGTGAACTGGAGGAGGACAGCGTGGGCGAGCTACGAAGGAGAGGAGAGGTTATGCGCGTGTTCCTAGACGATTGGGGTTTCTGAGTTCTTCTTTTCATTCCTGTCTGTCTCTCTAACCTATGAAGTTTTCGCGGTTTGGGAGAGCCCTTCGCCCTGACTCGATAGTCTGCCATCTCAATTCACAGTAACGACCCCCTTCCTCTACTAGCCTACGAGCACCCATTGGGGCGGTTGCTAAGACACTGTGTCAAGCATTGCTTATTGATCGATACATCCCGCGCCAAGCCCGACAGCCCATCCGCAAGGCACCTGTTCTTGACGGCATTCGCGGCGTTCTGCAGATCGGACTCACGCACGCTGCCGATGTCCTTCGACCAGCTGATACAGCACTGCTTGCCGCTGCGGCTCAGGCAGAGACTGCGAGGCGAGGAGCTCAGCAGTCGCGAGCTGCCCCTGACTTGGTTGATGAGGTCGGTGCATGCCGCCAGCGGAGGTACGTTGCCACTGCCACAGGTCACCTGGTTGCTTCCGCAGCGGCGCGCCAGGCGAGAGGGGGCCGAGTCGCTCTCGGGGGATGCGAGGAAGGCGGGGTCGGTGCCGTAGATGGTGATGACGCCGTCGTCGCCTTGCGGGATGGTCTCGAGGACGATGAGTCCTGAGCCGGCGAGAGCCGTGGTGTTGAATCCCGCTGGAGAGGGCATGGCGAGGATGGGAGAGGCCAGGAGAGCGGCTATGGTGATGGCGTTGAACAGCATCTTGATGGTTGATGGTGGATTGGCTGGAACGTTGAAAAGTTAGAAAGTGGAGGGCTGAAGAGTGAAGCTGATGAGGGATTGTGATGGTGTCTAGAACAAAAGATGCCGTCGACTTTATACTTTATGTCATTGAGTCACCGTACTAGCCAGCCCGGCCGCACGGCCTTTTCTGATGACCCTATAACCTGCATGTCAGCTTCGTATATTGGACATCACCACTGCAGATACGATTTACCTCACGTTCACTTACCGCTCCAAAGCAATATGCTGCGCTTACCGCCTTTACTCGTCGAATGAAGGCTGCAGACACCATCGCTGAGACATCTAGTGTCCTTTCACGAGCTTCAGATAGTGTTCTCAATCTCACCATACAGCGGAAGGAATCGCTTCAACCCCTATATGACATAACCAGCGCATACAGCCCATCTACAGGCCCTGCCGTAATTACCTACCTTAGTCCCACTAATATATTTACCTCCTCCGCCCTACAGGTCCCTGAAAAAAGCGGCGGTGAATATAATCAAGTCTGACCGGATATATTAGATGTGGCCGTGGGGGCGGCAAAACCCGCTGGGGTTTATCAAGTTCCCGCGGGGTATTTCGTTGAATTGCAACTTAACTGTATACGTAGCGTAGCGACTGAGGCACAGCAAAATATAGATTTCACGGTTGATAAGCGCCTGCAGAAATGGGCTGAGGTCTATTGTGGGTAATGGTAAACCCCAAGGATTGGAGCTGTGGTAGTTTTGCTGCATGCGCCCGAAATTGGGCTGTGTAAGACTCCATCTGCACGGAGTAGCCTTGCGGTAAATTGGACCCTGAATAGAACTCCCCCAGACTAGGTACTTTCCAAATTAATCGCCGATAAAAGAGAATCCAGACTGAATGTTCTGAGGATGTTGAAACAAAGCACATCTAGAAATAGAGATTGCGGAGAAATGTTCCCAAATACACCCATATTGGTGAGAGGCGAGCACCTGGGATCAAATCCACAGACTGACGATGGAGTCCGGAATAGGACCGCCTGCAAACCTGTAGGTAATCAGCCCGGGTATTTGAACCTGCAGATTTAGCGCTCACCGGGTGCACACACGGGGCCGGGCTGCACCGGGTTCTGGACAAATACCCAATTCAACCGGCTGGGTATGCCGCTTGCCCTTGTTCTCAATGGTTCTGCCGACAGTTCCGCGAAAAATTTTTGCTGTCAGTCCTTTCCCATGAGGTTCCAAAGGCACATCGATGTGTCGAGTTCAATCGGCCTGCTTAAACGACTGTGCCTCAGAGCGCTTGTCCAGGAGAGCTCCATCATCGCCAAATCTGCTCGCTTGCCGAGACAGTCGAATCTCCCAGGACAATCCGACAACCACGTCAGAGCATGAGTTTTATCGGCCAGCACTTCTGGTTTTCACATATGCTATCTAAGGCCCGACTGAGGAATCCCCTCTGGCCTGCCATACTCACATTTGACCTGATCAAGAAGAGCAAGCTTTGAAATAGCCCTCCAGATCTCGGGGATTGGCTGGTCTGGACCAAGATGGTCGTGGGTTATGCTACAGAGAAACCTGAGGGTATTTACCAACAGGTCAATCAATGGAAGCCATGGTGGCTTGCATTAGTGCATGTAGCACCAGCCAGCTAAGCACTCAAGGCTGGAAAACCAAATCCACCAGCGGCAATCACGGAAATTTGGTTCAGTGCACGGTTGTGCCTCAGAGCGCTCCCTCGCGCAGGGCATCCAATGAGGGGTCGCGCTTCATGGACGGTGGGAAAGTTGCCATGCATTTCAGCTGGGCTGAATACTGACTCATGCTGTGTCACCACCCCCCTGCATCTGCCTCTCCCCAAGGAGGGGAATTTTGTTGCAGAGGGCTCTCTCATCTCCCTACGTCCGACACTGCACAATCATATACTCTTTACCCTTTCCGAGGCCGTTCAGCTTTCTGGTCACCATGGAAACCGGGATCGTTCATAAGAAATGGGCGCAGCCTGGTGACTGGGAGAATGTCAAACCCGCGTTGGAGCGCCTGTATCTCAAGGAACGCAAAACGCTCAAAAAGGTCATGGCTGAAATGAGAGAAAAGCACAACTTCAACGCAACATGAGTTCCAATAAGGTCACACATTTTGCAAAGTAACTCCTCACCTGAAAACCCCCAAGATGTACACAACAAGGTTCCGCTCTTGGGGCTGGAGGAAGAATCGCCCTCGTCCATCGTCTGGTCTCCCTCTCGACGACGCACTCAAAGGTACCGACGCCCTTCTCAGGCACTTGCTCTCTTGCTCCGAAAAAGTCCAGATCCTGGAGATATTGGACCCTGCTTTCCATGCCATCTGGCGTGCTATCCGCTGTGAGCAGCCAAGCAGCGTCAACTGTATCCTCTCCTTGCTTCTTAGTCTCAGGGCGCGCGGGTGGGATAATTTGATGCAAATTACAATCGATTATGTCTATAACACAAGCTGCAAGCTCCATGGCCCAAAACACCCGGTTTCGGAGATTTGGACAACTGCGTGGAAGCTCCTACTTCAAAGTTAGCTATGGGTTGAGTTCGAAGCTGTCTTCAAATTCCTCGCACAAGAGCTGGGGGCGAGACCCGGGACAAATAATCACCTGGTACCAATGGTGCTCATCGACTACTTCGACTCGTTGGTTTGTCGCCAAAGCCCGGCAGACCAAGAACAGTTCCTCCGGCAGAATCTGGAGAAGATGGCGAGGAACAAAAACACTTCCATCGAGGCATCTGCGCTCCTGCTACGGTACCAGAGTATACAGGGAGCCAAACACTTCCCGGAATGGGAGTTCGGTGGCGCAGAAGCGGCTATGGCCTCGCTTGGTTTGTTGCATCGACTTCGCTCGGCAGGTGTCTGGCCGGTGGATTTTATTGGTGAGGATGGACAAAGCAGCGGCAATAAAAGTTGCGCGAAGGACCTGCTGCTCCAGAGGATTGGGATGGCGGGGAATGGGCCAAGTTTTGTGGAGGAGGATTGGATGTCAATCGCTCTGCTGAGACTCGAGGAGGGGGTATCAAGGCTTCTTCAAGATCCTATCGCCTGAACTCGACGAGTTCCGACTGGTCTTCAAGACAGCACGAGTCATCTCATTTTCACACTATGACCTATTGTGAAGAACCAGAACTGCTTAGGGGGGACATGCTCACGTATTAGCACCTGTCTAGGACTTTGGACAGTTATTTTGTCTGAGAAACTTTGACATCACAGCTGTCGGGACGGGTGGCGCTGGAGAATGCGGCACGGAGAGGCGATACGCCTAAACGAATTACATTTGTAAGTAGGATAGCATGGAGATGTTTTCAAATATATCCGTGTTCGTGATGAGCGGGCATTTGGGGCCAAATGCACTGACTGACAGTGGAGTGAGTAATAAGATCCGTAGATATACAGCCTGCACCTGTTGTATAACCAGCCCAGATATTTGAACATGCAGATATAGTACTTGCGGGTTATACACACAAGGCTGCGGTGCAGGGGGTTCTAAGCAATTACCCATTTCAACCGTCTCTGCCGCGCTTGGTGTCATGAGGGTCTGATTTGGTTCTCAGAACTTAACTTGTGCTATTTGTGTTTATGGTCCAGCAGCTTATGCTATTCGTGTTGTTGCCAAGAAATGCCACCAAATTCCCACCACAACAAAGAGATTTCGCCTCCATGTCACTTAGCTCCACCTGCATTATCCGTGTGTCCATTGCCCTTTGTGCTGTCATCGCCTCCCTGGCCCTGCTGGTATACGATTGACATTCTGCAGTGCTCCTTCATGCAATCGATCTTGACCGCTTCGCACGTGATGATAATGCGTCCATTGACCGACTTCCACTCGCTCTGGGCGCGAAATTTGCACCTGCAGCTCTTTTTGTTAACACCAGCGCCCCGAATCGCCGGGGAAGGAAAGGGAGGGGGGGGAGACTGCACATATTGGTATATGCTGAAGACTGGACCCAAAAGACAACAACTGAGCTTCGGAAAGCGAGGCTTGAATAGCGCGAATGAAGAAGAAAGCAAACAAGTTGGAGGCAGACAGGTATGGTTTGGGATGCGGTCGATAAGGTGGAATCTTCATGGTGTAAGAACGGCGCTTGGCTGGCCAGTTTATACCCGCACCCGTGGACAGCATGGGATGGAACTGTGACACACCAACCGCTTTGCTCAAGCTTTCAATTGCGCTGCCACTCTCGACGAGCAGGTAAAATCACATTTGGGCAAGGGCCTGAGAAGCGATACAGCAAGGAGCCAGCTAATGGCACCGCATATCAATCCGCAATTCTCTCTGCAAGGATGACAAAGGACATGCCCAGCATCTCATCTAGCGCAAAGCATCTCGTCATTTACTTAGGTGTGCGCTGTACCGTGCAACAGATGGATTATGGAACGCAATGCCCTCCAGTCGGATTGGGGATGCAGCGCGGGCTCGTAAATGGATGGGCCCCGTCTTCCTCTAGTGGAATGGTAGCGGCGGAAAACGAGCTGTCAAGCTCAAACGCGGCAGAGAAAGGATGTGAGGTCGGTTGCTGCTGCTGGTGCGGCTGGAAATCGAGCTATCAGGGCGTGTCAGCGTTGACAGGATCAGGGCGCGTATGCACTTGCCAACGCCCTAACCCTCCAGGCGGTCCATCACAAAGATGAGGCTAGCGGGGCGCTGCAGCTGAAACAAGCGGTCAAGTTGGGGGCGAGCTGTCGCTAAGTAAGGACTGCGACAAGGGACAAGGGGGCCACAATTTTGCAAACGCATCTATCATCTAGATGGGAAGTGATAAAACACCAAGTTATCAGTTTTCATTGTCGCTCAAGTCCAATGAAATCTTTCGCGTTTTATACAATTTATTATGCAGAGTCGCATGCAAATTATCAATAGTGCACGGCCGCATGCAGGCTATTATCCTCCATGGCCGCATGCGGCGTGAAGAGATAAAGGGCGGGAACAACAAAACCTTTCCACACTCCTCTCATCATCAGCAACAAACTTGCCGACTTCAACTTGGCTTCCTCCATTCTCCCTTCACCCTCGACCCCCGTCACATCATGGCAGAGCAAAATCGTAGCGACGTTATTCCATCGCTTATCCTCGACGCACAGCACTTCGTGCACTCGCACGACTACAACACAGGGGTTGGAGAGGTGGAGGAGAGAAGCTGCATCTCATTTCATTGCTTTGACCATGGCGACCGCCTAAAGCTTGGCTCCATTGATGTGGCGCAAGGCTTTCCCGAGAACTTCGATATCCAACCTTCACCAGGCGGTGTTATCACGTTCGACATGATCCAAGCGGCACTCCCAGAAGGGGCCATCAGCGTGGAGCAGGTTCAAGCCCATCTTCACAATATGGCGGACGAGGAAATCTACCCCCAGCTCCCCTTTTCCTGGCCGGTAACCGTTGCAGGCGAGCCGACTTCAGCCCCGCATCTCTTTCTGAAGCGTGTGTCCCGTCGTAGCTGCCAGAATATGCTGGAACAGAGCGACTGGCCCCGTGATAATGTCATCAACGTGCTCCGCGACGAGGTCCAGGTTCTGCAGCGTATCGCCCAGCATCCCCCGCACCCAAACATCATTAAGTACCACGGGTGCCGCGTCCGGCGAGGCTTTGTCACTGCTATTGTCCTCGATCGCGCAAACGGCCCGACATTACACGAATATATGGACGAGGGTGGCCACACGCTGGACAAGACCCACTTCATGGCCGCCATGCGGTCAGCTGTTGAACATCTGCATTCTGTCGTCGGCATCGCACATAACGACCTTAACCCCAACAACATTATGGTTGTGGATGGGATGCCCATCTTGATCGACTTTGGCTCGTGTCGGCCGCTGGGCAGCATGATGGGCAGCAGCCGTGGCACTCAAGGCTGGGATCTGCCCTCGCTCCTCCACAGTTCTAGTTCTATGCTTGATCGGCTGTCAGACCAGCGTTCAGAAGGTATGTCGTTCTCTCCCTTCGCCTCGTAAAGTGTTTGTTCGTCTGACATCTATCTGCTTCTTCACCTATCTAGCCACCGCCGATCTCCTTGCCCTCGACAAGCTTTCCGACTGGCTCGATGACCCCGCTGCGCACGAGGCCAACTTGTGATAGGATTACTCATCCCGGGGCCATTGCAGCGACAAGTCCATGTTTTGGTCTGGCTTCCTAGTTCGGATGGATAGATGTTATTTGTGATGCAAGATCGGTGTACGTCAACTAGTTAATTCATTCTTTTCTCTACATGGTTGATTTTTGTGCAGTTTTCCAGAGATAGATAAAGGGGCTGTATTCTCTCGATGAGCTCTACGAAAGGAGATTCATAATGCCCCGGTTGCCATTGTTGCAAATCGGAGGAGCTTCATGACGGGCAACGAAGGGTTGAAACGAGTGAAATATCAAGTGAGTAATGGAAGTGATTGAGGGCGGTGGCGAGAAGAGAGAGTGTGCCTGCTGTCATTGGGCTGTCTGCGGCGATACAAGATGAAGCGCTTTTGCAACTGCCCGTCTCAGTTGGCCAATTTTCGCGCCACAGCTGTCAAAACGGGCGACGTGGAGAAATTTCTGTAAAGCATGGCCAAACAATCGACAGGCTAGTTTTGAATGACATGGACAAAGCACTCAGGTGTTAAACATGGTCATTTCTCTCATCAGGTGTCAAAAATTCTTTCTAGCTATATTGTGCACCGATCCATTTCCCGACGCATCCACCTACTAGACATGACTATAATCTACGCACCACCGTGAGGATTTGAGACGACTGACCCGTTGTTGTAATCACTCCTCGTTCTCAAACTTCACCTCATTGCCCTCCCGCTCATCCTCCTGTTTCGCCTCAATCAGCTTGTCCCTCGCCAGTTCCCTCTGCTCCATCATGGAGATCATCTGTCCCAAAAGGCGATGGACCCCCCTGATCCCAGCCTCCACGTCCTCCTTCTTATCGCCACCCTCGCCGTCCCTGTTTTCTCTAACTGCATTCCCCTGACCCATATGCAAATCCACCACAAGCGGTAGCAATGTTTTCAAATTATTCCCACCCAACAACTTCGAAAGTGGCCGGCAGTCAATGCCGTTGCGGTCGAGGTGGTGCAGCAGGAAGTGTTGACACAGATCAAGCTTGGTGGTTTCATGATCGGGAGGCGCCTCACCGGGGCTGGGAATGCCTGAGCCGTCGATGAAGATGGAATCGCCAGTGGAAGCGTCCTTGAAGAGGATGGTTTCGGTGTCAAAATGCAGGGATAGACCGAGCTTGGTGTCTTGTACCATTTTGGGTTTGCGTGGGGGGTAATTTTGAAAGTGTGAAGGGTTTAGTGGATGGGATATGGTGGGAGATGATCACTGATTACTCGAGTGAAAGTGATGGCAAGTCAGGGATGGTCGACTGGCTACCGTGGAACCGAACTAGAGAGTGGTTTGATGGAAGCCGAAGGGGCGCTGCAAGTGGTTTTATACTGGGCTCGGGCAGTGAAGATGGGAAACAAAGAGATTGTGGAGTGCATGGATGGTGCAACAGCTCCTTTGTTGTTGGCGCGCAGGCGACGGTGGGAACATCTCGCTTTATTCGCCGCACAAAGATCAATCACAATGCAATCCAATAAGATGGTAGCAATGTTCTCCTGACCCAGGTACCGACAGTAATAGATACTATAACCCAAACATCCCATTAACTAATATAGGCAAACACCAAATGCCCCAGCCAATTCCCCTTCACTCCTAAAACACCTTGGTCTCAATCATCAACCCCGCCGGCTCGATCCCCTCCCCCGCCATCCCCTCCTGCATCTTCTGCTCATCATACTGCCCTTCTCAATACTCTCACTCTCACTCTCCCCCCCAACTCTCGGCGGTAGCACCAACACCTCCCTCTCCTTCTGCATCCGCAGCCCCTCCTTGCCAAAATACCGCTGGCTCTCAAAATGCCAATACTCATTCCCCCTGGTCCACTCGCCCAACCCCTCGACGTACCGGTCCACCTGGCGGCTGATCTCCTCGCCCCACTGCGACTGGATGGCCTTGAGCTGGGCGCGGCAGGCGAGGAATTCGTCGATGAGAGCGAAGTTGAAGTCGGTGATCCAGTCGACTGCGGCCTGGAGGGTGCGGACGAAGCGCTCCTAGGCTATCGGCGAGGCGAGGGGGAGGGCGCGGGACCAGAACCTAGCGGCGAGTGTGGTTAGATACTATGGCGCAGATACGGTGGAGTGAGTTGGTGCTGGTTCTTAATGACGGGCTAGCTCGCCGATAGGGAGCTCTCCTTCCGGCCGCGGCTTGTTTGGGTGGCGGACGCCGTCCATGAGAATGTCTGCGACGGCCTGGGCCTCGGGTCCGTTCAGGACATCGGTGTACTCGTCAAAGGCATAGAACAGAACCATGAGGTCGCATCCGATCCGGGCCTGTTCTATTTCGCGTATCAAACTCGGAATAGTCACAAGCCGGCATGGTAGCTTAAGAGAAGGGTGGTACACTTACGAAAGTTCATCTTGGGGTAGGAGAGCATGGCAAGTCTCGCTGCAGAGCATCAGTAACATTCGTTTGGTCACGAGTTGGGGGACTTGACAAGGAGGTCCTCACCAAAGTCGCATCTGTCAAAGGCATCGAGGCCCTTGCCCTCGAAAAGACCAAAGCTGTGGAGCCACTCCCGAGTCTCAGCTTTCGCAGCCTTGTAGTGGGGGTTCAACGCGCGCTTGTGTGGCCAGTTCTCCAGGAAATCGGGGAAGTGGACTTTGACGGCCGCCATAGTGTGTCTGGGTTGGGTGAAGTGACTCGTGCGAGGAACTCAGTATGAGGAGTTTTCTGAAGTAGATATCAGAAGTGTTCGAGGTAAAGATAGTATTCCGCTGCAGAGAAAGAGGAAGACGACCGCAATTCTATACACCACGAGAGTGGGCCAACTTCACGCCTCGACAACTGTCTAAGCGGAACAAAGAGCACAGGGCTGTAGCAGTTCGGGCCGATCACGGCTCTGTACCTACTGTCAAGTCAAGACACTTCTGCCGCGGGGGCACTTTGTCTTTTACGTCATTAGCTTCTTAAGCTCTCTGGAAATGGGTGGAAGCACCAATGAATGTGTCTGATACTATCCCAATGCTGGTAAGACATCTTTGTCTGGACTTCAGATTAATAATGTGGTTGCTTGGATGCGTCGCAACAACGGGGCGACGGGAACTGCCCCGGCCAATCAACTCGCTCGGCGAGCTCATATCCAATGGCAATGGCACCCTCCAGAGTCAACAGTGCCGAACGAACATCGCCAAACACACCTCAGTATCCTTCCCGCATTGATACATGTCTGAACTAGAATTTCATGATTCGCTCTCTCTGCCGGCAGTAGCCCTCTATCTACGGGATTCTCCCTCTATTATCAGCATCTCGTCTATATGCAGCCAGTCCCGCAAATGCACTGTCTATCTCGCAAGATGAGCCTCCCTTAGAGGTTGAGCCGCCGCCCCGCAGTAAATCCATGCCGCCCAGTGTCGAATACAGTCCGGTATTATCTTGATCCACCCAGCGCAAAACCCCACTCTCCCGCTGAATCATATCTTGACCCACAACTTCCCCTTAGTCAACCACATCCTCAGCGACATGAGCAACACCCCCGACCCCACGGCCATCGTCCCACCATACACCCAAAGCTGCGTCCAGTTCTGCACCCCATGATGCGCCCCCAGTATCGCGCCGCCACCGGGACCACCGGCAAGGACACCGAATCCCAAGATCGCAAAGCCCATGCCCATGCGCGTGCCGACCTTGCGCTTGTCTTCGGTGAGGCGCACGAAGCATACGGGCGGGAGGGCGATGAAGACGCCGGAGAAGAAGCCGTAGAGGAGGGTGATGATGACGATGCCGGCGAGGGAGTTCACGCCAATCATGGCGTAGGTGAGGCCGCCGCAGATGATGGCGCCGGGGGCGAGGACTGGGGGAAGAGACACGTTAGTTACTGGGGGTGGGGGCGAGAGGGGGGGGGGGGGGAGGGGAGATACGTACTGTTGAGTGGACCGATCTTGTCCGAGAGCGCGTTCGGGAGAGTCCGGCCGAGCATGGACGCAACGTTGAGGATGGGGACCAGGTAGAAGGCCATCTCGGCCGTGGTGGCGCCGCTCGCAAAGGCAAAGTACGACAGGTAGAACAGCATGACATAGAGTCCGATAAACCCAGTCATGGTGAACAGTATGAAGGAAATAAAGGGAAAGTCGGTGAAGGCGGTCCAGTCCAGCACGTCGCGCGGCTTGGCGGGCTTGAAGCGCTGCTGCATGAAGAAGATGGGCACCAGCAGGGTTGCGAGTGCGATGAAGCCGATGGCGCGGACGGCCCAGCCGAACGTGGTCTGTTGCAGGAGCTTGTAGAAGACGATGGGGTAGATGACGCCGCCGAAGGAGGAGCCCGACGCGGCCAGGCCGATGGCGACGCCCAGGCGCGTTGAGAAGTAGGCCGGGAGCACGGCAAGCGACGGCACGAAGAGCAAGCCGGCGCCGATGCCGACACAGAAGCCCTGGGCGAGAATGGCTTGCCAGTAGGTCGTAGCCAGCGACAGCATCATGAAGCCGAACACGATCATAAAGGATCCGACCGTGAGCAGCGAGCGGAGGTAGCCACGGTCGTAGATGGGGCCCGCGATGATGCCCGTCAGGAGCAGGCAGTACGACTGGATCGAGCCGATCCACGAGATGTTGGACGACGACTCGGTGAACAGCGCGCCTGTCTCGTAGTACGTCTGGAACACGCCGAATGTGTTGAGCATCCCCCACGTGTTGAAGAAGATGGCGAATGAGGCCGCCACCTGCACCCACGCCGCGAGTCCGCCATTCGGCGGCGCTGGGGGTCCCGATGCGGGAGACGGGCCGTTGGGTGTTTTTGCGCTGGCGTCGGTGGTCTTCTCGGGGTCTGAGATCATGGCTTCGTCTCTCATCGTGTCGCTCTCCGAGAGCTCTTTTGACGTGTCGCGCCGCTGCGCTGCCGTGGTCGCCGCCATTTGGGCTGTGGTCTGCCTTCGTTGGCGAGTGTGTGATGGTTGCGAAGAAAGTTGCCGACCCGGGCCGTGGGCGCGACTCGGTATATAAGCGTCAGGATTGATTCAGGGCTTCATCAATGGCAAGAACGTCGGATTTGACGTTGGCGCCGCTTGCAGTTTCTAGAACGTGGGGCGAGGACAGCGTGCTTAATAAAACTAGTTTCCTGGTGGTCGCGCTCCTTCCCGTCAGCACTCTTCCCGTCCGGGTGTTGGGCGCGGTCGCCGAGCGCCGAAAGCGCGAAGCGCGAGCCGGGGCACGAGCCGGGGCACGTTGCAGTTTCCTAGTGTGCCAGCATCCAGTCCCTCGTAAATACGACTGGGCCCCGTCCACACAGCAGTGAATTACCAGTATCGCTATTTGTTTATTCATCCGGTCCCTCACTTCGGTGATACGATAGCGATGGTGTTCGGATGACCACGCTGTCAGCACGACTGCCAACGGCGATGATCAAATGGGAGCCGGAAGCGCAACCTTCCATGACGACATTCGCCCTTCTGTAACGGGTTAGTCGGCGGCGATGCATGCATGTAGCGAGCAGGGTGCGGGGCAACTTTCCCATTCTTCTTTTCGACTTCCTGCCCGATCAAATGGCGAGCGCTTGGAACTGTTCCTCCCTTGAATATCCAAGTCGGCATAATCAATAAGCTTTTCCTTGGTCGCAGCTAGTTGCGACGGGTCCGAAGCTAGCACTCGGCTCCTCCCAAGACATCTCGGGCTTAGACTCGGCTTGGCTCGGCGATCAACGGCTCGGCCCCACCTTTCGCACGATCCGACATGCTGTTGCCACGTGCACTCTGTTGGCAATTTCTGAGGACACATTTGGCCTCCATCACCACTGCAATTGGCAAAAATGTTGCACGGATTGTAGCGCTCCAACTCTTGGACTTCGGAGTTCTTAGGCGAAGGATCTTTCGGCCGAGTCTTTCGTGGAACCTAAAATGTCAGCGGCGGGATGAGGCGAAATTCCAGACCACTTGTATTACGAGTCGGGGGCTTTGTTTGGTCGCTTCGCATTTTGATTGCTATTTTGGGGGCCAAAACGGCTGATAAGTTCCCAAGGCACTGTCAGGAGAAAAACCCGATGTCTTTCCGCCAAGCACTTTCCTCTAGTGTCTGAATGTGGATTATTCGAACAAATCGATTATAAGGGATAGGGAATAGTCCCGGGACCGAAGTTCATACACGCTCAGTTCCAAAACTGCGATTTTCAGGGCCATAATCCCAAATACCGCTCAGAGTCCGAGTCTATTTACCATAATTGGGACATTATTTGACCACAATCTGAAATGGATACAGCTCAACTGGACCGAGATCCTTGCCTACATAACCTCAGATAACTACCTAATCACAACAGTGCTAGGTTCCATATCGTTGGGTTATATCATGGCTGTAAAATAACAGTTTCACTATTTTAGCTCATTCCCACAGATTCCCGCCTTTCCATGGCACAAGCAACTTACATAAGCAAGCCGTCATGTTGCAGTCTAATTTCTGATAGTGCAAACCCTTCGAGGACTTGGGTGGGTTACACAGCACCAATCCGCCCCGAGTTCCATCAGCCACACCATGCAAGTGTGCCCACCAAAGCGGAAGATGGTTCGTTCAGAGGTTTCGGTGGCCTCGCACGTCAACCCCTGAGCACGGTGCGGCAATCTAGGACAAATGGAGCGGGGTTGTGTCGTTGTCTTGGGCCTCAGACTATTGCAGCTGGTTTGCATCCGTTTCCCAACCCTTCCATCAACTTTGGCTTAACCGGCGGAGGAAGACGGCGTAGGTATTTCCTAATTCGGCTACATTTTTTCATGCTATTCCTACGACGCGCTGCCGTGATGAACACAGATGACACTTTCGGGCGCGTTGGGACATCGCAAGCGCCCGGTGAGCTGTTGCAACCGGAATCGTTCGTACTCGAACATCAACTCAACGAGTCGAAGCATCCGGAGGTGGCGCTCCACTCGTGTCGTCACTGCGCGAGTATCGTCATTGATGCGAGGCCCCTCAATGAGGGAAGGGGGTTGGACGTCAGTTGGGAGCGCGGAGAAGAAATGAAGTATCCTGGCGTGACATCGGGATGGGGTACGGCGGCCGCTCGGGATGGGTGCACCTTTTTCGCATCTCTTGCCCAAGGGTTGTTTTACAATCGGATGAGCACAGATTCAGACAGCCCCATCCAATCGGTGTTGTCATGCCGAGATTCACAAGCCGAAATCGAGATTCTCCAACGCAACCTTACAAGGGGGTCAGATAAGGTTGTTGTGACAGAAAGACTAGGGAGGTTCGAACTTTACACGATTCCAGGCAAGTAATAGCTACCTCTTCGTAAGTCAATAAGTGAAGATCACGTCTACTGATACTAGTACATTCAAATCCCAGGTGGCCTGAAATCTTCACATGGCTTCCTTGGCCCGCAGAAATTGCTACCCAATTTACTCCCGGGTTCGCGACTCAGCTTCGCGAGGGCGAGGCATTGGATCGCCGGCTGCCATGCTAGCCACATTCAATGCAAGACTTTCAACGAAGAATACATGCCGAACCGCGTGTTAGAAATCCTCCCGGGGTCCGACTTTTCGAGCCCGTCCTCTCTTCAGGTTCGACTGCTAGAAGCCCCACGGCGAGGCCCATACGTCACACTCAGCTACTGTTGGGGTGGCGACCAGGTATTTAAGACGACAAAGGCCCGGCTGCCAGACTATAAATGCCAGATACAGCTTAATGTTCTTGCACAGACTATCCGAGATGCCTTGGCGGTGGCACACGGGGTCGGCGTTAGATATCTGTGGGTTGATGCCCTTTGCATTGTTCAAGACGACAACGACGACAAGATGAGGGAAGTCTCAAATATGCATCGCATCTATCGCGGCGCGTTGTTTACAATCGCAGCCGCAGTGGCCCAGACGAGCAGCGCAGGGTTCCTTCAACCAAGAACGGCATACAGGGGCTTCAAACTGAAGATGGAAGTTGCTGATGGTCTTGTGGTTGAAGTAGCAGCAGTGCCAGACAGAACCATTCACGAGCGAGATATGTATCCCATCCACGCCAGGGGTTGGACGTTCCAAGAGGGCTTGCTATCGACCAGGCTTCTTGCATACGGGAATCGAGGGATGGTTTACAAGTGTCTTGAGTCGCAGCACTGCGATGGGGGCTACGAGGGGCCAAAGACGCCAGAATCTTTCATTGATGAAGACGCCATTGACATCATCTTCAAGAATCTGAACCCCGGGAGCCAAACTCTTGATCGCGATCAACACCCTCATGCTTGGGGTGAGATAGTGAGCGCCTACACGCAAAGACAGCTGAGCTTTTCAGATGACAAACTACTGGCCCTCACAGCTATCGCCGAGGAGTATCGCCGTACAAAGCCTGTCACGACATATTTGTGCGGAATGTGGAGAGAAGACTTAGTTCAACAATGCCTTTGGAGTCGAGATCAATCTAGGTCAAATGGCCCCCAGATCACCAGGCCCGCGACATATAGAGCACCTTCGTGGAGTTGGGCGTCAGTTGACGGTGACTTATTGGCGTTCCGACAAGTTGGCGGGACTGGGTCGCCGTTTGAATGCACATTCTCTTGCGAACTTCTTGATGTGCAAACAGTCCTCTGCAATGAAGCCAGTCCGTTTGGACCGGTCAAGGGAGGGACCATCCGCGTCCGCGGTAGGATGCGGCGCCTGATTTGGCTCTCGCCTGGGAATTCCCGAAATACCTCAGCCGGGCGCGGATGGGCATATGAGGACCCCGAGGAAAGGTGGAACGGCCAAGCGGCACGGCCAGGTGACGACCGATTGCATTTCAACGTTGATGTTCCGGAAGAGTGGCCGCTGAAGACCAAAATTGCTCTTTGGTGTATAGAGATCTGCACCTTTGTTGTTCAGGGGAACATTATGGATCTTGTACAGAAACACCTGTTCGACGAGCGAGGCTCTCCCATTATCCTGGAGGGGCGCGGGCTGTTGCTTGAGCCTGTCGACTCTGAATTCGCTGGAAGCGAGGCAGCATTTCGCAGGGTGGGATTGGTGTCGTTCGAGGGTCTGCCAAGTGGAGACTCATGCTACGACAGGCGGCCATACTGGTTTGATGACGGGAAGTTCGAGTGGAGGGAGATTGTGATTGTCTGACGGCTGTGTATTTCTACATTACTTTGTCATTAGCTAGGATAAAAGTTACGCTGCTGACCTTATGCACGCCCTCTAAGTGTCAGCTACGCCCGCGCAGCCAACCCCCTATCTCACCTCCTCCCCATGCCCAACCAAACCGCAACCCCCCCACTCCCCCTCTCCAACCTCACCCCGACCATTCTCGCTTTCTTCCCCAAACTATCCAGATCATTAATCCCCCCGACATGCCCCCTCGCTCCCTTATCCAATGCACACAGCGTCGCGAGACTCGAGCACTTGATGACCTGCATCTGGGCCTGGTGGGTGGTGTAGATGGTCAAGACAAGAAAGATGAGAGTGAGGGCGAGTTGCACGGCGAGCATGGATGTCCATTCCCAGTGGATGGTGATGAAGGATTGGGGAGTGTAGACTTTCCCGGGGACGAGGGAGAGGGAGGGGAGCGAGGGGGAAGAGGGCGGAAGGGGGAGGCGCGTGTTGCCTTGGCGGACGCTGAGCGGGTTAGCACAAGGGATGTTGGAACAGGAAAAAGGAAAGGACATGTTGGCCACTTACAGATTTGTCGTCGACCTGGCAATGTTAGCAATTAGAGCGCGGGTGTTGGCCATCTGGACTTCCGGAGGCGGCGATGAAGTCGAGAGGAAGTCGCCCAGGATGGACAGCCCAAAGGCTTTGGCGATGCCGCCACCGTTGGACGAGACCACTCCACGTGTGCGGTCCATGAACACCGAGTCGAACATAGTGGCTGCGAGGAGAGCCGAGGCTGTCAGCTCGGTCCAGATGTGGATGGTGTAGCTTTCGGGACCGGACGCGCCTGGCGGTGGCTCGAGGCTTGCTACACTGCCTCCGTAGGTGGTGTTGCAGGTCCCAGCCGTGTAGCACGTGTAGAAGCCCAGGGCCCAGGGCATGTTGAGTGGTGCAGAGGCGGGTTCCTTGAGCTGGGACGTGGTTGATATCTCGACGGTGGTGGCGTTTCCGGCCATGACTTCGGTGGAGTAGGTCTTAGTGCACCACCAGAGAGCCACCTCGAGGTACTTGATCTTGGACATGTCGAAGGTGGCCGAGTTGTTGAGCAGCTCGTTTGTGTAGGCGACGAAGGTGTCGATCAGCATGAGGTCTGTCACAGACTTGTTGAAGGCGTTGGTTGGCCTGTCCAGCAGGCCCATGACGATGGGGAACACCTTTGGCACCGCCGTGAAGTATGATCCTCCGTACCCGAGCGCCTCGGATGTTGCCCGGCTGGTGTTGAAGAGGACAGCTAGACGCTTCTCGGTTGCGTTGCCGAGCCTTTCGAGGAGTGATTGGTCGCCCAGGGCTGTGAGGTTCGCGACATCGCCGCATATGGCCAGGGATCCGTAGTTTGGCCACGTGCACTTGCTTGAGGAGCATGTAGGTCGGACATGCGGGATCGTCTCATTGGGTGGTGCGAACGCACCCTGAAATACTGCTTGTTGCTCCCGGGCTGTGTCATACGGGGCTGCGCTTGTCAGCCGCGACTCGGAGTGTCACTTGGTACCTCCGATGCCATGATCACTCACCAATCACAAGCCGATCTCCATCATAAGTCGAGAAAGTTGTCGCCCGATCTACCATTGCAACGTCCTCAGCACTGTGAGACTCGGCTGCAATCACCTCATACCGAATCGCCTGCTGCATCAGAGTGGACGTGAAAAGGCCACTCAGCATGATCAACGCTCCGAACGATGGCAGAAACCTTCACATCATCAGCCACGATCACTCACACTCAGGCTTCTCGACAAAACTCACCCCTTGAATCCAAGAAGCAACTTGACACCCCCGAGTCCGCCCCGCGTCGCCTCATCGAAAACCTGCATGTCGTGGAGCGGCTTCGGCGTCCGAGACAGAAACCACATCCACTTCAGCTGTCCGAGCCCTTCAACAATGGGCACCAGAAACGCCACCTTCGCCAACGACGTCAGGAAGGCCAGCACCGTGTTGAGCGTCAGGCCTGCGTACATTGTCGGTGCCAGCTTTCCATCGTACTGCCACAGAAGGATGACAATCCCTGATTCATCACGTTAGGCCATCAGTCCAACCTCAACTTAACGAACCTCCACCCATCACCAGTGACTGTGTAGGCACTCACCCAAAAGACAGCACAAGCCCCCAACCTGACTCAACACCTCAGGCATCCACCACCTCACCCCGACATGCGCCCGCCGCCGCTCCTCCTCCCTCTCGGGCCCAAAAAGGGTATGCTGCAAGCCCGGCAACACCCGCTGGGGCTGATCGTCGGACCACACATGGGTCTCGATCTGTGGTGTGTTGTCGATCGACGACGCCGCGTGCCGGAGGGAGTGAGGGTCGGAGATGGTATAGAGACGGTCCAGGGAGTATTGGCGCCATGGGGCGGGGCGCTTTTCGTCTTCTTCAGAGTACGGGTTCATGATACCTTACGGTTGTCGGTGAAATCTGGACTGGACCGTGATGCAGGTCTCTGTTTGACTTGATGGCGGAGAGCCTGATGAGGAGGGGGCGAAGTTTGTCGGGGTCGTGGAAGTTGCGGCGTCGGAGTTGGATGTGTGCAAGTGCGGCTGAGTTTGGATGACGGAAATGGGGGGTTGATGGTGTCCAATCAGGCAGTGCGATGGTGATGCGGGACGGTGACTGGAAGATGACTGTCCAATCAGAGTGGGAAAGGGGCTGTGTAACCACTCGGCATTTTATTTTCTGCAACCTTTGGTTGATGTTGGGTGGAAAGACTGGCTAGGGTGGACGGGTGAAGTTATGGTGCCTGGGGACTTGCATCAAGAAGTGCATGTGACGATGAATGAAATGGCCCTAGATATGGATGGTGTAGATCTTAGAGTAGGATGCAGGAACTATGTGTGAAATTTGCTATATACCGATAAGGGATCTGGCATTGAAGCCACACAGAGCTGGCTAAACGTAGAAAGAATGGCACCTCGTGCGAAAGTCCGAGTCTCATGTGAGGACCAGCTCAATCTACCTCCTAAACTGCCTTGATAATCACAACAGTCCCCGACTCCCCCGAGGGTGATATGAACTTCGACCGGAGGGGCTGGCAATGGGCGCTGCAACAGCACTGGCGGCGGCGGCAATTGCGTCGGGTGCAGGGTTCTCAGCTGTCAAAGATGTCCTGAAAGTTGTTGGGATCGCAGTAGTGGAGTGTCTCCAAGTTCGGGGCGTACTAGGGGATGGCCCATCTATTCGGGAATTGATTTCAGGCTATACATACGTCCATGCCTCGGGATGGGATGTGGAAAGAGAGCTTTTGTTGTTAAATGTGTGTGTTTGTGGGATGAGAGGAACGTCCTAGTTAACGCCGGGAGTTAGAAAGCCGGTATGGTACTCGCGCAACTTCGGGAGGGGTCTTAATGAGCTCGCCAGGGTGGAGGATGGCCCGATGGCTCTCATTCTCATGCCTCGTACCGGTCGCTGTACTTTTTAACGATGCCGACGGCGATGAGGGCACCGACTTCGAGTTGCGGATGGCGACCCTGGCTATGCGCTTGGCGACCATGGTGACTGGGGGGAGGGTTTCAAGCAAATCCTCTTTTTCTGCGGGAAGGGTTGAAGACGGGAGCTTGGGGGAAGCTTGGCGACTTTTGACTCGGTGCTATTTGGAGAGCCTGAGACCAAAAGTGTTTGACTATTTTAGCTAGCTTCTCGCCCTACCTTTATGTCTTTCTTCGGCCTCGTTCTCGTCTTACCGTAGTTTCAATCACAACATCCGGAAGCTCCAGACTAGATGAGGCCCATCCTCATTTGCAACCAACCTGTGGAACTTGGCCTGGCCGTTTACCGCAGCTTGGTGGATATTGCTTTCATTGCTCCCACGAGATTTACATTCAAGACTGTAGGGCCGATCGATGCAATATTTTTGCTGCTCTATCTCTTTGAGGGCTAAAATTGTAAGGTAGTATCCAGCACCCGGGATAGAAATACACTCGTCGTTCCATCAAGTTTGGCAATTCTGCATGATTTCGGAGCTGCTCATAGAGCTTCTAAACTGTCTATTCCAGGGCTATAATCAAAATATTGAGAAAAAAGAACTGCCACGCTGCTCTCTTGCCAGAACATGCGCAACGGACTTCCACTTCTGGAGATGCAGTGGGTATGACTCCATATGTGCCAATGCCATGCCTTAGGCTAAATGGACCTAATGTTCGTGTTGCCTAGGTGGGTACCAGGATAGTGCGTCACAGCGGAAGTCCAACTAATCAAAGCCAGGTTTGTGTATTTTGCCGGGGGGCACAGCACCAGGAATCCCAAGGCATAATTTTGTTTTCTCTGATTCGGATGCTCAATAAAGAGGGAATTTGAGAACTCAGCTCAACATTCCCAACTCCCGCCATCATTCATGTCTACAACACACCACGCCTGACCTCTCCGAATCTTAGTCCCCTTTCTCTTTCTCGAGAAAAACAGAAAGCAAAAATGGGGCTATTTCCACCGTCGCGCGTCCCCAAGGCGCAGCTCCTGGCGATGGCAGCCCTCCTCCTCTACGGCGTTGACGCGGCGCTCGACGGCATGAGCGGCTACGGCGAGCCCTTCAAGGGGCGAGTCGGGCCCTTCGACTCCAACTCGACGGCCTTTCTCGAAGTTGTTGCCGCATCTAACTCGACCGGCATCTACAAAATCCCCGGTTTCGACATCTCCAAGCCGTACCCCGGCGCTCCCATCGACGGCTGGACACTGCGCATCGCCGCCGTTGATCTCTCGCACCCAAAAGAGCAGTACTCCTACGACTCCTTTGCTCGCGTCGAGATGCTCGGCTACGCCCTCTCGATCCAATCCCCCCCCTCTCTCATCAAAGACTCGGTCATCCCGAACCAGGGCAAAGTCGTAAACGCCGACCCAAGCTGGGGCATGTGCCTGTGGAACTTCGCCCACCCCGTGAACCGCACGTGGTGGAACAACCCAGACAACAAACCCCTCTCGCCAGACGGGTCATGCAAGGGCCTCCTCTCCGATGCGTGCATCGCGGCGCTGGAGCGCGCAGCCTCAGACGAGTACCGCTTCCAGGTCGTCGACTCCCCGCGCAACGCGACGCGCCTGGGGTCGTTGGTGACGTGTAATTCCCTTTCTACCCCCAAGGAGTGTGGCGAATTTGGGCCTGGAAACACGGGCTCGGGCGTCCCTTCGTACAGCGGCGTGCCGGTGCAGTTTCTGAATGGGTCGGTGACGTGGTCGGATGGCTGGCTGTTTGAGAATGACAAAGGGGAGAAGAACGGTTATAACTCGTATGCGGACCTGCAGGAGTTTTGGGATAGTATGGTGGTGAATTACTGGGTGGCTGTGACAGCCATGGTGAATGCGACGATTGATCCCGCTGTGGACTGGGGCCAGCGCGAAGGCGGCAAGCCGCAGGTGTTGTGCGTGGCGCCGAATGGGATGGGCACTGGGAAGGCGTTTACGTTTAATGGGACGGTGCCAGCGAGTGCAGGAGTTGGAATTGCCAAGGGTGGAGGGGAAGGGGAGAAAAAGAATGGGGTGGACAGTTTGCGGCCAGGGGTAGGGTGTTTGGGACTGGGGATGATACTGTCGGTGTACATTAGCCTTCTATCCTAGACCAACCTCGAGAGGGCCAATTCGGGCCAATGCGTTCTCAAATCCAACGTTCTCTTTATTTGGAACATATCACCCTCCTCCGGAGGCCCAACCGCATCAGCGTCAAAAAGCCAAAAACCCACGGCTGGTCTCGCGACCCTCTCTAGCTCCTCCTCCGTCTCGACCGGTATCGTCTTCCCTGCTCTCTCCACCCAAAACCGCCGCTGAACCTGCACCCGCAGCCAGTTTTCATGCTCCTCTCGTAGAAACGCCGCCGCCGTTTTCGCATCCACGATCGGTGGCTCAAAGGAGTACAGGTCATAAGCAAACAGCACCCTTTCCCTTGGCTTCTGATGGATCCCCCACGCCTGCAAGACATGTTGCATCTGTTCGCGCATCCTGCACAGGTCCCCAAACGCACAGATGTACCGCAAATCGACCCCGAGTTGATCTTTTGATCGTGGATCTGGCGCCAGATCGAAGGCCGGTGCCAGTGCTTTCACGGGCAGCGAGTGGTTGAAGCGGACACCGGCGGCCGGGTGGTCGATCAGGTGGCCAATGATGGCACGTCCGTCGTGGCCGTGCATCGTGAAGATGAGGTTGCGCAGGTTGGAAAAGGGGCTGGCGGACGCCTGTGTGAGAGTAGTGTTATTGGAGGCCTCGAACAGAGCGCTGATGGTATTGGTCCCCAGGGCGAGGCGGACCAGTCCAATGCCGCGCGGATCGTAGGTCTTGAGGTCGTGGATGAAGGCGATAAAGGTATGCTCGGCGGGTTGCGGTGCTTTGATATGCAGGATGTCGTGCTCGGGGTTCAGATACAGGGGACGGAGGTGAGTTTGCGGATCATCCAGAAATTCAATGTCGCCAGATCTGTGATGGCGTGCGAGATTGTCACCCGTGAGTAAGACACATGGTATATGGATGCGGTAGAACTCGAGGGCCGCCTCTCGTGCCTCTCGGTTCACACGGAGCAACTTGCTGTGTAGTTGGACGCCATTTCCCACGACGGCGATGTACTTGTATTCTTCTGAGTCCCCCGAGTGAGCATCGTGATAATACAGCTGAATCTCGATTAAACGCTGTTTCACTATCGACAGTCTCCATATTTCCAGACGGAGTTCTATCGGGAGTTGAGGAAAGGGCATAAAACCAGCATCGTCTCTGTTTGAAGTGTTGTAGTAGTCGTTGATCATGCTCAAATGCTGAGGCGTGTCCATGGTGACAATGGTCGGTTCCGATGTTAAGAGAAAGGCAGTATCAGGATGGAGGTTGCACATGGCGGCATATGTAATGCGGGGTATGAGCGAGACTCTCGGCGGGGACTGACTTTGATCCGGTAATGATTGGTTCCCGATACCAAACGGCTTCGCCGGACGAGAGATGTAATCGGTACAGTGGTTGCCTGAACCTTCTGTGGAATTTGGCGGCGTAGCACTTGTGTGGGCCCTGATCCTCCAGGATGCGGCACGACCATGATTGACAGCTGTAGGAAGCGGCGGGTTATAGTATTTTGGTGATGAATATATAGCCGCCTTAAGTTCAAGGCACTTTTGTATAGCCTGGCAGCTTTTATCATTGGATCCGTCGTGCTTCCTCGTCAATGACGAAAATGGGGCTATCAAGAATGCGAGCTCGCATTCAAGGCGGTTGATATTAGGGCTGTTTTCCCGACGGTCAAGGCTGACAAGCGCGGCCTATACTTACCCCCACTACTTAATTTAGACAGGATTATTGTCCCAAACATCATCAAATCTGCCGCAACCCGCAGTTGAAATGTAGGTACTCCATCAGACGGTATCCCGAGCCGCCACTGGGCGTTGACATTGAAGGGGCAACGCTGGAAGGATGGACTAGAGTACTCGACTGCCCCACTGAACGGCATTGTTTCAGGCAGACACAACAGCTAAGGTGGCCGATTACCCTTGGCATCCGTCCATATAAAGGTGGGTGCAGTTGCCCATATGCAGTCACTTTTTATCCAGACACATCAACTACCCCCGATTACCTAGGTACCTTACCATACCCGTCAAAACCCAAACCCGCACCACCTAGCTATTCGTAAGGCAAAACCGGCACGATGCGCTTAACGTACAGTTTCTCGAGGGCGTTTGTGACGCTGCTCTTGGCTACCTCTACCGTGGGTGAGCTGGCCCAGATAGCGACGTGAGTTCCAGCTTTCCTGTCATGCTGCCACCTAGGTTTGCTACCGGTGATTGCCGTGCTAACTGAGCAAGGCCCAAACATGGCATTCTCTCGGCCAGAGCCCCTGTCAAGCTCGGCCCTGACCCAGGCAAGAATCCCAAGCGCAAGGAATACTTCAAGTTCTGTGGCAAGGCCCAGACCATCCCCAAGAAAGGGTCCCGGAGCGTCGAGTTTGGAGACCGGGACCTCGTGGCCCGCGCACCGCCTACTGGCTTCGATCAAGTCAATCCGGGTATTAATTTGGCGCGGAAGATGACCGAGAATGGCCTCTATTCCCCAGACTTTGGGACCTGCGTGGGGTTTGCCGTCACTGGCACGCCCGGTACTACTGGGGGAAACACACGCTTCCTGCTGCACATGACGACAGCCGACTGGCAAAGCATGACCACACAGTGGAACGACTTCGCCGCCAAAGTGGACTCGGCGCGACTCACGGGCATGTCGGGCATCATGTATACCGTCGACACCCGCTCCAGTAACACAGCTGAACTGACCGACAAGTACATGAAGGATGAAGCCACCGCCTTGGAGTCCGACTACACGGAACTCTTCAAGTCTTTTAGGGCAATGGTCTCTGGAGCTGCTCGTGCCTACCACCCCTTTTCTCGCGTCGGCACCCTTCAGATCAACCAGCAGAACCGCATCAATTACACCTAGCAGAGGTGCCAGATTCGGAAACTATCTCGGAGATTAAGAGTTTGGACTGAGCTGGTATTTTGCTCGAGCGGTAGACGTGTTTTCATACTCGAGCTCGAGCTCAGGGTGGTCAGGATCAAAATGAGGTTCTAGCAGGTTGCCAGTGGATGTTGAACCCAACCTGGGGCCGGTGTTGTGATTTGCTCGAAAGTGTGTGGTCTCTTGGCACCTGAGGTGGCTGGGGACTTGAACTGTCGGAAGAAGTACATATGATAATAAAATGGGTCGTTCATTCCGTTGCTAGACGTTATATTTTTCAGTCCTAGCGTATTCAACCGTGATTCTTCCCATTCTGGCAGCCCGCACCGAATTTCGAATCACCCATCCCGCAACTTGAACTTACCAAGCCAACCTTGCAACTGGCCCCTTTGGCCACCCCCTGACGCAAAACTTCCTCGCTTCATCAAGAAACAAAAGCCCAAGTCCAAAAGCCATGGGCAAGAACCAATGCTCGACCGTCACCGGCGTGGTCCCAAGCACGGGCTGCAGCGGCGGGATATACAACCAGAAGAAGGCCATGACCAGCGCAAACAACATGGCCGGGAACAGGTAGTAGTTCCTGGTGGCCTTGTTGAACAGCGGCGGGTGCTGGAAGATGGACAGGCGGCGAGTGCGGACCGCGAGGAGGTTGAACCATTGCCTGTTTGTCAGTCAGTGACGATATCTCGGAATGTTGGAATAGGGGGGACATACATCACCACCAGCGTGACGAAATAGATCGAGCTCGCCTGGTTCAGCTTCTGCGCGTAGTACTCCGGATTGATGGTCTCTGCGAGGTTTCCAAACGAAAACCACAGTTGCGTGAAAGAAATCCCACTGCGCTCGAGATACCAATACGACATGGCAAATGACGTAGCCGTCTCGATGATGCCCACAAATCCATAGCTCTGCACGATCAACTTCCAGTCAACAAGGCGATCCACTCCAATCGTACGGGGAGGCCTCAGAAGGACATCCGCCTCGGGCGTTTCATACGCCAGCGCCGTCGCAGCAAGACAGTCGGTAAAGCAACTGCAGCCAAGTTAGCAAACGCCCATCCTCTATACCCCCTTGCGTCATCACTCACCAAATAATAATCATCAAGAAACTGCTCAGCACCTGCGGCAGCCCAAACATGACATTCGTCATGACCGGCCAAAACTCACTGAAACTACCCGCCGGCAGCAGATACGCAATCGTCTTCTTCAGATTGTCAAACATCATCCGTCCAAACCGCACCGCCTCCACAATACTGCTGAAACTCTCCAACAGCACCATGTCGGCAGCCTCAATCGCAATATCGCTCCCGCCGCCAATGGCAATGCCAATGTCTGCTGCGCGCAGGGCCGGGGCGTCGTTGACGCCGTCGCCGGTCATGGCGACGACTTGCGGGGAGGGGAGGGATTGGAGCTGCCGGACGATGAGGAGCTTTTGCTCGGGGGTGGTGCGCGCGAAGACGATCTCGGTGAAGGAGGTGAGAAGGTGGGTCCATTGCGGGGGCGAGAGGGTGAGGAGGTCGGAGCCGGAGAGGACGATGGTGGTGGGGAAGTGGCCCGGGGTGAACGAGGAATGGGTGGGTGTGGAAGGGGGGGATTTGTCTGTGGTGGTGGATGGGAGGGTGAGAGCGGTTGCGTCGGAGATGAGGGAGTCGGGGTTGGTGATGATGCCGCATTCGCGGGCGATGGCTTGGGCTGTGAGGGCGAAGTCGCCGGTGACCATGAAGATACGGATGCCGGCGCCGCGGAGGGTCTTGATGACGGAGGGGATCTCCTCGCGGGGAGGGTCGACGATGGCAACGAGTCCGACGATGGTGAGGCCGGATCTGGCGTGCTCGAGGACCTCGGTCTCGAACGCGGCAGACGATGGGGCAGATTTGACTGCTGTCTTGGACATGGCTTTGTGGGCAAGGAGCAGCACTCGGCGTCCTTGGGACGACCAGGTGTCTTTGACGTGCTCGATCTTTTCACGGATTGCTGGGGTGAGGGTCATGGCCACGCCAGACATGCTGGTGTACCGGGTGCAGCGGTCGAGGAGGATCTCAGGAGCGCCCTTGATGGTGAGGAGCCTGAAAAAAGTCAGTGCCTTCGGCCGCTGTGAATGTGAGGGTGGGGGCACTTACATGTCGCCTGGTTCGAAAATAGAAGCCACACCGTCCGGCAATGCCATCGCCAGACCATCAGGCTGCGCCATGCCGAGTACCCGGATCATGAACTTGTTCTTGCTGTTGAATGCGAGGTTGTACTTGGCCGTCCAGCACCGTTTCAGTTCTGCCACGGGACCAAGGCCCTCGGCGAAGCGGAGAATGGCTTGGTCGGTGGCGTCTCCGTGGATCTTGCGGATGGTCAGGGGAAGATGCTTTGATGTGGCATCAAATTCGGCCGCGTTGCAGAGGCTGCCGACACTCCACAGCTGGTCCATTGCGTTGCTTACAAGCCCGCGTTTGTTGTTGTCGGCGCTGGCGTGCTCGGCTACCAAGACATCTCGAGCCTCTTCTGCCGACATCGCTTGGCCGCCGACACAGCAGTCGGTGACGGTCATTTTGTTCTGCAAAACCATATTAGCCAATGTTTCTCAGCAGTGTTGCTTTGACATTGTCCAGACTGGGCCCAACTCACCTGTGTTAGCGTTCCGGTCTTGTCCGAGCAGATGACCGACACCGAGCCAAGCGTCTCGACAGTCCGGAGCGACTTGCAAAGAATCTTGTTCTTGCGCATCATGTTGGCGCTGATGGTCAGACTGGCAGTGAGAGCAATGGGGAGACCCTCAGGGATGAAGGCAATAGCAACCGACACGCAGTCCACAATCAACGTCGGCACGTTGATCCAGTCCGGGTAACTCTTCCTGAGCCAGGCAGCCCAGAGGATGACAACGATCATGATCATGAGAAACATGATTGAGCAGATGATCAGCACAAAGTTGAACACCTCGCGCTCGAGCGTGGTGAGCCCCTTTTTTGGCTCGCTGGTGAGCCTGGCGATGCGCCCAAACACAGTCTGGTTGCCCGTCGCGACAGCCACGCCCGTGACCGTTCCAGACGAACAATGCGTCCCCTGGAGGCCGATGTTCTTCGTCTCGAGGTAGTTTTTGTCCGTCGCGTCAACCAACGCAGTCAACGGCATCGACTCTCCTATCCCCATGTTAGCAAACTTCCAACTCCGCCCAGCCCCTGACCCAACCACTCCACCCCCAAATTCACGTACCTGTCAAAATCGACCGATCAAACTTCGCATCCCCACTAACCCTCACAAATCTCACATCCGCCGGCAACTTATTCCCCGCCTTGACCAACAACACATCGCCCGGCACCACATCCACGGCCATGACCTCCACCTGCACCCCATCCCGGACCACCATACAATCCTCAGGAATCATATTCTTGATACTCGCCATGACCCTCTGACTCGACCAATCCTGCCACATATTGAACCCGGCCTGGATGAAAAACACGGCCAGCAGCACAATCGCCAGCGCCAGATTGGCTGGGGCCGGGGGGTTGCCGAGGGGTTTCCACGCGATGAAGACGAGGATGCAGCCGACGAGGAGAATGGAGCCGAAGCCTTTGAAGAAGTAGCCCATGATGTCCTGGAAGTAGTGCGTGGGCGGCGGGGAGGGGGCGTTTTTGCCGAACTCGACGGTGCGGCGCTTGACTTGGTCGAGGGAGAGGCCTTGTTCGAGGGAGGTGGAGAGGCGGCGGAGGAGGTCGGGGATCGGGAGGGTGTGCCATACTAGGTCGGCGAGGTCTGGGTGGGAGAGGGTTAGTTGGGTGGTTGGGTGGTCGGGAAGGGTGGAGGGGAAGAGGATGGAAATGGATGACGGGAGGAGAGGGTACTGACCGGTTGCAGCCGCTTTGTCGACTTTTTTGGCGATCTCGGTCTTGCGGTTGTAGTCTTCGATGTCGATTGAGCTGGGTGGAGGTTAGTGCATCGTCCTGAATGATGGGCGACGAGATGAGAAAAGGGGGTTGGGCCGTTGCATCGCGGTCAGGGGTAAACCTCCCTTGGACAATGGTTGGGAGGAGGTGCCTCACGACCGTGATGCAAAGGCAGGTCGTATGCAGAGAAACTGCAATGGAAATCGACTCACATGGTTCGATACTGGATCGGGAGCGTAGCAGAAGGACTGGCAACGCCGGAGTTTGAGCGAAGGCTGTGGATGGAAAGCGAGCCGTGCGACTTGGTCCGTCCCAGGGCAGGGCGTTCGGACGTTCCGCCTGTGACGCCGAGCTCTACATCGTCGGACCGCCAACGCACGCGATCGTGCTTGGTGGCAGCCGGAGTTGGTAGGTCTAAGTCCGGATCTGCCATTTCGACGCAGTCGCTTAAGGTTGTTGGGACGAGGTCAAGGTGCCGCGGCAGATGTACAGATCAAGACTTTGGGTGACGTCGGGAAGATAAAAGAGCAGCTTGGGAGAGATCCAGCAAAATATGCAGCGGGTTAATTTGCTATATATGCTATCGGTGACCCCATGGATACGAAAACGCGGGCCCAGACCACCAGCTAAGGATGTTGGTGGTCGTGATGTTGCTGATGAGCAAATTCAGGGGCTGACGATACACGCCCGGATAAGTCGCACGCAGCGGGGCGGTGCCAGGAAAGTGGCTGCCGATAGCGCAGGAGGTCCAAACTGCAAACAAAGGAGGGAAACTCTGGGAGGCTGCAACGTTCTCGCCGCCGTTCTCGCCGCCGGTGGGTAGTGGCCACACTGGTGGTAGCGAGACTAAGTTGACGCCTGTTTGGAAGGCGCGGGTGGTAGAACAATAACAGGAACAGAAAATCTCTCATAATTGGCCGAGACGAAAGGGACGTGCCCGAGTTACTGGAGACTAGCCCGCGACTAGGTCTGATTAAGCTTTGTCTCTGTTTTTATTTCCGATCTGTCTCCCAGGTGTCGCAAGCAGGGAGCTTGGGCCACAATGCACCAGCGCGCCAATCCGGAACGCCGGTTCCTGGATGCATTACATATCGCCATGTTGGAAGCTAGCCAGCACTGCCACGATCCATGTGATGGCGATCCATTCCGGCACTTCCCCACCAAGCGCGGACGAATCCTAACGTTGTGGATTTGATCACAACATCCCCACGGATTGCCGAACTGGGCAATCCAGCAGTCAGAAAATTAGCGACCGCTTTGTCTGACACAGCTGCCCTGTTTTGATGGTCATTTTGGGCGGTCGACAGCAAAGTGTTGGTCCCAGGAGGCCTCCCGACCCTCACATCTTTGACCTCGAACTAGACAGGACGAAGCCAATGCCGCCGAAAAGCGCCGTTTTGCTCGCATGGTATGAGGGATTTCGAGGCTATGCTGACAAAGGAAGCACCACCAGTACTGCTTGTTGGCAGGCCGAATTCAGCATCTTCTTCGCCGCGTTCGCTGTGCAACACGACATGGCGACGACTAACGGCTAGTGCACCCGGGATGACAGCGTTCCATCTCTCGCCAGAGCATCCTTCGCGCTGAGCTGCGGCACGCGACCTCCAGCCATCCCACTTTGTTCTCCTCCTCCAAGGCGTCACTTGCATGTGTTGTTCTTCGCGTTGCTTGTCGCGTTCAGTGATGTGGGACGAGAGGCTACGTATCCAAACAAGCCTGAAATTCCTGAGCCGGACAAAGTTTAGCTCGCATGGGTACGTACTTAAATTAAGGGACGAGGTGACAGCCCATAGATAAAGGACGATCCGTTGTGTGCAACCGGTCGCCGAAATCGCCCAAGTCTCAATGGAACAATACATTACGTACGAATCACCGGCACGACCTCCTTCCCCGTCCTCGCGCTCTCCCTCGCAGCCTCAATGATCGCCAGCACCTGCGCCGCCTGCGTCGCCGACACAGGAACATCCTCCTCCTTCCCGCTCTCCACCGCCTTCGCAAACAGCTCATAAAACCTCTTATACGTCTCCGGCTCGACCGTCTCACAAACCCTCTCCTCCACCACTCCCTCCTCCCCAACAATACACAACTTTCCATACCTCCCCTCCACCTCCCTCCCAAACCCGGCATCCGTCGCCTGCCCACCCGCCCTCAGCCAATCTTCCTGCGGATCCAGCCCCATCTTCCGATAGCTCCCTTTCCCTCCCCTGACCCAAAACCTCAGCTGCTCCCTCTCCACACTCGCAACTCCACTCCGCACGTACACCAACATCCCACTCCCCTCATAGCTCAACACCAGCGCCACACTATCCGGCTCTTGCCCCTCCCCCTCGCCCGTGACCAACCTCCCCTCCCTCTGATTCACAAACTTCCCCGTCACCCCCGTCGGCATCCCAAACAGCACATACACCTGATCCAGCAGATGCGTCCCCAGATCATACAGCACCCCGCCGCCCTCGCTAATCCCCAGCATCCCCTTCCACGTCGTCGGCTTCTCCAGCCTCAGCCGGTCGAAATGCGTCTCGAACTCGACGATCCGACCGAGCGTGTTGTCCCGCAGGAGTTTCGACACGGTCAGGAAGTCGGAATCCCATCGCCGGTTCTGGTACACGCAGATGATGCGACCTTGCTGGCGCGCGAGGTCGGCGAGGGCGTAGGCTTCTGCCGAGGAGGGCACGAAGGGCTTCTCGACGAGGACGTGCTTGCCTGCGAGGAGGGCGTCGCGCGCGAGGGAGAAGTGCGTGTTGGGCGGGGTGGTGATGATGACGACGTCGATTTCGGGGGAGGAGAGGAGCGACGCGGTGGTTGTGTGGTGCATGAGGGAGGGGAAGTCGGACGGCGCCGAGTTGGAGGCGGTGGGCGTGTGTTGCACGATTGAGTGCAGGACCAAAGAGGGGGTGAGCAGGACGAAGGGGATGTGAAAGGTTTTGGCGGAGAGGCCGTAGCCGATGATGCCGACGTTGAAGGTTTGGGTTGTCATTTTCGTGGTGATGATGGTTGAGTATGTTGAGGTGAAGTCTTCCCCTTGGCGATTTTGAACAATGATGTAATGTGATGAGTTTTTCCAGCTGAGTCAAGCCCCCGCTGCGAGGGCCGTCTTCGGCGATTAGAATAAGTGGGAGGCGATGAAACTGGGGGTTAGGGTTAGAGGATGAGGTCATCGCCGACCACACCGGTCGCAGGGGTCAACAATACAATTCGGAATGTCGATAACCGTAATAAGTACAAACGCCGACTTCATTGATTCGCGTAGCCGCACACGGTAACCGACAGCTGGCACGGGGCATGGCGCCATGGAGGCAGTGAGGTGCAAGACTGAAGACAGGCTCAGAAATGTTCCATTCCGCTGTCGTGATAGGTTCAACGTGCCACACAATATGCAGGCAGAGAAAAGTTTCGCCCCGCATTGCCCCCTTGAGGTCCAAGCGACCGCTGGTCAAAAATTGCCCGTTCGATGTGAACTTCGACATTTCCCCCAGCTTTGCCGGATTGTCAATTCTCCAGCAGCGCATCGTTCAAAGCCCGCGATGGCGGAGATAGTTGCCTTCGGCGCCAGTGTCGTCGCCTTTGTCCAGCTTGCCGACCGAGTAATCAACTTGTCGAAGGTCTACCTCGAGGCTTTGCACGACTGCCCGCACGACATCAAAACAGTCCTCGTCGAAATTACATCGTTGAAGGCCCTCCTTGAGAGTCTAAATTTCTTGATCCGCCTCGAAGGCGATGCTAGCCATGCCTCGAGTATCCTTACGCGCCTTGGGGGTCAAAATGGACCAGTTGGGGGCTGCCGCAACGCTGTGGCGATGCTAGAGAAACTCATTCCTTCCCACACGCGGGATCCCCCACAGAAGGGCAAGAAGGCCTCGGAGTTGTTGAAGTACCTTGCTTGGCCACTACACCAGACAAAAGCTACCAAATTACTGGCCGAAATCTCGAGGTATAAAGAAAGCATCGCGCTAGCTATAACGACTGATACTTCGTGAGTCAGCCCTTGTGGTTTTCGTGACTGTCCCTAATTTTCATCTCGTGGACAGGCGTGGAGTCGTCGTGATTGGTACTAACGAAAGAGGTAATAGGAGGGATATCAAGGATATCAAAGCAAACCTCAGCGATATCGGACGGACCCTCACAGTGAGCTAGCATGCAGGTTAGGAAACCTTTGGATTACGGTCTCCTGACAAATGTAACAGAAAGAGCAACGTCGAGAGTTTTGCAACTGGCTTGAGACCACAAATCCAACTCGCAGACATAACGACTCGTATACACTGCGCGAGGATCACACCGGCGGATGGATGACACGGTCTTCCGAGTGGAAAGCCTGGATCGAAGGAAGACGGCGTTTTATGTGGATCCACGGAATTCCTGGCGCCGGCAAAACTGTCCTCACGTCGTTCCTGATAGAGGAAGCCAAAGAGAACATTCGACACAATCGGCAGCCCGTCGTGTACTACTATTGCCACTTTGTGCGCAACCAAGACGAAGCCAAACCTCTCCTTAGGTGGTTCGTTGGTCAGCTGTGTCGCCGGTAAGGTACCATTCCTCCAGACATCATGAGTCTCTTTGAAAGCGATCATGAGCCAAACGTCACTCAACTTCTTAATGCACTCGAATCGGCGATACAGGAGTTCGACCATGTTCACTTCATCATCGATGCAGTGGACGAGAGCTTTCCACGAGATACTCTTCTGAGGATTATACGGGACCTATCAACCGATGAAAGATTCCAGAAACCTCGACTCCTGGCGACGAGCCGTGAGTACATCGACATTGAAACTACGTTTACTTCCTTTGGGACCTCCATCCCCATGGCGAACGACCTTGTTGCTGAAGACATTCGGGTGTACGCCCACAATGCCCTCAGGTCTCACACGGAGTTTCATGATTGGCCTCAGGTCCTGTTAGCAGAGGTTGAGGATGCACTCACTGTCGGCGCAAAGGGGATGTAAGTAAACACCACTGCGTTTGTTGACAGTCGGTACTAACTGTCCCGGTTTCGCTGGGCGTTCTGTCAGATTGATGCACTTAAATGGCTCAGGCCACACGAAGCCAAGCAAGCAATTCGAAGTCTCCCAAAGACATTGGACGAGACTTACGAGCGAATCTTCCTGGCAATACGGGACGAAGACTACAAACTTGTGCACACTGCCCTCTCCTTGCTTTATATCACATCCAGCCGTGGCGAGACGATTCGGACGGGGCCCCTGTTGGGGCTGTTGCATCCCGTTTCCGACGAGCCAGAAGCCGACGTGACTTATCAAAATCATGCGCTGGCGCATCTACGGCGCGTATGCGGTTGTCTCCTCACAATCTCCTTTGATTACGCATTCGACACAGAGATAGTTGAGGTCGCTCATTACACCGTCAAGGAATTCCTTCTCTCCGACAGGATGGCGCACGGCCCCGTTTCACGATTCGCACTTTCAGTGACGCATGCCAAGCGGGAACATTGCCGACGGGTTCTGCTTGTTGCATGTGAGCCGCGAGAATGGGACGAAAGTTATCCTCGAGATCTCACTGAGCCCGGCCCCTACTGTGTTAAGGCTATTTTGAAAGGCTTATTACGGGATTACGAAGACGAGGCCATTCACGTGGAGGAACTCCAAAACGTTTACATCCAATTATTAGACCCCTCCCGGCCAAGCTGGGAAAGGCTGAAGTTTGTGCGCCGTGGCGGCGACAAGTTCATGCCCATATCCATCCCCTATACGGAGCCCCCAGAGAATTCCGATGCCGTCACTGTCGCCAATTTACTCTCAGCGAATTGTTTTTCCCTGGCGGAGTCGTTTCTGCGGTCCCGGAATGTCAATCAAATACTTTACCGGACACTCATTCACACTAAAGCACCCAGCGGTGCAGCTCAGAGCAGCAACGTGATGGACTTTTACCGCGAGTGGCACACGGATGAAGCGGGCTTCGGAGAGAGCTTCTATTACAAGATTGTGAAAATTGCCGCAGATCTCAGCGGTCCAACGGCAGCTCTTTGCATATACCTCGGATATCATGAACACCTTGATGAGGACCACCATTCTGGAGGCTATTATTCGGGACAGGGAAAATGCCGAATCCGCAGGTTTCTGGAGTGTGGAGCAGACCGGGACGGAGCTGGCTACCGACTCACCCCTTTGCAAATTGCAGTCTACCGGCTCGATTTAAGTGCGGTGAATGAACTAATACACAACAGTGCAAATGTTGACGGGATTGGGTTTGAAAATGGCGAGGCAATACTTCCGGAGAGTTTCAACCAGGTTCCAAATGATGTTCCGCCATTGGCGTTGGTTAGAAAATTGAAAAGGTTTGGCGTGGACATCGATCAATCGGAGGGGCGTCAGGTAGCGGCCAGTGCCATCGAGCGGGCATTGATGGAGCACAATAACGTGAAAGGCTCGGAAGTGGAAGGCTCAGGAGTGGACGACTCGGAAATAGAGGACCAGGAAATGGACAGCTCGGATGTGGACGGCTCGAATGTGGAAGAGTTGGAGCTGGGTCACGATGATGCCAGATTTGGTCTTATTGATCTTATGGGATAGGTGGTTTCGAAAGAAGGTGAATATGTTCCAGAGGCTGCCACCCCCTGGTGACCTAAGCGCCCATTTCGATTCTTTCGAGAATACAAGAGCCTCGTTCATTGCACATCCTTGGTAGGCAGATAGGTTTCGAAAGAGGAGTAAGAATTCTACGCTAATGCACAGCATCGGAGTCCACTTCTCGGTGTGCTGGTGCGGGGTATGATCTAAGGGGTTGTGTTTGCAGGGCGGACGCCGAGGCTTTGCAACCCTGGCATTTTATTCCTCTACCCCACGGGTCGTATCAAGCGGGATGCGCCATTTTGCGCAAGAACGCGTATCACGTACTTCATTCCTCTTCTGCTATCGACATTTTTCCGGATTTATGTCTCCAGCTCAACATAACTGCCCATTTGCACGATGCCCACTTTCACGCCCGCCCGGCCGCCAAATGCGACACAACCCTCCCAGAGCCTTGCCACAAGACGCCAAAGAATAACCTCCAATGCTCGTGCCATGTGGCCGAGCGTGGCAAGTTGGGTGTTCCTGCTGATACTCACCATTCTGTACTCTTCATTCATCGGCTGGATTTTGCTGGGAGACAACCCCTTTCTGGGGAGTACCGAGCTTGACGCGTCAACAACCAATCTTTTGCTCTCTATTTTCTCTCAGCTGTACGCTATGCTGCTGAAGTTCTTGGTGGCACGCCTTCTTGACGATTGGCGATGGTCGCTTGCTGTCGATCAGAGATCTCGAACGGGAGTTCCCGCTTTAACGTTCGCGCAGTTGAGTCCCGGGACAGGTTTCTTCACTACGACTTTCATAACCCTTTGCAGTAGGTTCAAGGCGCCAGTAGGGCTCATCAAGTACGCTGCCCTTGTTCTTAAATTGTTTCCAGACGCCCACTAATAGTACCTGTGCCTAGGATGGCCATTCCGTTCATGGCATTGTCTTTGGTTCCGTCCTTAAAGGTAGGTATGTGTTGTCAAATCTGACATGATTTCACCTAAGGATGATTTTGAACTTTCCCGCTGATACCGTGGCCCACGATAGTGCAAAGTTCATTTGTTGATGGAGTCCACGGAGCCGCCATCGATGTTTACGCTGGGACCATGCTGCTCGACCCGGGATTGGTCAGCACGATTGCGAAAACAGATCTCGCTCACTTTTTGAGCAATGGACTGACACGCTCCTCCATTACCCCCGGTTTGTAGTGTTGTGGTTAGTTGATTCTTGTACCGAAAACTGCAGCTCATACTTTCTCCCCAAAGGCCTCGATCAGGTCCTCGTTTTCCCGCCCGACTCGATCAGATCGGTACCCATCAAGGAGCGGTTACCTGCCAATTGCGAAGCCATGCAGGTGCATCGAGCTCCGGGAATTGGATTGAAATTTGAGTTCCCGGGGGCTGTGGAATTCGATCTCCAGAAGGACTGCCAACTGTATGGAGAGACGGAAGCATGGGGGCTCCAGCTTTGTGGAAAGCAAATGGGAAACTCCATCGCCGCCGGTAAGACTGGAACTTCCGATTCTATGATTCTATCAATGAAAGCCTAATGACTGTGTCCATCATGCGTGGAGAGGGTGCCCAAAACGATTGACTGTCGCCTTGCAATGCAAGAACTCAACTTAATGGAAAGAAACTCCGCTTTCCAGCGACAACGCAACCGTAGTAACGGCATCCCATCAACTGACCACAACTACATACAACTTGAAGGATCTAACTATCAAGGAAATCTTTGGTGTGGCTACACAAACACCTATGCTCTTGGATGTTGGCCACTTCAAGGCCCCATGGGATCGCCTCCTCACTCCAGAGACACACAGCGGTGCACAGAACAATTCCTCAGGGTCGGTTCAGAACAGCAATGCGGCCCAGGGCTTGTTAGACCGGCTCGAGCTGATGCAAAACTTTCAGCCGGGGTCTGGCAGTACCGATAATACCGAGCGAGTTCGGAATTTTCTCGCAATTAGTATCCAATTTGGGTCGACAGCCACGCAATGGGCCAACGCGAGCGTACCTGAAAATCTTCTGGAAACTTTTCGCGACCTTTTCCCCCTACCGGAAGAGATAGCAAAAAGTGCCACCGTAGGCAAGCTCACACAACGCTTTGTCGTCATGCCATGGGCGGCCTGGACCTTTATTGCTGCGGGACTCTTTGTCACAGCTACATCGGGCTGCGTTCTTTTCGGGATTCTGCTGCAGTCGAGGCCGGTCACAAAACAGGCTGGCATTCCAGAATTTGACGTTATCCCTGATGCCACAGCACAACACCACGGGGTTTCACAACGTCGCACCTTGAACTCCAGATCAAACCATGGGAACGAGATGACATTGTCAGAACTACTCCTGGGATTGTCGCCAAAAGAACGGGGGTCATTGAGGCGAATGGTGGAGGCCTTGTCTGGAAAGGCAATTGTGCTGCGGCCATCGACAACCGAGGGCAATTCGGGCATGCAGCGTATTGTCAGGGATACTGACATCCTCAGAGAGGCCATCTACAGACTCAGCTTCTCCCAAAAGGGTGGGAGTGAGCAGAAAGCGTCCACCTTCAACACAACCAGTGGCAACCGTGCCTTGAGTGACCGACTGGACGGCAACCCGGAGTGCGAACCCAAGCCACCCACAATCGTCGCCAAGAACCAACAAACATGATAGCCAATAGTCACCCCCGCAACACACTTGACATCACGTGGCACCGCGGTACTAAACCCCGCATTTGTGTCCGAGACCGGGATCACGTCGCGACATCTCCCCGTGCATGCCGTCGTAATCACTCCGTAACCGCCATGCCAGCAACGGTCACAGTTACCCCCGTCACCGAATCCGACGTCCCAGAGTGGGCAGCATTATGGCGACAGTACCTCCACGAAGCTCACGCCGCACATACCATGCCAGATGAGCAAGTTCGCGACATATTCTCGCATCGTCGACGTCGATGGCGATTTATATTGCCTTGTTGTTCGCGAGGCCGAGACGAACAAGCTTTTGGGGCTGAGCCACTTTGTTCTGATGCCGAGCTCCTGGTCGAGGAGGAAGACTTGTTGGATGAATGGTATGTGTTACAGTGTGTTAGTGAGGGTGTTAGTGAGGGCGGGGCTAATCGCTTAGATGTGGTCAGATCTCTTTGTGGAAGGGTCGTGTCGGAGAAAGCGGTATGGGAGGATGTTGATCTTGGCAGTGGCTGAGGAGGCGAAGAAGATGAACTGCCGTCGTGTGAGTTGGGTGACGGAAGATGGGAACGCTGGGGCTCGGTCGCTGTATGATTCTGTTACGACTTATGGTGGGCATGTGACATATCGGCTGTATTTAGACTGAAACTGAAGTTTGACTCGCGAAAGCATGCACAGTTCGAATAGTGGATATTGCAACCACCGTCAAGAATCAGAACAGGTAATCATGAGAGAAGACCGTCTGGGTCCAGTTAGGTAGAGTAGCATTGTGCCAAGCAATGTCCCAGAATCGCAGATTATCCGGGGTACGTAGTACGCAGGCAGCAGCGTGTTACCCCACTCCTGCCTAATCGTGAACGCACTCGGGCCAGTCATTTCCCAAATCCTCTTCCAGCCCCAGGCGCGCTAAGCTATGCGTTTTGTTCATGACGCTTATTTAGACTTCGTGGGACCTAGGACGTCAACATTTCACTAGCTTCCCAGACCGCAAAATGTCACAGCTGTCCCCAAAGGTCACGAGCTTGGACAAGCTTCCCGTCTTGATCCTCATTGGCATCGTTGAGGCGCTTTGTCCGCACTGCACGCCCCAGGGCGCTTCGTATGAAGACGGACCCAGGGTGTGCGCTCTCGCAGCACTGGCAAGATGCAGTTGGACTTTAAACAACGTCGCAACGTCAACTCTCTACCATCAGCCACTGCCTTATCCCCCGTTGTCTTTGATCCGCACCCTCAGCCAAAAGCCCGAGTTATGCCGCCACGTCAAGAATCTCTACTGCGACGACGATCCGGGCGACATCTTGGACGAACTGACCGACGACAACAAAACTACGCTTTTGCAACTCGCCGCCAAGTACAACTCAGCATCCGCCTTCCCATCCCCATGGGACGACGGTACGGAAACAACGCTAACCGAGCTGCTTGAGGAGGAGACCGCAGTCTTCTTGGACGGTCTTTTGATCGCCATGTGCCCAAATATTGAGGATCTCTTTGTCTCATTGGGCTACGGCGCGCGGTTTCCATTTTCCCTTCCCGGCACGCTTCCGCGTCTGAAGCATCTCCACATCGCCCACGCCGACACGGAGCTGGGCACAGATGTTCACCGTGCCAGAGACCTTATCGCCGCGGCGCCCAATCTGGAAAGCTTCTGGGGATTCATGGTGAGCCGGGTGTCAGACGCGCTCACCATGCCGTTCGCCAATTTGCGGGAGCTTCGTTTCATGTACAGCTGTTTTTGCCGGGCGACGCTTCGCGCGGTGCTCCGCAGCTGCCCCAAGCTGGAGAGCTTCGCTTATGAGGCAGGCGGTGCAGTCGCAGGGGATGATCAGTTCTCGCCGCGGAGTGCCCAGATCGAATTGATCCGCTATGCGCCAAATCTGCAGTATCTCGAGTTGGTAATGTGTAATGGCGAGGGACTGTGGGCATGGGAGAGTGACAACGACTACGACGATGGCGGCGGCGGCGATGGCGGTTTTGATATCGACGAACGGAAAAGGTTTGGCAAAAGCGGGCTGTCTTCGATGTCTTCACTCCAGTTCTTGAAGATTGATGCGTATTGCCTCCGCAGCGGATGGAAATCTGAAGAACCGGAGTCATTGATTGCTATGCTTCCGAGTTCGGTCAGGGAGGTGACGGTAGTGTGTCGCCAAGATGAAGAAGGGCTTGAGAGCTTTCCGCAGGTGCTTCTGAAACTGGCCGAGGCCGCGACGAGTCTGTTTCCCCACTTGCAGGTCATCACTTTTGAAGGGTGGAAGATGAAAAATGATCTGAAGCAGAAAACGTGGAACAGCGACAAGGAGCGGCAGGCCTTCAGGGACAAGACCGGCGTGGACGTGCGGCACGTTCGCCGGTAGGAAGAGAATACTCCACACAGGTCGAACTTGTGCCCCGAAGGAGGATAGTCACTATCACCTTTTTCTTTTCCGCGGTGTTTAATTGGTTATCTGCCCGTGTCATGTACGTGCAACGTCGGACTGTTGGGCTTACATGTCTGACAGGCAGTCTTGGCATTGGCGATGCCGGACTCTAGTTGGCTTAATTTACTCGCGGACGAGGAGGAGGGCTGAAAGAAGACAATCCTAGCTCAAAAGCAGTAAATACCTTGCATTCACCCATCGCGTCAGTGCGTGCAGGATCTTGTTGCCGTCGATCTTAATACCTCACTACCGCCGGAGACCACCGATCCCAAGTTCCATCTCCACTCTGAATCGGAGTATTCAACTGACACCCAACCACATCTTTCTTTGAACAAAGTCCCACCCCTCGACCTCAAATGCCTCGCACAACCACCCGCAACAACTCCACGGTCTCCGTCCCCGGCTGGGTCGACATCTCCTTCACCCCTGAGTTGAACTCATCCCTCTCACCTACCACCACCGTCCCACCTTCTCCCCCTCCCTCCCCTTCTCTCTCCCACGCCATAACCGTAACCTTCCACCCCTCTCCCTCCCCGACAGGGACCGGCCTCCACTGGCACGAAACCCACACCGAATACCTCCAAGTCCTCCACGGCTTCGCCCTCATCACCACCGGCACCCACACCGCCGTGTTCACCGCCGGGTCTGGAGTCCTCACCATCCCGCTCTATACCGTCCACCAAGTCCAGCGTGCGGATGACACTCCTGAAGGCAAACACCACAAGGACGAAGAGTTGGTGATTAGGGAGTGGACTGATCCGGCTGATAGGGACAAGGAGGTGTTCTTTAGGAATTTGCTCGGGGTAGTGGGGGATAAGGGGGGGGTGCCTGTGTTTGGGGTGCTGGAGATGGTGGTTTCCAGGGCGCATGATAACTTCCCGGTGTTTTGGAGTGGACCGGGCTTTCTCGGGGATAGGGTCAAAGGGATGGTGATGAGGGGGGTGACGTATGGGGTGATGGGGATTTTGGGACTTTTGGGGGGTTTGTTTGGCTGGAAGGGGGATTATGAGGAGTAGGAGATAGGTCACTAAATTGAGGGGAAGGGTACAGGACTTCTGTGTATCGAACTGTCTGGAGGACAATGTCGTTGATGAATACAGCTGATCGGCTGCCCCTGCACCCTGAGGCCAAGGTTGAAGACGGTGTTTTTGATCTTCTCTATCGTCACCAGTCCACAAAATACCCGATCCCATCCCCAATGGTACTCGACGCTACTCCCGCGTGGTCCTGCCCTATGTACTCCTTGAGCGTCACATCTCTTGTCCGCTGGCTAGCCTGGATGCGGTAAAACAACTCATGGGTCACCTCGGTCTGCTTGAACGACTGCCAGAGCGCTTTTCGCTCCTGAAATGCCACCTCGGTCTCGGTGCGCCGGCGCTGGGGAAACTGCTCCGCCGATCCATAGGTAATAAACACGGCGGGCTTCTTCGTCGTAGCTCCAGTCCCGGTTTCGTTCACACATGTCAAGATAGGCTCCTGCAAACATGCCGTTCCCCATCTCCGCGTGACCTCCTCCAACAGCGATCCATTGTTCCAGATCATCGTCGGCGTTGCAGCAAGATACGTGTCAAACATGGCCGGGTAGGCAATAAGCGCGTACACGACAAACACGCCGCCAAAGGAATGGCCGTACAGGGCGTCTCGCGTGAAGGTGACGGAGGGAAAGACTTTGTTTTGCACCCACGTGCGCAGGGTGCCATTGATGAAGGCGATGAAATCGTCGGCACCCGACGGGGGATCGCCCGCGGGCCCCGGGAGTGGCGGCCGCAGATCGACAAATCGCCGAGAGAGATCATAGACATTATTGCTAAGCGGGTAACCGATAGTCACGACGACACTGTCGGGCTGGGCCGAGTCGACGGGCTTCCGCCGCTTGAAGTTCTCGGCCGCAGTAAGCCCGTAGGCGTTGCCATCGGTGACGTACCTATAAGATTTGCTTTAGTGAAGGAGTTCGTCGCAAAGGGCGAAGGATTACTTGCATTGTGAGGGCCGTCTTGTTGGTGACCTCCCGAGACTCCCACTCGAATGGCCAGGATACGCCAATTTGGTAGGTGATGTTCTTGAATTCATTGGTGGCATTCCACATGGCGTAGTTGGGGAGGACCGTGGCGGGAAAGGGTGGGAAAGCCGTAAAGGACCAGCTGCTAAGAGAAGCCATCGTGCTACCCACTACCTGTTGATGGTACCTCTAGCTAGTTGAAGAACGTGGGACTCGCGAGATACCCAGCTTATATGCATGCAGATCGGGAGCTTTTCACCCGACAACTTCGTTGCCCGGAGCGGAGGGAATTGTGCGCTAGTGGTGATGTGCATTTGAGTGCGTGCTAGTTCGGCGAATGGAAATCCTGGTTGCGATCCAATAGAATGACCTGATGACGCTGATGCAGCTGAACTGAGGGGGGGATGCCCCCGCACCCAAATCGGGCATCGGCCTTCAATTGCTCCACGCCGCCGTGCGGGAAGACGGGCTGACCCAGGTAGGTTGTCAGGGTACCGGGTTGTCAATTGCCCACATTGCATCGAACTATCAATCACAACATCAAGAAAACAAATTTGGGTCACGAGCCAGAAGAGACTGATACTCTTCATCAGCGTTGATCCACTCCCACCCACCAACCAACCCATTTGGTCTACCCGCCGCGATCCTGAACCCATACACAACTGTAAACCTCCAAGGCTCCTCATCCTTCGGGTGCACCGACCAGCTCAACCAACACGCCGCACTCAAATCAGACAGTGGCTCAATCCGTGAGCTGTCGAGGCGGACGTCCCGGCCGAGCCCCATCTTGTCAAAGCGATCCAGTTCTTGCAGAACTTCGCCATGGACGAGGCGATGTCGTATATTGTAGCGGAAGGGTCGCTCCCCTTGGCCATTGCCGCGGCATAACCGTCAATTGCTGTCTGGGTTGCTCCTGTGATGTTCGTCATTTCGAGCGATGATGGCGTTTGTATTGGATCCTACTTCTTGTGTAAATGGATGTTGTCGGTGATAAGACATATAAAGTACAACGGGGAAGGGACAAGCTAGAGGGAGAAATTAATTGCGATTGACGATTTAGATACGAGGCCTCGATATTGATCGCCGGCCTTTTCCTCTCGGCTAGCTTCGTCCAATACGGTAATTAGATGAAATACGAATGAAACTCACAACGTCTGCCCGTCCACAGGAGAGAAAAAGGGAAAAAAATATCTCAGTTGGGCTGGCTGCCAATATTGCCTTACTCCGCTCTACGCTGCTAATACGACGGTTAGAATCGGTCTCGACCCTTTCGCGATTGTGCCGTCGTCTCCTTAAAGCGCTCTCGATTCCGGCAGGTACCTTAGCATCGTCCTCGTCGACTGTATGACGCATCTAATATGAGCCTCGCCCTTTCCGAATACAGCGGCGTAACCATTTACGGAAGGCAAACCATTACCACGGCACCTCGTCCCTGCGTCTACGAGTTGCAAAGCGAATGGATGGCCATCATGAGCAAGGAAGTTAACAAACACTTCATTGGCATATCACGTTGAGTAAATGCCAGATTCTCGTGCATGACGACATGTGGTGCGAGAACTGGTGGCTTTCCGGCCTCTGCAATAACGGCAGCGCGACCTTCGAGTCCATCACCCAGCAATTCAACAATGTGGCCTCGTCCGTGACGAACCATATGAGGATAGTCGGGTGAGACTGGAAAGCTAAAGATGACTCTTTCAACCAGCCGACCGCTGCAGATCTTAGTGTTATCATGGGGACTCCAGAGCGGACGGGTCTGTGTATGCAGTTGAATAAGGAATAGTTACCATTTATCTCACATATATATTACCGGAAACAGCCCGATAATACAGGAACACGACAATCAGCAAAACGCAAATAAGTCACTGTGCCTTCCCCACCTGTATTTAAACCTCCTCTCCGCCATTCTCCTGTTGTGCACTGCGTAGACGTCGACGCAACCCAGACCCTCTAAGCCTGTGGGTAAACGCGGTATCATCCGCATGGGTCTCGTCAACGGGCTCCGTTTGGACCTCACGCTTACCCTCATCGGATCCCCGAACACCAGCAAACCACCTCCCTATCTCCCCCCGACCAATTTTATAACTAAAAGCCCAGCCGATAGCGGGCGCTACAACCACCAAGGAAGTAAGAAATATTATAAGCAGGATAGTTCTTATAAAGGGAGGTTCTGGTGCTTAACGTCCCATTCTACCGCGGCGACGCCAAAGAGGCCGGCGAGGAAGGTGAGCGGGGCAAATATGACGGTGATGACGGTGAACACCATGAGCATTTTAGAGGAGCGGCGGGCGCTTTCGGCTTCTTCGACGAGTTTGCGAGTGTGGATCATGTCATAGAGGGAGGTGTACTTAGGAGGGTTCATCAGTCTCCAATCCTGGTGTTTCCTGGTGGTGTACCTATGTAGGTAGGTAACAGAGGAAAAGAAACTTACCATCTCTATCGCAGAGACGCATTTGCGGTGCAGGCTCTCCATCTGGCTCTTGTAGTCAAACACGCGCTGCTCGACCGTTTCGATGAACGGGTGGTGGTTCTCGTTGTGGTCGCCCCTCGTATGTGGATCCAGAAACTTCCCGGTCTGTTTGTGAATCCACGGATGAGCCGTCTTGATGCTCTCAATCACATCCAGTTGCTCAGTCAGGAGCTGCAGGAGGATTTCAAGCTCGCTCTTGATGCCAAGGAGGCTGGTGTAGCCCTCGCTGCCGAGTTCTTCGTCCTGGCTCCGCTTAGCACCCTTCTTGTCAGACGGCTTCTGAGTTTCCGGATCTTTCCAGCTCTGCTAGGTGCGTAAGTAGGTAGGTACTTAATTGCGACGTCCGGGAGGGCAGGCTTACGCTGCGGTTGATTCGACTCTCGTACACGTAAAAGACGTCAATATAGTGAGACGTCGCACGGTGTCGGTGCGATACATCAAGCATGATGGACAAGCTTGTCAAAACGATCAAGGCCATGAAGTCGAAAACCGTGTACACACTAGTGGGATAACGGGGGTGGGTGGTCAACTTGTTGCAAATATGGTCATAGAGGTCCCCCGGCGTCTTCAAGCTGCCGTTGATCTCCGAGGCATTGCTAGGGAAGAAAGTGACGACTGTGTCTACTTAAGTTAGTGCAACGTAATCTAGATCCACTGCAGTAGGAATTTCTCTCACAACGGTTGATAGCCCAAATCCAAAGTTGATCGAACATGAGGACCTTTGGGATTTCCTTGGGCTCCTCATCCTTGTCTCCCGGCTCATTGGGCTTCTCGGGGCCGGATACCGGATTTGCTGTTGTGCCCTTGGCTGCCTGTGCATTAACCTTGGCCAGCTTGACTTGCTTGGCTTTGAAGGCTCTCACGTATGTGGGCTCGATTTCCTCTGTCCCCGTCTCGTGGTTAAGCATGTCAGGGCCGCCTCTGATCTTGCGCTCTTTCTTGTTTCCGTCCTTCCTTTTACCCTGCAGGTTCTTCTTCAGCTCCCCCTTCAGCTTTTCCCCCAGTCCTTTCTCCTTGTTCTCCCCCTCGCCCTCACCCTCACTCTCGCAAGATCGATGATAGGCCTCCTCAATGAACGGGCGCCCATACTGCTGTAGCGATCGCATGGGGTGCAGAGCTCCGTCCCACGATGGCGAGGTGATGCTGTAGTTGTAGAGCAGCTGATGCCTCCTCGACTTCTGGTGTTTTAGGAACTTCTCAATTTCCATTTCGAGCTCCATCCTCGACTTAATATAGTTAGTCTTTACCTTCTTCTCGGAAGAAGCGCTGGTAGTACTTGGGGGGAACGGGCTAGGGACCAATTCGTCCCAGTCAAGCTCTTGGCCGGCATTTTGGAGATGGGCTTGGGCCTTGCTCATCTCCTCCTGATAGAACTGAATTTTGCTGCGGCATTTTATCACCCGGTCCCGCAAGGTGAGGAACTCGGATGTGTCCCAGTGCAAGTATGGCATCTTCATATTGCGTTAGTTGGCAAGATAAGCGTCTTTGGGGAGAGGACATACATAGAGCACTATTTGCGACATTTTGGGCGGGCATGGCAAGAAGCTCACCGACTTCGGCCGGGCGTCGTGACTAGGTGTGGCTTCAGGCAAGAAGGCGCGGAAGAGGGGCGTCATGTAGCGGGCGTGGGGTGAGCGGTGATGCGGCCGGTGCTCTCTCGACTTCCACACTTCCTCGTCTAACACCACTGTGGTCAAATCAGTTTCGGAGCCCGTGGCCTTGGAAACCGCGCGCAGGACATCGGCGACCCAGGCCATGTTATTGCATGAAACGTGAATCCAGTGCAGCAACTCCTTTCCTTCCTTGTCCTTGGGCCGATACCAGCCAGAGTCTGGCCCCGATCCGGCGCTGAGAAGTTTGTGCAGCGGAACAGACCGAAATCCTTTGTGCCCGCGGCTCGTCGTTCCTCGCTCGAACTCGGCAATCTGCACATGGAATTCGGCTTCGTCCCTGAGACAGCGGAGGTCGTTAATGTAGTCGTTGATCCCCATCCGCATATGTCGCCCATCGACCAGCTTATCGTGTGTCGATTGCAATTCCACGCATCTCTGATTCAAGTTCGCCAAGGTGTAAGGGCTGCCGGGCTCTATCAAAACTGCGCTGCTCGACTCAACAATCTAGCGTAACATTCAACATGTCAGTTGCCTCTCCCTATCTCTCTCTTGGCTATGTTGGAAAGGGTCTCACCATTTTGTTCGCCACAGGCATCGGGTCGTCTTCAGACTGCAGCAGAGTGGGAAGCTGTTCGGTAAAGCTCCAAATCTTTCGAAACTTGGGCCCTATCAGCTCCAAAAACTGTTTGTGGACCTCCTGAAGAAAAATGTCTCCGGGCTCGAGCTGCTTGAGCAGTGTCGGGCTAGGATGGGATCTCAGTCCCAGAAGGTTCGAGATCCCCCCTTGAAGATCTCTATCCGCGAGCACAATGCTTCCTCTGTCTAAGAGTCGTCAGTCCGACGTCGAAGATTCGGGCCGAGGGAAGAAGAAAAAATACAGGTAGGGTACTTACGAGGAACCCCGAAGAAAGCGACGCTTATGTTGTTCCGTTTCAGAAGTTGAGCATATTTTTTGTTATGGGCGTTCCCCTTGGCCTTCGCCTCCTCAAGCGACCTAAGAAGCGCACGCTTCAGGACTAGGCCACCCGTACTATGGCAGGCGAAATGAATGGGCGCGCCGTCCTCCATCAGTTCCTCCTTGTTGTAAATGGAATTAAGAAACTCTATCGCGTATGGTTCGAGCCCCTCGTCGCACGGCAGCGTTTGCCGAAGAGAATGGAACCGATGAAATGCCACATTCTCGGTGATGCCGCAGTACATCTCGGGGACATGCTTATCATCGCCCGAAAACCATGTACGGTCCCCGTTGCATCCGATCGCAGGCACCAGGACAATACTGCGAAATGATCAGCCACCAGTGAGGAGATCTTCTGGCGATATAGGATACTTGAATGGCACACTTACTGCAGCAAAACATGTTTATCTTCGGCACTCACGACCGGGGCGCCGGCCAGAGGAGGGTATCGTTGCAAGCTCATGGTGTCTCAGACACAAGGGCAAACCTCGTATCACTTCGGTGGGATAGGAGCAGGAGCCGGAGTCGGATTCTGAAAGTTAAATGATTACAGAATACCGCAAGGCCAAGCGAGCGATCGCAACCACCGTATATATGTACCCGGGGCAGGAATCAAACCAACCCCTCAGTGGCACTTCCAGCATCATACGATGAACATCAAATGTTTCCCACACGGCAATCTCATCAATGGCATGATATAAAGTACCGAGGTGTAGCATCCAAATGCATCTTCTGCTTCCGCGGGGCAAGCCACCAAAGCACGCCGAGCTGCTATGGCGAATGACGTTCGAGCCAGGCCGCCACACAGCCGATATGGCCACACCTTGAGCTGCAAACCCCTTCTACTTTCAGCTGCGGCTGGCGGTCCGTGGCCGCGGTCTTCACATCTGAAGGATTCTGGGGTTGCCGGTAGCATGACGCGTCCAACAATATGACCAACCACTGGGTAGTAGGTCTTGCACTCAAGCAGGATGCGTCACACACCACCAATTTCGCTCTCAGATATCAACCTAGTTTCAAGTGTATTATTTTCGAAAACTAAATCCCTACCTTACCTAAGCAGCTGCCGCCTTTGTTGGGTAGTGTAAATGGGGCGAAGGGCAACTGGTGTAAAAAGTTACCACAAGAGACACGGTGAATAGACGGAAGATATAAATAAGCATGAAAGATTGACAGCTAAAGTGACGAGACATCGGCAAGTTAATGCCAATGACAAAACTAAGTGTTGAAGAAATAGAAGGTTTTCGGAAAATAACACCTCTGGTGCTAATAGCGCAGGCCAGACGAGGGTGTAGATTTAGTTCAGTCACACACCTTCGGGGCGGCCGAAACTGGGAAACAAGTGCTTCCAACCTCGAAGTCCAAGTCCGGGATAGGGGCCAAAGTGTAAACAGACTTCGCCGAGCCGAGGCCAAGTACGGCTGTGGTTTTCAAGTGGATTACAAAGCCCCAACGATCTGCTACGGAATATAATTACGCACAAGCATGGAGCGGGCGTTCCGGTTGTTCGGTAGAATCCGCTGTCAGCAAATCGCCATCCAGCCAAGCCGAATCTCGCAGTTTCATTGGAGCAATCGGGCTGCGATAAATTGACAATCAACATATTGCTTGGCCCAGTTAGGTAAGTTTTCGGAATCCAGAAATATCCCCAGATATGGTCTTCCTCCATCCCCCTTTCAAATCGTGAGAGGTTGGAATCATCACTCTGGCGCCAAGATCACCGCGCCTCCTCCTCGCGCCGCGACTGAACGCCACCAACCAAAACTTCACGATGCATTGGGCTGGTATCCTTGCCCTCGCGGCGCTCACCACCGCGGCGCCGCAAACCGGCGGTCTGAATGGGCGGGGCTCCACGATGCTGCGGTTCGGCTGCGAACAGATCGTAATCGACCGCATCGATCCCCTCGTGAACCCCGGCGCGGCCCCGTCGCCGCATCTGCACCAAATCGTCGGAGGCAATGCCTTTAATGTGTCAATGCCGTTGACAGATATCGCAGAGCTGGCGACATGCACGACATGTAGTTACTCCGAGGATTTCTCAAATTACTGGACGGCGAATATGTATTTCAAGGCGAGGAACGGGAGCTTCAAGCGGGTTCCTCAGGTGCCGAACAGGTTTGTGGACGGTACCTAGAGCATATGGCATGTATCGGGTGCTGACATGCCCGCAGACTCTTGTTCAGCGATCAGTTCACGACGAAAACGAAGGGTGGTTTCGTCGTTTATTATGTCTCACCTGGAAAGGGACAGGTCACCGCGTTCAGGCCGGTAGGAAGAGCTGCTACATGAATCTCTTTCGACACGTTCTGATATTGACTTCAGGGATTCCGTATGCTCGTTGGAGATGCGAACAGGCGCACCGCTCCGGCAAAGACATTGAAGTCGCAGACTTGCTTCCGTTGCTTCTCGGGCACCAATTTCAAGGGAGACGATGCCGCACCATGCGCGGACGCGAGGTGAGTCTCCGCCCGCGGATTGAACGCCTTTCGTGGACGCATCGGATACTGATCGTGATGCCGCTGCAGATTGGATACCGAAGCCATGCCGTCGGGTCCTTGCCTGGGTGGCATCCGCTCTAACATTTTGTACCCCACGCAAGTCACATCAAAAGAACTTCCACTCGAATGGCACCCAACTGACAAAGCTTCAGCTGCTGGGATGGCAAGAACCTGGATAGTCCCGATCACCAATCCCACGTCTCATACCCCTCAGCCGGACCCCAGACGTTCACCGGGTCCAGTGTTGGAAACGGCTGCCCCTCGACCCACCCTGTCAAGATTCCTCAAATTATGTTGGAGGTAAATATCCCACCCAGTTGTGCCATTGCCCGGGAGATTCTGACCTGCGCCACAGATTGTGTGGGACACCACGGCCTTCAACAACAAGGCTGAATGGCCCGAGGATAACATCCAGCCCTTCTATCTGAGCACCGGAGACCGAACCGGCTATGGGCAGCACGGTATGCCTCCGTGCACCCACTTGGCGCTCTGATCGGTGATAACTAACGCTCCAGCAGGTGACTACGTCTTCGGCTGGAAGGGAGACTCTCTTCAGCGTGCCATGGACGGCGGTTGCACAGGAGCATCCTGCAAAGACCTCAAGGTCCACACCAACGCCGAGGCAATCAAGTGCAAGGTGCCGGAGCGAGTGAATGAGAAGTGGGAAGGATGTAAGTGTCCTCTTCATACGAGAAGCAGTTTTACGTGCTAACCAAATCGTCACAACAGGGCTCCCCGCTCTTCCCGGAATGGAGATGTGAAGCGGAGCTAGCTTGTTTGCCTCGAGGTGGAGACCTCGGGGATGATTGGGTAATCTTTAGGACGTGCCAAGATGCAGACAGCAGAGAATTTCAGTTAAACATCAAGACCTTTCATTCTTCATAGCACCCGAATTGCAACCAAAGCCCCACCAAACTCCAAACCGTAATCCATCTCTTTGTTCAAACCCCCACTTAAAATATCGGCCCCTTTCCCGCTCAAACCCCCTCGGGCAAGAGCCCCTGTGCACGAGCTTCCTCCACTAGCTGGTTGTACACAGCCAGCTTCTCCTCATACTCCAGCACCAACGGATCCTCACTGCTACGCTTCGTTTCATCGCTGCCACCAAAAGCCCGCACCGCAGCATAATACACATCCGCCAGTGCACGGCAGACACCACTGAGAGTGACAGACGAGCACTGATAATACAGACTATTTTTTTCCAAGTCAGCGAGCATCCTCTCCCCACCCCTAGAGATCAACTCACTCCTTCTTGAAATTATCATCAATCCTCAACCTCCCGCCCGCTGTAAAGCGGTTCTGTTTGCGGTAGTTGTGATAGCCGAAATCATGGCGATGGCATGCCGGAACAAACGGAAAGCCGAGCGGGTTGTCGGGGGACGAGGTGCAGCCATCCGTGGTCCAGTCCAGAGTGGCTGGGTCTTTAGCGTTGCGCTTCGTGGTGAAAGCGGGGAGGGTGAGAGTGAAGAGATAGTTGTCTGTGGTGGCGACCAGGGCAGCAGTCTGTCGGCTCTCGAGGTGGGAGGGGAAGCCGAAGGCCGACCCGGCAAGGGAGAGGAGGAGGGTCGTGAGCCTGAGCATCGTGATGGCAAGGGAGATGGATCTTGGGGGTGGAGAAGTGGGTGGTGGCTGTCTGCCAGCAGGAAGATTTAAAGCTGGGTTGTGGGAAAGTCTTTATACTACCACACAAGCTTTGACAGCGTGTGTAGGACGTTGGGTGTAATGTGAAGGCAGATCTGTTCGCTCCGATATCACCTGCTCCCCGGATGCGGACTCGGGCGCTTGAGCCATGCGACGTCAAAAAGATGGTTGGCAGCGAGGGGCTCCCCAATCCCACAACATGTGTGACCCAATGGTCCTATGGCGTCATCCAATTGGCCTGTGCCAGCGGCTGTGTCAATCAGTGGGAATTTTACCCGGCAGCTTGTGCCTCTAGTCCTGATTGCGGCTGGCTTTAAGGTAGGTAGAGGTTGCAATCGGTTATTCAATCCAGGCTTGGTCCTCGGTGAGCTGCGGGGAAATATTAACCTCTTTACACCTGTTCAGCTCACTGTAAGACGGGCATGCAAACCCAACTTAATTCCCACCGCCAGCCACAGTGGTTCTCTAGCCTCACGGTACCGAGGATGCGATAGAGACGGCTAGATATTTCATGCATTATTGTTGAGCTGTTGTGTTGCCCTGGACACTTCCCTTTTCCGGAGTCGTAGGTTGCACTTGCAGCTGTCAAAAGCGGCGGCGGCGGACCGGGAGCAGCTGTCCACTGGCGAACGAAGGCGCTTGGTGTCCCCACCACAGGTGCCGGACCCACCGGCCAGTGTCTCGGAAACCGCCGGTTTGTGATCGGGCAGGAGGGGATTGGCTGGAGGGCGAAACCTTCCCCACAGCGCTGGCGCCCAAACCGGAAGGAAGCAAAGTCACGCTTCACGTCAGTGCAACATCGCGCCTGTCTCGGCCGGTTTTCTTAACCCCGCTGTTGCATTTTCGGAGCTGTCGCCATCACCAACCAGGCTTTACCACCGCCGCCATGGATTCTTCTGGCAAAACAGCCGACGGGAACGGAGCGTACTACGATCTTGGCACATTCGAGCGCAAAGTCTCGACGCACAGTTCCGATGCCCAACGGTGGTTCAGCAGAGGCCTCATCTGGTGCTACGCCTTCAACCACGAGGAGGCCGCGCAATGTTTCCGACGCGCCATAGCCGCCGACGCCGATTGTGCCATGGCCTACTGGGGAGTCGCATATGCCCTCGGCCCAAATTACAACAAGCCGTGGCAGGCGTTTGACGACGGGGAGCTGCAAAAGGTCGTGGCCGAGTCGAGGCACGCACTGGCCGCGGCCGTGGAGAAATCATCCAGCGCTTCCGGGGCCGAGCAGGCGCTCATTAAAGCATTGAAGGCCCGGTATCCGCAGGAGGATGGCGAGGCGGGACAGCTGCTCGACCAGCGGTATGCCGAGGCCATGGAGCCTGCGTATCGCAGCTTCCCCGAGGACCTGGATGTCATG
>Ga0247770_1000202_pt1 | contig 56662 bp, 54 predicted proteins | sample UWRJL136409B6_FD_179943 | JGI IMG/M metagenome (GOLD analysis project Ga0247770, IMG submission 179943) | Plant litter microbial communities from Arlington Agricultural Research Station in Wisconsin, United States - UWRJ-L136-409B-6 | ecosystem: Environmental > Terrestrial > Plant litter >...
GGGGTGGAATTCAAATCGTGTGCGACGAGATGCCGATGTAAGTCACTGTCACTCAACAGATTACAGGACAGGACAGCCCAACGAGCCGGACAGCAGTGTTCCGGCTCCCGTCCGGACGCGGGCGAGGGCCCCCGCGGTCTTCATCCCGGCGCACCCATCGATGTGACACCGCGGCCGTCCCGGCCGCGGATCTCCATCCCCTCCCGCTCCCCGCGGGAGACCGCCTTCGCAGTCCGCAGCTCTCCCCCTTCGCACACATCCAGCCTTCCGTGATGAACACAGGCATCCGAATCGCCCGGCCCGCGCGGCTGGGGCTGCTCGCCGCCGTCGCGGTGGTGGCCCAGGCCCTGGCGCCCGGCGTGGCGCCGGCCCAGGACGTGATCCAGGCCGGCCGCCCGCACGGGGTGGAAGCGCGGCCCCAGCTCCGCGACATCCTGCGCCGCGATCCCGGCGCCTTCGAGTTCCGCCGCGCCTGGCGGCAGAAGACCGAGCGCGTCCGCGCCGCGCGCGTGGCGCTGGAGCGCCGCGAGGGGGTGCGGCTGTCGGTGTCCGCCATCCAGCGCGCGGGCGCCGGCGTGACCGGCACCCTCCGCGTCCCCCTGATCATGGGGCTGTACGCCGGCGCCACGGCGCCCTACACCCGCCAGCAGTACCAGGACCGCCTGTTCGGCACCGCCGCCGGCGCGTACACGGCGCGCACCTTCTACGGCGAGCTGTCGCGCGGCGCCTTCACCATGGACGGCACGGCCACGCCGTGGCTGGCCCTTCCGCGCGCGGCCGCCTACTACGAGCCCGTCCCGGGGACCAGCGACGACCTGGGGCGCACGGGCGAGTTCCTCCGCGACGCGCTCCTGGCCGCCGACGCCACGGTGGACTTCGGCCAGTACGACAACGACGGCCCCGACGGCGTCCCCAACTCGGGCGACGACGACGGCTACGTGGACGCCGCCGCCTTCCTCTATCCCGCCTCCGGCAAGTCGTGCGGCGGGAGCGGCATCTGGCCCCACCGCTGGGTGTACTCGGCGCACTGGGGCGCCCCCTTCTCCACCGGCGACGCGCGCGCCGGCGGCGGCACCATCCGGGTGGACGACTACCTGATCCAGGGCGGCCTCGCCTGCGACCGGACGTCGCTGATGGAGATCGGCACCTTCTCGCACGAGATGGGGCACGCGCTGGGGCTTCCCGACCTGTACGACACCGATCCCTCCAACGGCCGGAGCGAGGGCGTGGGCGAGTGGGACCTGATGGGGAGCGGCAGCTACCGCGGGCCCATGTCCCCCGCCCACATGGGGGCGTGGTCCAAGGACTTCCTGGGGTGGGTGAGCGTGGAGACGGTGACCGCCGCCCGCGCCGGCTACACCCTCCCCGCCGTCTACGCCGGCGGCGCCGTGCTCCGCTACGACGTCCCGGGGACCCGCGAGTACTTCCTCCTGGAGCACCGCGAGCCCTCCGGCTCCGACGCCTTCCTGGCCGGGCCGGGGCTCCTGGTCTACCACGTGGACGCGGCGGTGGTGGACGCCGGCCTCCGCACCAACCGCGTGAACGCCAGTGCCGTCCAGGGCGTGGACGTGGAGGAGGCCGACGGCCGGGCCGACCTGGACGGGGGCGCCAACCGCGGCGACGCGGGCGACCCGTTCCCCGGCTCCACCGGCCGCGCCACCTTCGGCGCCGCCGGGACCCCCGGGTCGCGCTCCAACGGGGGCGCCGCGTCGGGGCTGGAGCTGCGCAACATCAAGCTCGCCGCCGGCGCGCTCACCTTCGACCTGGCCGTGGAGACGCAGCTGGTCGCCTCGCCCTCGCCGGTCAACCTGACGGCGGGGCCGGGGAAGACGGCCAGCACGACGGTGCGGATCACCGCCGTGGGCCCCGCCGCGGGGCCGGTGGCGGTCTCGGCGCAGGGCTCGGCGGCGTGGCTCTCGGTGGCCCCCGTCGCGGGAGCCACGGCCCCGGCCGACTTCACCGTGACCGCCTCCGCGGCCGGGCTCCCGGCCGGGACGCACGCGGCGACGCTCACCTTCTCGCAGGGCGCCTCCGGGCCGGCGCTGCAGGTGCCGGTGTCGCTGACGGTGACCTCCGGGCTCGCCCTGGGCGACTCGGTGCGCGGCGAGTTCGCCAGCCAGGACGACGTCGCCAGGGTGGAGATCCAGCTGACCGCGGGCGACACGGTGGACGTGGGCGTGTTCGGGCTCGACGACACCTACCTGAGCCCCGCGCTGAACCTCTTCACCCCCTCCGGGAGCTACGCCGGCGCCCACGGCTTCCGGCGGAGCACCCCCAACATCGCCATCCGCGCCGCGTTCGTCGCCACGGAGACCGGGAAGTACCGCGTGGAGGTGTACAACGCGTTCCGGAACTTCAACTACGACGGGCGGAAGCTTCCCTACATCCTCCGCACCCGCCGCTCGGCGCCGGTGCTGTACCCGACGGGCTCCGTCCGCGGCCACTACGCGCTGGCGGGGAGCGGGCCGCGGTCCGACACCCTCCGGGTCCAGAACCGGGGGATGGGGACCGCCTCCTTCACCGTGAAGGTGGAGGGCGGCCAGGGATGGCTCTCGGTGAGCTCCACCGGCGCCACGCTGGCCCCCGGAACGGCCACCGGGGCTTCGCTCTCGCCGGCCGCCGCCGCGGCGCGCGCCATCGTGGCGCCGGAGGTGTCCGGCACCGCGGTGGCCGGCCTTCGCCGCGCGCGCGGGGCGGCGTCCGGGGCCGCCCCGTCGGCACCCGCCGGCGCCCCCGGCGATCCGCCGGCGCTGGTGGTGGTCACGCAGAGCCTGGGCTCGCTGCCGGTGGGGCAGTACGAGGCCAAGGTGGTGCTCGACTTCCCCGACGACCCCTGGCACGGCGGCGACGAGACCTACTTCCTCTACGCGCGGGTGCACCCCTCCGGCGCGGTGGTGGTCAGCTCCACCCTGGCCACCTACCCGGGGCACATGGCGTGGGCCCCCGACGGGAAGATCGTGGTCTCCAGCCTGGGCGAGCTGGTGCGGATGGACCCGCAGACGGGCGCCTACACGCCGTGGGTGAGCGGGCTGGACTTCAACCTGGGCGGGATGGAGTTCGGCGCCGACAGCGCGCTGTACGTGGCCGGGGACGTGGGCAACAAGGTCCTCCGGGTGTCGCCGGCGGGCGAGGTGACCACCCTCTTCACCACCGCCACCGAGGTCTTCGACGTGGCGCTGGCCCCGGACGGGACGCTGTACGCGATGACGTCGGGCGCGCTGCTGCGCCGCTCGCCGGCCGGCGCGGTGTCCACGCTGCTCGCCCTCGACAGCGCCGCCTACGGCATCGCCTACCACGACGGGTACGTCTACTACACCTCCCGGGGCCAGCTCCGGCGCGTGAGCCCGCGCACCGGGGTGGACGAGCTCCGGGGGACGATCGCCGCCGGGAACGGCGAGCTGCTGAACCTGGAGGTGGGGCGGAGCGGCCGGCTGTACGGGCAGGAGAACCACGTCACCGGCTCCATCCTGGTGATGGACGACGCGGGGACCGTGCTGGACCGGATCTGGGGCCCCGGCGTGGGGTGGGGGCTGCTGCTGGGCGAGGGGACGCTCTACGCCACCTCCTTCGCCCCCTATCCCACCGACATGGTGTGGAAGCGGGCGCTGGACGACGGCCCCGCCCCGCGCGGCGCGCTGGTGGGCGACCCCAGCGGCGATGGGCAGATCACCAGCATGGACGCGCTGGGGGTGCTGTCGTTCGCGGTGGGGAAGCCGCTCCCCGCCGGGTGGAGCATGGAGCTCAAGGGCGACGCCAACTGCGACGGCGAGGTGACGGCGGTGGACGCGCTGATCATCCTCTCCAGGGTGGTCCAGAAGGACGTCGCCGCCTTCTGCATCGGGAGCCGCCAGTGAGCGCGCCGGTCACGGGCCGGGCGGACCTTCCACCCCTTCGCGAACTTTTCACGACCCTTCGGATGATCTCCAACGCGTGCGGCCGCGGCGCGGCGCGCATCCTCCCCGCCGCGCTCCTCTTCTCCCTCGCGGCCTGCGGCGGGGGCGACGGCGGTGGCCCCCCCACCGGCTCCAACCCGGTGACGCAGGTGACGGTGACGGCGCCCTCGCCCTCGCTGGCCGCGGGGGGCACCCTGCAGCTGACGGCCACCCCGCGCGACGCCTCGGGGAACACCGTGCCCCAGTTCGTCGTCTGGTCCAGCTCGGCCGAGGCGGTCGCCACGGTGAGCGCCTCCGGGCTGGTCACCGGCGTGTCGGCCGGCCCCGTCACCATCCGCGCCGTCGCGGGGACGGTGACGGGGACGATCGACCTCACCGTCACCCCGGTGCCCGTGGCCTCGGTCACGGTGGTGCCGGACGCCTTCCAGCTCCAGGTGGGTCAGACGCGGGAGATCGCCGCCACCACCCGCGACGCGGCGGGCGGGGCGCTCACCGGGCGCGCCGTCGCGTGGACCGCGCTGGACGCGGGCGTGGCGACGGTGACGGCGGCGGGGGTGGTCCAGGCCGTCTCGGTCGGGCAGGGGCGGATCGTGGCCACGGTGGAGGGGAAGGCGGACACGGCGACCGTGACCGTGGTCCCCGTCCCCGTGGGCGCCGTGACGATCGTTCCGGACGCCTTCCAGCTCCAGGTGGGGCAGACGCGGGAGATTGCCGCCACGGCTCGCGACGCGAACGGTGGGGTGCTCACCGGGCGCGCCGTCGCCTGGAGCGCGCTGGACGCGGGGGTGGCGACGGTGACGGCGGCGGGGGTGGTGCAGGCTGTCTCCGTCGGCCAGGGGCGGATCGTGGCGACGGTGGAGGGGAAGGCGGACACGGCGACCGTGACCGTGGTCCCCGTCCCCGTGGCTTCGGTGGTGATCGTCCCGGACGCCTTCCAGCTGCAGGTGGGGCAGTCGCGGGAGATCGCCGCCACCGCGCGAGACGTGGTGTTCAACCCGCTGACCGGGCGCGCCGTCGCCTGGACGGCGCTGGACCCGGCCGTGGCGACGGTGAGCGCGGCCGGCGTGGTCCAGGCCGTCTCCGTGGGGCAGGGGAGGATCGTGGCGACGGTGGAGGGGAAGACGGACACGGCGGTCGTGACGGTGATCCCCATCCCCGTGGCTTCGGTTTCGATCGTCCCCGACGCCTTCCAGCTCCAGGTGGCCGGGACGCGGCAGCTGGCGGCCACCGCGCGCGACGCGGCCGGCGGCGTGCTGACCGGGCGGGCGGTCGCGTGGACGGCGCTGGACGCCGCCGTGGCGACGGTGAGCGCCGGCGGCGAGGTGCGCGGCGTGTCGGCCGGCCAGGCGCGGGTGGTGGCGACGGTGGAGGGGAAGGCGGACACGGCCCTCGTGACCGTCCTGGTTCCCGTGGCGGCGCGGGTGGAGGTCACGCCGCGCTTCGCCCAGGCGGAGGTGGGGCAGGTGGTGGCGCTCGACGCCGCGGCCTTCACGGCGGCGGGGGAGCGGGTGCTGGCGCCCGCCGTCACCTGGAGCGCGCCCGGCGCCGCCATCTCGGTGGGCCCGGGCGGCGCCACCGTCAGCGGTCCGGCGCCCGGCATCTACCGGGTGACGGCGGCGGTGAACGCGGCGCGCGACACGGCGACCCTCGCGGTGCTCGGGGCGTCGTCCATCCTCTCCACCGCCTTCGCCAGGGACGCCATCCTCGCCGACGCGGCCCCGGGGGAGCTGGTCTCCGTCCCGGTCGTCCTCGACCTCTCGCGGGTCAGCAGCACCGGCGACCTGGGGGCGCTGCAGCTGGAGGTGGCCTTCGACCCCGCCGTGCTGGCGTACGAGTCGTTCGCGCCGGGGGCGCGCGGCGCGCTGGACGTCTTCTCCCCCGCCGCCGGGCGGGTGCGGGTGGCGTTCGCGGAGACGGCGCCGCAGGGCACGGGGCGCTTCACCGTGCTCACCCTCCGCTTCCGCGTCAGCGCCTCGGCGGCCGCGGGGGCCAGGAGCGCGCTGGCGCTCACCTACCGGGCGCCGACCTCCACCGCGTTCGCGCCGTACGCGCTGCCGATCGCGGTGGGCGGGACGGTGCGGGTGGTGCCGTGATGGGCGCGATGACGAGGATTCGGGCGATGCGCCGGCTGCTGGCGGTGCTGGCGGTCGCGGCGGTGCCCGCGCTGGCGGACGGCGCGGCCTCGCAGACGCCCCGCGTGCGCTCCGCCGTGGCCGTCTCGGCCGAGGCGGGCGGCGGGTCGCGGGTTGAGGTGCGGCTGGAGCGCGACGCCGCGGCGCCCCAGGTCGGCAGCTTCCAGGGCGAGCTCCGCTTCGATCCCGCCGCGCTCACCCTGGCAGGCGCGGAGCTCCCGGCCGGCCTGGTGGGCGCGTGGAACCAGGTGGAGCCCGGACGGGTGCGCTTCGCCGGCGTCTCGCCCAACGGCCTGGGCGGCGGCGCGGTGCTGGTGCTGCGCTTCACCTCGCGGGCGCCGGTGGCGCCGGACCAGCTCCAGGTGCGGCTGGAAGAGGTGTTCGCGGTGGACGGACGGTCGCGCCTGGCTCCTTGAGATCCGGATCGTCCGCCGCACGTCGGTGGACGTCGGACGAGGGTCGAGCGGAGTCGGACGATGGACGGAAGGTGATCGATCCCCCGCGCCGGGTGGCGTGGTGCCAGGAAACACTTAGAGGGAGACGAGCGATGATGGACGTGCGCTGGACGATCCGCGCGGCGGCGGTGCTGCTGCTGGGGGCGGCGCTCGCGGGGTGCGAGCGGCAGCCGGCGGCGGTGCCGGTGGAGCCGGACCCGTGGGAGGAGCTGGGGCCGGGGATCCACCCCGTGCTGGTGGTGGACGGCAAGGACGAGCAGGGGACGCGCGTGGAGCTGCACTTCAGGCGCGTGCAGGTCACCGAGGCGGTGGCGAGCTGGCAGGGCGAGCTGCGCTACGCCGCCGGCCGCATGTCGCTGGCCGGGGCCGAGCTTCCGGCCGGGGTGACGGGGGCGTGGAACGAGGTGGAGCCGGGCCGCATCCGCTTCGCCGGGATCGCGCTCGCCGGCGCGGGCGACGGCGCCGTGCTCACCTTCCGCTTCAAGCCCACGGGCGAGATCACGGCCGACGCGTTCACGCTGGCCATGGAAGAGGTGGTGGCGACGGAGGGCTTCGCCAACCTGACCGCGCGCGTGGTCAAGCAGCCCGCGCACCCCCTCTTCTCCGCCGCCCCGCTCACCGCCGTCCGCTAGCCGACGAGCCGGTCCCCCGCATCACGTCGCGGGGGAGAATACGAAAAAGACGACCTCACGAGGAAGGGAGAATCCGATTCTCCCGCTCCCCGTGAGGTCGTCCTTTTCGCGCCCCGTTCGCAGATACGAGGCGAATCGTCGTGGGACCGACGCCGGCCGATCCCGATCCTCGGCACACCGCGCGGATGCCCGGCATCACGATGGAGTGCTCCCCCCTCTTCCGTTATCGGGAGAGGGGGGCCGGGGGGTGAGGGCTGCCGCGGTCGCGCACCGCCGTCCATCGAACACCCCGATCCCCCGCCGCGACCGCAGGACCATGACGATCAGTACCGCACCCCATCCAGCGGACGCTGGCCCGGGAGCGGCAGGATCACGCCCGGATTGAGGATCCCCCGCGGATCGAACGCGTCCTTCACGGCGCGGAAGCAGTCGACCATCTGACGCCCCCAGATCGTCTCCAGCAGCGGCGCGCGGAGGCGGCCGTCGCCGTGCTCTCCGGACATCGTCCCCCCCAGCGCCGCCACCCCCTCCGCGATCTCGTACACGACCGCCTCCGCCTCCTCGCGCCACCCGGCCCTGGCGACGTCGACCAGCGGGTTCACGTGCAGGTTGCCGTCCCCCGCGTGGCCGAAGATGACCGCCGGAAGCCCGTGCGCCGCCAGCACCCGCCGCAGCAGCCGGATGTAGTCCGCCAGCCGCGACACGGGAACGACCCCGTCCTCGATGAACTGCATGGAGATCCGCCCCCCCGCCAGCTTCGCGATCAGCGGGCTGGCCGCGTGGCGCACGTGCCAGAAGCGCTCCTGCTGATCGGCATCCACCGCCAGCGACACGCGGTCCGCCACCCCGCCGACCTCCGCCCGCAGCCGCTCCAGCTTCTCCGCCACCTCCGCGGCCGAATCGCCCTCCATCTCCACGAAGAGGATGGCCTCCAGCCCCTCGCGCAGCGGGTAGCCGGGGTCCTCGTCGCCGGAGCGGACCAGGTCGATGAAGGTGCGGTCGATGATCTCGCAGGTGGCGGGCTCCATCTCCAGCACCCGCTCCACCGCCGCGCCCGCCGCCGCCAGCTCCGTGAACTCCAGCAGGGCCAGCCCCCGCGCCGCCGCCACCGGCGCCAGCCGCACCTGCGCCCCCACGGTGAGCGCCAGCGTCCCCTCGCTCCCCACCAGCAGGTCGACCGCGTCGCCGCTCTCCAGCCACTCGCGGAGCGCATAGCCGGACGAGTTCTTCCGCACCCTGGGCCACCGCGCCTCGATCATCTCGCGGTGCGGCCGGATCGCCTCCTCCACCCGCGCCAGGACCTCGCGGAGGCGGGGATGCGCATCGCGCTCGCCGCGGCGGGTGGAGACGCGCGTCCCGTCCGCGAGCACCACGTCCAGCGCCTCGATCCACCGGCGCGTCGACCCGTGGCGGACGGTGTGCGATCCCCCCGAGTTGTTCGCGATCATCCCCCCGAAGGTCGCCCGCTCGCCGCTGGAGGGATCGACGGGGAAGGCCAGGGCGTGCGGCGCGGCGGCGGCGTTCAGCGCGGCCAGGGTGACCCCCGGCTCCACCCTCGCGCCACGTCGCTCGGGATCGACGGCGCCGATCGTCCGGAAGCGCGTGGCCAGGTCCACCGAGATCCCCGCGCCCACGTTCCCGCCCGGCATCCCCGTCCCCGCGCCGCGCGGCACCAGGGCGGCGGGCATCGCGGCCGCCCAGCGCACCAGCGCCGCCGCGTCGTCGGCGTCCGCCGGGACGGCGACCGCGTCCGGGAGCGCGCGCAGGATCCCCGACGCCTCGCCGAAGGGCGTGCGCCGCGCCTCGTCGAAGACCAGCTCGCCGCGGAAGCCCGCGATGGGGACGCCGGGGGCGGGGCGCTCCAGGGGGAGTCGGCCGCGCGCCGGCCAGGCGGCGGCGTCGGGTTGTGCGTGGTGCGGCGGGCGGTGCATCTTCCCCTCGTGCGCTCAGGGCTGGAAACGAAGAACGCTCCCCGACCGTGTCGGGGAGCGTCCGGCCGTCCGGGCGGGTCGCAAGCCTACGCTTCGGAGCAGGCGGCGCAGTAGCCCACCACCTCGACGCGATACCCCTCCACGCGGAACCCCTCGCCCACCTCGATGCGCGGGAGGTGGTCGCTGCGGGGGACGTCGCGGACGATCCCGCACTGCAGGCAGCGCGAGTGGTAGTGGTCGTCGGTGCGCGCGTCGTAGCGGGCGCTGTCGTCGCCGTAGGTGAGCTTGACGGCCAGCCCGCACGTCACCAGCGTCTCCAGCGCCTTGTAGACCGTGGCCAGGGAGATGTCGGAGATGTCGCCGCGCACCGCGGTGAACACCTCGTCCGCGGTGGGATGCTCGTAGGTCGCCGCGAGGAAGCGGTACACGGCCGCGCGCTGCTCCGTGAAGCGCTGGCCGTGGGCCTCCAGGACCTGTCGCAGCATCGCGTCCGTCTCTTCCGGGCGCACGCGCTGGGTGGCGTTCATCGATGTGCTCGGGGTGGCGGAAAAGCATCGGTGGCGATGGGCTCCACGAACCGAAATTACGACCATCCCCAAGGAGTGTCAACCGTTGGAGGCGCACGGAGCTACGCTTCCGGGCACGGGAGATGCGGCTGGGGGGCGGCTTGCGGGCACAACATCCACCGGCGGAACAGAGAGATTCGGTTTGAGACGGTACGGGGCGTTCCTGGCGGGGCTGGCGCTGCTGGGCGCGGCGGCGTGCGATACGGCGAAGGCCGGCGACGTGGAGCCGCTGCCGCCGCTGGAGCGGCCGACGGCCGAGCAGCGCGCGGGGCTGCCGACGGTGGCGGGGCGGTGGCTGTTCACCGGGTTCGAGTACCCGGTGGAAGACAGCGCGCGCGTGCGCGAGCAGGTGTACCGGCTGGTGCCGCCGGGGGAGATCCGCATCGCCACGCAGCGGCTGGACTCCATCGCGGGGCAGTACGTGCGCGACGGCGCCGCCTTCCCGCTCACGGGCGAGGTGCGGCGCGACGGCATCTTCTCGTTCGTGGCGTTCGGCGGCGAGGGCGCGGCCAACTTCGCCTCCGGCCACGTGGTGAAGGACACGATGTGGCTGGAGCTGAACAACTTCCCCTCCGCCGCCAGCTGGCCGCCCGACACGCGCGCGGCCTTCGTGCGGCGTCCGAGCGGCGCGCCCTTCGTCCGCCAGCGCAACTACGTCCCGCCGCCGCCCGCGCCCGACACCACGAGCGCCGACACCGCCGCCGCGCCTCCGCCGTCCGCCGCTCCGCCGGCCGCGGCCCCCGTGCCCGTGCCGCCGCCGGCGCAGACGCCCGTGCAGCCGCGTCCGGCTCCGCGCCCGGTGCCGCCTCCGCCGCCCCCGACGTACGAGCCGGCTCCTTCGGTGACGCCGCCGCCGGCTCCGCGGCCCCGTCCGCGCCCGGCGCCGCGCGACACCTTCCGGATCAATCCGAGGCCCGCGCCGCCGCCACCGCCCCCGGCCGAGCCCGACTTCCCGCAGCCGGAGCCGGACCCGCAGCCGCTCCCCCCCACGCGCCCCGCCCCGCGCGACACCATCCGCTTCCCTCCGCGGTAAGCGCGAGGATTGGGGGCTCAGGGATCGGGGATCGCAGAGAGATCGGGATCAGATTGCGGTCGTAGGAAGGTCGTAGGAAGATGAGGATCGGGAGGACGGGGTAGATGGAGATCGGGAGATGAGAATCGCGCGGATCCGGGAGACCGGGTCCGCGCGATTCGGTTTGTGGGGCGCGTCCTATGGCGTCCCCCGGTTGAAACCGGGGGCTACAAAAGTACAAAGTCCGCCTTCGCGGACTGCGTCGACGGCATCCTCGCGTCAGGGAGAGCTCGCGCAGCGTGGAACTCGGCGGCGCTACGTCGCGCACCGACGCCGGCAGCGCGGTAGAAAAAGCTCCGTCCCACCGCGTAGCTCACCGCGTAGCGAGGGGAGGGCGGGAGGGGGTGGCCGCCGCGGCATGCGACGGAGCCCGTCGAACCACCCGACCGTCCCGTATTGTCGTCCGCGCCCTCCCCTACTCCCCCCGCCAGTCGGGGTTGGTGAGGCTGGTCATCACGTGGTCGCGCCACTGGCCGTTGAGGAACAGGTAGTCGCGCGCGTAGCCCTCCACCACGAAGCCCAGCCGGCGCAGGAGTCCGCCGCTGCGCTGGTTCCAGGGGACGTAGTTGGCCGTGATGCGGTGCATGTTCAGCGTGCCGAACACGTACTCGATGGCCGCCCCGATCCCCTCGCGCATCAGCCCCTGCCCCTCGCGGTCGCGGGCGATGCCGTAGCCCAGCACGCAGTACTGCGCGGCGCCGCGGTTGAACTGCACGAAGTTGATGTTGGCGATGGCGCGGCGCGGATCCGTCTTCTCGAACATGAACAGCCGCAGCGAGCGGTCGCCGCGGAACTCCGACTGCGCCGCGTACACCTGGCTGCGCCAGAACTCCTCGGTGAAGAACTCGTCGCTCATCGTGGGGCGCGATTCGGCCAGGTGCTCGCGGTTCTCCTGGAAGTAGCGCACCACCTCCGGCGCATCCTCCAGCTCGGCCATGCGCAGGATGGCGCGTTCCGTTTCGATGATGGGCGGCCTGGGCACGCGGGGCTCTCCGGGGTTGGGCGGACGGGCGGTCGGTGGGCCGCGGCGGGACGGCGCCGCGAGGCACGAAGGTACACGCGCGCCGCCGGACGGGAAAGCGGGCATGCGGGTTGCGACCCCGTCCTGTCCAGCCGCGCCAGACCACGCACCCACAGAGCAGACGGAGACGCACCGTGGCCGATCGTGACGAGCCCCCGTTCGACGGCGGGTCCCAGCCCGTGAAGCAGATGCCGCCGAGCGTCCCCTCCAGCCGCCGCAGCCCCATGCCCGTGATCATGGGGGTGATCGTGTTTCTCCTGATCGCGGTGGGCTTCGTATTCCTCTTCTCGCACTGACGAACGGCAGGGGACAGGGTACAGGGGACAGGGTACAGGGGACAGGGTACAGCCAGCGGGATCGCGCGAGCGAGAGCGCGAAGCCGAGGTGATCCCTCCCCCCCGATGACCTCCACCGACCGAGGTGCCCGCCTGACGCGCGGATGCCGGGGCCGCAGTCCGCGAAGGCGGACTTTGTGCCTTCGTAGCTCCCGGTTTCAACCGGGAGGACGATGCCGAGGAACTGCCACCGGAACCGAATCGATCGGGAGATGGGAACGCGCGACGTGTCCGCGGGTGCGGTTTCCGCGGATCGCCGCGCGAGGGTGAGGGGGGGCGTCGGACGCGCCTCCGCCCCTACGCATGGTGCATCTCCCCCGCGCCACATACATCTGATTGTGCTCACCCGCCACTTGTCCGCCTCGGCCGTTCGTGGCTAGCTTTGCGGGATGATAGCCGTCTCCTCCCGCCGCTGGGTCTTCCCCCCCGCCGCCGACGAAGCGCGCGTCGACCGCCTCAGCCGCGAGCTGCGCCTTCCCGCGCCGCTCTGCCGCCTGCTGGTGGCGCGCGGCTACGGCGAGCCCGACAGCGTCCGCGAGTTCCTGCGCCCGCATGCCGGGCAGGTGCACGCGCCGCTCGGAATGGCCGGGATGGGCGACGCCGTGGAGCGCATCGTCGCGGCCATCGAGGCGGGCGAGACCATCCTGGCGCACGGCGACTACGACGTGGACGGCATCTGCGCCACCGCGCTCCTCGTCCGCGCGCTGCGGAAGATGGGCGCCCGCGTCACCCCGTTCGTCCCCCGGCGGCTGTCGGACGGCTACGACCTCTCCGACGCGGGGATCCGCGCGGCCCAGGAGGCGGGCGCCACCCTCATCCTCACCTGCGACTGCGGGATCGTGGCGCATGGCGCCGTGGACCGGGCGCGCGCCGCCGGCATCGACGTCATCGTCACCGACCACCACACGCCCGGCGAGTCGCTGCCCCTCGCGGCCGCGGTCGTCAATCCCAACCGGCGGGACTGCGGATACGCGGACAAGGGGCTGGCGGGGGTGGGCGTGGCGTACAAGCTCTGCTGCGCCGTCGCGGAGGCCGTGGGCTATCCCGTGGAGCGGCTGCACGCGTTCCTGGACCTGGTCGCCGTCGCCACCATCGCGGACCTGGCGCCGCTCACGGGGGAGAACCGCGCGCTGGTCCGCTGGGGCCTCAAGATCCTCCCGCAGACGCCCAACCCCGGCCTCCGCGCCCTCCTCCGCGCCACCGGCCTGGACGCCAAGGCGGAGATCACGGCCACGCAGGTGGGCTTCGTCCTGGCCCCGCGCATCAACGCCGTGGGCCGCCGCGGCGAGGCCATGCGCGGCGTGGAGCTGCTGACCACCGACGACCCGGCCGAGGCGGAGCGGATCGCCGCGCAGCTGGAGGAGGACAACCTCTGGCGGCGGCAGGAGGAGGGCGCCACCGTCAAGCAGGCGCTGGACACGCTGGAGAAGACCTTCGACCCCGACCGCGACTGGGGCGTGGTGCTGGCGGACGAGCGCTGGCACCCGGGGGTGATCGGGATCGTGGCGTCGCGCGTGGTGGAGCGCGTGCACCGGCCCACGGTGCTGATCGCGGTGTCGGGCGGGGAGGGGAAGGGGAGCGCGCGGTCGATCGGCGGATTCCACCTGTACGAGGCCATGCGCGCCTGCTCGGGGCACCTGGTTCGCTACGGCGGGCACAAGATGGCCGCCGGCTGCTCCATCCTCCCCGAGCGCGTGGACGGCTTCCGCGACGCGTTCAACGCCCACGCGCACGCCGTGCTCGACGAGGAGCGGCTGATCCCCGAGGTGCGCATCGACCTGGAGCTCCCGCTGCACCACGCGGACGAGAACCTCGCTCGCATGCTGCGCCACGCCGGCCCCTTCGGCGCCGGCAACGCCACCCCCGTCTTCGCGGCGCGGGGCGTGGGCCTCGTGGGCGATCCGCGGATCGTCGGGCAGGGCCACCTCAAGCTCACGCTGGGCGCCAACGGCCGTCAGATGGACGCCATCGGCTTCGGGATGGGCGATCGGACGAAGGAGCCGCTTTTCGCCGGCGGCGCGCTTGACGTGGCGTTCAAGCTGGAGGAGAACCACTTCAACGGCCGCACCTCGCTCCAGGCCAAGCTGGTCGATCTGCGGGCGGCGGAGTAGCGGCCGGACTCTCGCGTGGCTCGATGGGCCGTGTCGCATGCCGCGGCGGCCCCTTTCCCCCCGCTGCGCGTTGGAGGGAGCTGTATCTTGCTCGCGGCGCGCCTCGGTGCGCGCGAGATAGCCGAGCCCCCGCTCCATCGATCCCCATCATCAAATCGCCCCCTCTCCCGATCCCGGGCGAGGGGGCTTATGTTGCGCCCGCTGTCGACGGAACCGGTCGCCGCGCGCCGAGTTCTCGGCCGCAGTCCGCGAAGGCGGACTTTGTGCCTTTGTAGCCCCCGGTTTCAACCGGGCGGTACGATCCTGGGCGACGTCGCGGACGTGTCGAACGCTGATTCGCCGGTTCGCGCGCGGGGATTTGTCGGAACTGCGGGAGGGAGATGCGCATCGTCGCGGGGGAGTGGGGGGGGAGGCGCATCCAGGCGCCGCCGGGGCGGGGGACGCGGCCGACGACGGACCGCGTCCGCGAGTCGTGGATGAGCATCGTCTCCGAATACCTCGACGGCGCGCGCGTGCTCGATCTCTTCGCCGGCTCCGGCGCGCTGGGCCTCGAGGCGCTCTCCCGCGGCGCGGAGCACGCGACCTTCGTGGAGCAGGACGCGAAGGCGCTCGCCGCGCTCAAGGCCAACGTCGATGCCCTCGGCGCCGCCGGCCGCGCGACGATCATCAAGGGCGACGCGGTGAAGTTCGCGGGAAAGCTGGAGGCCGGCGCCTTCGACGTCGCCTTCGCGGACCCGCCGTACAACCTGGGCCTCGCGCAGGCCGTCGCCGACGCGTTCGCCGCCGCGCCGTTCGCCGCGCTCCTCTCCATCGAGCACGGCAAGGACGACCATCTCCCCGAGCTGCCGGGCGGCCGCACGCGCCGCTACGGCGACACCTTCCTCACCTTCCTCCCCGCACCGGAATGAGCGAGCGCATCGCCCTCTTCCCCGGCTCGTTCGACCCCATCACCCTGGGCCACGAGGACGTCGCCCGCCGCGCGCTCGCCTTCGCGGACCGGGTGATCGTGGCCGTGGCGCACTCGCCGCAGGCCGCCAAGAAGGGGATGTTCGGCGTGGAGGAGCGCGTGGAGACCATCCGCGAGGCGTTCGGCGGCGAGCCGCGCATCGAAGCCCGCGCGTTCGAGGGGCTGCTGGTGGACTTCGCCCGGTCCGTCGGGGCGCGGATCGTGGTGCGCGGCGTCCGGACGGTGGCGGACTTCGAGTACGAGATGCAGATGGCGATCATGAACCGCCGCCTCTCTCCGGAGCTGGAGACCGTCTTCCTGGCCCCCGAGCCCGAGCAGTCGTTCGTCTCCAGCACCCTCGTCCGCCAGATCGCCACGCTGGGGGGCGATCCATCGCCCTTCGTCTCCCCCTCCGTCATGCGCCGCGTCCGCGAGAAGACCGCCGCGCGGTGACTTCGATCCCCATCATCCGACCGACGATCCGCCAGCGATGACCTTCCTGGAAACCATCCGCCAGAAGGCGAAGGACCGGCCGCGCACGCTGGTCTTTCCCGAGGGCTTCGACGCGCGCACCCTGGAAGCCGCCGCGCGCCTCTCCGCCGAGGGGCTGGCGCGCCCCATCGTCATCGGCGGCCCGCTCACGCGCGCCGACCTGGACCGCCTGGGCGCCTCCGCCGTGGAGGTGGTCGACCCGGAGCACGACCCCCGCCGCGCGCAGCTGGCCGACCGGCTGTACGAGCGCCGCAGGCACAAGGGGATGACGGAGGAGGAAGCGCTCCGCCTGAGCGGCGACGTGCTGATGTTCGGCGCGCTGATGGTGGGGGCCGGGATGGTGGACGGCTCCGTCGCCGGCGCCGCCAACACCACGGGCGACGTGATCCGCGCCGCGCTCTACGGCGTGGGCGCGGCGGAGGGTGTGCGCACCGTCTCCTCCTCCTTCTACATGGTCACGCCGCCCTTCCGCTCCGAGGAGACGGAGGTGATCACCTTCACCGACGGCGCCGTCGTCCCCGATCCCACCGCCGAGCAGCTGGCCGACATCGCCATCGCCGCCGCCGCCGCGCGGTCGAAGATCGTGGGGGACGAGCCGCGGGTGGCGTTCCTCTCCTACTCCACCGTGGGGAGCGGAGGCGGCCCGTCCGTCGACAAGGTGAAGCAGGCGCTGGAGATCTTCCGCTCCAGGGCCCCGCACGTGAAGGTGGATGGGGAGATGCAGGCGGACGCCGCCCTGATCGCCTCCGTGGGCGCGAAGAAGGCGCCGGGATCGACCGTCGCGGGGCACGCGAACGTTCTCGTCTTCCCCGATCTGGACGCGGGGAACATCGCCTACAAGCTGGTGGACCGGATGGCGCACGCGGAGGCCGTGGGCCCCATCCTCCAGGGCCTCGCGCGCCCCTGCAACGACCTCAGCCGGGGCGCGACGGTCGACGACATCGTCCACACCGCCTGCATCACGTCGCTCACGGCGGCGTGATCGAGAGGAACTGCGGATCGGCGTGAGGGCGGTTGATGGAGGGATTCCTCGGCCCCGCGCCCCCTCCTGACGGCTGGGGCCGTCTGTCCTCCCCGTTCCGGGGGAAGATTGGGGGATGGAGAGGGTGGTGGGGGGAGGCGCTGGGGGACCGAGGAGTCGGCGCAGGCTCGGAACGGTTCGGGCGCCGGACGTGGGGTGAAAGACTTTCCGCCACCGCCTCGGAACTTCGCGTACCGCCCTCTTCCCCCGGAACGGGGGAGGACAGACCGCCCCAGCGGTCAGGAGGGGGCCGCGGAGCCGCCGAAGCGCACCAGCTCCGCCTCGCACTGATAACCGATCCGCACTTTCGGACCCTCGCACTTCCGCACCCCCGCACCCGCCGTTTGCGCATCTCCTTCCACCGTCCTACCTTCGCCTCGCGGGGGCCGGGAGTGGGCGGTGAATGGCACCTTCCTTGCCCCGGTTCCCGCCGGCGTGCGGTTTTCCATCCAAAGATCGAAAAGGACCAGAGGAGCCCATGAGCTTCCGGACGAGCAACCAGAACGGCGTGGTGGTGGTGGACGTGGAGGGGCAGCTCATCGTTGGCAACCGCCAGGAGCTCAAGCAGAAGGTGCTGGACGAGCTGGAGGGGGGCGAGCGGAAGTTCCTCATCGACTTCACCAACACCGGCTACATCGACTCCTCGGGGCTGGGCGTGCTGGTGAGCCTGTCCAAGAAGATCCGCGAGCAGGGGGGCGAGCTTCGCCTGGCCAACCTCAACGAGGACCTGCGCACCCTCTTCGAGCTCACCAAGCTCGACACCCTCTTCAACATCGCGGACTCGCGGGACGCCGCGCTCTCCGCGTTCTAGGCGGGACGGCCGCGCGCGGACCGCTTGGCGGCGGGGGCCGCGCCGGGGTACATTCCCCGGCGCGGACTCCTCCGCGCAAGCCAACGCCCACACGCGGCCCGCGCTGACGCCCCGAATGGACCCACTGGACCGCATCCGCGAGGGACACGGCTCCTCCAACGGCGGGGGAACCGCGTTCACCCTCGAGCTCCAGAGCGACCTCCGCCTCATCGAGAACGCCGTCACCTACCTGGTGGAGCGCTGCCGGGAGTGGGGCTTCGCCGGGAGCCGGCTGACGCTCAACCTCCGCGTCGGCGTGGCCGAGGCGCTGGCCAACGCCATGATCTACGGCAACGGCCGCGACCCCGAGAAGCGCGTGCGCGTGGAGGTGGACCTCACCCCCGAGCAGGTGGCGCTGGTGGTGCGCGACGAGGGGGAGGGCTTCGACCCCCGGGACGTCCCCGACCCCACCCTCCCCGAGAACCTGGAGCGCACCGGCGGCCGCGGCATCTTCCTGATCCGCGAGCTGATGGACGAGGTGGACTACACCGGGTGCGGCAACTGCGTCCGGCTGGTTCTCCACAACTCCGCCGGGCTCCCGCGTGCCTCCGGCGAGTAGGATGCCCTCCGCCGCCGCCCCCGCGCCCCCCGCCCTCCCCCAGCCCGCCCGCGACGTGCTGGAGGAGTTCCGCCGCGCGTACGGGGCGGAGGCGCGCCTGTGGATCCGCGCGGGCGGCGAGCTGCGCGCCGTGGGCGCGGCGGGCGACTGCCCTCCGGCCACGGGCGCGGCGGTGGAGGTGCCGGGGACGCCGTACCTGGTCGAGGTGGCCGGCTGCGCGGACGGGTCGGCGCGCTTCCTGGCCGGCACCCTGGCCCGCGTCCTCCGCCACGACGACGAGATCCGCTCGTTCAGCCGCGAGATGGCCGAGCGGTACGAGGAGATCAACCTCCTCTACTCCATCAGCGAGATCCTGGGCTCCATCATCTCGCTGGAGCAGGCGGCGGGGACCATCCTCTCCGAGGTGGCCAGCATCCTGGGCGCCCGCCGCGCCGCCCTCTGGGTGCACGACGACGAGACGCGCCGCCTCACCCTGGCCGCCGTGGAGGGGGGCGAGGGGCAGCGCGAGCCCATCGCGGTGGACGACCCCTGCTCGCTCACCGCGCTGGTCTACCGCGAGGGGCGCGCCGTCATCCTGGCGCCGGGCGAGGTCTTCCACCGCGAGGGGTGCGGCTACGACGACGAGCACCTCCCCCAGCGCGGCTCCTTTCTCTCCGTCCCCGTCAGCTACACGCCGCCGGAGGGGGAGACGCGCGCCGTGGGCGTCATCAACCTCACCGGCCGCGCGGCGGGGGGATTCTCGGCCGGCGACATGAAGCTCCTCTCCGCCATCGCCTCCCAGATCGGCGCGGCGGTGGAGAACAACCGGCTGATCGAGGAGAGCCTGCGGCAGGAGCGGATGGTGCGCGAGATGGAGCTGGCGCACGACCTCCAGCTCAAGCTCCTCCCCCCGCTGGAGCAGTTCGCCGGCTACTGCGAGGTGGCGGCGCGATGCGTCCCGGCCGAGAGCGTGGGCGGCGACTTCTACCACCTCTTCCGCCTCCCCGGCGGAAAGCTGGGGGTGCTGATCGGCGACGTCTCCAGCCACGGCTTCGGCGCGGCGCTGATCATGGCGCTCACCATGAGCGCGGTGGCCATCCACGCCTCCGAGGGCGACGCGCCGACGGAGGTGCTCCGCCGCACGCACCGCGCGCTGATCGACGAGCTGGAGACCACGGAGATGTACCTGACGCTCTTCTACGGCGTCATCGACCCGGCGGAGGGGACCATCACCTACGCCAACGCCGGGCACCCGCACGCCTGGCGGATCGGCGCGGATGGGACGCCGGAGCGGCTGGGGGTGACGGACCCGCCCTTCGGGATCGTGGACCGCGACACCTACGGCGAGGCCACGGTCCCCTGGGAGGCGGGGCGCGACCTCCTCTTCCTCTTCACCGACGGGCTCTCGGACGCGCTGGAGGCGGGGGAGTCGGCGGGGGCGCGGATGCTGGTGGACCAGGTGGTCGCCCACCGCGGCGAGGCGGTGGACCGCATCATCCAGGGGCTCTTCGACTCCACCCCCGAGGCCGCCACGGTCCCGGCGGACGACCGCACGGCCGTCCTGGTCCGCATCTAGCCGCCGTGTCCCCCCGCCAGCTCCCGTATCCGGACGACCTCCCCCGCGCCAAGCGCTCGCTGGGGCAGAACTTCCTCATCGACCCCAACCTGCAGCGCCGCATCGTGGACGCGCTGGAGCCGGGGCCGGACGACGAGGTGCTGGAGATCGGCCCCGGCGTGGGCGCGCTCACGCAGCACCTGGCGGGGCGGGTGCGCCGGCTGGTGCTGGTGGAGCTGGACAACGGGCTGGCCGCCCGCCTCCGCGACCGCTTCGCGGACGATCCGTCGGTCGAGGTCGTCAACGAGGACGTGCTGACGGTGCCGCTGGAGCGGATCTCGTCCGACCCGGCGCGTCTCAAGGTGATCGGCAACATCCCCTACAACATCACCACCCCCATCCTCTTCTCGCTCCTGGAGCGCCGCCCGCGCCCGCGCGAGATCGTGCTGATGGTGCAGCGCGAGGTGGCCGACCGGCTGCTGGAGAAGGCGGGGACCAAGACGTACGGCGCCCTCGCCGTGGGCGTCCAGGCGGTGGCGGACGCCTCTCGCGTGCTCAACGTGAGCCGCGAAGCCTTCCGCCCGGTTCCCGACGTGATGTCGTCGGTGGTCAGGATCGTTCCGCACGATCCGCCGCGCCTCCGGCAGGACGAGGAGGGGGCGCTCCGCGAGCTGACGCGCGCGGCCTTCCAGCAGCGCCGGAAGCAGTTCCAGCGCATCCTCCGCGATGCGTACAATCTGTCAGTTGAAGAGGTGGAGGCGCTGGGGGCCGAGGTGGCGATGGACCTCCGCCAGCGCCCGGAGACCTTCTCCGCCGAGCGCTTCATCGATCTCTCCCGCGCTCTCCGCGCCCGCGGGCTGATCGGCGGCTAAGCTTCTTTTGCGCCATGGATGCGCAGCTTTCCCGCCGTGGCGCGAATCCGCGACCGCGCGTTTCTGATACAAAGGGCTGGCGCAACAGGGATGGACCGCCTATCTTCGGGTCGTCCACTTTGTCTATCTTGGATTCTACCCCCTGGGCACAGCGATGCGCACCACCCCCTGGAGCCTGTTGAAAGCCGAGCTGCCCCCGGAGATGCGGGACCGCATGGACCGCAACGCCGAGGTGATGTCCGCCGCCTTCGAGCTGAACGACCTGCGCAAGGCGCGGAAGCTTTCCCGCGACGAGCTCCTGCACCGGCTGGAGTCGCGGGCGGAGAAGGCGGTGGTGGCGCCGCCCGCCGTCAACCCGCGCATCGCCGCCCTCCGCGAGGCGGTGGAGGCCATGGGCGGCGAGCTGCGCGTCACCGCCGTCTTCCCCGACGGCGACTACCCCATCGACCTCCGCGCCGAGCAGGACTAGCCGCCGCTCCGCCACGGTCGATCCCGGGAAATCGGGGTCGGCATCGGATCGGGAGATGCGGGATCGAGGCCTCGCCTGGTCGACGGGAGATCGTCGGCGGCGGGGCCTTGCGCGTTCGGCGGGATCGGGAAGCGGCTCCGGAGGCGGCGCGCCTGCCGGTTGATGGATGGCATCCGGGGAAGAATCGGCTCGCTGGACAAACATGGGCGGATCGACGGTCGCATCCAGGAGAGACGACACCCGCCTCCCGCCGTGGAACCCTCGGCCGAGATTCGTATCGAAATTTTTTTTGAAGAGGCACCTTTCGGCGCTCCTTCTACTCGATCCGCATCCTTGCGCCTCATCGCTCGAATCCAGGCTCCGGGTGCGCATCCGAGCATCGTCAACTGCGTCATCAGGGGAGTCGGCGCGGGCGCCGCGTTCCGATCCACATCTCCCGATGACGAAGTTGACATAGCATGGAGGAGCAGGAGACCCCGGCGGCGAGCGGGTGCACGCAATCCGGGATCCGGGGATCGATAGCGGAAGCCGAGATCACGGTGCGCTGGACGGGACGAGGGTGATCAGGCGCCGGGCGGCGGTCCGGGCGCCGTCGGTGCGGACCTCGGGGGCGATGGACCGCGCGCGGGCAACCACCGCTGGCGTGAGGGCGTGCTCGAGAGCGCCCGCCAGCGAATCGGCGGTCGGGTCGCCGGGGGCGTGCGCGGCGCCGATGCCGAGATCGTGGACGCGCCGCGCCCAGTAGTGCTGGTCGTACATCCGCGGGACGACGACCTGGGGCGCGCCGGCCCGCGCGGCCGCGGTGGTGGTTCCCGCGCCGCCGTGGTGGACGACGGCCGCGACCCGTCGGAAGAGCGCCTGCTGGTTGACCTCGCCGACGGACAGGGAGTCTTCCCCATCGTCCGCTGGCGCGAGGTCCGCCCAGCCGCGGGAGACGATGGCGCGGCGGCCGAGCGCGCGGGCCGCGTCGACCATCGCCCGGCCGAGCTCCTGGGGCGCGCGCATGCTGCCGAAGCCGAAGTAGACGGGCGGCTCGCCGGCGTCGAGGAACGCCCCAGCTCGGGGGAGAGAGGGCGCTCGTCGGGGAGGATCCAGGCTCCGGTCTGGAGCACGGCCTCGTCCGCGGGATCGGGCCAGGGTCCCAGCGCCGGGTCCGCGGCGAGCCAGGGGCGGCCCGTGAGGACGTGGCCGCGCACGTCGTCCACCGGCGCCAGGCCGGCCGACGCGCGGTGCGCGTTGAGGACGGGGCCCCACGTGTCGTTCCAGCGCCGCGCGTCCCGGTCCCAGAGCTCCCCGTTGTCCGCCGTCTCGGGCGCCGGCGTGTCTCCCGCCGTCCCCAGCGGGATCGGCGGGTGATGCGGAGAGGGGAGGACCGCCGGGCAGTAGGCGGCGAAGACGTAGGGGACGCCCATCCGCTCCGCCACCGAGGGCGCGGCGATCTGCAGGGCGGTGGCGCCGACGATCAGGTCGCACCCCCGCGCCGCCTCCGTGATGGTCTCGAACTGGGTGGCGACCGTGCCCTCCACCATCCGGCGCCGCACCTCCGGCGAGAGCAGCGCCGGCGTCGATGACGGGCTGGCGGCCGTGAGCTTCCGCAGCTCGGGACCGATGGGCGTGACGGGGATCCCCAGGCCGTCGATCCACTCGCGGAAGTCGGGCGGCACGCAGAGGCGGACCTCCTGGCCGAGGGCCCTCAGCTCCAGCGCCAGCGCCACCAGAGGCTGGACGTCGCCCCGCGATCCGATCGTCGACAGCAGCACTCGCATGGGTTCCCCCTGGGATGCGGGTTGGCGGGTGGATGCATCGTGAACGCGAGCGCCCCACGCGAGTCCGTTGGCGTCGGCCGGCGGTCGATTCACGGGCGCGAATCCGCACCAGTGCCGGGTCCTTGCCGCAAGTCCCCCGTGCCGCGATGGATTCCATCGTGGCGAAAAGGCTTGGCCTCTCGAACGTCGCCGGCTTCCGGCGATCGTCCGCGCGCGGCGAGATCCATTGTTAGCGAACGCTTAAGGACCCTCCGACCCGGGACCCTCCCCCTCCTTCCTCCGTTGACTCGCGGCGCCCCGCTCTGCTACATTGTGAATGATTTCACAAAGCTTCGGCGGGGGGCTGCCCGGCCCTTTCGTCCCGTGGTCCAGCGGTTCGCGGGCATGAAGAAGATCTCCGAGTCGGCCGTGCGCCGGCTGTCACTCTACCTGCGCTTCCTGCAGGAGGCCGAGGCCGCGGGGGCCGAGACCATCTCCAGCGAGGAGCTCGCCCGGCGCGGCGGCACCACGTCGGCGCAGGTGCGCAAGGACCTCTCGCTCTTCGGGTCGTTCGGCAAGCGCGGCACCGGGTACTCGGTGCCGGAGCTGGTCCGCGAGATCCGCTCCATCCTGGGCCTCACCCGCCCGTGGCGCGTGGCGGTCGTCGGCGCCGGCCGCCTGGGCTCCGCCCTCTCCTCGTTCCGCGACTTCGCGGCGCGCGGCTTCCAGATCGTCGCCGTCTACGACGCCGACCCGGGGAAGATCGGGATGGACTGGGGCGGCGTGCGGGTGCAGCCCGACGAGGAGATGGACCGCACGCTCCGCGACGAAAAGGTGGACGTCGCCATCGTGGCCGTCCCGGCGGACGCGGCGCAGGGGGTGGTGGACCGCGTCGTGAAGGCCGGGGTGCGCGCCGTCCTCAACTTCGCCCCCGTGCGGCTGCGCGTCCCCGCCGGCGTGACGCTGCGCAACGTGGACGTCACGCTGGAGCTGGAAGGCCTCTCCTTCGCCCTGACCAACGGCAAGCCCCTCGCCGCCTGAGAGCCCAGTTTCTGGGCAGGATGCGCGAAGCAGGCGCCCGGGGGAGCCGCGTCCAGGAGAGGAAAGCCCGCCTCCCGCCGTGGAGCCACAGGCGGCGATGAGGATCGGGATTTTTCCGGAGAGCACCTTTCGGTCTTCCCCTTCCCCGATCCGCATCTACCCACCGCGCCCGCACTTTCATCGCCCGAGACAAGGCCCCGGGGCGCGCCCCCATCATCGCGAACTGCGTCGTCCGAAAGGTCGGCGAGGAAGCCGGCCCACGCTCCACATCCCCCGATGACGCAGTTGCCACGGCCTGGGCGAGGATGAGACATCGATCGCGGGCGAGATCGACTGCGCATCCCGCCCGCAGCCTGGCCTGACGCGATCCGCGGCGCGAGTCCGCCGATCCGATCCATCGCTCGGGATCGTCGCGCGAGCCGCCGGACGGCTGCATCCCGCCGCGCGCGTTCCGACCTTTTCCGAAGCCGATACGGGCTCCCCGCCGACCGGCGTGGCGGGCCGGCGCCCCCGCGCGCCGAAACCCTTGCCTGCTACCGACTTTCGTACTAGTCTCTCCATCCGGTAGCGCGATCGGCGGCCGCCCTCCCCGGGCGGCCGGCGCGCACCACGCTCCCTGCGCCCTCCCGCGCGGGCGTGCCGGCCTTCCGCCCGCGGACCATCCCCCATTCCATATCCGGCTTCATGAACCATTTGCGACTCCTCCACGCCCCGGCGGCCCTCGCGGCGCTGGCGCTCTTCTGCACGCCCGCGGGCGCCCAGGTGGCCATCCGCGCCGGCCAGACCGTCTCCGGCGCGCTCACCGCCCAGGACCCCAAGCTGGGCGACGGCTCGTACTACGACGGCTACGTCTACCAGGGCCGCCGCGGCGAGCGGCTGACCATCACCATGCGCTCCAGCGCCTTCGACACCTACCTGGGGATCGGGCGGGGGCGGGGGACCAGCTACACCCCGCTGGGGACCGACGACGACGGCGCCGGCGGCACCGACAGCAAGCTGGAGTTCACCCTTCCCGCCGACGGCGAGTACGTGATCCGCGCCAACGCCCTGGCGGCGGACGAGACGGGCGCCTACACACTGGAGCTGGTCTCGTCGTCGGCCCCCCTGGCCGCCAACGGCGGCGACGGGCCCGCACCCGCCCCGGCGGGCGGCGGCGACCGGGTGGAGCGCGGGACGCTGGCGGCGGGCGACGGGACGCTCTCCTCGGGCGAGTACCGCGACAGCTACACCATCCGCGGCCGGCGCGGCGAGCGGCTGGTGGCCGAGCTTCGCTCCACCGACATGGACCCGTACCTGATCGTGATCGGGCCGGACGGGAAGCAGGAGGAGAACGACGACTACGAGGGCGACCAGAACCGCTCCCTGATCTCCATGGAGCTCCCGGCCGACGGCGAGTACCGGGTGCTGGCCACCACCTACGCCCCGCGCACCACCGGGAGCTACGAGCTGCACCTCCGCCGCGGCGGCGGCGAGGCGGCCTCCGGCTCGCAGCGGCGCGAGAGCGGCTCGCTGGCCGCCAGCGACCGCACGCTCAAGAGCGGCGAGTACGTGGACTACTACACGGTCCAGGCGCTCCCCGGGCAGCGGCTGCGGGTGGACATGAGCTCGTCCGCCTTCGACACCTACCTGATCGTCAAGAGCCCCAGCGAGAAGCAGGAGGAGAACGACGACGCCGAGGGGCAGGCCGGCCACTCCATCGTGGACATGGTGACCGCCGAGGCGGGGACCTACACCATCCTGGCGACGTCGTACAAGAAGGAGGAGACGGGCGCCTACCAGCTCACCATCGACCTTGGGGCGGAGGGCGCGGCGCCGCGCGACGTGCCGGCGGCGGCGCTCACCCTGGGCGGCTCGGTGCGCGGGCGGCTGGAGACGGGCGACCGCACCCTCCCCAGCAGCGGCGAGTTCAGCGACACCTACCTGGTGGAGGGGCGCCCCGGCCAGACGCTGGTGGTGCAGATGGAGTCCAGCGACTTCGACACCTACGTGCTGGTGCGCACCCCGGACGGCGAGAGCTTCGACAACGACGACGACAACGGGTCGTCCGACCGCTCGCGGCTGGAGGTGCCCATGCGCGCCGGCGGCCGCTACCGCGTGATCGCCACCTCGTACCGCAGCGGCGAGACGGGCGCCTACACCCTCTCCGCCACCACGGGCGGCGCCTCCAACTCGCGCCCCGGCGTGGGGACCACCGTGGCGGCGCCGGTGGCGCCGGCGGGGGGGACGCGGATGGGGACCGGGCGCGGCGGGCGCGTCTACGGCGTCTTCGTGGGGATCAGCGACTACGGCGGCCGGGCCAACAACCTGAGCTTCACCGCGCGCGACGCCACCACCATGCGCGACGCCATGGTGCGGGGGACGGGGATGCGCGCGGAGGACGCCGTGATCCTCACCGACCGCCAGGCCACCGTCGCCAACGTGCGCAACGCCATCGCCGCGACCGCGGCCAGGGTGGGGCCGAACGACACCTTCATCTTCTTCCACTCGGGCCACGGCGGCCGCGTGGCGGTGCGGGGGCCGGACGACGACGACCCGGACGGGATGGACGAGACCATCTCCATGTTCGACGCCGACATCCGCGACGACGAGCTGGGGACCATGCTGGACGGCGTGCGGAGCGGGCTGGCGATGGTGGTGATCGACGCCTGCTTCAGCGGCGGCTTCAGCAAGGACATCATCAACAAGCCGGGGCGGGTGGGCTTCTTCTCGTCCGAGGAGGACGTGGTCTCGGCGGTGGCGTCCAAGTTCCGCGCCGGCGGCTTCCTCCCCGTCTTCTTCGCCGAGGCCGTGGGCGACCACCGCGGCGACATGGAGAACGCCGACCTGAACCCCGGCGCCGACCGCCAGCTGACGCTGCTGGAGCTCAGCCAGTACCTGCGCGACCGCTACGGCACCGAGGTCAAGGGCGACATGGCCGGCCCCGGCGGCGGCGTCTCGCGCCGCGAGCTGAACTACCAGCACCTCGTCGTCGACCGCGGCGGCGTGGACGCGTACACGGTCATGTTCCGCTGGTAGGGAAGCGCGGAAGCGCGAGGTCCTGGGTCCCTAGTGAAAGCGCCCGGCCCTTCGTGGGACCGGGCGCTTTCTCGTGGCCGGGGGCGGGATCGGCTGCCGCGACCGCCAGGCTCTGGCGCCTTCCGGGAGTATGCGTGATGAATGTCCGGCGGAACGCGGGGTCGCCGTCCATCCGCCCATGGCCACTCACTCCCGGAGAGCGCAATGCGCAAGCTGAAGCTGGAGATCGAAGAGCTGGAAGTCACCTCGTTCGAGACGCAGGCCGCCGATGGCGAGCGCGGCACGGTGGCGGGGCACCTCAACATCGCGCTCGACACCAACCGCACGTGCGGTGACTGGATGGACACCTGCTGGGGCTCGTGCAACCCGAACCAGTGCGGCCCCACCCCCAACGGCGCCTGCGGCGGCACCACGAGCTGTCCCATCGAGTGGTGATCGGCGGATGAGGATCGGGGCGGCTCCTCCTCGCGAGGAGCCGCCCCGATCTTTGTCCCCCGGAATGCGAGCCGAGGTGTTCTAGCGTGGCCCGCCACGTCGTGCTTGAGCGGGTAGCCAGATCTCCACCGCCCGCCCCCTGCCGATGCCGAGAACGTCCTTCTCGGCCGCCAGCCGCAGGTCCGCAAGCACGCGCTGCACCCATGGGAGTGCCCGCCGATTCCGAGCCCCCGAGGAATGCCTCCGCATGCGCATGGTGGACTGCGTTTCGGCCGTGTCTCCCGAGACCTGCCGAATCGTGAGAAGGGAGCGCACGGCATCCGAGAGCTGGTCCGCCGTCGCATCCGTCCGGACGACGATCACGTCACGCGGCGTCAGGTCCGGCCTGCGCTGGATGACGAACGGAGCATCGGCCTGGGAAAGGCGGTCCATCATCACGATGGTCACGGGCACCCGGCGCGGCGTGCCTTGCTGGGCGCCCAGCGCACCGATGAACATCATCAGCATGCACGCGAGCACGCTGGTGGAGAGCTTGGGTCTCATCTGAGTCGAGCTCCTGTGGTCGTGGTGCGATGGATTGCAATGCACTCAGCACGTCGTTGCGTAGCCGCAACTCCACTCAACCCACCCGATCCCCTCCACCCAGTAGTCGATGCAGATGTATTCGACGATCGCCTCGTCACCGCACGCACTCTCGCCGCCGTTCCCCACCCCCGTCCCCCAATCGACCGTCTCCCCGCCGGTGCTGTCGCCCGGCTCGTACTGTGTGCCGTTTCCTGTACTGTCGCCTGGCGGGCATCCCTCGCCATCCGAAAGTGCGCTGTCATACGGGTCGTAATCAGCGCTTACCACAGGCGCAATCTCACCTTCAGCGCCGCCGGAACCGAATCCGCCGCCTCCGCCCCCACTTCCACCCCCGCCGCTCTCGCACGCAATCTGCCGGGGCTTCACGGTGCCGCCGTATCCGACGGGATCCCGGTGGTTCGTGATGAAATACGGGTTGCGCTCCACCCAGCAATGAACCAGCACTCCAGCGAAGTCCCAGTACGAGGTACCGTCGGTGGAGACCGGGTTGCGGTCCGGAGAGGCAGCATACCAGTTCAGCGACGGCAACGGTCTGGAGCCCAGGACGCTGCTCCAGTTGGGCGCTGTCCGTGAGCGTCGTTCCCAGCTAAAGGCCCGAAGAGTACCGCGACGAGACAGAGAGGGATTGTGCGCATCAGGCGGCTCCGGCGGTCAGGGAGGTTGGTTGGGATGACTCCGGACCTCGTCGGCGCTACGGCGTCCGGCCCTCCCGCGCCTCTGCTCTCTTTCTCAGCTCACGCCGCTGCTTTGCGATCTCCCGGCCGGGGTAGAAGTACCATCCCTCCTCCAGCGCCTGATCGGGCGCGTCATCCCACATCGGCGCCCATACCTCTTCGAGCATGACTTGAAGCGCGGGTTCGGTGAACTCCGTGAGTGCTCCACGTTTGCGATCACCTGGCTCGCCAGGCTGGAAATGCCGAAGCACCTCCTCTCGCATGTCCGGCCGAATCATGCCGAGCAGCCGCTCCAGGGCACCGACGTCGAAGCCTGCGGCGACCTTTACACGTTCGGCCTCGGAAAGGCGGAAGCTCGCCTCTGGCCGTCTCAGTGCCAACGGTTCGTAGTTCGGGGCCGTCATTGCCGGTACCTTGCTGATGGATTCGCACGCTGCCGTGAGGGCGACCAACGCAACGGCTGCTCTAAAGCCTCGTGCGGTACGCATTTCTATCTCCATGGATGAAGGTGCCAAGTGCGCGGTCCGCCAACGTCGGGGAAACGGTAAAAGCAGGATCAGCTCCGCATCATAATCGGAATTTGTCGGGCATCAAGTCTTTTGCGCCGATCCGTTGCTATCCTCCATCGAACATCCGCCTCTCCCCGTAACCTCCGTACGGATGCGCTCCGGCGGTTGCAGGGGCATCGCCCCGCTTCTATCTTCGGGGGCTATGCCTAACTCCACCCAGAACCCCCGCGTCCGGGTAGCCTCGGAGATCGGTCCGCTCAGGACCGTCATCTGCCACACCCCGGGGAAGGAGCTGCTCGCCGTCACGCCGTCCAACCGCGAGCAGTTCCTCTACGACGACATCATCGACCTGGAGCAGGCGCGGCGCGAGCACCAGCGCTTCCGCGCCATCCTCTCGCGCTTCTGCGACGTCCTGGACGTCCGCGAGCTGCTGGCCGACATCGTGGACGAGCGCGAGGTGCGCCAGTTCCTGGTCGGCCGCGTGATGGAGGTGGCCTCCTCCGAGCCGCTGGGCGGGCACCTGTACGAGATGCCGGGCGAGGAGCTGATCGGCCGCTTCATCGAGGGGGTGGAGGCGCCGCAGGGGCCCATCTCCAAGCTCCTCCACAAGGTCAGCTACGAGCTTCCCCCGCTCCCCAACCTGTTCTTCACCCGCGACGCCGCCATGGTGGTCAACGACGGCGTCATCGTGGGGGCCATGCGCTACGCGGTGCGGTGGACCGAGGAGCTGCTGATGAAGGCGCTCTTCCTCTACCATCCGCTCCTCTCCAACAACGCCGGCTTCATCTACGACGGCACCGAGGAGCACCGCAGCGACTACACCATCGAGGGGGGCGACGTGCTGATCCTGCGCCCCGACCTGGCCATGGTGGGGCTCTCGGAGCGCAGCTCGCCGGCGGCCATCGAGGGGCTGGTGGAGGGGCTGCGCGAGAAGGCGGGGGTAGAGCACGTCCTGGTCGTCGTCCTCCCGGCCGAGAGCCCGGCGATCCACCTGGACATGATCCTGACCATGGTGGACCGCGACCACTGCGTCGTCTATCCCCCGTACTTCTTCGGCCCCGCGCGGCTCCCGGTGCTGTACTACAAGCCGGGGGCGGAGGGGGTGTCGGCATACGAGGACGTCTTCCAGGCGCTCCGCGAGCTGGGGCTTCCGCTGGAGCCCATCTGGTGCGGCGGGCTGCACCCCACGCGGCAGGAGCGCGAGCAGTGGTCCAGCGGGTGCAACTTCGTGGCGGTGCGGCCGGGGGTGGTCCTGGGCTACACCCGCAACGAGGCCACCATGCGCGAGATGGAGACGCGGGCCGGCTACCGCGTGGTGGACGCGCTGGAGTTCCTGACCGGCGAGGTGGAGATCGAGGACGGCGACAAGGCCGTGATCGCGTTCGAAGGGGCCGAGCTGGTGCGGGGCGGAGGCGGCGGCCGCTGCATGACCCTCCCCGTGTGCAGGGAAGACATCTGGTGACCCAGCTGGTGATGCCGCTGGACGGCGTCCGCTTCGAGCAGGACGGCGGTCTGGCGAAGAAGGCGCTCAAGCTCCTGGCCGACGGCCCCCTCCCCACCGCGGAGGTGGCCGCGCGGGTCATGGGGATCACCCACGGCGCGGGCGCGGCGGCCGCGGCCGTCTTCACCCTCCTGGGCACGGACGGCCGCTTCGCCGTCTCCCCCGACGGCGTCTGGTCGCTGCGCGGGAAGAAGACCAAGGCCCCGCCCGAGCCCCCGAAGCCGCTCCGCGACGAGGAGTGGGTCGTCGTCGACCTCGAGACCACCGGGGGCTCGCCCTACCGCGGGCACCGGGTGACGGAGGTGGCCGCGGTGTGCGTGTCGGGGGGGAAGATCACCGACACCTACTGCTCGCTGGTCAACCCGGACCGCGCCATCCCGGGGTTCATCACCTCGCTCACCGGGATCAGCCAGCAGATGGTGCTGGACGCGCCGCGCTTCCACGAGGTGGCGCCGCGCGTGGCCCAGGCCATCGAGGGGCGCGTCTTCGTGGCCCACAACGCGGCCTTCGACTGGCGCTTCCTCTCGCACGAGATGCAGCAGGCCACGGGGATGGCGCCGCGCGGGAAGCAGCTCTGCACCGTGCGGCTGGCGCGCAAGCTCCTCCCCGAGCTCCCGTCGCGCGGGCTGGACGCGCTGGCGCTCTACTTCGGGCTGGAGATCGAGTCGCGGCACCGCGCGCTGGACGACGCGGTGGCCACGGCGCACGTCCTCATCCGGCTGATCGAGATGCTGGAGGACCGCGGCGCGGGCGACTGGGAGGGGCTGGACATCGTCCTGGGCCGCCGCGCCAGGCGGAAGAAGCGCACCGCCAGTCCGAAGTCGATGGAGGCCGCGTGACGGATTTCGCGCTGGCGACGGAGACGCTGGTCCGCACCCGCACGCTGGGCGCCTTCCGCATCCACGCGCTGGAGGCCGGGCTGCAGCGGCTGGACGGCGGCGCCATGTTCGGCGTGGTGCCCAAGCCGCTCTGGGAGAAGCGGATCCCGGCGGACGAGCGGAACCGCATCCCCCTGGCCATGCGCTGCCTGCTGGTGGAGACGCCGGACGCGCTGGTGCTGATCGAGACGGGGCTGGGCAACAAGGAGAACGAGAAGTTCCGCGACATCTACGGCGTGGACAACGCGGCGTCGGAGGGCTCCGGATATCCCGATCGCCTGCAGGAGGCCGTCGCCGCCGCGGGGTTCTCGCCGTCCGACGTCTCCGTGGTCATCGACACGCACCTGCACTTCGACCACGCGGGGGGGAACACCTTCGCGGACGGCGAGGGGCGGGTGCATCTGTCGTTTCCCAGCGCGACGTACCACGTGCAGCGCGGCGAGTGGGAGTGGGCGCACCGCGCCAACGAGCGGACCTCGGCGAGCTACCTCCCGCACAACTTCGATCCCGTGATGGAAGCGGGGCGGCTCGTCCTCGACGAGGGCGATCTGGAGATCCTGCCGGGGATATCGGTGTACCGGACGCCCGGCCACTGTCCGCACCACCAGTCGGTGCTGGTGGCGAGCGAGGGGCAGGCGGCGTGCTTCCTGGCGGACGTGATCCCCACGATGGCCCATCTCCCGCTTCCGTGGATCATGGGCTACGACGTGGAGCCGCTGGTGACGCTGGAGAGCAAGCGCGCCCTCCTCCGCCGCGCCGTGGACGAGCGCTGGCTCCTGGTGTCGACGCACGACCCCTTCGTCCCGTGGGGAACCGTCGCGCGGGACGGGAAGGGCGTGCGGCTGGAGGCGGCGGAGGGCTGATCGGGATCGGCCGCGCGGCGGAGGGATCTTCGCGCGCCGATTTTGGCGTGATGACGGACAAATCACCGCGTGGACACCTGATCGGGATCGGCGCGGATCGAGGGATGCACGGACGGACGGATGTCGAGGAGCCGCCGGCGGACGGCGGCGTGTGGATGGATCCATATCTGACCCGAGGATGGACGAGCAATGATCGATATCGCGCGTGACCCCAAGACGACCCCGGTGATCGTGAGCGCCGTGCGGACGCCCATCGGCCGCTTCCTGGGCGGGCTGGCGTCGCTCTCGGCGCCGGAGCTGGGCGCCGCCGCCATCCGCGAGGCCGTCAAGCGCGCCGGGATCCCGGTGGAGGACGTGGCCGAGCTGATCATGGGGAACGTGGTGCAGGGCGGGGTGGGGCAGGCCCCCGCGCGCCAGGCCGGGATCAAGGCCGGGCTGACCCCGACGACGTCGGCGCTCACCATCAACAAGGTGTGCGGCTCCGGCCTCAAGGCGGTCATGCTGGCCGCGCAGTCCATCCGCGCCGGCGACAGCCAGGTGGTCATCGCGGGCGGGCAGGAGTCCATGTCCAACGCGCCGTTCTACGTCTACGGCATCCGCGGCGGCGTCAAGTTCGGCGACCAGACCATGGTGGACGGGCTGATCCGCGACGGGCTGTGGTGCTCGTTCTGCGAGGTCCACATGGGCGGCCACGCCGAGTACACCGCCAAGAAGGCCGGCATCAGCCGCCAGATGGCCGACGAGTTCTCGGTGCAGAGCCACCAGAAGGCCGTGGCCGCGCAGGCCGCCGGCAAGTTCCAGGAGGAGATCGTCCCCATCGAGATCCCCGGCCGCAAGGGCCCCACGATCGTGGACGCCGACGAGGGCCCGCGCGCCGACAGCTCGATGGAGTCGCTGGGCAAGCTGAAGCCCGCCTTCCGTGAGCACGCCCCCGCCGACGTCACCGACCCCGTGGTCACCGCCGGCAACGCCTCGTCGATGAACGACGGCGCCTCCGCCGTGGTCGTCGTGAGCGAGGAGTACGCGCGGGCGAACGGGCTGGAGATCCTGGCCCGCATCAACGCCTACTCCACCGGCGCCGTGGAGCCCAGGGAGCTCTTCTTCGCCCCCATCGAGGCGGTGAAGAAGCTGATGAAGAAGCAGGGGAGCCAGATCAGCGACTACGACCTGATCGAGGCCAACGAGGCGTTCGCCGTGCAGGCGCTGGCCGACGGCGCCGGCCTGGGCTGGGACTGGGACCGCGTCAACGTCAACGGCGGCGCCGTCGCGCTGGGCCACCCCATCGGCGCCTCCGGCGCTCGCGTGCTCACCACGCTCCTGCACGCCATGAAGGACCGCGACGCCTCGACCGGCCTGGCGACGCTGTGCCTGGGCGGCGGCGACGCGGTGGCGCTGTCGGTGGAGCGGATCTAAGAAACGGCAAACAGAAGTCCTTAGTGCTTAGTCCTTAGTCCCTGGTAACAGATCTGGACTTCGGACCGGGCACTAAGGACTAAGCACTTAGGACTAAGGACTTCTTTTTCTTTTGAGAACCGACGCCGCCAACCAGCCCCTCTCCAACCGGGTGCTCTTCGGCCCGCACGGGCTGCGCGCCGGGTGGCGGATCGCGGGGTACCTGCTGATCGCCCTCTGGCTGGGGATGGTGGTGGGGTGGACGCTGACGGCCGCGGGCGTTCCCATCTCCTTCGTGGGGAGCGCGGCGATCGTGCTCTTCGCCAGCGTGGCGGCCGGGTGGATCATGCTGGCCCTGGTGGACCGCCGGCCCATCGGCGCGCTGGGGTTCGCGATCGAGCCGGCGGCGGCGCGGGACTCGGCGGTCGGCTTCGGGGTGGGCGGGGGTGGGCTGGCGGCGGCGGTGGGCCTCCTCGCGCTGGCGGGAAGCGTGAGGTGGGTTGCCGACGCGGGCACGTGGCCCGAATATGTCGCCGCGCTGGTGGGCGCGCTCCTCTTCTTCATCATCCCCGCGGCGATGGAGGAGGCGGTCTTCCGGGGGTACGCGTTCCAGGCGCTGGTGCAGGGGATCGGCCCGTGGCCGGCGATGGTGCTGGCCTCCGCCGGCTTCTCGCTGGCGCACCGCGACAACCCCAACGTGGACGCGCTGGCCCTGGCGAACATCTTTCTCGCCGGGATCATGCTGGGGGTGGCGTATCTCAGGACGCGCTCCCTCTGGTTCGCCACCGCGGTGCACGTGGCGTGGAACTGGGCGATGTCGGCGCTCTTCGACTTTCCCGTGAGCGGGATGGTGCGCGACACCCCGCTGTACGACGTGCGGGAGACCGGCGCCGACTGGTTCACCGGCGGCTCCTTCGGCCCCGAGGGCGGAGTGGCGGTCACCCTGGCCGTCGTCGCGCTCACGGCGTGGATGCTGCGGACCCGGCGGATCGGAGAGACGGAGCGGATGCGGTCCCTGCGTCCGCTGGTGGACCACCGGCTCGGGGAGAGATGGTCATGAGGCATGCCTACCGGCAGAGCGTGGAAGAGCCCCAGGGCGGCGTGCGATCGGTCCGCAGCCCGGCGATCGCGCGGGAAACGCTGGTCTTCTGGGGGAGCGCGGCGCTCGCCGCCGCGGCGTTCGCGACGATCGCCCCGTTCCTCCTTCTCCAGGGGCTGGGGCCCATGATGGACGGCGACCGCGAGCGCATCTGGATGCTCACGGTGTTCTGCGGCGGGGTGATGGCGCTCCTCTTCGGCGCCAGCGGGATGCTGGGGGCCACCAGCTACATGGCGGTGCGCGACGTGAAGGACGCCGGCTCGGTGATGGAGGCCATCAAGCGCCAGCACAACCGCCGGACGGATCGCGGAGGCAGCGGCCCCTACACGCGCAACTTCGCCATCTGGGTGATCGCCACCGGCGCGATCCTGATGGCGATCTACTCCGCGCTCTGGCTGACGCTGCGGTAGACGGAAGTGCGAAGGTGCGAAGTGCGAGGGTGCGACAGTAGGGTCGGAGGGTAGGGAGGATCGGGATCCGGGCGGGCTGTCCCCTGTAACCTGTTCCCCGTCCCCTTGCTGTTTTGTTCAGTCAGTTGCCAAAACACTTCAGAACGGGTGATCGATACGTGGCGGAGATCCGGAAGGTGGCGGTGGTGGGCGCCGGGACCATGGGCAATGGCATCGTCCACGTGTTCGCGCAGCGCGGCTACGACGTGACCATGATCGACGTGCGCGCCGAGGCGCTGGAGGCCGCGCTCAAGACCATCGGCGGCAACTTCGACCGGCAGATCAAGAAGGGGAACGCCAGCGACGACGACAAGTCGGCCGCGCTCGGCCGCATCCGCACCGCGACGGACCTCTCCGCCGCCGCCGACGCCGACCTGGTCGTCGAGGCCGCGACGGAGAACCCCTCGCTCAAGTTCTCCATCTTCGAGCAGCTGGACGCCACCGCCCCCGCGCACGCCATCCTGGCCACCAACACCTCCTCCATCTCCATCACCGAGATCGCCGCGCGGACGAAGCGCCCCGACAAGGTCATCGGGATGCACTTCATGAACCCCGTGCCGGTGATGCAGCTGGTGGAGATCATCCGCGGGCTGGCGACGTCGGACGAGACCACGGCCGCCACGGTGGCGCTCTCGGAGGCGCTGGGGAAGACGGTTGCCGAAGCCAACGACTATCCCGGCTTCGTCTCCAACCGCATCCTGATGCCGATGATCAACGAGGCCGTCTTCTGCCTGATGGAGGGCGTGGCGACCCGCGAGTCCATCGACACGGTGATGAAGCTGGGGATGAACCACCCCATGGGCCCCCTGGCGCTGGCCGACCTGATCGGCCTGGACACCTGCCTGGCCATCCTGAACGTGCTGCACGAGGGGCTTGGCGACCCCAAGTACCGCCCCTGCCCGCTGCTGCGGAAGTACGTCGCGGCGGGGAAGCTGGGGCGGAAGACGGGCGAAGGGTTCTACAAGTACTGACAGTGCTTAGTCCTTGGTGCGTGGTCCGTAGTGGACGGCTCGCTGTTACCAAGCACTAAGCACCAAGGACTAAGGACTTCTTTTTCTCCTGGAGGAACGATGTTCGACAACTCCGCCGGCGGCAGCTCCGTCCTCACGGCCGACCAGCAGCAGATCCGCGACCTCGCCCGCGAGTTCGCCGAGGGCGAGATCCGCCCCCGCTCCGACGAGTGGGAGAAGGCCGGCGAGCTGCCGCGCGACGTCATCGACAAGCTGGGCGAGCTGGGCTTCCTGGGGATGCTCCTTCCCGAGGAGTGGGACGGGCTGGCGCTCGACACCCCCAGCTACCTGATGGCCGTCGAGGAGATCGCCCGCGGCGACGCCAGCGTGGCGGTGGCCATGGGCGTGCACAACTCGCTGCCCACCCAGATGATCCTGGCGCACGGCACGCCGGAGCAGAAGGAGCGCTGGCTCAAGCCCATGGCGCGCGGCGAGATGCTGGGCGTCTTCGCCCTCTCCGAGGCCGACTCCGGCTCCGACGCCGCGTCGATGACGGCCCAGGCCCGGAAGGTCGACGGCGGGTGGATCCTGAACGGCTCCAAGGCGTGGATCACCAACGGCAAGTTCGGCGACCTGGCCGTCTGCATGGTGCGCACGGACACGCCGGAGGACCGCCGCGGGGCCAAGGGGATCGGCGCCTTCATCGTCCCCACCGACACCGAGGGGTACATCGTCGGGAAGAAGGAGGACAAGATGGGGCAGCGCGCCTCCGAGACCGTCGGGATCGCCTTCCAGGAGATGTTCGTCCCCGACGACCAGCTCCTGGGCGACCCGTCGCTCGGGTTCATCTACGCGCTGCAGGGGCTGGACGGCGGGCGGCTGGGGATCGCCGCGCTCGCCATCGGGGTGGCGCAGGCGGCGCTGGAGCACTCGCTGGCCTACGCGGCCGAGCGGAAGCAGTTCGGCAACGCCATCCGCGAGTTCCAGGGGATGCAGTTCAAGCTGGCCGACATGGCCACCCGCGTGGAGGCCTCGCGCGCGCTGATGCTGCGCGCCGCCGCCGCCAAGGACGCGGGCGAGCCGGGGATGCGCAAGCTGGTCTCCATGGCCAAGCTCTTCGCCAGCGAGTCGGCCATGTGGGTGACCACGCAGGCGGTGCAGGTCTTCGGCGGCTACGGGTACGTCAAGGAGTACCCGGTGGAGAAGCTCTTCCGCGACGCCAAGGTCACCGAGATCTACGAGGGGACGAGCGAGGTGCAGCGCACCGTCATCGCCCGCGAGCTGTACCGGTAAGCCGGCCGCCGGAAGCAACCGCCGGCAGCGCACTCAAGCCGCCGCGGGGACCGGTCGAGACCGGCCTTCGCGGCACCGGGCGGCCCACGGCGCGCCCACCGACACGCCACTGATACGGACGAACGGGCATGGAACTGTTTGAGCTGATCGGGCAGCACGACCACGAGCAGGTGGTGTTCTGCCACGACCATTCGTGCGGCTACAAGGGGATCATCGCCATCCACAACAGCGTGCTCGGTCCGGCGCTCGGGGGGACGCGCTTCTGGAACTACGCCAGCGACCACGACGCGTTCATCGACGCGCTCCGGCTGTCGCGGGGGATGACGTACAAGGCTTCCGTCGCGGGGCTCAACCTGGGCGGCGGCAAGTCGGTGATCGTGGGCGATCCGCGCTCGGCCAACCGCGAGGCCATCTTCCGCGCGCACGGCCGCGCCGTGGAGACGCTCAAGGGGCGCTACATCACGGCCGAGGACGTGAACACCTCGCCCGAGGACATGGAGTACATCAACATGGAGACCCAGCACGTGGTGGGTCTCCTGGGCGCCTCGGGCGACCCGTCGCCCGTCACCGCCTTCGGCACCTACCGGGGGATCAAGGCGGCCGCCAAGCACCGCTACGGCTCGGACGACCTGAACGGGCGCACGGTGACCGTGCAGGGCGTCGGCCACGTGGGCTACTACCTCTGCCAGAACCTGGCGAGCGAGGGGGCCAACCTGGTCGTCACCGACATCGACCAGGAGCGGGTGGGCCGCGTGGTGCGCGAGTTCGGCGCGACGGCGGTGGGGCTGGACGAGATCTACGGCGTCAAGGCGGACGTCTACGCCCCGTGCGCGCTGGGCGCCACGGTGAACGACGACACGCTCAAGGTGCTGCAGGTGGACATCGTGGCCGGCGCCGCCAACAACGTCCTGGCCGAGGAGCGCCACGGCGTGGAGCTGCACCAGCGCGGGATCCTGTACGCCCCCGACTACGTGATCAACGCGGGCGGGCTGATCAACGTCTGTGGCGAGCTGAACGGCTGGGCCCCCGAGCGCTCCATGCGCAAGGCGGGGGAGATCTACGCCACCCTCCTGCGCATCTTCGAGATGGCGCAGCACGAGGGGATCCCCACCTACCAGGCCGCCGACCGCGTGGCCGAGGAGCGGATCAGCCTGGTGGGCGGGATCCAGCGCACCTGGGTCTGAGCCCAGGCACCCGGAACGACGCAGGGACCCGGAAGGAATCCGGGTCCCTGCGTCGTTTCGTAGTGGAGCCAGGGCGGAGAGCGCGCTTCCGCGCTCTCGCACGTCTTCAGTGGGCTTCCTGCATGGCGGGTCCCTGGTGGGCCCGCACCCAGGCGAGCATGGCGGCGCCGGTGGCGCCCGTCGCCACCCCCAGGGTGGTGACGCCGGTCCATCGGGTGAGCGCGGCGTCGGCGAGCGCGTACAGCGCGAACCCCACCAGCCCGAGCGCGACGAAGGCGCGGGTCTTTCGGCCGTCCTCGGGGGTGGCGTGGATCTCTTCGAGCATCGTATCCCTCAAATGTGGCGCTGGATTCGTTTCGGTGGTGGCGGCCGACCGCTCCGCCGGCTTCCCGTCGGGGAGCGGATCCCCTCCGGCGTGGTGCGCTACGCGATCCGCGCGTCCGGTGTTTCAACGGGGCCGCCGCCCGGGGGGAAGTGCGTCGCGGTTCCGTGTTCCGGTCGCACGGAGCGCCCGGACGCGGGCCGTGCTCTCGCGCGGAGCGGGCGCGGGGGGATAGGATGGACACGGCCGGGAAAGCGGCGTAGGTTTGAACGTTTGTCGTCCGACACGAAATCGCGCGCTCACGCCGGCTCTCCGGCGCGGGGCGATGGCTCCCGGGAACGCGCGCTCCAAGGAGAAAACTGAATGCGGGACACCTTCCTGAGCTTTTCGTCCCCCGTCCTCGGCCCCGAGGAGCGGGAGGACGTGGACGCGGTGCTGCGGTCGCAGTGGATCACCACGGGGCCGCAGGTGCGCCGCTTCGAGCGCGAGTTCGCGGACTGGGTGGGCGCGCCCCACGCGCTGGCGCTCGCCTCGTGCACGGCGGGGCTGCACGTGGCGCTCAAGGTGCTGGACGTGGGGCCGGGCGACGAGGTGATCACCACGCCCATGACCTTCTGCGCCACGGCCAACGTGGTGGAGCAGGTGGGCGCCCGCCCGGTGCTGGTGGACATCGACCCCGTGACGCTGCAGATCGACCCCGCGGGGGTGGAGGCGGCGGTCACCTCGGCCACGCGCGTCCTCATGCCCGTGCACTACACCGGGCACCCCTGCGACATGGACGCGCTGTGCGACCTGGCGCGCGACCGGGGGCTGCGCGTGGTGGAGGACGCGGCGCACGCGCTCCCGGCGCGCGTGGGCGACCGGATGGTGGGCTCCATCGGCGACCTGACGGCGTTCAGCTTCTACGCCACCAAGAACCTGACCACCGGCGAGGGGGGGATGCTCACCGGCGCCGACCCGGAGCTGCTGGAGCGGGCCCGCGCCTGGTCGCTCCACGGGATGTCGCGCGACGCCTGGAAGCGCTACGAGCAGGGGGGCGGGTGGCGGTACGAGGTGCTCTTCCCCGGCTTCAAGTACAACATGACCGACCTGCAGGCGGCGCTGGGGCTGCAGCAGATGGCCCGCATGGAGCCGTTCCAGCGGCGCCGGCTGGAGATCGTGCGCCGCTACCAGGAGGCGTTCGGCGCCAGCGACTCGCTCCAGACGCCGGAGACGGGTCCCGGGGTGGAGCACGCGTGGCACCTGTACGTGCTCCGCATCGTCCCCGAGACGCTGACCATCGGGCGCGACCGCTTCATCGACGAGCTGACGGCGCGCAACATCGGCACCAGCGTGCACTTCATCCCCGTCCACCTGCACCCGTACTACCGCGACAAGTACGGCTGGCGCCCCGAGGACTTCCCCGTGGCGAACGACGCCTTCGAGCGGATGCTCAGCCTTCCGCTCCACCCCGGTCTCACCGACCAGGACGTGGAGGACGTGATCGAGGCGGTGCTGGACGTGGTGCGTGTCCACCGCCGCTGACCGCGCCGCGGCGGTGGAGATCCCGGAGGCGGGCGCCTACGCGCGCTGGGTGAAGCCGGCGGCGGACCGGGTGGCGGCGGCGGTGCTCCTGGCCCTCCTCTCCCCCGTCCTCGCCGGCCTGGTGGTGGCGGTGTGGGCCACCTCCGGGCGCCCGGCCTTCTTCCTCCAGCCGCGGCTGGGGAAGGACGGGCGGCCCTTCCGGATGGTGAAGCTGCGGACCATGCGCCCCGGCGCCCCCACGGAGTTCCTCCCGGACGGGAGCACCAAGGTGGTGGGGGGAGATTCGCGGCTCACCCCGCTGGGGGGGATGCTGCGCTCCACCTCGCTGGACGAGCTTCCGCAGCTGGTGAACGTGCTGCGGGGCGAGATGTCGCTGATCGGGCCGCGGCCGGACCTGGTGGAGCAGGTGGAGCTCTACGACGACGTGGCGCGCCAGAAGCTCCTGGTGCGGCCGGGGATCACCGGGCTGGCGCAGGTGAGCGGCCGCAACGCCCTCCCCTGGCGCGAGCGGCTCCGGGTGGACGCGGAGTACGCGCGCTCGGTGAGCCTGCGGACGGACCTGTGGATCGCGATGCGCACGGTGGTGGTGGCGGTGAGACGCCAGGGGATCGATCCCGGAGTGGGGGAGGGCGGGTGAGCGAGGCGCGGATGCTGTTCGTGGGGGGAGGACAGGTGGGATACGAGACGCTCCGTCGGCTGGCCGCGATGGGGCTCTTTCCGCGCGCGGTGGCGGGGATGAGCGACCACCCGCACGAGGCCTTCCAGGCCGAGCCGCTGCTGCGCGAGCTCTGCCGGGAGCACGGGGCCCTCTACGCGGGCGCCGACCTTCGCGCCGACGCCCTGGCCGAGACGATCGGCGCGGAGGAGATCGACTTCCTGCTGACCACGGGGTACCGGCGCATCATCCCGTCCCGGGTGTACGGGATGTGCGCGCGGGGGGCGCTGGGCTCGCACTTCAGCCTCCTCCCGCGCTACCGCGGCTTCGCGCCGATCAACTGGGCGGTGCTGAACGGCGAGACGGAGACGGGCGTCACCCTCTTCCACCTGGTCGCGGAGATGGACGCGGGGGACGTGGTGGCGCAGGAGCCGGTGGAGATCGGGCCGGACGAGACGGCGGGGGAGGTGATGGAGCGGGCGCTGGGGCGGTACCTGGGGCTGCTGGAGGCGCACCTCCCGGCGGTGCTGGCGGGAACGGCGCCGCGCCGCCCGCAGGACGAGGCGGGGGCCACCTACACCTGCGCCCGCCGCCCCGAGGACGGCCGGATCGACTGGTCGTGGCCGGCGCGCCGGGTGCACGACCTGGTGCGGGCCCTCTCCCATCCCTATCCCGGCGCCTTCACCACGCACGCCGGCCGCCGCCTCCTGGTCTGGCGGACGCGGCTCCTCGACACCCCGCCGCGCTACGTGGGGATCGTTCCCGGGCGCGTGGTGGGCGTCAGCGGCGACTCCGTGCGGGTGCTGGCCGGCGACGGGGTGATCGAGCTTCTCCTGGTGCAGCCCGAGGGAGGCGAGGAGGTGCCCGCCGGCCGCGTCATAAGGTCGATCCGCGATACGTTAGGGTATCCGGAAGGCTGAGCGGCCGACGAACGGAAGCCCTTAGTGCTTAGTGCTTAGTGCTTAGTGCTTGGTGCTTGGTCCTGAACTGCGCGAAGGACGTCGCTCCGGCCGTATTCAGCGTGTCGGGAGAGAATGATCCTCATCCCGCCGTGGAACCCTGGGGGGAGATGAGCATCGAAATGTTTTCCAGAGGCACCTTTCGGGATCGCTCTCCTCGATCGCGTTCCGCATGTCGCGTCCGCGCCTCCATCGACCGAATCGAGACGTGGGGCGCGCATTCGGGCATCGCGAACTGCGTCATCAGGAGGATCCGCGCGGAAGCCAGCCGCTGCTCCAGATCCTCCCGATGACGCAGTTGTGACAGCCCGGGCGAGCACGATCCCGATCGCGGGGCGAGATCGACCGCGCGATCCGGCGCGGCGCGCGGGACGAGCGTCCGCCGCGACCCGCCGTCCCGGTCAGTATCGGTAGTTGACGAGGATCACCTCGGGGGCGGCGCCGTCGGTGCGGAGCTCCTCGCAGGTGGAGTAGTTGGAGTCCAGCCACGGGCTGACGCCTTCCAGGGCGTCGTTCTCCTCGCCGGCGGCCTGGTGGGCCAGCCAGCGCGCGCCCTCCTCGTCGGCGGCGCGCACCACGAAGCCGAAGGCGCGGTTGTGGTGCGGCTGCCAGGGGTCCTTCCCGTCCACGCACCACCACATCATGTCGTGGCGGGGGGCCATTCTCCAGAACTTCATCCGTCTCTCACGGTCGCGGGGGAACCAGCATGGCCGCTGATTGTATCGCCCCGCGGGCGCAAAGGGGAGGCCCCGCTGCGTCCGTCCGGCCCCGGTGGCAGCGCACCGCGCCGGCCTTCCGCTCCATCGACCCGACCGACAAGCGAATGAAGCGCATCCGATTCCGTTCCGCCTGGCTTCTCCCGGCCGCCGCGCTCCTCGCGGCGTGCGCGGCCGAGCGCCCGACGGCGCAGGAGTACTACTCCATCCTCCCCGACATCATCCGCTTCGCCGAGCAGGACGCGCGCAAGGAGGCCATGGGCCACGCCAGCGAGGGGCCGCTCTGGGTGGACAGCGCCTCCTTCGCCGGCGGCGGGTTCACCGTCACCCGCCAGAAGCTCAGCCGCGACTCGGTGGTCGCCGCCATGCGCAACCCCGACGTTCGGGCCGTGGCGCACCAGCAGGTGATCATGCTGCGCGACACGGGCGTGGCCACCACGCCGGTGGGCGAGGGGGAGATGCTGGGGATGGACGGCGGGCGCTGGGTGCGCGAGTACGGCGTGCTGGTGCGGCTGAACATGACCCTGTGGGAGCCCGGCGAGATCCAGGCGCTCGTAGGCACCTACACCACCGACCGCCGGCGCTGGCCCACCGGCATCTGCCGCCGCGTCCTCCGCCTCACCTACACCAGGGGAGACGACGGCGCCTGGACCCGCACCAAGGACGAAGTCCGCCGGGCGTGCGACGACCCGGACTGACGGCGGGTGCGAAGGTGCGGAGGTGCGAAGGACCCGGCTTCCGGTGATGGTGAATTCGACGCGGCGCCTGACCGATGACTCGGTTCGGCGCCGCTTCGTGCGGTCGACAGTCAGGTGCTCCCTCCGCGGGCGGCGAGAGGTGGTCGCCGGAACGCGGAGTCCGTACGCGATGCCGGTCGGGAGTCGAAGGGTGTACGTTTTGTAAGATTTGGAGCCGGGTCACAAGGATGTACGCCTGTGATCCTCGCCTTGCCGTTCGTTCGAGTGAGATGGTCCCGTCTGTCTTTTGAATATTGTATATCGCCAGTCCCGCTGATCATCCTCCGGTTCCGTGCTTCGATCGGTCGTCAGCCGACGGGGCGGCGGAGGGAGGCGAAGAGCTGCTCGATCTCGGCGGCGACGGCGGGCTGGTTCTGGCGGGTGGCCACCTCCAGGGCAAGGCGGGCGGCCTGGTCCAGGTGCACCCGGTCGCGGAAGGCGGCGGCGGCGCGCGCCAGCTCCAGCAGCGTCTGCGCGTGGCGCACCTCCTCGCCCGCGCGGCCCCGCACCAGCGACCAGGCGTCGCTCCACGCGCCCAGGTAGCGCTGCGTGTCGGCCGCGCCGGCGGCGGCGCGGGCCAGGACGGAGAGGGTGAACGCCCGCTCCACCGGCTCCACCCGCGAGCTCAGGAGCCGCTCCAGGACGGGGATGGCGCGGGTGTGGCTCCCGCGCGTCACCCACAGGTACGCCGCGTCGTGCGACAGCTCGCCCAGGCGCGGGTGCCCGCGCCCGTACGCGCGCTTGGCCCCGCGGGCGTAGCGCTCGGCGTCCTCCAGCGCGCCGGACTCCATGGCCAGCAGCAGCATCCCGTGCAGCGCCGCCCCCCGGATGGACATCAGCCCGTGGCGGCGCGTGGCGCGCAGCGCCTGCACGTAGTGGCCGTGCGCCGTCCCGTAGTCGGCGCGGCGGGCGTAGAGGGCGCCCATCTCCACGTACGCCTCGGCGTAGGTCTCCCACTCCCGCGCCCGCCGCGCCAGGCCGATGGAGCGGCGGAGCCAGGTCTCGGCGCGGGTGTGGCGCCGCCAGCGCATGGCCAGGGTCCCCACCGAGAAGGCGGGGCCCGGATCCTCCGGGTCGGCCAGCGCCCCGGCCTGGGCGTACGACAGCGCGGTGGCCAGCGCCCCCCGCGCCTCGGCCCAATGGGAGATCTGCAGGCACAGCAGCCCCACCAGCTCCGGCCGCGCGTCCACGGGGTTCCCCACCATGGCGGTCAGCGCCGTCAGCGAGATCTCCACGGCGGGCTCGGCCCCGGCGGCGTGCAGCAGCCGCATCCGCCGCTCGGCCGCGTCGGCGCCGAAGAGGCCGGGCTGGCGCTCCTCGGGGACCGACGCCCAGAGCGTCACGTCGCGGAGCGTCTGCCAGAGGAGGAGCCCCATGTCGCCGGGGAACTCGTCCAGGATCTGCGACGCCTCCAGCATCTCCTCGGGCTCCCGGAGGATGGCGGGGGGGATGCACCACCGGCGCCCTGCGTTACGGCGGGGAGGGCGCGCCCGGCCGCGCCCGTTCCGTTCTGGCGGTTGCTTCATGGCCTGTGCTCCGCGTCGGGGCGCCAGCGCGCCCCCTGGTGCGTGGGTGGAGGATGGACGCGGGCGAAAGGGACGGACTTGCGTCCGCGTTCCGCCCGCTCTACTGTTCGTGCAACATTCCCACGGCAAGTGGACAAAGTGGACGGAGCAGAAGATAGCTCCAGGACCGGGGCGCGTCAATGGGGTCTAGGAATGCTGTCACTCCTGTCACCGACCTCCGCGAGGCGCTGAAGTCGGAAGTGCAGGCCACGTCGCTCCGGAACGCCTCGCGGATGGTGGGGATGAGCCCCACCGGGCTGCAGAAGTTCCTCGACGGCGGCCATCCCTACAGCGGCACCCGCCGCAAGCTGGAGCGCTGGTACATCCTCCACGGTCCCGGCCGGCTGCGGACGGAGCTCCAGGGCGATTCGGCGCTCAGCATCCTCCGGGTGCTGGTGCAGGACCTGTCCCCGGCGCGCCACCGGCCCACCATGGAGATGCTCCTGAGCTCCCTGGAAGAGGCGTATCGCACCGCCCGGCTCCCGCGCCCCGCGTGGCTGGGCGACCTCGCGACCGAGATGCACCGCGAAACTCGCGCCTGAAATTTGGCTTGAATAGCGCGGCCCCGTTCCCCGGGCCGCGCGCAGTGCCCTCCCCCCTGTCCCCAACTCCCGTGCGCAACCTTCTGTTAGTGCCTGTCCTGCTTGTGCTTGCGGCGTGCGGCGCCGCCGGCGGCGAGGACGTGGTGATCGGCGCGGCCGGCCCCATCCAGAAGCCCAACGGCCGCTCCATGCGGCTGGCCGTGGAGATGGCGGTGGCCGAGATCAACGACGCGGGGGGGATATCGGGGCGCAAGCTCCGCATCGAGTGGGGCGACGATGACGCAAACGAGGGGAAGGCCATCGAGGTGGCCCAGGCCCTGCGTGCGTCCGGCGCCGTGGCGGTGGTGGGGCACGTCAACTCGGGCGCGTCGCTGAAGGCGGCCGAGATCTACAACGCCGTGGGGAACGACAGCATCCCCGGCGACCCGGTGGTGGCGGTCTCCCCCGCGTCGTCGTCGCCGGAGCTGACCAAGGCGGGGCCGTGGACCTTCCGCGTCACCCCCACCGACCTGGAGTTCGCGCCCAGGCTGGCCGATTGGGCGCGGCGGATGGGGAGCCGGCGGGCGGCGGTGCTGTACGTGAACGACGCGTACGGGCAGGGGGTGCGGGAGGGGTTCCAGGAGTCGTTCCGCCGCGGCGGCGGGACGGTGGTGACCTCCGATCCGTACCTTCCCGCCGTCTACGAGCGCGACGAGACGCTGGACCCGTTCCTCCGCCGGGCGCTGGGGCGGGGCGCGGACGCGCTGGTCATCGGCGGGCAGGCGGCGGAGGGGCTCAAGATCGTCCGCGCGGCGCGGCGGCTGGGGTACACGGGCCCCATCCTGGGGTCGGACGGGCTCACGGGGCTCAAGGACGCGGGGGGCGACGCCGAGGGCGTCTTCGTGAGCACGGCGTTCCTCCCGGACCGGCCCAGCCCGAAGACGAAGAAGTTCGTGGAGGAGTACCAGCGGCGGTACAGGGAGCTCCCGGACCACCGCGGGGCCATGGCGTACGACATCGTCTACCTCCTCAAGGACGCCATCCAGCGCGACGGCGCGGACCGCGAGGCCATCCGCCGCTACCTGGACTCGGTGGGGCGCGACGGGGGCGTTCCGCCGTTCGAGGGGGTGTCGGGGACCATCCGCTTCGACGAGAACGGCGACGTGCGGGGAAAGGAAGTCGGCATCGGCGTCATTCGCGGCGGCCGCCTCGTCACCGCGCGCCAGTAGCCGCCCCGGTCGATCGAACGGAAAACGGCGCTCCGGGGGATGCTTCCCGGGGCGCCGTCTTCGTTTGCGATCGGAGGGTGGATCGGTTGAATCGCGAGAGCGGGCGTCGGAGCGCGTCCGCGGCGGCGGCGCCCCCTCCTGACCGCTGGGGCGGTCTGGCCTCCCCCGTTCCGGGAGAGGTTGGCTCGCGAAGTCCTTCGTGTGCTCCGAAGCACGCGATGCGGTAGAAGAGGCTCCCTCCCACCGCTCGCGGGGGGAGGGGGCCGCCGCGGCATGCCACACGACCAGTCGAGACACGCCGATTCGTCAGCTCGATCCAACCGGGCGCGGACGGACGCGGATGGTGGCGATGACGATCGCGAGGACGACGGCGAGGGCGATGAAGGCCATCCACCCGTCGATCAGCTTGCGGGTGCCCCAGAACCACTCGTCGGCGCCGGGGGCGGACTTCGTCAGCAGGCCGTAGAACTTGAGCCAGACGATCCACCCGGCGTGGATGCCGATGGAGGCCCACAGGTCGCCCGTGCGCTCGTAGGCGAGGCCCAGGACCACGCCGGCCAGGGTGAGGCTCAGGACGGCGGGGACGAGCGTCTGAAGCTCCGTGGCGCCCGCCAGCATGGTGGGCAGGGCGCGGAGGCCGGAGGCCCAGCCGACGGTCTCGGGGGAGACGGGGCGGGCGAGGAAGTGCACGATCCCGTAGACGGCGCTGCTGGCCAGGAGCGCCGCGCCCCACGGCATCGCCCGCCGCAGCCCGCCGTAGATGGCGCCGCGGAAGAGCAGTTCCTCGATCACCCCCACCACGGCCGCCGTCAGCAGCGCGCCCAGGAACTCCGCCGCCAGCTCGGCCGGCGATCGGTCCCCCCGCAGCGCCCTCCCCCCCGACAGCAGCGCGATGGAGCAGACGGCGGCGAGGGAGAAGAACCCCAGCGCGAAGCCCACGCCCAGCCGCCGCCACCCGACCGGCCGCCGCATCCCCACGTCCCCCCAGCGGCGGATCCCCGCGCCGCGGATGAAGAGCGGGAGGCCCAGGAGCGCGGTGATCAGGAGCGCGCGGTTGACGTATCGCCCGAACGGCATCTCCGCGAGGCCGGCCAGCGCGGGGACGGAGGCCGCCAGCGAGCGCACGCCCAGGTACAGCCAGGGCGCCAGGAGCGCGCCGCCCACGAAGACGGCCAGCAGGTAGGCGAGGAGCGCGGCGAGCGGCCGCCCCTCGGTAGACGGACGGGCGGTGGGGGCGGCGGAGGTCACCGGATCGCGCCTTCCTTCCCGAGGATGCGGCGCACGATCCCGATCTGCCCGGCGTGGTAGCCCTCGTGGAACTGGAGGAAGCCCACCTTCTGCCCCACCGTGCCGTTCCCGGCGGGCTCGGCCAGCTTCCCGCCGGCGGCGCGGAGGGCGGTGGGGACGGCCTCGGCGGAGCGCTCCAGCAGCTCGCGGAGGCGGTCGAGCGGCACCACGCCGGGGCCGTCGCCGGTGATGGGGGCGGAGCCGCGGTCGTAGCGCGCGCGGGCGGGGTCGGTCCACACGGGGGGATGGCCCAGCATCTCCAGCATCTTGTCGCGGTGCACCAGGACGTGGCCCACGATCCAGTTGATGCAGTTGCCGCCCCCCGGCGGCTGCGCCAGCGACTCCGGGTGGGAGATCCCCTCCAGGTTGGCGGTCATCGCCTTCTGGCTGAAGCCGGCCAGCCCGGCCATCGATTCGGCGTCCACGGGACCTCCCTTTCGTCCGTCGTTTCGCGGGGGTGGGGCGCGGACATCTTACCATCTCCCGCGCCGTTCCGTAAGTTTTTCGGGCGCGCGGCGACCCGGCCCCGAGGGGGCGCCAGAACGTTTTCCTTGCCTAACCGCCGAAGAGGCCGCAACTTCCTGTGAAATCCGACACTGTGGGAGACGGGCAGGCCTCCGGGCGCGCCGCGGTGGAGATGGCGCGCGGGCTCTGGCGCATCACCACGCCGATGCCGTTCCGGCCCAGCGAGGTGCATGCGTACCTGGCCGAATCCGCCCCCGGCCGGTGGATGCTGGTGGACGGCGGGCTGGCGACGGACGCGGCGTGGGAGGCGCTGGACGCGGGCGTCCGCGAGGCCGCCGGCGGGTGGGAGGCGGTGCGGCTGATCGTGCTGACCCACATGCACATGGACCACGTGGGCCTGGCCGCGCGCGCCGCGGAGGCCTCGGGCGCGCCGGTGCTGACGGGGCGGCTGGACGCGGAGCGGATGGCGCACGCGGCGGCGCACCCGGAGGAGGAGGCGGAGTACCGCGCGGCGCTCCTGGCCCGCTGCGGCGCCCCCGCGGACTTCGTGGAGCGGATCGAGAGCGGGAGCCGGGCCGCGCGCGCGGCGGCGCCCCCGGTGGCGATCGCCGCCACGCTGGACGGCGAGGAGGGAGAGGTGCCGGGGGCGCCGGGATGGCGCTTCGCGTGGACGCCGGGGCACACGGCGGGGCACGTCTCGCTGCACCGCCCGGAGGACGGGGCGGTGATCGCCGGCGACGCGGTGCTCCCGCGGATCACGCCGACGCTCGGCGTCAACCGCCAGCGCGCGGACCCGGTGGGCGACTACCTGGAGGCGCTGGCGCGGCTGGAGGCGCTCCCGCCCCGGCTGATCCTCCCCGGCCACGGCGATCCGCCGGGCGTGGAGCGCATCGGCGAGCTGCGCGAGGCGGCGGAGGGGGAGACGGCGGCCGTCGAGGCGCTGCTGGACTCCGCGCCGGCCACCGTGTGGGAGGTGGTGGAGCGGCGCTACGCCGGCCGCCGTCTCCAAGACGCGCAGCGGATGCTGGCGCTGCGCGAGACGCTGGCCCACCTGGACCGCCTGGCCGCCGGCGGCCGGGCGCGCCGCGAGGACGGGGCGGAAGGCGCCGAGCGCTTCCGCCGCGCGTGAACCTGGAAACCCGACCCACCCCAGAAGCCCCTGCACGGAGCCGCACCCGATGTCGAGAATCTTCCTGCTGATCCTGGGCCTGGCCGCCGCCGTGGTGCTGGTGCCCGCGCTCCGCGAGCGGGCGCGGCCGCACCTGCAGCCCGCGCTGGACCCCATTTACGAGTGGAACGCCCGCAACCGGGTGAAGGAGATCGCCAACCTGGTCACGCGCGCCGACGCCATCGGCCGCCTCCCCGAGGGCGACAGCCAGTTCCCCACCTTCGTGGAGAACGAGGACACGCGCGTGAACGCCTCCATCGACCCGTGGGGGAGCCAGTACTACATGGTCACCAGCCGCACCGGCTTCCGCGTGGGCTCGCCCGGCCGCGACCGCACCCGCAACACCACCGACGACATCATCACGCCGGAGCTTCCGCTGAAGGCGCAGGCGATGGGGTCGCGGCGGCGGTAGACGGGAGGTGCGGAGGTGCGTGGGTGCGGAGGTGCGGAGGGTCGTTCGGCGGGGGATGGGAAGCGGTGCGCGGGGCGGGGGATCCTCGCCGATAACGATCGAGAGATCGAAATATCGTCGGGAGAGCTGGGGTGCGGGGGATTCGGTGCCGGGCGAGCCCGCGGGAGCGGGCTTCTCGGCGTTGGCGGGAGCGGGCGGCGCGAGTCCTGCCTCGGGTGGCGGGCGGGGTGGGGAGATGCAAGGAGCTTCCGATGACGACGATTCCGTCCCTGGAGGACGCATGCTGAAGGTTGGGTTGACGGGGAACATCGCCGCGGGGAAGTCGTCCGTGGCGCGGGTGTGGCGGGCGCGCGGGGCCACGGTGATCGACGCGGACGAGCTGTCGCGGCGCGTGGTGGACCCCGGCACGCCGGCGTTCGCGGCCATCGAGGCGGAGTGGGGCGACCGCGTGGTGGAGCCGGGCGGCGGGCTGGACCGCGCCGCGCTGCGCACCATCGTCTTCGCCGATCCCGAGGCCCGGGAGCGGCTGGAGTCCATCGTGCACCCGGCGGTGGCGGCGCTCCGCGAGGACGAGTACCGCGAGGCGGTGGAGCGCGGCGAGCGCGTGGTGGTGGCCGACATCCCGCTCCTCTTCGAGGTGGGGATGGCGGAGGAGTTCGACGTGATCGTCCTGGTGGACGCGCCGGAGGAGGCGCGGCTGATCCGGCTGGTGGGCGACCGCGGGCTGGACGCGGAGGAGGCGCGGCGGATGATCGCGGCGCAGATGCCCTCGGAGCTCAAGCGCGCGCGCGCCGACGTGGTGATCGAGAACACCGGCTCCATGGGCGACTTGGAGCGCCGCGCGGGCGAGGTGTGGGAGGAGCTGCTGATCCGCGCCGGCGCCGGTGGCTGACGCGCCGCGCACGGTGCGCGTGGACATGCACGTCCACACGCGCACCTCCAAGGACTCGCTCAACCCCTACGACGGCATCGTCCCGGCCATGGACGCGGCGGGGATCGACCGCGTGGTCATCTGCGACCACGACCGCATCGAGGGGGCGCTCCGCATGCGCGAGATGGCGCCGGAGCGCGTCCTGGTGGGCGAGGAGGTGAAGACGCGCGAGGGGCCGGACATCATCGGCATCTTCCTCCACGAGCTGATCCCCAAGGGGACGCCGATCCGCGAGACCTGCGAGCGGATCCGGGCGCAGGGCGGGGTCGTCTACGTCCCGCATCCGTTCGACACGCGGCGGAGCGGGGCGGGGCACCTGCTGGACTCCATCGCCGACCTGGTGGACGTGGTGGAGGCGCACAACGCGCGTACCTTTCGCCCGGAGCTGAACGCCATGGGCGAGGGGTGGGCGCTGGCGCGCGGCGTTCCCGTGGGCGCCGGGAGCGACGCGCACACGCTGGGGGAGATCGGGACGGCGTTCGTGGAGGTGCCGCCCTTCGAGCCGGCGCGCGAGCCGTTCCTGGCCGCGCTCCGCGCCGGGCGGCTGGCGTCGCGCGGGACGTCTTCGCAGGTGGTGGCGCTGTACTCCAGCTACGCCAAGGTGCACAAGCTCTTCTTCCGCGACTGAGGCCACCCCGTGGCCGGTCGATCGCGGCGCCGATCCACGCTCCTGGTCGTGCTCCCGCTGGCCGCGGCGGGGGCGGCCGTCCTCCTGCTGGTCCGCATGCACGCGGGCGTGCTGGAGGTGGCGCGCGGCGGCCGCGGCCCCGAGCTGCGGAGCGCCGACGAGCGCCGGGCCATGCTGGCGGACGGGTGGTGCGCCGTCTCGCGCCGCGAGCGGCGGATCGTCGGCCGGCTCGATCCTGGCCACGCGCCGGGCCGGCCGGCCCCCGGCGGCCTCTACCCCGTCCAGCGCACCGACGTCCGCGCCGCCGAGCGCGTCGACTCCGCGCAGGTCTGGATCCTCCCCTGCCCCCAGGCCCGCCGCGGCGACCTCCCCGCCGACCCGGCGGCGGATTCGTCTTCCGCCCCATCCTGACGCTTCGCGAGTCCGAATCGAGTTGATGATCGTCATGCGAAAGCAGGGGACGCCGGGGAATCCCCGGTGTCCCCTGCTTCTCTTTGTACTCCTTCCACCCTCCCGCGGAACCGCCTTGTCTCCGGGCAAGCTGGATGTCGTGCCGCGATGCTGCCGGACGGCCGCCGCCGGACCCGCTGCCGGCCGCCGTCAGTAGATCAGCGCGACCGTGAAGATGTCGTTCTCGTCCGTGATCGTGTTGCTGTTGGCGGCGGTGAGGGTGAGGGGGAATTCGCCGAAGCCGCCCTGGGTGGCGATGAACGCATCGGGAAGGGCGAGGTGCACCTGGGCCTGGTTCGCGAAGATCTGCATCGTGCCGATCTTCTCGCTCGAGATCGTGATGTCCACCGCCACCATGGTGTTCGGGTTCTGCGCCCGGGCAGAGCCCGACATGGCCACGGTCACGAGATTGCTGCTGGGCCACCTGACGGTCGTCTTGATGGGCAGGGGGCCGGCCTGATGGAGGACCACCGGTTCCATGAATTCTCCATGTGCGTTGTTGGGCGGGTGAGCCGCGACGCCGGGATGCAGCGTCAGCACGCGAACCCGGGGCTTTGTTTTTCAGGTGCTTGCCGGCCGCGACAGCCCTCGGACGTCCACCTGAGACAGGCCGCCGCGCATTCGCCGGTTCGGCGCGCGTGTTCGGCGGAAGGAAGAGGAAGGCGAGCCCGCCGCCTGCCGGCTACGGCTCAGTAGAGCAGCACGGCGGTGAACATGTCGTTGCCGTCCGTGAGCGTGGTGCCGTTGGCGGCGGCGAGGGTGACGGTGACCTGGCCGGGATTGTTCAGGGACGCGAGATACGCCGTGGGCAGGGTGAGGTGCACTCCGGACTGGTTCGCGTACATCTGCAGCGTGCCGATCATCTGGTCGCCCACCGAGACGTTCACCGCCACCGTGGTGTTCGGGCTCTGCGCCCAGGCGGAGCCCGACACGGCCATGGTCACGACATCGGTGCTGGGCCACTTGACGGTCGTCTTGATGGGGAGGGGGCCGGCCTGGTGGATGATCACCGGGTACATGAATTCTCCATGTGCGTTGGTTGGGTAGGTGAGCCGCGAGGCCAGGATACAGCGCCGGCATGCACAAACCTAGGACTTTATTTTCCAGGTACTTACTGGCCGCGACACCCTCCGGCCGTCCGGGCGGAACGGTGTCGCCGCGCAAATTCGGCGCTTCGGCGCGCGTGTTCGGCGGCCCCGTCTGGAACCTCGGAGGATGCGCGAGGATCCTCGCCATCCACGCCGATCTCTCCGCTGGCTCCATGGGATGCAATGTCGTCGGGATGAGAGTCTTCGCTCGCTCCGGCCCGCGGCGGATTCCTCCTGGAAATCGGCCCCGCGATCGCCCCTCCCGCATCGGCGCTCGTGATCGCCTCGCGCGTGGAGCCGCGGATCGCCGTGCGGCGGAGTCGACCCCCGGCCCGGCTCCTGCTTTCGCCCAGGTGCCGGGCCGGCCGGGATCGATCGGCTTGGCCGGGTTCGATGGCTCGAGCGACGGAGGTCGTCTGGAGATCGTGACGGGTTCGCCCGAGTACCGGATCGTCATCCCCTGGGTCGGCTCCGCAGGTCGGGGTCCTTCCTGCCACCGGGCTCGCCGCCGAGATTTGCCGGATCGTCGTAGACCTTGGGGGCTTGCCTGCAAACCTCTCTTTTGATTAGCGTTTCAGCATGAGCATTCAAGAGATCGAAAAGGCCGTCATCGACCTTCCGCCGGAGCAGCTGGCCCGCTTCCGTGCGTGGTTTCTCGAGTACGATGCCCAGGTATGGGATCGGAAGATCGAGGAAGACGTCGCGGCTGGGAGGCTCGACAGGCTCGCGGAAGAGGTGCTCGCGAATCACCGGGCGGGTCGCACTCGGCCTCTGTGAACCATTACACGGACCCGGCGTTCTGGCAGGCATACAACACGCTTCCGCCGGAGGTGCAGCGTCTGGCGGACGCAAGCTATGCTCTGCTCAAATCCGATCCGCGACACCAGTCCCTCCGCTTCAAGAAGGTGGGCCGCTTCTGGTCCGCGCGCGTCGGCTACCATCATCGCGCACTCGCGCTCCAGGATGGCGATGACTTCATCTGGTTCTGGATCGGCCGTCACGATGAATACGACCGGCTGATCGGTCGCGGTTAGCACCGAGTACCGTCGGGCGCTCTGTCGGCGGATCCCTCCCGAAGATCCCTCCCCCACCCGCTCCGGCTCGCCAAATGCGGGCGAGGGTGTTATTCAGGTTCGACACGCAACCTGACGCACCCGGACGGGAAGGGCGGTCCAATGAGCTACGATCAACCATACCGGCGCGAGGCCCCCCTGGACCTCGCGTCGATCTTTCTGGGGCCCAAGGGCGAGAACGCCGACGTCTTCGAGCGGATGCTGGTGGAGGCGCTGCGCGACCACGTCTTCTGGCGCCGCAACTACCACCCCGAGGACGGCTTCCAGGTCAGCGAGACCGAGAAGCGCGACCCGGCGTACGAGCGCTCCATCTCCCTCCTGTCCGAGGAGCTGATGGAGCTGCTGGGCGCGCTGAAGGCGGGCGTCCCCTTCGCCAGCCCGCGCTACGTGGGGCACATGACGTCGGACCTCACCATGGCCTCCATGGTGGGCTACTTCGCCACCATGCTCTACAACCCCAACAACGTGGCCGCCGAGGCCAGCCCCGTGACCACGCGGCTGGAGCTGGAGGTGGCCGCGCAGCTGGCCCGGATGATCGGCTACGATCCGGCGCACCAGTGGGGGCACCTGACGTCGGGGGGGACCATCGCCAACCTGGAGGCGCTCTGGGTGGCGCGGAACGTCAAGTATCTCCCCGTGGCCGTGCGCTGGGCGGCGGAGGAGATGGGGATCGGCCCGCTCGCCGTGGCGCTGGCGGACGGGACGCGCGCCGACCTGGGCGAGCTGGACCTCTGGCGGCTGCTGAACCTGACGCCCGAGTCCGCGCTCGATCTCTCCGACCGCTTCACCGCCGCGGTGGGCGACGCGACCGCGGCGTACGAGGCGGTGCTCCGCCACTCGGTGGGGGAGCTGGGATACCAGGAGTTCGGGCGGCGCCTCTCCGTGGGGTTCGGGGACGCGCTGGCGGCGGGCGTCGTCCTGGTGCCGTCGACGGCGCACTACTCGTGGGAGAAGGTGTGCCGGGCGCTGGGGATCGGCGGGGCGCAGCTGGTGCACGTGCCGGTGGACGCGCGCTTCCGCATGGACCCGGCGGCGCTGGAGGAGCGCCTCCGCGCGCTGCACGACGCGCGGCAGCCGGTGATCTGCCTGGTGGCGGTGATCGGCTCCACGGAGGAGAGCGCGGTGGACCGGCTGGACCTGCTGGCCGACGTGCGCGAGAAGGCGGGGCGCGAGCTGGGGATGGGCTTCCACCTGCACGCCGACGCCGCCTGGGGCGGATACGCCGCCTCCGTCACCCGCGGCGCCGACGGCGAGCGGCGCAGCTACGAGGCCACCCTGGCCGACTACGCCCCCGAGGCGTGGCCCGAGGAAGGCGTCTACCGCGCCCTGGCGGCCATGGAGCGCACCGACTCGGTGACCATCGACCCGCACAAGCTGGGGTACGTCCCCTATCCGGCGGGCGCCGTCTCCTTCCGCGACCCGCGGGTGCGCGACCTGGTGGCGGTGGAGGCGCCGTACCTCTCGGGGACGGGCGAGCAGGCGTACATCGGCCGCTTCATCCTGGAGGGGTCCAAGCCGGGCGCGGCGGCGGCCGGCGTGTGGATGTCGCACCGCCTCCTCCCGCTCGACTCGCGCGGCTACGGCCGGCTGATCGGCGAGACGGTGCGCGGGGCGCTGGCGCTGCACCGGCGGCTGGCCGGCGGCGACTGGTCGCCCTTCCGCATCGTCCCGCTCCCCACGCCGGACCTGAACGTGGTGTGCTTCGCGGTGGGGCACCCGGCGCTGGGGTCGCTGGAGGAGGCCAACGCCTTCGCGGCGCGCATCTACGCCACCATGAGCATCACCGGCGGGCGGGCGGCACGGCAGATCGACTACTTCGTCACCAGGACCGAGCTGCGCACCGCCGAGTACGGCGACGCCGCCATCCCCACCGTGGAGGCGCTCGGCTTCACCCGCGACGACTACCTGCGCGCCGGCGGCCTCACCGTCATCCGCTGCACCGTGATGAACCCCTTCTTCGCCGCCCGCCGCGGCCGGATGGACTTCATCGGGGGATTCGCCGCCACGCTCCGGCAGGTGCTGGAGGAGGCGCTGGGGGTGGGGTGAGGGATCGGGGGATGGGCATGGGGAGATCGGGAGATCGGGAGATCGGGAGATCGGGATCGAGGTGATTCGGCGGGGATCTGGCTGGTCTGGCTGGTCTGGCTGGTCTGGCTGGTCTGGCTGGTCTGGCTGGTCTGGCTGATCGGAGCTGGGGCTGCCCCGGCTGTTGCGGGCGAATGAATTCGCTGCGTAACCGTTCAGGTGGCCGGCAGGAGCCTCGGCGCGGGCTTGCCGGAACGCAGGGCAGCTATGGAGAGGGCGACGAAGTCGAGCGGATGCACCTTCTGCTGCTGGCAGGTGGCGCTGATCGACAGGATCCGCTCGGCGTAGCGCAGCCCTGCTTCGCTCTGGTTTCCGAAGCAGCCCTTCCTCCACAGCACCGCTT
>Ga0247770_1000203_pt1 | contig 56583 bp, 48 predicted proteins | sample UWRJL136409B6_FD_179943 | JGI IMG/M metagenome (GOLD analysis project Ga0247770, IMG submission 179943) | Plant litter microbial communities from Arlington Agricultural Research Station in Wisconsin, United States - UWRJ-L136-409B-6 | ecosystem: Environmental > Terrestrial > Plant litter >...
TGACTGTTCCCAGTAACGCGTTTCCGAATATTCTCCAGAGAGCTGCCGCCATTCCCGCACTCCCAGTCGAGTGTTCGAAGACGGAAGCACGACAACACCTTTTGATTTCTTTTAGAAATGCTGATTGGCGTCTTAGAAGCAAGCTGTAATGTAGTCAATGAGTTGCTTGCGCAAAGGATGTCAAGTCCCTCCGTGGGAAATGTAAAGTCTAGCTGTATCTTGACGTTGCGAATGGCATGGAAAGACGCAGGACGTAGCTGGAGGAGAAAGACGGCTAGGTCGTTGAAAGGCTCCGGGAAATAAAACGTATTCTCCCCATACAGAATCGGAGTGGCAAGATTGTTGAATTCCTTGCACGTTAACATGAGAGAGCGTACTCCGCCGGCGACCGGAGGCTTTGTTGATTTATTATTCACTGCTTTGGAGCGTTAGCGTAATTACCGACCTTGGGGGTTAAACTAGTACCGTGAGATTGAACATTGTTGTGCAGAGGCTCTTCTAGTTTCTTAAAAGTGATCCAAATCTCTCCTTTTTTCAAAATGTAAAGAAGAATTTGAATGCGTATCTCTGTTGGCAGAGCTCCCAGACTTCCCAAAGGAGGCGACATTCTGATGCCGCCAGTGTTTTTGACCTTGGTTTGGGGTTTGATTGCTACCCAATAGGTGAAAGAATGAAAGGGCTCGTTTTTAGCAGAGATAAAGCTTATATTGCTAGCAGGGACGACCGAGGAGGTTATATGCAAGTGTGGCTACCTTTCTACAACCCTTCTAGTTATGGCTTTAGTTATCCTACGCGCACGCCACCCAATACGGCGCCGACGCCCGCGTGTCTGGGACTACGCGTACCCTCCTCAAGTTCCCCTGACAGCTTTGTGACTCACATCTTTGCAGGATAGCCTAAAAATAGAGTGTGGCTCTAACTACTTTTACTTTTTCCACCATTATCCAGGGGCTGTAATCCGTCTGACTTACGCAACACAAGATCACAAACCTCCTGGCTATAATGTTATTTCCGCCTTCAAGGCCAGATGTGAGATATAAGACTGTTAACCTATCTGTTAATGCCCGTCATGTGGACAGGTTAGCACCCACTCACCGAGCCACCGTGTCGCCTCCCACTTCGTACGGCAATGACTTGGGAGGCTTAATTCGGACCTCTAGAACACTATCCTAAGGCTATATATTCTAGCGCCGGCCCAAGTCCAACCTGCTTGCCTCTTTACCATCTTTATCATCTTCACTAACCAGCTAATATTAAAGACCACGGGAATCGCAAACCCTACTTTAAGCCTTTAAGTCTTTTTTTAACTATCCCACTTTCCAAATCAGGAATTTCCAACAGCAAAATGTCTGATTCAGCTACCCCGTCCCAGCGGTCGCGCCTCACACGCTTGTTCAAAAGCCTGTTAAGCGTCTTCGGAACGAGACCCTCCAGCTTCGACCCGGCGGCCTTGGATGTGTTAGAGACGAGACTGAACGAGGTACGCGACCTGGCCATGGTGCTACATAACACCGCCATTGTCGATTGTCTTCTCTATATACGTGGCTCTCCTGCCAACTTTGCTGCCTTTAGCGCTTTTATCGCCGGGAGCATGGGCATGCCCCCGGCCGACACACCCTGGGTCACGACAAGCCTTCAGGACTACGCATTGAAGTCTATCAAATTCGCCTACGATGAGGTCAAAGAGATAAAGGACAACCCGATTATACAACACGAGCTCTACGTGAGAAGGGCACACCAAGAGCAACACAGTGCCTTGCTCCCCGAGATCCGCGCCCTTGAACGGCATATCAGCCAGGACAAAGCCACAACTCAGGCTGACAAGAACCTGGCTCTACACATTCTAAGGGGCGAAGTGGTTGCGGAGTTAGAGGTGAGAGCTCGTATTGCGTGGCTTGAAAACGAAGTTAGATTTGGTCGTGGCCAGAACGTCGCCGACCAGGACCGCGTCTAATAACACGATTACGACGATACTGGTGATACCAAAAGTGTCGATACTAGAGATGCGGTATTTTCCTTCTTACGGCCATAAGGACGACTAGGGGTACATCTTACTCATGCCGGATGGGTTTTACGTCGGAGCTGCATGACAAAGAGTGGAAAACAGTGTGAAGTTGAACTCTAGGTCTTTGCACCGGCCAGAAACTAGGATTGGACTTACAGGATGGTTGAAGACATACTTGATTGCTGTACAAGAATACATAGTTCGATGTTACTGTACATAAAATATACATAGACTACTTTCGATTGTTAGGGCACCTGTATATCATGATACAGTATAATAATCGCACTGTATGTTACCAAAAGTCGACCTACTTAGAAAATTTTCAGATATGAGATTGTGGACGCTGAACTTAGCCGCCACTGTATTTTTCAGGAGGGCCTTAAGCCTTTAAATGCAAACGAGCAGGGCTAACATCAATATATCGGATGTGCTTGGGTGGAGTTAAGTCCGAAACTTGGCCCAACTAAGACCAGAGCCACTTTTTTGGCCTAAGCGCTGTTGGTCAAGTTTCGGGCAGCTTGATTAGAGTGTCGAGAAATTGGCTGGAGTGCGTTCCACTTGCCTTTTTCTGTTTAATTCCGCCTAACGCCTGCTCAAAGTGGACAAAATCATTTCTACTCCGAAAAAAAATAACATGCGAATTTGGGTAGCAACGATGGCTGCTATTCTTGACTTGCCACTTGAAGTACTGCAGATGGTTCTCGGCTACTGTGAACTGGACGATTTAATTGCACTCGCTCGAACTTGTAGTTGTCTCGCAGGACTCATATCTCAGGTATTCATGTCCTCCCGCGCGTTCTGGGAGTCCCGATTCTCTTGCCAGTACCCGTTAGTAGCCACGATTTCCTCCCCTTCTGTATTGAAGCTATGTTCGGCTTCTGTTGTGCTACGGTTCAATGCACCGGACTATTCGGGACGTCTTCAGAGTGATATTTTCTGCTGGGCCATGATGCAGATATCCCCGTCGGTGGAAGGGTTTCTACACGGTCTTCCTAGTAAGCTTCTCAGTCGGTCACCCGATGAACATATGCTAATACTATTTAGATCCAGTCCATCCATCATTGAATTTAACATTGATCCATCCTACTATTGTCCAATTAAATCCGCGCTCATGTCTCCTTAGCTGCTTATTCCGAAAGAGAACTCCTAAACATCGCCGGTTATGTTTTCTACGCTGGCAAGAAACCTGTCAGACCTGCGCCTCTATGAAGATTCCTGTCACGATGGTATATACTGGTGAAAACTGGTATGATTGGGTTTATTTTCCTTCTTTATCCAAAGGCGCAATTTGCTTGTGCAGCTTCTTCAAAGATAAGGATCTTATTTTAGCGCGTGCGTCACGTAATCTTGCGGTCACTTGTAATGTAGAAGTAGCTGGAGTGGCTTGAAATAATGTGGTCTTTCTGCTAGTGTGATACCTTGCAAAGCTACTGGCACCTTTAACAAGCCTATATTTCTTAGTAACTAGAACTTCACCGGGGCGGAGACACGGGTTTTCACGTCGAGTGCGGGTTGAACAAAGAAAATCACACGGGACGGATTCAACGATCGCCTTTGTGTTTGGTTGTGAAAGGAAACTACAAGGCCTCTCCGGATGCGGTTGTCGTGAGATTCTATAAAGAACCCGGGGCCTTTTCTCTAATCAAAGGAAGGCGTTCTTCATTGAGAACACCGATTGCTTGCTGCGACCACACATGCAAGTGCGAGCGGATTAGTCAGCAAGGAATGGATGTCAGCGTCTTCAGGAGTGCAGCTCTTCCGTCACAGCCACTTTTACTATATATACAACATCCGAACGTTACTCTTAGTTAGCAGAATGATAGACCTAAATATTGTACCTTGGGACCCAATCTATCCTGGCGAGAGGCTTGCCTTTTAACACAATAACCACGGCAATACATACTGTAACCGCAACGCGGTGTAGCTAGCAGAATAATGCCAGAGCCAAGATCTGGGTCTCTGTACCAAATCATGCGCCACTTTTAAGGCTCAGATTCAATGGCCTTGTTTTTGGCTTTAAAAGGGTGAAAGATTTGTATATAAGTAATACAAGTAAACGCAAAATAAGTCCGCTGTTCAAATAACGACATCATTAAAATGACAACACAAGGAACCGATGAAGATATCTTAAGATCCTTAAACCGCTTACCCACAGAGATACAACTTCAAATTGCCGAAAACCTCAGCCCAAATGCGCTAATACTAGCTGCTAAGACGGGGATCCCCCTAACGTCAAAGCTGGAAGCTCGGGCTAAGCACGCGTATACATGGATAACGATCTTAGGTCTAAAGGACTTTGAATTGTTTGATAAAAGTTTCCCGGGTGCCGGAAATGCATTTCTAATAGGCTCGGATCTAAAGTATATCTACGAAGGTCTCTATGATGGACTGCCGGCAGATACACCTTCACCAATGCATCTTTTCCTTGGCTGGTGTCCCACGGATGGGTATGGACCGGCTATCAAATCATCTTTATCAAAAGAAGTGTCTCGTTATTGGGGACTAAAAGCCGAGAGAAAGCGGCCTTCTATCAATCTTTATATTGAGCCAGGGCCAAATGGTCTAAATGTTATACCAGATTTAGATATGATGGTTGACGCTGAGACTCTCAGGTCTCATATACTTTACTTTAAAGATCCGGAGTCAAGCTTACGAAACGTTACTTTAAAGCAAGGGCATTTCCTTCACGGCGACACAGATTATTGGATAAACTTAGACATTTCAATGTTTCCAGGTTTTCTATACCCGTTTTCAATTTGCTGGAAGCATATGATTTCCAATGAAGACCTGGGTAAAGAGGGGATGAACGTTCCTTGGCATAAAAGAAGGGCAGGTTTACGAAAGAGAGGCCAATTTCAGGGTCAAATACTTCAGAGAGAAGGAAAATGTTTAGAAGAGAGTGGTAGACAATGGAGAGTACTAACCGAGGAGGAATTGAAACAAGTTTGGAGTTTAGCAAGTCCGTAGCAGAAAGAACGGCCCCAGCTATAAGACACTGGTGTTAGGGAGGGAGGGCGCCGCTGCTTCAATTACTTACTTATACCTAACGTTTAGTGATGAGTCCTCGCGAGATTCTTTGGGGTAAGAGCAGGTATTTAAACGTTGAGACTGTTAGTATAGAGTTAGCTGTGGTTGTGTTTTCTCCGTTCAATAGCGACTATAATAATTACACCCTTAACCAAATCGAGCTTCGCAGTTTTATCTGTGTGAGGAACAGCGACGGTTTAGCAAATGCCTAATTTAAGCGACACAACCGCCACCGCGGTAGGCAAGATCAAGACCTTATAGAATAATGTATGGTATTTCTGCTAGTTTGATGACTTCCGAAGCTACAGGCACCTTTGAATTGCCATATACTTCCGCCAAATGCATCCCGGGCGGTTTCCTCTGGTAGTATGCAAAGAAGGATGGAACTTTGCAAACGAAATGTTTGGTAAGATGAGAGGGTGGACAATAACCAAGATCATCAGTGAACTATCCTCTTGGCCTTCTCAACCTTAGCCTTCTGATCGTGCATATACTCGCGGAATCCGCGCCGGATGTGCTTCCGTGCTCTCTCACTACGGAGGGTCGAGAATGTACGCAGCGGAGCCTCAAACTCCGCCCCGTCATCCATCGAATCCGTGATCTTGGCACCTTGTCCCTTGGCGCTTGGGTCACTGCTCGCGACGGTCGTGGCACCCTCAATATCGTCACCCTCGATCTTGGGCTTCTTCTTCCTGTCCCACGGCATCGGGATGCGAAGCTTGATCTTAGGAACCAGAGCGGCCGCCCAAGAATCCGGGAACTTTCGGATAAGAGCACCCCAAGGCACCGAGAGGGCGCCAAGGCCGATGGAGAGACCCCATTCCTTGCCGTTGAGAGGGTGAATCTTGAAAGCGTTGCTGCCAACGAAGATGATCAGGACCTGCCCGCCAATCATGATGCAGTTGATGGCGAGGAAGAACCAGTTCTTTGTGATGCCCTCGAAGATATTGAGCCGGTTATCAAGACGACGGTTGTTGAGCTCGTTGAATATTTGCAGCCAAACAAACGTGTTGAAGATCAGAGTGTTCAATGACTTCACCTGGTACTCGTCGTTACGGTCGTAACCAAGCAAAGAGGCGCCAGCAAAATGCAGGACAAGGGTGATGCCCAGCTGGCAGATAGCCTGCCCAAAGATCATCTTGTACATGCGAATAGTGATCAATGGGGCTGACTTCCTGTCGGGTGGCCGGTCCAGGATCGTAGGTCCAGGGGGGTCGGTAGCAAGAGCTAAGGCCGCGAATGTGTCCATGATTAAGTTGACCCACAAGAGCTGAACGGCGTTCAGGACTGATTCTTCTTCGTTGCTGGCCACCGCAGAGATGAATGTGAGCGCAACAGCCGTAATGTTGACCGTCAGTTGGAACTGTCACAGAGATTAGCAAACCGAACAGCTAGACCCCTATCTTCCCGGCAATCCACTTACCTGAAGGAATTTCTTGACGGCGTCATTCACAGCACGCCCCCAGCTGATACCCCTTACGATAGAAGCGAAGTTATCATCCATCAGAATGATGGCAGCGGCCTCCTTAACAACCTCAGTGCCTGCGATGCCCATGGCGAAACCAATATCAGCCATCTTAAGAGCCGGAGCATCGTTCGTACCATCGCCAGTGACAGCAACAGTCTCTCCGAGCTCCTTCAGAGTGCGAACAAGGATGCGCTTGTCCTCGGGACTCGAGCGAGCGAGTACCTGAAGCTTGGGCACTAATTCTTTGAGTTCCTGCTCCGATTTGTGGCGGAAGACCGGACCTTCCATGGCGATGCCACCGGTGTCCGGTGTGTAGATACCGCACTCCTTTGCGATAGCCTTACCCGTAAGAATGTTATCGCCAGTAACCATGCGAACAAAAACGCCGGCACGGTGGCAATCCTTGATAGCCTGAATAACAGTGGGTCGAAGCGGGTCCTTAATACCATAGATGGCGACGAGAGTCATGTCCTGGTGAACCTTGTTGAATTCCTTAGCTGTGAGCTCCTTAACACCCTCCAGCTCCTTGGGCGGCCAGGATTCGAAATCACGGTAGGAGGAGCAGATGGTGCGTAACGTTTGACCAGCATAAGAGGTGATGGTTTCCGACAGCATTTGCTGATCACTGTCGGTGAGTTCTGTAACAGCGAGCTCCTCACGCTCAGGGTTGGTGATGACTTTGGTGCAGTTGGTAAGGAGGATCTCAGAGGCACCCTTAACGTAGGCCCGGAACTTTCCGTCTGGAAGCTTGACAATTGTCGCCATGTACTTGACGGCAGAATCGAACGGCACAACCTGAAAGACATTGGCGTTGGATCGCTCTTCTTGTACTGGCGCTGCGCCAAAATGATCTCGGCAGAGCGTCAACAATGCCACCTCGGTTTTGGAGCCGATAAAGGTCTGTTCTCCATCCACCTCTCCCTCAAAAGCGGTAGAGTTGACGGCATTAGACTGGATGAGGAGTTTCTTAAGCTCGGTGCCTAGCTTCTTTTTGAATTCGTCGAGGGGAACGTTCGGAATGGTGTTCTCGACCTTGGGGTTCTCGACCTGGGGCTTCTCTTCCGGTTCCTCCAAGGGCGCATCGGTTCCACCAAAACTGGTACTTTTTCCAAGAGTTGTGGCCACCACGGTCATCCTGTTTTGCGTGAGCGTACCAGTCTTATCAGAACACACCGTAGTCGCATTGCCCATTGTCTCGCAGGCTTTAAGAACGCGAACCAAGTTGTTATCCTTCATCATACGAGTCGTGGCAAATGCCAGCGCCAGCGTCACAGCGAGGGGCAAGCCTTCCGGAACAGCGACAACAACAACCGTGACCGAGGTAATAAAAAGCCGCAAGAATGTCTGGCCCTTCTCGTTCGAGGTGTCATTATTATTTGGGAGTCCAGCGCAGAACTTGATGAGCAGGACAACGAAAAGCAGCAGCGCGGCGCTACCGCCAAGCTTGGCGATCCAGTCCGCGAGGCTGTTAAGCTTCTTCTGCAGTGGGGTGTCCTCCTGCTCGGTCTGCATGGCCATGGTGATACGGCCATAACTGGAGTTGACGCCGACTGCTGTGACCAGGAACGTCCCCGTACCCTCGTTAACTTTGCTTCCAGATATAATGAAGGGATCAAGCTTCTCAGGATCCATCGATGGCTTGCCTCCTTTAGCAATCTCTTGCAGGACAGCAAACACTTTATCAGCCGGGACCTTCTTCAGCAGATCGGATTCACCCGTGGCTGATGATTCGTCGCACTTGATCCCGTGTCCGGAGATGAAGATGCCATCTACAGGCACCAGGTCGCCAGGGTTCAGGTGCATCACATCGCCGACGTTGATATCGAAGACGGAGATCTCGACAGATTTGCCGGAGCGAATCACCTTGACGGTGCGGTCGTTGTGCTTCTGGTTTAGCTTGTTGAACTGGCGCTCCATCTGCCAATCGTTGAGCGTGCCCACCACAACAACAATAACAATGGCGACGATGATGGCCACACCCTCAACCCATTCGAGCTTCGCGGTTCCATCTGTGTGAGGAACACCGATGGTCTGGTAGATGCCTAGCGCAAGTGACATAACCGCCGCCGCGGTAAGCAGGATCAAGACCTTGTCGTTATACGTGATCCAGGCCAACTCCAGAAGCGTCTTGCTCTTTTTCTCGGGTAGTGTGTTTTCCCTGAATGTATATCTCCTGTCCGCATATGGCGCGTCGGCAAGGTACTTAGTAGGAGGCGGCAGCGCAGCCGGGTTGTCATTGTTGGGAACGGGTTCCGTGTTACCGTTGGCGCCGTATTTCGGGGTACCCTGGAGTGAAACATCCTCAAAGGTAACAGCGCCGTCGACTATCGTCTCGTCGGAGCTCAGACCCTTGTTGCGATCTGTCTTGAGGCCTTTCTCGAGGCCGGCCAGACCGCCGAGACCGTAGAAGGCGCCGAGGCTCTTGGGGTTCAGGAGCTTGGAAAGTTGTCCGGGGCTAAAGGCGAATTTGTTGTCGGGCACGACATACATGTCCTCCGTGCCGGGGTCGGGCGTGAAGGCATCCGAGAGGTCAAGCTGGAACTCAGCACCGTTAGACTCAGCAGTGGTGCGCGGCGGACGAGTTGAGGCATCGCATGCCATCGTAGATGCCAAGGTAGGGTAGATGTAGTAGATGTGCGGTGATCTGTGTTATTGATTTTTGGTAATATAGTTATAGATTCTTGTATGCTAAAACTTGAGAGGAATCCCCCTTTTATAGTTTGAAGGACTCATAGCTACCCTGATACCGTGCTTGTTCATATTCCCTTCAGCCCCTCGTCCTCATGATGAAGGATCGCCACATAGTTGGTCTCATGGGGGCTTAGAGAGTGACAGCCACAGTCCACGTACCCTCCGTCAAACTTGTATACTCTTGCGACCGTTATAGAGCTTATGGGCCCCTGTTAAGATGCATGAACATCCTGCTTTTACGGCCTACCAGGACATGACTCCGCCAACCGATGGAAAGCTGTAGGCTGTGTTGGACCTCATCTAGGTTGAACTATTCTAAGACAGATACCGTGCCCCTGTATGGATCTTCTAGATTTGAGGCAGTTGAATCCTTCCGGTAAAAACGTATCTTGTATACGTTGATCTTACCACACAAGGTCTACATCCGCCATGGGTCTTAGTACACGCGTCTCTTACGTTTACATCTATGCGCCCCGAGCAATCAGATATAAGCCCGGGGCAGAGAAGGCATGACACATCAATGACTCAGTAAGGCAGATTCAGTTCGAGGAGCTCCGTGGATTCAAGGGCTACGCCTTGCACTTCCCTGAGAGTAATTATGCCTCGCAGTCTCGAGGTGGCTCATCTTATGCACCGTAACTGTATTTAGGTCTAGTAAGCGGGAAATCTGTGGGATGACAGACTTATCTCCAAGAACTACTTAATGAACCTCTCCGGTTGCTTATTTAGCTTCCCCGCCCGTTTTCCGCACCGCTATCCCATTCAACGTATCGGAATATAACATACATCATGCAACCGGCCAAGCTCTCACCTAAGCGCAAAATTCCCAATGATTTCTTCTCCACCGGATACAGACAAAGGCCTTTTGCCGGTGTAGTGAGCAATGGCTACCTGAAATCGGATAAACACGACATTACGGACACCGAGGACACCGAGAATAGCGATGCCGAAACTGTCACCTTTGAACCCGCCATAACTAGAAGACCATCGCCTGAAGGCATGAAGACCGGCTCCTCGGTTTCGTTTCGGCCCCATTCTTCATCAACTACTGCTATAGCGGAGGGATATGAGAACATTTATCTAAATCAGACACCAGCCATTTCCGCAGAGGTCCTAGCCAGCTTAGAGACCCCGATCAGACCGACTATTCAAAATGTTATCGAAAGGGATGGCGAATTGTTATTTCTGGTTGGACTGGAGTCTCCTATCTGGGTACATTACTCCCAAGTGGAACAAAGCTCTGAAGTTCGATGTTTTCTTCAGATGCTTAGCCGACGGGAATGGAGCGCCTTTCTCAGAGAACGAGAGAACGAGGCAATCGAAGGCGGAGACTTGGCAATTGGTAACATCGGCGACGAACTACCGGTCGAAAAGGTTCTCGAGATGAAGATGTGGGGAGGGCAATGGATGGTTCGGATTGATGTTGGCACAGTGGAGTTGGATATCAACGATGTAGAAGGCCTGGGCCTTGTGGATGATGCTGTGGAATTCTGCGTCCAGAATGATTGGAGCAACTAGTAGGTGCGAAGTTTTCCCTCGACGAAATGTTTTCTAAGTGTTAATTTCCTATGAAATCATCCCTCCGCTGTTCGGGTGTATTTTAAAGTCAACCTCGCTCTCAGGCAAAACTATTCAGACAAAAAAACGCATCAAAATCGTGTAATCAGTAACTCGATTAGTCAACACCGAGAGGCATACAATCGCATAGAGGCGCTTCGCTGTTTCGTGTCCCAAATTCGGGCTATTCCTATATATAGAAGTGGATGCTAATATTTGGGCACATTTACAAAAGCTGAGATATAGAGCCATTGTGTCCGGTTTGAACGACAGGCGCCGGGGGTCTACAGAGGGAAAGGCTTGCGTGACGTGGTTCCCAAGGCTAAGTCCAAGCCGGTTCATTAACATAATTCCAGACAGCGTTAACAGACCCATACGATTTGACCTTCACCAAAAAAAAGATCCTACACGTATAGACGCCAAGCGTGTTCCCCTGTATATAACACTTTGACGCGTCATGCCTTTCCTTCGGGGGGATCCCTAGTCTACGTACAGTTTACTATATCCAAGTAGGCGTTCCCGAGACCTGCCGCTTTGGAGGCTGTGCTGTGTCCCATGCTAGCGCGCAAATCTTCCCCTTTTTGAGCCTTGATAACGGCAGATGGCCTCGCAGCTTCGTAATGTCTCCCATACTTCCGGTTATGGGTCCAGCTGAGATATTATTAGGTTGCTCTAAGCAGCTCAGCTTGGTCAAAGAACAGCTTCTTGATATGGAGAATCAAACCATGATACGATTATCTGAGAGAGACAACGGTTAAACCAGCTATACACCAGGCAAGCAATATCAGGTTGCAAAAAAGACGTACGAAAGGAAGTTCCAGTGAGGATTCCCACTACTGCCTTCAAGCTTATACGAGGCTAATTTCATCAGCCATCTTGCATTGGTGGCAACGTAGGCTATGCAAGAACCCTTGTCTATTGAATTATTGTTTAGGGGTCGGTTTGCCCACTACTAAGGCTATACCTTATTGCAAAAAAGTATAAATATCGCGCCAAGTCACGAATGAATGAACACTACCTTGATTTCTATCATCAAGGTCATCACTAGAATTACCGCTACATCCTCACCCAACTGCAGCAGTCAAAGATTAACAAAGATCTAAACATGGGTTCTAATATTTCATTTCCCCTTTTCGTTATCTGCCTCATCATCATTCTTCGTCGTCCTCGCACCCACCAAAGCTCAACCCACGAGATTACCTATTCTAGCCAGCCGCTGCAGGCAAAGGCCAGGCCAGTTGTGAAACACGTCAGCATCTCGGTAAATTCACATAGAATTGCTAGCTAACCTTCATCGACAGACGCGGCCACGTCGAAGTACAAATGCAGACCCCTCTGGGTTTATACCAGAGAGTATCTGGGAGCAGTACAAAGATATCCAGACGTATTCTAGTCAGCTAAAAGATCTGGCGGATAAAGCTTCGGGGTTTTTTGGAGAATGTGGAAATACAGGAAGCTCTCGGGAGGCTTTGGATGAATTGGAGGGCGTATTGGACGACGCCTTGGATACACTGAATGAAATGGAAAATATCCTAACTTGTATGGAGGAAGGTGTAGATGAGTTGAAAGGCATGGTGGAGGAAATAATGGACGATGTAGATGAGATGGAGGACATCGAGATGTGAGAAAGCTGGTAAACAAGAAGGATTTAGCGATTCATCTGGCACAATATAAATTCCTGCCACTATTTTGTGTTCAGAACGTCGATGCTTTATGTTGAAATTCCAGACTTGGAGTTTCGGGCGCCAGGCGCCTCTCCACCTATTAAAAAAAAGAAAAAAAAAAGATTAGTTTGGCTTTAACAGCGCGACGGCTCGAACGCCCGGAGAACTCTTTTAGGGAAATCAGGGCCCATAGCGAATTTAATGAAGGCATATGGTAACGAGACGACCCGGAGGAGGCGAGGGGCGGTGAGTAATGCGTTTACGTGACGTGGCCAAGCGGTAAGCCTTACTCTGACTCTCTCTTTCTCTCGTGGGGCATCTGAACCAACCTAGCGCTCAAGTCTACCTAGGATGGCAACGCACTTGCATCAAGAACAAGGCAGATCTATCGTTCGACCTCTAATAACAAGGCACATTCGGACCGATGCGAGCAATACCGACAAGGGACACGCAAGTTAAAGCGTGAGCGCAGTGCAGATCACACACCCGCACACAGCCGCTCGCCTCGGCGGGAAACCTTTTTCCTTGCGAATTATATAAGTAGATGGCCCTAGGGCTTCAGGATATCTCATCTTACCCCATCAACTATCCAAACACACTTTAATATCCAAGGTGCGAGGATTTTTCGACAACCTTTCTACCCACAATGTGCTTCAAATATGAAATTAGTTACCGTCTTACGGTTCTCCTCTTTGCTATTCTTTCACTAGCCATTGCCAATTTTAACGCCGTCAACACCGTCTTCGCAGTCAGATTGATCTACCATACCGGACTCGACGATCACGACACCAACAAGGGCACTTCCAACGATACCTTTAAAGCACTTATCAACATACTCATCTGCGTATCAATCGCCGCCATTGTCAACACTGTTTTTGCTCTGTACGGATCAGTGATTTCGATTCACTCGAGTTGGCTACCAATGCATAAGACCAGCATTTTGCCAACATACGCATTCTCGCACGTATTCCAGGCCTTTATCTCCATATGGACAGGAATGTATGTTACCAAGCACGCCTATGGCCTCCAGCCCCTATTCAAAAGATATAGCGGCAACGAAGTCTATTACGGCATCATGTATTATGGGAGTATCGCCCAGGTAGTGTACGGTTCCTCTTTGGTCTCACTGAGTATTACATTGGTGGTGCCTATTTCCCTGGCGAACTATTTGGAGAGACGACAAAAACGGGCCAGTAAAGCCGTAAAGGAGGTGGCAAGGACAGCTGAGATTCATCGGGTGGAACTATCTGAGGCTTAGGTTATACAGTGCGGTGCGGCAGACTCTTAAGGACAAGACAGATGCTTCTAGTATTGTGGTAGTTCTGCGGTCAGAAACGCGACTGGAACGCGTAAGGTTTTGTCTTTTTGAAATGTTTTCAAGTATCACTCTACTTTGAAGTTCTCAGTCAACCTTGTTATCAAGCTGGGATACGAATAGCTTCTTTCTTCTTGCTCTACATTGACAGAGCTGGTGACTTTGACTCTCGTACTGGGGGACTGAGGGCCCTTTGGCTGGTGAAACTGGGTGCTCCTGCTTTTCTGCCGAAATGGCACGATCGGGTGAATGGAGATAAACCTCACAAGAGAATCACTGAAATCCACTTGTCAAATGTTGGGCTCCCAGGGGGGATAGGTAATACCCATCTCAATTTTGCTGAGCCAGGTCGAAATCAGCTTAGAACAGGGAGCGGGCGGTGCAGCCGCCTAACCAGATCGTCGTCCTCAGGGATGATCTTATGCCGAATGAAGAAGTCGACGAAAAGCGGATTGCAACCGTGCCTGAACTCTCCACGCTCCATAGCTCCGATTACCTCCTGCGTGCTCATGCGCTGGAATTTGGTCACCTCTGTTGAGGACGGCACAGGTTCCACGCCCTCTGGAAGTAACATATCGTAGCTATACATTATACCAAAAATTAGCCGCCCTGTCTCCGGGATTCGCCTGTAGTACGTCAGCGCCTCGATTTCCGTGGCGTGTTCGCGTAACTGCTTCTCAGTAAAGGAGGCTTCCTCCTCGGCTTCTTCGACAATAGAATCCCAAGGCTTTTTGCAAGCTCGCACGCATCCCGCAACTGTAACGTCTAGCATATTAGGGCTGAAGACATTGGGGCCGCGGTGCTGAACCCAAAAGTTGAAGCTGAGGTCGGGATTGCGTTCATAGGCTATTACAGACACACCCTTTGTAGCTAAGCCAAGGAGGGATGTTGCAAAGCGTTCGAACTCAATTTCTTCTGCGCCGGCGATGCTATGTTTTTCACTATGCCTGCCATGTAGGACGTTTGCGAATTTGTTGGCTTTGATAGCGGCGTCGGTTATCTCCTGGAAAGCCTGACTAACTGCCTTTGCGGTATCTTTGCCTTCGGAAGAGTCTTTGACATAAACGCATTTGCGGGTTTCGTCAACGACATATTTATCAGATGGTCGTAGAAGCTCGGTAACTACATCATCGTCCATATAGCCGCAAGGTCGAGCTTCATAGGGATAGGGAAGTCGAAGTTCCCACTTGAATTTTAGGTCTTCGTCTCGAACACTAGAACGTCAGTAGTTGGTCTCCCAAGCCGGTCCAGGAACCCTACTTGTCAACTCTCTCAACGAGGTCCCGAAAAAACTGCTCAGTCAACGCAGTTGAAGCCATGCTCGGCGTTGCATAGCAGGAGAGAACGATACCCTTGAATGAGTTCGAAAGCAAAATACAGTGCGTGATAGAAAGCGGGGGAATGACTTATAAGCCTACGTAAACCAATGAGAGGCCGGCTTCTTAAACGGGACAGAACACCCCGCATCGCAGTTCCCACATGAATTTCTTCGGTTGCCCAGTGTCCCAAATTTGGGCCGCTCGCTAGGATAACCCTAAATATAGGAATGCTGCCCATTTTCGGGCACATTTACAGAGACTTAAATGTCTGCCTTTTCCCTTTCAAACAGCTGGGATACACACTTCCGGCATCTTATACATATCATAATGGATAAACTGCAATTATTCGTCTATTTCTGTTTTCTTATTCTCTTCGGCGGAGAGACAGCTTGGACTACTTATTTCACAGTGCAGTCCCAGCGTTGGAGCTCATATTTCAGCACTCATCATATGGACGAAGATGCGCGCTGGGGCCACATAATTTTCGTTTTTCTTTGTTATTCAGCTGTGGCTAGTTCTATTACCTTCATCACTCTCGCTGTCTCTCCGTGTTTCGCAGGAGTATGGACTCTCGGATCAGAAACGGCCCGCAAGCATCCGAACATATGCCGTAACCTTCTTGCCATAGCGATTGCCGCCCTCTTCCTGACCTTTCAGCTTCTTATAGCACTACGTATGAAGAAGTGGTGGTATTTGTTTGATGAAGCCGGCGTCAGGGATTATGCTCGCCAGTGTCACGCTCTCTTCGCGCTTGCAATTGTACCATGGAGCTTCTTGGCGCTCCTAACTCTCATCACCTTTGCTGTACTCTTTGGGAGGTTTCTTAGATAGCTCGCTGAATAAAAATGTTTTGAGCTGTGCGTTTCACACTTGGAGAGACCGGACGCTAATAGTACGGTACAGACCCAAGAAACTTACGCCAAGGCTTACTAATACTCTTGACGTGGGAAAATCCAACAGATACCTTTCCATCCCCAACTTCTCCATAGAGCCCGATAAATCTTCCCCTACTGAGCTTTAGAGAAAAACAGGATACCCACTTGCTAGTCTAACATCAATCTCAACCACAGAACGAATATCGAGTTCTTCAATGGCAGTGCCATACAACGTTTGTCCAGCCTTTGCCGACCAATTCCAAGTATATTTCTGAATTTCTCCATTCTTCTTAATAAATAACGACTTGGTATCAGACACAGCAGGTGTCACTGTCATGGCCCAGTGATTGGCGTGGCGTTACTGCTTCGGAGCGCAGCGGCCTGTTGCCATCATTGCCTTGGATCACTTGCGAAGCATAGTGCATGATCAGCAACGTGTGCGGAGATTGTAACTATAGGAATGCTTAAATTATGCGGTAAGAAGGCGTATCAGCTATCTTTGTGTATTGTAGTTAAATTCATAAGAATGTATTTAATTTTGTTACATCTTTATGGCAGGAGTCTCTAGCATTCCTTCTTTTTTCAAGTCCTCTAACATCGGTAATACTTTATCTAGCCCGATGATATACTTAGATATGATGTTTCTGAGATAATCCACCGTATGTGAGTAATTTTGCAATTGTGACTGAAGCTGCTGATGACTTAGGTGAAGGTGACGGTTTTCTGCTTCTAGGAGCTCTTTTCGCTTTGATTCTGCGTCGTTATTAATCTTTAGATAATGAACCTCTTGAAGAAGTTTTGAGTTTTCTTCTTCAAGCTTATCAATCGTTGTCCGAAAACTGGGTTCTGTGATAGACAGCTAAATAACGTTAATGACAATACTGTAGTAGATAACGAAACACTTTACCTACAGCGGTAATAGTATCTGATGTTGCAAACTCTGAATCGGAAGGTACAGCTTCGAAACTTTTTCCAACCTCTCGGCAAAGAATTCGGTACGTGCTGATAGAATGATTGCTCAAGTTTGTGGCAAATATCTTAGAGAAAAACTCCTCTTTGCCTGGCAGAACTTTCCAAGCATATGGGTCTTTTATACGAGGCTTGAGACGGACTTCTGTCGGCTCTATTCTGATGCCCAGCCTCTGGCCTAGCTGATGTTAGTAACGTATTAGGAGTTAGCGGTTATGCATTATCCATACGAATATGTTCTGAAAGCTTGTCACGGCATTCATCTCTTCCCTGCCGTCTTTCAGTGTTGCTTCTTCGTGTTGATGCCATTTATTGACCGAATTTGCCTGGATAACTCTATGAACAGAGCACTAATTAGGTGGCGGTTAGTTTGCATTTGAACTGGCAGTGCAAAGCCCAAGTCCAAGTTTCTGGCCACCATTACAAATTTGGAAGACCTAAAATTGCCAGGGTCCGATTTACCCGTTCTGGTCCAAGAAATCGGCCCAGGGTAAAGCGAGGGCCTTAATCTGGGCTCTACCTTGAAGCGACCGGGTAAATTGTTCTCACCGCCTGAAGGCACACCGCTTGCCTAACTTGTATGGCTCACCGTTTATCCGTTTGAGGCAGCTCGCCGTTTTCTAGCTCACCGCTTGCCCAAAGTGTACAGCTCGCCGTTTTCTCAACTGACCGCTTGCCCAAACTGTCACCGTCGTCTGGCTCACCGCTTTCAGAGTCTTTCTACACTTCCCAGCTGGGAATTCCACACTCTACCGATTCAAGCCTCGACCTCAAATCTCCATCACTATCTATAGCTCAGAATGGAATTTGCACCTGTACCGCTACAGCGACAGGTGATTTGGCTTTCAAGTTAGCAGGTGTAACGTCAGCGATAACTCATCCTTGATCATCGAATCAATTTGAGCTGTAGCTGATAGCATCTCTGCTATCTCAGGATACTGAACTGACCTAGTCAGCTCTGCTAGCCAAGCAAACGTATCGCCACTAAGTTACATACATACACCACTATAACAAAGGCTTCCGGGCTAAAACTAGAAAGCAACACAATACAGAAGTAATATAGTCAAACGGGTGCAACCCAAACAATCACAAGATTCCAGCAGTGTATGCAGTGTTCCTGACAGCAGCATAGATAAATGTTTACTGTTGAAAATGAGTATATTATGGCGTCCGGCTTTAACAATCTAATTTTACAGGACCTTGTGATTTTCAATCAGCTCAGGGCTTAAAAACTTCTCCATCACCCAAATATCCTCCTTAGACGGACGACCTTTGAAATGGACACGATATTCCACCTTTTTCCCTTTAGCACGACGGGTGCGCAAGATTTCCACACCAGGCCCCAGCCCTTTATAGTTCATCCTAACATTCTTAATAAGTTCGTCATCGAGAATGTTCCCTCGAGGCTGCCAACTGCAGCTTCCGTCACCCCATTTAACATAAAACCAGTTTTTCCATTCATCGAGTAAGCAATCGACCGTATAGAAATCTTCTGATGTTGTTGCTGCGTCAGCGTCTGGCTCGATAGCTCGTATGATTTCAGAAATGTGCAGTTGAGAGTCCTGCATTAAGTCGGGTGTGGCTCCAGCGGTTTGTGTGACTCGTGTTGGATCTAGGCCCGAGCCCAGAGCGCTGACCCGAGGTGAGCGGTGAGGTTGACGATCGCTGAGTTCCCGCAGCTCCGGATCAACTAACCACACCGGTAAGCTGGGCGATGATTGTTTATAGCTCTCTGAGAGGGAGGCTGGGGACAAGTCAGAGCTCTGAGGTTCCGGCCCGGCAGAGATATCGGTAATGATGGGTGATGACGTATTGGGAAAGTAGCGGCCTTCGCCATCAAGACGCCCCGGACCTGGATTATCCAGCTGAGAAGAGAGCTCAGTGGCGGCATCCGAAGAGTCATCTCGCTGATCCCAGAGACTGTCCTTATCACTAGATCCAGGCGATGTGGAACTGCTCAGCGGCGAAGGGGTCCAGTGAAGGTTTATCGGGCTTGGTTCGAAATCCAATGTGGAGAGGTCGATTTGGTTGGTATCACCCAAACCCGTTGAAGCATATACGGGATCCGTATTATGGTCTGTTGAAAGCGTAGTTCGTGTCCTTTTAACTGGGCGATATAGCTTGAATTTTCGATCCTGGCAGTCTTCAGGGCTTGACTTGCGCTTTGTCCATGTACATATTTCAATGCTGTGGACATCCCTAAGATGGTGTTTAAGGTTTTCACCCGATCCAAACGAGCAAGGGCATTCCGGATGCGGACATGCAATGCTGGTTAACCCAACTCTGGCATTGATGTAAGCCGATATGCATTCAGAGATATGGCTTTTCCAGGTATGAGTGTCCAGGTACTGTTGCATTCGTATATTTGCCGGAAGGTCTGTCCGTCCGATGTGAATAGGGCAATATCCTGCACAGGCGAGGGCGTGACGAAAGTAGACTGGGTTGCAGCGGAATGGAACCTGGTGTTCATCGATGTGGTTCTGGCAGTGACTTAACCACGCTTTCTGGCTTGTTATCCAACAGCTGCACAAAAAGCAGAACTGAGCGAAACCGTACTCCTTCTTATAAAACGTCTCGGAGCAGCGGTACGTGTGCTTCCATCTCTTCGTAGGAGGAATACTATTTTTCCGAATTGTTAATTAGCTGCGACGATCTTCTCTAGCACATAGAAATATATCTTACCTCTCCATATCAATTTCGCAAGACGGAGTCGGGCAGCAGCCGTGTTTAGGTTTCAGTACATCCTGATAAGCAACGCGGCAGTCGCTTTTCCGGAGAGTAATGAGATCACGGAGAGCGGAAATTCCTTGCGGACTTCGAAGTGGCACTCTCAGTGACAGAGTGTGAAACAGGCGCTTGCGTTCGGGCATCATGTGGAGAACTCGAAGGAAGTGGTCACGGCGCCAATCATTCTCCTCGTAAGCCTTACGCTCTGTTGGGTACACCTTTGGCTGGTTTTGCTGGCATTCACGAAGTTTGTTCCTCTCGAGTTTTCGCCGTTTGCTGTACGCTAGACTCCGCTGCTCCCTAAGCCGTTGACGTGCCTCCTCTGGGGTATTCTCGTCGTTAATTTGGAGGGATAGCCTTTCAATCAAGCGTGTAAGAGCAGTGTACTGCTCATTATGCTCTAACTCTGCCTTTTCCTTGGCCCGGAGCTCGAGAGGCAGATCGCTATTCCATTTCATCGTTGCCGAGCGAAAGTCTTCGGTGAGATCGTTCCGAATATCCATTCCAAGATAGCTTGCTGCACCATCGACTGTGTTCATTGTGCCTAAATAGTGTCTGCGAAGAACAGACGAGTTTTGTTGGTCGGCGAACTTTAAAATTTGCTCAACTGAATAACCACCGTCTAGTCTAAGTTAGCTAGTTATTTTCAGCTGCCGAGTAAGGTGTGGAAATTTTACCATTAGTTTTGACAAGGACCTCCCGCCGTGCGCAGTGTAAGCCTACACCGTCGGTAAATCTTGCGCGAATTGCCCAGGCAGATATTTGCTGAGCCCAGCTAGTCGGGCTTCGATTCTTCTCTTTTGGCCCGTAAGAGTCCCACATCGGGAATGCTGCTTTGTCCTGTTTACTCTCCTCCCATTCCAAAACCCAGTGGTTTTGGCCATCTGAGGGCGGTGTCATCGCGAGTACTTCATCCAGGGTAGGATTTCCCTTAATGGCTTCAGACGAAATGATATTAGCCAACCAGAAGAGCATTGGTTGTGCATATAGAGGTGGCGGGCCATGTTTCGACGATATTTTTTCAGGTAATACATGTTCCGGCCTAGACCAAGATTAACAAACTAGCTGCCATTTAAAACCATGTATAACTCACTGTTTAAAATCCTTTCCTTTACACACTCTTCTTTTAACCTTTAGCTTGAGCTCGGGTTCGCCATCCTTCCACCCGACGAGAAGGACGAAATCCTGCGTAATTAGGTCAAGTCGATCAAATTCCTTGGCATGACTACTTACTTTATACCTTGACTGACACAGCTCCTGAAGGCGGGCCGAGCTAGAGCAGTGGGTATTGAGTAGGTTGGCGTTATCAATACGGAATCCTTCATGTACATAGTCGTGGTGATCTTTAAACCACAACTGCTCATGCAAAATGACATAATTTTCTATCGTTAGGAACGCCTGTTCCTTGTGCAGGTTCTTCAAGCCAAGTTTCTCAGCTAGTTCCCCTTGAATATACTGCACTGGTTAGCATCTTGGTTCACAACAGCATGCTAGGTCATCCTCAAGCAGCAATATAACTTTACTCACAGGTGCCATTGACCGCTTAACATTCAAGGGTATCTCCAAGTTGTAATGTCGTTCCCAGGCATTGTAAAATCGTCGCATTGAACCTCTAAGACTGTCGGGAGTTGGTAGTTCGTCCTCCTCATCGAGCTTGCCTATCATGCCGAGGCCCACAGTTTCAGCAAAATGCTTCATAACCTGCATGTCTCGAGGATCAGAAGGCCCGTATTTCCTTTCGTATCTAAAGTATGGTTAGACTTTAGTGTAAATTATGTGCGCGATATTCACTTACGAATGCCACACCTGAAGCGCGAGTGAATAGCGGTATTTGCTCTTAGGCCTCAGATTCCTGCGAACCGCACGAGGGTCGATCTTGGTGCGGTCTTCTGTAAGACCTCTCCTCACCGCCCGCTCAATAACAGCATCTGCTGATTTGAACGCCGTTGACTTGGACTCCATATCTTTGCGTTTTGTCGAAGGGTAGTAAAAAGTTTAGGTGTAGAATAACAAAAGAGTATATACAACTAGCTGTAGGTAGGTGCGAGATATCGAGGTAAAAGCTAAGGCGGAACCATTCGCTTTCTGAAGACGGGGACCAACGTAGCCATTTTTATATATGGGACCAATTTTGGGCTCGCTCGGCTAGAGTTGAAGTGGTTGTGGATGCTGCGGCGCAGCCTTCCAGAAATGGATCAAAGGGTGAGCAAGACTGAGCCAATCCTGAGCGGCCCTGAGCCGGCCCTGAGCCGGCCCTGAGCCGGGGTGAGCGACGTCACGTGGGCGGGGTACGAAAAAGGAAATTTTTGTCCCCAGATTCGTCGCAGGAAACAGCCCGTTCACGACCCTAAAATCGACACCATGAATTTCCCTTTCCTTCTTCGGAACTGAGCGGTTGTCGCCTTGGCCTGAGCCAGACTGAGCCAGACTGAGCAAGGGGGTCACAGTTCTGGGCTACCTCGGCTACAGTTGCCACGGGTCTAAAATGGCGGTGGAGTTACGAGGACCCAGTTTTAGGACCTCTACCACCACCACCTAGCCGCGCTTTCCTTCACTCCAACTAAAGGAGAAGGAAAAAACTGCAATTTTAACACGTCGATAAATCATGTATATTATATTCGGATTCCAAGGTGTTGCTCTCCACCTTTTCAAGTGTCTCTAAAGGGGTTGCGCCTGATAGGGGAAACCACGTGGTGGGTCACGTGGTTAGTCACGTGGCCTGTGCTGTGGCACAGACCACCCCCACTATCTATTCTAGGCTCTGGGCTTCGCCCAGAGGCCTTGCCACGAACAACTCCTCCACCACAAATCTGGCAATACACTACTTTTCTACCATTCATGATGATCTCTGGTATCAGCGCCCAGGTCGAGTTGTCCATTTTTCTGAACAATTTATCATTGTAGACACTTCTTTCACCAAGCGCAATAATGACTAGATATTACGGTATATCATTACAGTTCCAGCACTACGGCTCGGGATTGCCAAAGGAGGAAAACGTCTGTCACGGAAGTTACCACCATGCAAGCTTGCAAGCACCACAAGGATACCTAGCAGTGTAGAATGAGATCACCTGGCCGCGGACTCACCGACGTGCACGGATGCTGCCTGGATAGAGATAAATAAAGGGGGTAAGAGGACGCGTCATCGACTTGGTTCCTCTAGGTAACCAGCAGGCAGAAAAAGGGCCCGCGTAAGGTTAACGAGTGTTGCGCGGGGTGAAGAAGGGATCTTTGTCACCGTAAAATTCCTTACAGCACCTGGCGGCAAGCCATGCATCCCACGCGCACCATTCCGAAGTGGGCGCGCAGCTGCAATACCAAATCCGCCAGCCCGCCAGTCCGCCGGCGACCAACTAACCGCTATCACGAAATCCTTCCGACCGACCGTCGAGGGATATGTGGGGAAATCTCGGCATTGACGTGCGGGGCTCCATGAGAGTTGTTCAGCCGCACGCGAATGTCGCAAAGGCCGATGGGAGACGAGAAAGCGCTAGCCCAAGAAGTGGCTAGCTGGTTAAGCTAGTCAGTATTCTGTAGCGCATTTCGTGATGGACGCCACATTCGACATTCGGCATCTGATTCGTCTTATTCATGGCCAAGCCCAAGCAGGGATGCGCCGGGCCCAGCGGTTGTTCTCGCGAGGGCCGTTGGGCATGACCCCGCTCGTGTGGATTATCAGGGATTCACTAAAGTAGCCCTGCTGAACATGCAACTCTCCGCTCACATGTGAGGTGGGCAAAGAAACGAGTTGGCAACTGCCTAGCTCCATCCTTTAAAACAACCTATCATTCTGGGTTTGGAAAGATACCAGGTATATTAGGTAGATCGGTATTCAAGGGGCTGCATCTTGCCCACTGGTGACTGCGCTGTGAAACAAAAGAAAAGCATTGCCAGAACATATCGCAAATCCAACTGAACCCCCTATTCCGCTGCCCCGAATTATTCACACCTATCCTACCGAGATCCCATCACCCGAGAATAATGGCAGAATGGGCGATTGCCTCGTGTCCACTGGGGGAAGGGCCGTGCCTCAGATCCGACACTGTCAACGGGCCATGTTTCAAGAAACAGTTGGCTCCAAAGTGCGCCTCCCTAGCCAGCGTCAGGTTCAGCCACTCCGGAACAAAGGTGACACCCTCGCAAGACGGGGCCTCGCTCGCCTTGCCAACCTTGGACGAATTGTAGCTGGAGCATGACTGCATACAAGCGTCAAAGCTGGGGGCGGTGATCTGGAAAATGTCGAGGACAGGCATATCCGCGTTGCAAAAAACCGAGTAAACTGCAGTCTGGTAGAACAGCGGGATGTACGTGGTCGGGGCTGTGTTGGTTGAGCAGTTCAAGTCAATGACTGGAACTGGCATGGACGTTCCGCTTCGCCTGTCGTTGGTAACTTTGTACGCAATCAAGCCTGCGGCGAAACCGATGGTACTGACACTGAGAGCCAGTATGATGAGAACGCGGGGGTTGAGGAATCGATGCCTTGGTCTGTCGTGGCCAACGGAATTTCCAGGGGGATGGTTTTCGCGTTCCTCTCTAGATGATGGCCACTTCCAAGAAGGTCTTGTGCTGGCCATTGCTCCAGTACATCGGTGCTGCATAGGATCTACAGAGGAGGCGAGTATAATGGTACAAAATAACAACAGAATAATACATACAATTTCCCAGCCTAATCCGAAGAAGCAATTTGACCGGGAGGAAGCGGGAACGTGGAGATGTGCGGGGAGTGTGGAGAGAATGGATCCGGAGTCTTCCCGCAGAGGTTTTCCATCTCAGAAATTGCAAAGGGCAAGGTACTTGTAGGCTACTACTGGAGGCGTGCAGTAATGTGCTTGCCAATGAAGCCGGGCAGATGCAGCCTCGCGCATCAAAACCATTTAGACATAACTACTGGGCGCCACCACCTGCACAGTCCCAGAATAACCTGCCGTCAACGTGGCTGCTGCCTAAATCTTTTACCCCCACCCAAGGACGCCTACCACACGAACACCATTCGGATAGGATGAGTGGCTGCCGCCAACTGCAAACTTGAAGCCCAAGGAGCTGCCCAGATCTTCATCATGCACAACACTCAATCGCGGTCGGGCAACAGTTTCGTCCTTACTACCTTTTCAAAATACCAGATTGATACCTTACCTACCGCTTGAGATGGAGTCAGTCTTCACAAATGCACCATGAGGCTCATAAATGTCGCGACCGGAAAGCTCGAGGAGCCAGCCGGCAGCCCGGAATACGCCATTCTTTCACACACGTGGGGCTGCGACGAACTCACCTTTGAGGATATGGCCGACGATCAGGTTCGGACTCTGAGCAAGTACTCCAAGATCCGAGGAGCCATTGAACAGGCGAGGCGCCGCGACATCCGCTACGTCTGGATTGACACGTGCTGTATCGACAAGAGAAGCAGTGCCGAGCTTTCTGAAGCCATCAACTCCATGTTCCAGTGGTACAAGAATGCAGCAGTGTGCTTCGCCTACCTCGAGGATCTCAGTCCAGACACCAGCCCAGAGGTCGGATTGGAGAGATGTCGCTGGTTCACAAGGGGCTGGACACTTCAGGAACTGATCGCTCCTAAGGAAGTGCGATTCCTCGATCAGAACTGGAACGATAAAGGAACCAAAGACAGCCTACAAGACGCCGTCTCGCGGATCACCGGTATACGGAAGGATATCCTGCTAGGTACCGCCACATTGGGTAACATATCAGCAGCGGAGAAGATGTCCTGGGCCGCATACAGAAAAACAACGCGCCAAGAGGACATCGCGTACAGCCTCCTTGGCATCTTTGAGGTTAACATGGCCTTGATTTACGGCGAGGGTCCAAAGGCCTTCACACGGCTCCAGGAGGAGATTATCAAGCATACAAACGATCTCAGTATCTTTGCCTGGGACCCGAGCGTGAACGGGAATACTGGGCCGTACTGTGGCGTACTGGCAGAGTCTCCCGCGGTGTTTCGAAACCAAGGCCATCTCCAAGAGCTCTCCACGACGTCTCGTCCGTTCGTACCGGAGTTTTCCATTACAAACAGGGGGTTGCGTATAACGACGGAGCTCTGGGTATCGACCAATGTCAATGTTGGTCCTCGAGGCTACTTTCTTTGCCTTTCAAACTTTCACACCCCCCCGGGCATTGGGATATACCTCAAAAAGGTTGGCCAGAGCTACTTCATTCGCCTTTCTCACATGCCGTTGCTTGGCCACCTGGATAACGGCAACATCCACTGGGAGGAGTCCGTAAGGCTTCAGACCATCTACATCGCTAACTCGCACACATCGGCCGCGGACACGACCTCCTTGGATGGTGCGGTGGCCGGATACCCTCCACTGCACTTTCCCATTCACCGGTATCTCCGGATCGAGGACGCCTATCCCCGAACCAGCTGGGATGTTTTCAACCGTTTGTTCCACACTGGGGTATCCGGAGTCTCGGGATTCGTCGGTGTGATCTGTTGTCATATCTTCGGCGACAGCGAATGGAGGGGCCCGCATCAGCGCGTGGGCATTGTTGTGAGAACCATCGACATGGAGTGCCGTGTATTCAAGTGGGACAGCAATCCCCAGGAGCCGAGTATTTTGTTTGGCAAGGCGCAAAAAGCACCCAACGTTATGTCCCAGGCTGAGCTTGTCCGCTTTTATTCCGACATCCCGCCGGCAAAATCGATTTACTGGGAGACTCGTAGTGCGGGATCGATGGGCAGGCGGTGCGAGTATCGGGTGTGTGTTGAGTTACGAAGCGAGGTAGATGTGGCGATATCGACTGCGCCAGTCTATTCAGTTCGCATTGAGGTTTTTAGCAGAGAATATGTCACGAGGTCGCTGTGGAGAAGAGGGGGTGTTGAGGCGGCGAGTTGGGTACATTTACATTAGTATCGTACTGCGACGCGAGTTAAGGGGCACTTGAACCATTTTCAGTGTCTTCTCCAGACCGCTATCAACAACAGTTCCATTTCTGTAAACATAACCAACTCCTAGAAAGAAGGATGTAGCCTTGACACGTTTGCGCAGGGCTTTAGGGAGTGAGATTTCTTTCTACCTCCTCTCTCACACCGGCCACTGCACTCGAAGCCCTTGTACATAACGACCGCTGCGTGTTGTTTACAGGTAGAATGGGGACCTCCGCTGCGGCGATCCAGAAGAGCCCTGAGACCATGGACCATGGTAAATACAGCCATATTCAAATCGCTTCCCCGTCCTCGCCTTGGCTCGGAGGAGCTCGCTTCGTCTTGTCCCTGTTTAACGCCCCTGCCTAATCCAGACTTAGTCAGAAAATGTTGGGTAATGTTTGAAGAGGTCGGATAGGTGCTTATTGGTCATCACCGTCGCTTGGCCCATCGCCGTGTTCCTCGCAGGCTCCCCCAGAACCATCCATTAATCGAATACAATTGAGACACAGGTCGAACTCATCCTTGAGAGATTCAAACTTTGCAGCAAAGGTCTCGGCGTGCTCCCGTGTGTTGTGCTGGACTGGAGGGTCCCAGTGACTGCGGGGGCCCGAGGACGCACGCAGCATCGTGTCGCTCGACGAAGGGGTGACGGCCTCGACGGCCTTGACGAACGATGAGATGGGAATCTCAAGCATCTTCAACGGCCCGTATCCGGCGCGGGTTTCCGAATATTGCGCGCGACGCTGGCATCCCCATTTTCATTTATCGGACGCGAGAGCAATGCAATCAACCAGTTTCTGACATAGGGCGGATCGAATCCGAGTCCTCCTTTCTTCCAGGACACCTGGTACATAGTAAGGACCGGGAATACTAGGGCAAGCATGAGAGGGAAAGAAAACTCGCAATGATGCTCACAGAAAGTCTTCCATGGTAGGAATTGGCTGATGGAACAGTCGCTGGAAAGGTCCAAGTACGTATCGGTGCCCTTGAAGTCGAGCATCAGCCGCAGAGATAATACAGCAACCATTTCCGCGTTATGGAACAAGCAGGCCGACGTCAGCAAGCGTCCGACATCGGTCATGTCGGTTTCTTCTCCGCATGAACGGTAGTTGTATGAAAGCCACTGAGCGCTGCTGTACTTCAGAGCTCTGGTGATGTCGTACTTGTCCGCCAGTATAGCGATCTGGAGAATCCGCCCTGGTGAAGGTCTGTCCGAGACCGCATCGTTGCGATGGTGAGTGACGCAACAAATCTGCCGCATCGCATGGCCGTCATCCTCGGGTAGAGGAATTTCTCGCGGCGAATCGCTGGAGAGGTTCTGGCTCTCCGCCCAGGGGGGATTGAACATCTTAGCGAAGACGCTGGAAGAGCAGCGAAGGATTTGTGAATGTACCCTCAAACGCGTCTCTTTTCGCCCGATGACCAAGATGACATCGCCATCGTCACAGATATCGAAACTGCCGCCAAAGCCAACAGTGGCAGCTTCAAGCGCCATTTTCTTCCCGTATGGCACAAGGGAGCGGAGAAGTGAAAGTCGAATGTTGCGGGAAGGAAGATGACCGGCAATGTAGAAATGGGGAAGCTATGAGAAACTCTTTGGAAGAGGGTTTCTGCTAACGACGCCCAGTAGCAAAGGCATCTCCTAAATATCCCCAGTATCAACGACTAGTAATAGATATAATCATTACCAAGCGGAAGGCCTGGACAAATTGTCCATGAAGTTCTGGGTGGCGGCTATTGCGGATGCAAATGTCCCAATTCTGGGCACTTTACTTACACGGGACCATTTTTAGGCCCTTCGGCTAAAACTGCACCTTCTCGGAAAGCTGTGCGTTCAATGGGCAAATATTAGCCGAAGCTGAGCCGGAGCTGATCTGGACTGATCAAACGTGACGAAGAGTCACGTGACAATCAACATGGGTGTTCGTCGATTTTAGGGTTGTGAAACAAGCAACAAACGACACAAACGACGCGGTCGCATCGCACATTCGCATGCGCACGTGACCAAAACCGACGAGTGTTTGCGGGCCTGTAGGGTTTTTGGGCTTCCCCTTCTTCGCGTCCTCTACACGGGGGACGCAAACCGCAAGCGTTTGCCTAAAGAGCCCTGTGGAACGAAGCTCGACGGCAGGGCAAAGTTGAAGGTGTTAAGATAGAGGCTGCCAACTCTCTCTGGGACCGAGGCGAGATGGGTTCGTCTCTCCGGATGCTTCAGGGCATTGACAAGGACCGGTTGCTCAGGAAGCAAATGCCGCCCATCAACCGCTCCCACCTTCTGTCAAACATGGGTCACAAGGTCTCAGCGGCACGTTTGGAGGGTCCGGATAACGTCCAGAAGGATCTGGAGCAAGCGCTCAAGGAACCAGAATCCAGAATCGAAGGTGTTTGATGCCGGAAGGGTCTTCCATCAGTTTGTCATGTTCTGTGACGAGCAGCTGCAGAATCCGGACAATTAAGAGGACTTAGCTTGTCTGCAACAACGGAAGGAGGGAGGGCAAACGCCAGGAGGTGGCGCAGCTCAAAGGGCTGGTCGCGCATTCCAAGGATTCTCCCGCACGGGAACAACTCGACCTGGACCAGCAAGAGCTTCGACGAAGGGAGAAGACGCGTTCGGAGTTCATTCGGCTCCGTTTGGAAAGCTACAAGCTTTCGCTTGTTGCCTCGGACAAGCACTGTGACAATCTCGCATTTCCAACTCTTGGACTTCTGCAAAAGGGGGAAATCTCGCATTTCCAACTCTCGGACTTCTGCAAAGAGGGAAATCTCGCATTTCCAACTCTCGGACTTCTGCAAAAGGGGGAAATCTCTACTAACCCAGGGAATTCCGGCCCAAACCCGGCCGATTACCAAACCCAGAGTCTCCATGCGTAATGACAAATCGCTCATCCTAGAAGCTGCAGGGTTTCTGCCACCTTCCACTCTAATTCCTGAGGATCCGTCAAGTGTTTGCCGGAAGTAGGGGAAGGAACCGCGATGCTACGAAACTCATTATTACAACATCCGAAACACAGGGTTCGTCATTGCCAAAAATATCTACTTCCTCAACCCTTTATCAGCATTGTTCCTCAAGGCGGCTTTGACCACTAAAACCAAAGACTCTAAACTCATCGTCCCCCCAAATAACCAAAGCCCGGTCTAGATGCGGTAACCACATTTGTGCCTTCTACCAAAGTCTGACTCTACCAACCGAAATGAACGCCTGGACAACCCTCCAATCCATCTCAGTCGAGATCAAGAAAAGACTGCAAAGTTTATGGAAAAATTCGAATGGATTGTGGTATATGCTCATTGCTCAGATACTTACTGCAGCAATGACGACGGCCACAAAGTTTCAGGAAGAAACGATGTCTCCATTTGAGGTGGGTTTCCTTGTTACATCAAGGTAGAATTTTGGAAACTGACACTAGCAACAGGTTCTATTCATTAGAATGTTAGTGACTTCTGCTTTATGTTTCCTCTATTCTTGGCACTCGAATGTTTCAGACCACCCTTTCGGCGAGTCTGGTGTTCGTGTTCTGCTCCTGGCGAGAGGAATCAGCGGTTTTATCATGATAGCCTGCATGCACGGTATGATGTAGAAACTTCTCACCTCATCTGACTATCCGACACTAATAATTACTCCGTTTGCCGAAGTGTCGCTTTTATATTTCTCAATGTCGGAGGCAACAGCTATCGGATTCCTGGCGCCTCCACTCGCGCGCTATACTTCCTCGGTACTCTTCGGCGATACATTCAGTCTATCGGCAAAACTAGCAAGCCTCGTCTCTACAATCGGCGTAGTTTTAGTTCTTCTCTGGACCCGGACTCACGACATAACTAATACGCCTACGCCATCCACCCTGACCACAGCTACTCCTATTCAACGGATTGCCTATGGTGCCGTTGCATTGTTGGGTGTCTGTGGGTCGGCGAGTGTCCTGATTATCACGAGCAAGATTGGAAAGCGAGCTCACCCGCTCATCATCGTTAATGCATTTGCCAGTTGCTCAACGATGCTTTCTGCAGCATCATTCGCGCTGCAGCCAAAACTACAGCTTGTGATGCCCAAAACGATCATGGAATGGACTTCTCTTGCCTTTCTCTCTATTGGCGGCTTTGGCATGGTAGGTTGCGCTCTAAAATAGCCTTAACTAAGCGCGCTTGCTTACGTTTTTCCACGTTCAGTTTCTTTTCAAGACACTTGCTCTTCAGCAAAGTAATTCGTCCCAGGCGTTACATATGATCTACGTACAACTGGTGTTCATTCTCATTCTAGATAAACTAGTCTGGGGTATATCTCCTAATATTGCATCTTTGTGTGGGGCTGCGTTGATTCTTTGTTCTGCTTTTTACGTAGCTGTGGACCACAAGAGCGAAGCCCATCGTGTGTCCGTGGAAGACGAAAGCAAAGAAGAAACTGAGCCGGGACTGGCGTCGCTGCGCCCGGGCCGATCGGTCCTGGATCACGTGGATGCCCGTTAGAAAGGGCTCAGAATGCGCGCGCGTGGCCTTTAGTTGTTTTAGACACATCCGTCACCCTTCGAATTGACCAGAGTTTGGCCCTGAGGCATTGAATTGAATTGGACAGTTAACCTCTTCTCCGATCGCTTGATTCCTGGGCCCCTCCTGGGGCAACCTTCGTCCCCCCGCTCGAGACGCTCCGGCGTGCCTTCACCTCATTCATTCGGTATCCCTTCACGCCGATCGGGACCGCAGTACAGATATCAGGCGATTGGACCACGCGGTATGCAGTCTATCATGGCGCTTGCTTTGGTCGGGCTCAAAACCCTAAATTAGACAGTCATCCGAAAGTTCGAGAGTTCTACCGTTACAGGCGCTTGTACGGAGCCTATCCCTTCGACATTGGACGCGCATATACAGTCGCCATGATAGCAGTGTTACTCTCGACCGCTTTTCGGTCGTTCGTTAAATCCCCCCTGCCTAGGACACCGATGTGGCTCACCGAAAGCTTTAAAGTAGAAAAGCGTAAGAGAACCGAAAGTAGGACAGACAAGGGATCCCTTGGCATGGCCTTGAACTAAGAGATAGTCCTGCAAAAGTATAGAATTGTGTCGAGGGTGTGTCCACTGGGAGCCAATCAATCGGCGGGACCCTCCGACCAACACACCTTTCAGGGGGCGCAGCTCGGTCAGACCTCGAAAGCGCCGCTGCCAAAGTGCAGGTTCAGCCTCAATCGCCCAAACAAGTTGTCCGCATCCCAATGTCGTCATTGTCGCCCATCCAGTCCCATCATCAAAGAAAAGGGACAAGGCTCTGAGAGCCTCGCTAAAAGGACCGCCCAACCGGGGAAATGCGTCCCTATCCGTCCCTGTAATTCAATGGCCACACACCACTTCAATACGTTTCTAGCATAGCGGCTGCCCGCGCCTAGTGAGAAATTCGATGCTATTGGGGTTCCGATCCTTGTTGGCTGGGCGAGCAAGCCCCTGCCCCTTTAAAGTAGTGGCCCCTCGGCCAACCTCGATCGCGAGTCGATACCCAGGCCACCCCACCACCGCATATCGTCTCCCTGACAGTTGAAATCTACAGCACAGTAGTTACGACAAATTTTGAGCTGAGCCGCCATGGGCTCTCAGGAGCCAGAAACCAAGGGACTTGCCGATTGAATCAGTAAGCTGTATATCAAATCCCATGATAAATTCGGTAGTGGCAAGTTTCTGCCTGCTAGCAAGTATCAAGACCCGACCCTCCTAAACGCGGCAGTGGTTAGGGAGGAACTAGAGCTAGAATATGACAAGGACGAGCCCTTTATTAACTTCATTCTCATCCGGGTGCCAAAGATATTCTTGGTTATCATCTACTTAAACTAGCGTGCTGGAAAAGCTTGTTGTTTTATGCAACACTTTATAGACCATGGCTTCGTTGACGAAAACCTCCCTACGAGCATGGAGTTTTGCAGCCAACACCCTGCTTTTTCTCTAAAGTCGTGGAAACCAGCCCTTAAACGGAACTTCTGCAAGGGTCAATGGGATCATCTGGTACCGGTTTTCTCGTTGATGAACTTCATCTTCCGGCTCGAGCAGAACCAACCGCTGCCGTTCCTCGCTCCTGAAGAGAGGGGAAACCAAGCGCCGGAGGGTTCCTCATCCATCGTGCACAAGGTAACGATCCATGAAGATCACTTAGATAACCCTCCTCTCGATGTAAGTCCATACACATACACGGCGTTAGCTATTTGCTAACTGGTATCAGTTCAGCGGATACCTAAGGCATTGATTCCGATTCCACCAAGTTCCAGGCTCAGTTCAATAACAAAGCTAAAAAGGGAAGAATCGGATGACAGGGAAAATCACCTGTTCACGGGCTGCAGAACGGCAGGGATGAAAGAGACGTAGCATGGTAATATATAAAGGTGTGACTGAGCAGTTAGTCTAGTGTTTTGGTACTTTGGCGGTAATGCGACTGCATGTTGGTCTGGTGCCCTCGTACTTGGTGTGCTGCGTTTGGATGGTAACGGCCAGAGACAATCCAAACCTTGTATGAAGCGGGAAAGGATTTGAGAGCCTGACGTAATCTTGCGATCTCGTTGTCGGCCATCTCGATTGGGGTGAAGGTCGGTCTTTGTTTGTCTAGGCTTCGCGGACAATGGCTAAGCAGCGGAGCGGAGACGAAAGCAGGGGTAGGCAAAGACGCGTTTCTTAGGTACAGAGCCCAGCAAAATATCACCATGGTCTGCACCCGTCGGCGAGATATGGATCAGCACGAGCTCGCTCAAAGATGTACGTCCCGAGTTGAAGGTGCGAGACTTAGAGGGCAAAGGCTAAGGCACGTAAAATGAAAAATAAAAGGGGAAACTTTTCATTTTCAAGAATGGGGACTCATTGTGGCCATTTTTGTATATATGGGACCAATTATGGGCTACTCGGCTATAGTTGAAGCAATTCAGCAAGCTGTGGCGCATCCTGCCAAAAATGGTAATCAGGGTGAGCAAGCGTGAGCAAAGACTGAGCCGAGCTTAAGCCGGGGTGAGCAATGGCACGGGGGGAAGTACGAAAATGGAAAATTCGTGTGCCCAGATTCGTCTCATACAACAGCCTGGTAATCTGCGACGAATCTGGGCACGCGAAATTTCCTTTTTCGTTCGTAGTCCTGAGCTGGGGTGAGCTGTGGCTAATCTACCATGAGCTTGCCCTGATTCTTCCCTGAGTTTGGGTGATCCCACAACTGGCCGCTGCACAGCCCCAGAGGCCCATTTTCGGTCCCCTCGACAGAAGCTGCGTTTTGATATGTAAATAACAGCTTAGTTATATGAGAACAATCTGAACGCTTGTCACGAGCCGTAGGCGAGGTGGTGGATTGACTGGATTATCGTAGAATAAGAAGCTTGCAGGAGGAAAAGGTCCTGCAGGCTGGAAGGATCTAATCTAGGCCACCCCACTAATGGTGAGGTGGTCACATGACCACGCGCGTGGATGGCGCCAGCCGTCACAACGCTTAAAACTACCATTGCCTTTCGTGGTCTCGAGCTGCTGAGCTGTGGCTGACGTAATCGGAGATTTCCATGAATTTTACGGGGACCTGATAGACGGGCACCCCCTTTTTGATAGCCGGGCACTCCCCCAAAACACTTCTCGCCTACTTTTGCTGCCTTTAAGTCGCTAAAAACTTGCTACCCGATCTTATATACACGTTAGTTAATATTTATAGGTTATTTGAAGCTCTTAAAAGGGTGGAAACCTATTTAAAAGTGTTGCCAGGTATGCTCTCTGAGCCTGTAGTACAGAGGGCTCACAGGGCACTTAAGGGAGGAAAATGCACGCACAGTTGGCCGGAAGGCCTACTGCAGAACTCGCAACCAAAGGCCTGGCTGCTTCTGAACTTTGTGGCTTGCTTGGCACGAGGTCTCCCGGAACGGCTTCCCGAACCACTCAGTCATCTTGCCCCTACCGCCCTTGGGAGTCCTTCCCTACGAGTCTGTCTTTACCTGGATCACATCGGTGTACCAGGGACGGTTCGTAACACCACCTTGATCAGGCGTACTTGCCTTTCCTACAAAAAGAACGCAAATCAACACCAGCCCGATTGTAAGGAAGGACAGGTATACCTGATCAGGGTGGTCACAATGGCAGCGAACAAGAATGGCAAAGGGGTAAGATTTCAACCTGGCCTGACTCGGGGTTACCTCCTCTGGGGCCAGATCCTGGACGAAACGGTCAAAACCGGGTCCCAGAACAGCCGCTTGGCGCTTGCAACCAACATCGCTGGGAGAACACCGTTACACATCATCAGGAAAGGCGACAGACGCCTGGAGACGGTCATGGAGCTTCTCGTCCACGGGGCAAACGTACACAAACAAGACCGAGACGGCATGAAGATGCTGCATCTATTCGCCAGAGACGGCACCGAGAAAGAAATTTCCCACCTGCTGGGCATGGGCGGGACATTGACGGCGCACGTCAGCTCTGGACAGACGCTGCTCCACATAGCAGCCTGGCACTGGAACGCTCCTGCGGTCCGAGCCATGCTCGCAAAGGGGGCGGACCGGGAAGCCGTGATAGCTATGGACGTACGGCCTTGCATCTAGCTGTGATCACCGGGAAAGAGGAGGTGATCAAGCTTCTTCGGAACTGAGCGGTTGCCGCCTTGGCCTGAGCCAGACTGAGCCAGACTGAGCCAGGCTGAGCGAAGGGGTCACAGTTCTGGGCTGCCTCGGCTACAGTTGCCACGGGTCTAAAATAGCGGTTGAGTTACGAGGACCCAGTTTTGGGACCTCTACCACCACGACCTAGCTACCAACGAAGACTGCTTCTTTGAGTTCCTTTTCTCAGAAAGAAAGGTGTTTAGGGGCCCCGGGGCTCCGGGGCTCCGATCAGCGAAGCTGAAACGGAGGCCCGGCACTGCCGGAACACTAATGACACCGTATTAGTGAATCCCAGTGCCGTGGCGCCGACGGCTGAGATTCTTTAGAGCCATGTTTAAGAAGGGTTCTCCGGCAAAGCCGGAGAGCTGCAAGAAGCAATCCAATCAAGCAGTTGCAACCCCCATTACTTCCACAGCTGATTGAATTGCTCATCTTCCGTACTCTGGCTCTGCCAGAGTACTCCTTTTTATACACTTGTGGGTGGCGGCAACGCTTGCGCGTTGCGTGGCTAATATTACCAATCTAATGTTCTAGTCGATTCTGGAGCTTTCGCCGTGGCTGCCTGCGGCAGTGGTGGGGTGACAACGGAGGTTTTTCGTTTTATCACAACTACGAAAAAGATCAAACTATCTACCTCGGACTTGAAAGGAGTCGATCACGAGGTTTGAGTAATTTGAGTCAGATTCATATCCGGGTTTCCGAAGCCCATTGGTGTTACATTGGTATCAAAGTCTTGATATTTCCAGGGGTTTCTGCCCTGCTATACGCCAGTTGCTGCAGCGATAGTCAAGTAAAGTAGAAGCGCGAAGTTATAAGTATTACTTTAATTATAGCATTGTTTCATAACTCCGAGATTATTCCAAATGAAAGAGGTTCTCAACAGTGTCCACGCCATCTAGCAGCTCTCCGTCCATGATACCGCAAACGTAACACTCCCCCACAACCTCATAGCCTCTGGCGAGCCCTTCCATCTTTCTCAGAACGTAGGGGGCGCTAAAACCATCCAAGATGACGACGACATCACCAGGCTTGGCTTCGCCTGGGCCGAGCCCGACAAAATCCTCTCGTGTTCGAAACGCCCGTTTCTTAACCCACCGTAGCATGCTTTCGATGTAGGGACGTGCCTCAGCAGAAATTTCCTCCGCCGCCTCACCATTCCTGTGCTCACAGGAGGCGTCAAGGGTTTGCTGGTAGTGCTTCTTCAGGTCACCCGGTTGGCACCGAGTTAGCCTCGAGTTCACGACGAGTTGGTCGGCGCACGCAACCCGGCATGCCACGTCTTCGTTCAGCGCCCCTGATGCGTTACTGCAGAAGGACCGTATTTCTTCGAGTAAGGCTAGGATCGCGGCATAACTTGCTGAGCGAGAAGCCATGGTGTCTGCGTAAAGTGTGCGAGGGGGTTCCAGACCGTTCGGGTACTGTACACCGAGGCGCGGATACCATAGATTGCCCAACAAGGATATTTCGTCAACTGCCAAGCCCAGCAGTGATAATCTATCCGAATCTATGTGTGAGCTGCTCGATGCGGGTTCGCAGATGGCCACTGGTCTTCCTCCGCTTGCGTCAAAGCATGGAAGCCATGGTTTGGCCTGGCCCTGGCTGCAGAGCGGTTCGTAGATGGTAGATGAGAAGTCAGGCACCCAGGTCGGAAGGCCACCAATTTTCTTCTCCAGGGGCTGAGACCATGCGACGACGTCGGCGAAGCCATGGGAGATTAAAGCACGCGTTACGTTGCGGTAGACGTTTTGGTGTGCTTCGGTGTAGTCGGCCTTGATGTATTCTGGAACAGTTCAGAAGCTAAGCTCTCAAAAAACGATGGAATAGAAAAAAACTCACCCTTCTCAGACTCGGTCGCAAAACCAAGCAGCCCAAACACCATGTCTCGTGGATCTTTGGCGCGGGAACCACGCGGCAGCTCCTTGACGCAGAAGTTGGCCATTGCCACCCGCAACGAGACAATCCCGGCTGGATAGATTGACGTGTACACGACAAGGCGATGCATCTCAGGGAATGACGGCGACTCGAATGCGAACCTCCGGAGCCGAGGATTGGTTCGGAGCCTGGCAGATAGGGTATCCCCCCCGGATACGATATACTTCTGGAACTGTTCGAGGAGGATAAGTGCGCCAGAAAGAATCCGGGACTGGATTGCGAATGGCCCGTAAAAGAAGAGGAGGCTTTGCGCCAGATAAACTTCTTGGAGAACCCAAATGCGCTGCCAGTACGGATTGTTGGAGAAACGAGTGTAGTCGGAGATCGGGAAGCCTTCAGTGTCGACATCACCCCTGGAGGTGAAGCAGAAGAAGAGTTCCACCAGACGAGAAACTGAGAGTCGAAGGATCTCAACAAGGTCCAGTTCGGCCTCACTTAGTTTCTCGGCGGAAGACCCAGAGTTCTTCCAAAACAGCGAGCCGACCTGGTTGAGTGTGTCAAGAAGGTGTTTGTGCCTTTCATCATCACGGTCTGAACCTTCGTCATCAGGCGTGAGCCAAGCATACACAATGCCCGCGCGGCTGAATATTGCACCCATATGCTGAACGACCTGCGACTTTTCGTCTTCATCGTCTTGGTTGATACATATTGCGTCTGCCCAGAAGAACACGGGCAGCTTCTTTTGAACGATGTGGCGCAGTGCTGAGTAGAGATTGCGCTGGACCAGGTGCTCCTTTCCATTGACGAGAACGGTATACTCCGGAATGTCGTTTCCCCAAACGTAGGACAGGGCAACGTAGTTTGGACAGGACTTCCAGCTAAACGTCTCGAGGGAAAAACTGATAGTTGGGGAGTCGATGACACCTGTTTCGTCTCTCGCCACTCGGAGAAACTTGATAGTGCTGAGTTCAGCGTCGGTGGCAAGATCTTGGGTTACCACGAGTTTGCTGGCAGAGATGACATCTTGGCTTTTGCTGCTTGCGGCGCTGGTTGAAGACTCGATGAGGCGCGGGTTTGCGCAGTAGTGTACTGGTGTAGACATGTCCTGGTTCTGACCTCTCTGAGGCCTTTCTTTGCGATATTCTGACTGGTTGTTTTCCTGGGATTGCTGTGCTCTCCTCTCTCTATACCACTGGGCTCTCTCGATCTGGGTCCCGTACACCGGGAATGGCTTATCTACGTATCTTTGTTGTTGCTGTGCTTGAGAGTCCCTACCCAAGTACTCACGGGCCCGTGGCTGCGGTGGGGCAGGAGACGGGTTTGGTGTAGGGACGAATTTTGGGTGCGTCCATTCCCAGTCCCGAGCGAGTGCGCCTTGTGGCAAGGGAGGGGGAATGAAGGTTGTGTCCACGTATGCTGGTTGTTGCCGTGGTTCGGAGCTCATGTCCAAGCACCTAAAGAGAAATGACTGCTGTACGGCGTACGACGGGTACGCCGTATCGACATAGCGTGGTGGTTTAGGCAGTGAGGTCCGGTTCAGGAGTTGAGAGAGTGCTGACAGCTGTCCGTGGGGGGCGGAGAACGCGGTATCCACGTAGCTTGATTGGGGACTGCTGGCGTTCGCGGATGCACCATTATTTCGTCTCTCGATTTTCTCGTCCCTCTTTCTTTTTAATCTGGAGAGCATTGCTGAAAGATGCTTCATTATGGCTGCTTGTCTTGAGTCAGTTTGTCTGAAGTCAGGTGAAAAGAAAAGTGGGAAGGGCGGATAACTAACTGACTTTTGGCACTGAGAATGTGCACCGGTTTGGCATTGGGGCTGTGCTATTGGTATCAACGCAGACGGGGCATGATGGCGGAGCCAGCAGTGGATCGGAGGTGATTGGTTGGACATCTCATTTCAAGCATCCGTCATGCTAAGCCTCAGGCTTATCCCACGCACCCATAGTCTCGTGGCGGAGCGCAGTAGAGTGCGTGCGGGGCGCACTATTGTCGGCAACATCCACCATCTAGGGGAGTGCTACAGCTTTCCAATTCCTCAAATCTTTCCCATTATTCTTCCTAAGGACCTGGATGTCTCTGCTGAAAACTGTCTCGACTTATTCCTATGCCTACCCGAGGCTTTAATTTGACAGGCCGACCCCCTCAGCGTCATCCTCATCGATACGCCCGGCTTTGATGATACCAACCACGAAAACGGCATCATCCTCAGCCGCATCCGGCCAGTGGGTCGAACTTTCGTACAATAAGGGAAAACGAATGTCTGGGCTGCTATTCATGCACGAACGACATGACCGAGTGAAGGGTAGGGCGGTCTAGCGTATTTATTAAGGTATCTACTAGAGAGGTATCCCTTTTTCGTTACGTAGGCACCCCCCCACTTTTCTTATGTGGGCACCCCCTGTAGGGGCCCCACTTTCTATGCACTGAATGTCCAAAACTTCGAAATTTCCCAGCCACGGCCTCCACTTTCGTATGCATATCATTTTCCAGAATCCATCGACACCAGCAAGGCAATCAATGTAAGGAAGGGCAGGTACTCCTGATCAAGGTGGTCACAATGGCAGCGAGTAAGAATTGGCAAAGGGGTAAGATTTCAACCTGGCCTGAAGCCGAGAGGTGGGCGAGGGCCGTGGTTTAAATACAGGCAATGGTGGGTGGTGTGTCAGGGGTTGTGTGTGTGTGCTGTGCGTGCCAGGGGTACTTCCTTACACAAGTATTCTAAATACAGTCATTTGACGAGCACTAAAGGGTCTCAAGGTACGAAATACCCTTTATCTCCTAACGACGCCCACTAGCAAAGGCATCTCCTAATTATCCCCAGTATCAACGACTAGTAATAGATATAAGCATTCCCAAGCGGAAGGCTGACGAATTGTCCATGAAGTTCTGGGTGGTGGCTATTGCGGCGAATGTCCCAATTCTGGGCCCTTCGGCTAAAACTGCACCTTCTCGGAAGGTTGTGCTGTTCCATGGGCAGATATTAGCCGAAGCTGAGCCGGGGCTGATCTGGACTGATTAAACGTGACGAAGAGTCACGTGACTATGAGCATGGGTGGCGTCGATTTTAGGGTGGTGAAACAACAAAAGCCATGTGCTGGTTCGATAGCAGGGAAGGCATTTTTCACACTGGCTAAGGGCCCGAGGACCCTCCCTTTGAGCGAGAACATTGGTCACCCAGCCCGGAATGTGTGTATCCAGATCAAAGCTTCGTCTAAATACTACCCTATTACCTAAAACTTCTCATCCTCACTCGTATCCTCCATCTCAATCTCAGCCAAGATCCGCCTTGCCGCAATGACCCTACCGCCCCCCGACCTCTTGCACAACTCAGCCAACTCCTTCGCCCTGGCTGCGAACACTGATGCCCGACCCCCTACCAAGACATCAACAATAGCACCGCCCAGCTCCCGCCCATTGTAGATGACGCCAAGTTCTGTCCCCTGGTTACCCCAACGTCCAATACCCAGAATCTCAGCCCGCCTCGCAAAGTCGTACGTGTCCATCCAGACTGGGACAACTACTTGCGGGATGCCAGCACTAAAGACCACAGAAAACATCAGTATTGTATCACCAAAAGCTTTAAGAGGGGTCAAAGGAGAGAAAGGCTGAAGAAAGGAGAGAGGTAAGACACGTTCACACATCCATATAAACAGCAACACAGAAAAAGGAAGAAAAGGACCAACCTAACAGTCTCCAGAAACGAATTAGCCCCCCCATGGTGTACCGCGCAAATCACCCGTCCCCCCTCTAGCACCGCCGTCGGCTCCGCTTCAAACCACTCCACGACCTTAACCCGTCCAGTCTCCACCTCCCCTCCCAGAATATCATAGACCCTACACCCTTCATTCGCAACCTCATACTCCCCTTTGCGATTCAGCTTCCACAGCACCTGCAGCCCTGACAGCCGCTTATCCCGCCACTGCACGCTCTCGACGGCGTCGAGTACATGCCGCAGAGCCTTTGCCATCTCGACCGCAAATTCCTCGTCCAGAAGCATGTGTGTCCCTAGGTTGACGTACAGGGTCGGTGCCCTCCCCAGCCATGCTGCCAGGTCAGGATCAACCTTTGCCAGTGGTAACGCAGGACGGATCATCGGGCCGCAGGGGAGGATTGTATCAGGTGTGACGGCAAGGGGGAACTCGATCTCGGGAAGGTTTGCGACGAGGAAGCGGATGCCGAGGTGTGGGTTGAGACTGAGGTCGTTGAGGGTTGTGAGGCGGGCGGCGGGGACCTGGGATGAGACGTAGGCCTGAACGGAGCGGCGGTGGGAATCGAAGAAGAAGCCGACTATGATGGCGAGGAGGACGAGGAAGATGTTCTCCGGGATGTGGACGGCGGGCACGGGGAAGGGATAGTAGGTGCCGATGCTGAATTGGAATCGTCAGTTTGCTGTTGGTAAAGGAGGTGAAAGGGGGCCTACCAGGGGTATTTCCAGAGGGGTTCGCCGTTGGGCTGGTGTGGCATGGCGAAATCCTTGATGGTGTTAGGCGAGAGGACGATAAACTTCGCCTTGATGTGGCGGAGTGCCGTCAGAGCTGGAGAGAAGGCCGGGTCGACGGCGATGATGTCGGGTTGCACTTTGTGCACAATGTCGATGACCGAGAACATGATCTGGACAAACTCTGGCCCTGTCCATGGGAGTGTGATCTTGAGCAACAGCATCATGCGGCGGATGGCGTAGATCAGCTTGACAACGTCGATGACCTTGAGGCCTTCCTGCTCCGAGGCTAACTCCGGCCGTGTCCACGCCGAGACCATGTCGATGCCGTCGATAGGGTGGAAGACAATGGGCCTCGCCCGCGGGCTGTCGCGCAAGGCATGCTGGGTAGTCAGCGCCACGAATTTCTCGATTGGTGGGAAGGACGCAAAGTGAACTTCCACATCCTCGTCCTTGAGCGTAAGGAAGGCATAGCTCGTCGCGAGATAAACATTGGCTTGCCCATGCTCTGAGTTTGTCAACAGCAGAACACGCTTTGGGGGAGGCAGGGAGCCCATCACGGAGCCCTCAAGACGTTACCGAGACCTTGCTTTGTCAAGATGGGGAGGACAACAGCAAGAAGGGGCAAGGCTTGGCAGCGTCGTCCACGCATAAGAAGGCGCCAGAGAAGGATGGTGGGCATGTCTTGGCACGAGAAATCAGCGGATTAGATGCCAGCTAATAAATGCCAGACCTGTGCCGGCATGGAACACTGAGCCACCCACAGCCCGGCTTCGAGAAGCAAGGTTTCCCGGGAAAGGGGTTAGGACGTGACATGAGCAACAACAACAGGTATCTGCCCTCCCCCACCTCTCCGCTCGGTTGGCAGCCGAGTTTCATCTGTGAAGATGGAGGGAAGAAAGAGTATCCAACCAACTCAAATACCCGGAACGGTGATGTGATCGAGTGACGAGACGTGGGGTGATCGTCCCGGCGGGGGAGAGCAAATAAGCATCGAGCAACTGAGTGGCGCGCGTCACTATCACTGTCGGTTCTCGGAACAGCGACATGCGAAGAGGGTGGGAAGGGCGGAAGGGGGCCACCGCCCGTGGCAATGTCGGTGTTGCCAGGCTCAGCCGTGTGCCAAGCGAGCTGTTCCGCTGATAGAGGATCGCTCATCGAGGGCAAAGACCAATCCAAACGCTTGTTGTTGGGCAATTTGGCATAGCCGGGGCTTGGGGTTTTGCCAAGGCAGCCGCATTGCTTGGGGGGACGGGGACGTGCAGGTGTGGACGATCATCCAGTCATCGTTCTGGAAGAGCTTTCACCAGAAGCTTCGATACAACTCTCTCTCTCTCTCTCGGAGACCACGCCGAACCGCATATATAACATGTGTCACATATACAGTATTGCCTGACGTTGTCAGCGTCCGGGACCCATTGCGCGATCGCGGCAGATTCTGCCTAAACTGATGCAGTGTGTATTTTGGGTAACATTCGCCGATAAAACGGGGAACTGGGTTGGACTTCCAATTTTCCAGCCAATTGCCTGAATATGAGCTTTCTCCCACCGGGCTGGTACAGAGAGGGGTCTAGACCGCCGGGCGCGTCGATGACGAGGAGACGTCGGTTTGTCTCGCTGCAACGTAATCCATAAATTTGTTTAATGCCGGCTCGTTTATTGGAAAAGCTTGATTGCTATCCAACTGTTTATGGTGCATTGGCCGTCCAGGGCCAAATGTAACCTGCCAGTAATAGGACAGTCCACGGCGAAATGGATTCATTGTGACTAGGGTCGAACCTGGGGTGGGTATGTTTGGGCTCCAGAATGCTGGGTGCGTACGTCTCATTCGTGCCGGAAAGCCTAATTGGGTACCCCTTGGTTAGCACGGAAACAGCAAAGTGACCCAGGTCAGAGGCAGAGATTTGCGAGAAGGTAAACAAAGATACTTATGACAAGCCAGTTGTGCACTCCCAGCTAGGTGAGCCCGGTCCTTCGGGGGACCTGGTGCGGTCGTCGTTGCAGCGAGGGAATTGCAGGCCAGTCTTGGGAGAGAGTAGCAGTCGCGATACGGGTCGCGGCATCCATTCTCTTCAGCATGTTTATCCTCGAGACTGATAAAGACATCAAGGGGCTAGACCAAACTGTGAGTCGCGCGGGTGAATGGACTTGGTTGCTTTGCGGCATCGATGATCAGGTTCGCTTGGTGACTCAGCCAATGAGGTTTGCCAGGGGTGCGAATGTCGTCTGCACTGCTGACGGAGCTGGCGGTCGCAACGCAGGTAGTCAGGGGCGCCTTCCTGCCGATACCGCACAGCCATGGCCACGTGCTTTTTCGGCCCCTCGGAGCTTCCAATGTCTCGTCAAACCCGAACTGGCACCCGGATCACAAGTTCAATTGCGGACCCGCCAAGACAGAAACTAATGGCTTCATGATCCAAACGACCGCTCGCCGATATTCCATTGATGTTGCTTACCAAGGGTCCGAGTCTGACATGACGGCACACACAGTTTGTCTTCGAATACATTCACGCCCTTTCTTATTTATCGGATCACAGGGGCATTGATTGGGGCACGGGTTTATCTTTCGGGTCGGTCTTTCTTTTCTTTTCATTCTTTGTCCTTTGTCCTTTGTCCTGAGGAGCCTCATATGTCGGTCTATCCACACAAAGCGGCGCCAGGTACCGCTCCAAATATTGCTCCCGATCCCAACAATTTGGGAAACTCACGCCACTGACAAAGCTAGACACTTGCCACTAACTAATAAACGCAGCACATCTCGCAAGAATATCCTGCGGCCTCTCAATCTCATCTTTATCCATGAGACGTCTCGATGCCTCCTCCGAAAAAGGGCGTCATAGTGCCGCCAGTGATCCGCCAGCGGGCCGCCAACACACACACCACCCATCAACAGACGAACCTGATCAAGCGTCCGATAAACAACGGGAGTGGCCCGCGCCAGCTTCACGCTGACAATCCTTTCGTCCCAAGAGTTTACCAGCCAGCAAGAGTTGCACTCCGACTGGACGTGCCCACTGGTTATTGCAGCCCGGCAATATTTTACCCTAGCAGGCGTAAAGCGCCCGCGCATCATATTCAAAACGCCACAGCGACCGATTACAGTGCCGTCGGCGGTCACAATTCTGGATTCAATCGTCACACCGTGTCCTTTGGCACAGAATGGGCTGACGTTTGGGGGGTAAAAGTTTATCAGATTAAGATAGGAGCCCCTGTCTTGTACGTGGGGATCATTGTCGCGACGAAAAGCGATACTGCCGCATTGCATGCATTTCCATCCGACAGGGATGATCCCGGGAGAAAAAGAAATTCGAGTCGGAGCCATGGTGGATGGAGCGGATGGCGAGAGGAAAGCTTCTACTGATAAACAACTGGGAACGGAGTTGGAATGAAATTGAGATAGAATGAGAATTTGGAGTCTGCGGATCTTTAAATCCAACGGGTTCTGGAGTTTGAACTTGATGGTTACAAGAGATGTTGCACCATGTTATCTAACAATATTGTTGGGCTACTTTACAATAAGATAGTGAAAGGATGGGCTGTGGGAACAGCCCTTCTAGTGTTAACACAACGCCCATCTAAAATTTGTTCAGTCCATGGAACAAAAGAACTGCTTGTTCGCCGAAAAGCGAGTCAAGAGTATTTTGATTTCCAAACTATAACGCTACCAAAAGTGATGCGAATTATCCAAAGCAGAGCCTTCCATGCCATGTACCGTACGCCCAAATAACCGCGAAAACAGAGCTACCTGATCAATGCATCACCGGGAGCTCCGACATATGCACCTTTGCTGACCCATACGGAATCAGCCTGTAAGTTGAAATACTGCTCAGACAAGTCCTGTTCTCTGGCGCAGGCCCCGGAGTTGCTGCAAGATGCAAATCCCAAGCAATCTCACACCCCTTAACAGTGATGTAGTTGGGTGGGGCGCCATAATCGAAGACCTGCTTCGGCAATTTAACACCAGGCAGCATGCCGTGATATTGTGCTGTATCGGGGTCGATGGCCACGTTCCAAGCTTTCGTGTTGTTGAAATAGTAGTCCCTGACCTGCGAAGGCAGGGAGTCTATCCCGGCACCACGGGCATCGTTGAACGCATGGGGGTACGAGCTTGCATTGACGGACCCAACGTCGAGAGCGTAGAGGAGATTTCCGTAGTAGACCGATACCGTGTTGTTTGCGCGCTCCACAAACCGTATGCTCGCGCCGATGTTGTACGTTACCTTTGTGGTGCCGGCAGGAACCGAGATTTTGTGCAAGCCCGTTTGCTGATCAACTGCCAATTTGGAGGTGGAGAGACCGATTGTGATGTTGGAGGTCTGCTTGTTGGCCCAGAATGGGGCGCGGACATAGAAATCAAAGCTTTCCAGCGAGGTGATTGTGTACCCAAGGGTGAGATCGAATGGATACGATGTATCGCATTCAATGGTGGCGATTGGGGTGCTGACCTTGCTCGGTCCCAGGAGAATATGCGCAAGGCCGTTGTTGCCCACGTATCCCCAGCTGTGTGTCACAAATTTCGGGTACCCCTGTGGGTGATTTACCGTACAACACGGATATTGTGGCTCCATGCCGAATGTCGTTGCGCGGCCGCTATGTGCAGTTGTGAAGAGGAGCGGGCCATCCGGATGACTGTAGTCCTCGTTGTTTATCGCAGCCCAAGGCTGGTTTGGTTGCGTGAGATACTGGTGAGCCCACATATCGCCTGTCATCATCACGGGCATCGCATTGTATATCACCAACTCGGCAAAGTCTGCGTAGTCGTTGACTCCAAAGGCATGATACAGGTAAGCCACTAATAACAGTTAGCTTTGATCTGATTTAGGGACAATGCCTTGTGACTCGAGAGCAAAGACTTTATTCTCATTTCCCAAGACAGGGGGGAACAGGCACTTACTTGAGTATGCGGTCTCAACGGCTGTGCACAACTCGCTGCCCATGTATGGGGCGAGATCACGCTGAATCTCATCACCCAATATCGTGTACGAGGGAGCGCCGTGGTACTCATAGGTCCAGGTGACAGCAGTCTTGGTCTTTTCGATGAGTGTGTCGTCACGATTGAATCTACGAACAACCGCCGACGCCTTCAAGCCTAGTTTCACCGTCAGCTATTGGTGCTTCGAATACGGTTGAAAGAAGGACCTACCCTGACCAACGTTCACACCGTGGAGATAGGGGTATTTGGGGTTCGTAGTCGTTGGATCGTCGACAACCTTCAGATAGGTTCCCTCTTGATACCATTCGTCCCATTTGTAGTCGCTCTGGTCATAGAACATGTTCATATTCTCGACCAAAACCGATTCCATCGGGTCGAGCGATTCTTGACTATCAATGAGCCATTGGATGGAGATAATAAGATCGTGAACGCGCGTTTGGCCCCAGTAGCACTCTAAGCCCGGTGGGCAGATGCGGTGCCCCTGGCTTTCGTTGCGTAGCATGGTATTGGCGAGTGTGTTGAAAGAATGCAGTGCGTTGATAATCGGCAGCTTCCAGGTTGAGTTTGCCTCTGCAAGCTGAGTGAGTCCAAGGAAAAAGGGGGCTCGCGCCCAAAAGTTCCGCTCGGAGGGTACCTCGGGGCCTATCCAGCCATCCTCGGACTGCAGGCCCAGCACCGTGGTTGCGACAGAGTGGACTTGGGCTTTGAGGCGCTCGTCATCAAGCAGGTAGGCCAGAGGGACCAACCCATTGAACCAATACGGGAGGGCTTCGTTCAGGCGACTATAATCGTTCCCTCCGGTCCCTGCCGGTTGCAACCATCTGGACTCGTTCACATAAAGGTAAAAGTCATGTTCATGTCCAGCCAGCCCTTGGGCCATCTGAGGCCGGAGTTAGTCTGGCCATTCAAGAAACAAAATTCCCGCCCAAGGACTCACCGTTTGCATCTCGCTGAGAAGCCATCCTGATGGGACGACAGAGCCCACGGGCACGGGGGGGATGGCCCAGGGGACGACTATGTGCCAGTCAGTTTGATCCTCACGATAAAGCAGACAGATTAAACGCTAGGGATAACGCACGTGTCGGTTGCTGTGCCCAAGCGATCACATTCAGATACAGCACCGTCAGTGCGATAGCAGCGGTCAGGGCGACCATGGTGTCGATGATGAAGCCTCTCGTCCTTGGCGTGCCACGGCCTGCCGCGGCGATGGCCGGGGGTTTTTTGTCGAGCAGCATCTTGGCGACGGTTCGGATGACGCTCTGGCTGTCTGACGTGTGGGCATCAATCGGCGTTGCACCACTGTAGCTGTGCGCATTGGGCGGCGCGGTCGAGCTTTTTGTACGATGGAGTTGACGGATGTCTCGTTGAGCGACCGTTGTGCATCTGGAAATCCGGATGGACACGCAGGCGGACAAAGCGCGTGTAACGCGGAAGTTGGCCGTTTTTCCCGTTGGAGGTTGGACTTTGGGGCTTGGCCTCCGCGCGCGGGGGCTGGAGGATCACCGCTCTTTGCTCACATGATTGACCAACATTGACGCCACCGCTGCAGGGGTTCCAGCGGTTTCGTGCTGCACTTTGCGCACACCAGCATGACCAACAAACGGTTCCAGCGTTGGTGTCCTCGAGTCCAAAAGTACTGGCGGCGTTGTCAAGCTAAACTTCCCGTCTGGGTCATCCCGCTGTTAGGGAACAGGGCCGTCAAAGGCAATATTCTAGGGGAGCCACTGGCGCTGGCAGCTCCCGGGCCCCACACACCCGGCAGTGAAATGGCTGAGGTGACCCCAATTTCGGGCAGTGGTCGCAATTGAGCACAACTTCACGTTCCAATGCTAGCTAAATGACCCGACATCTTGGAAATAGGGGTACACCAACTGCATCACAACTATCGACATGCATCCTAATACAAATCACCACCGTCGCCTCACGGCCAATTTCTTCACAAATTTAATCTCCCACTTGTTGTCGTCGGGCCGCTGCACGAGCTGCTCCGGGTAGGACCACTCGTACCGCGACCCTCGAGGGCGGACTTCGCACTGCGACACCAGGTCCCCAACTGCCCTGACCAGGTCCCTCACCTGGACCCTCTCAACACACTGATCATGCGACGCTGTCACCTCCAGCGCCTTCACCCTCGCACCCAGCTCAGCCAGCTTGACCCGCTCACCCCCCAGCTCTTTCTCCCTTGCCAGGACCTCGGCCTGCAGCCGTGCGACATCGGTAGCACGTCCGACCTTCTCATCCGCCAGCTGGCGCCACGTCCTCTCGGGGTCGAGCCCATCCACGATACGATTGACCTCCTGGAGTTCAACCCTGGCCAGCCTTACTTTCTCCTGCTCCTGGTCGACACGGCGCTCCGCCTTGGCCACCTCCAGTCTTGCCTCGTTGAGCCTTTGGCGCAGCGTTACAGACGCGTTCTTTGCGGACGCAGCATCTCGCGCCAAGTCATCGGCCCGTTCCACAGCGTAGGCCGCCTTGCGTTCGGCTTCGGCGATGCGCTCCACCGATGACTCCTCGAGGGCCTCGAGCTCCTTCTGCTTGACTCGCTGCGTCCGAAGTTCGCGCGCCACGCCAGCTCGCAGACGATGCTCTTCCGTAAGCCGGTGGCGAATGGACTCAATGCGTTGGTCCTTGGCGAGGAGGTCGGTCTCCAGGGTTGAGATGCGGTCTGTGGCTTCGGAGAGGGATCGCTGAGTTCCCCTGAGAGAGCTTCGAAGCTCCTTCTTTTGGCCATCGCGGGTAGTCAGGTGGGCCTTCAAAGCAGAAATCTCGGACCGGAGGTTGTTTTCTGTTGACTTGGAGGTGTCTGAAGCCTCATTGACTTTGCTGAGTGATCTTTGCAGCTGTAGGACACGATCGTTGAGGACCTGTTCGGTCTCGCTGAGCTGAGCGTTGGTGATGCGAGCGTCTTGCATCATGGCTTGGACGATGCTCAGTTCGGTTTCAAGCTTGATGACCTTCGCATTCGCCTTCCGCAGGCTGCTCTTGAGGGTTTGCTGACCGTCGGCCTCCTTGGCCAGCTCCTGTTGGGCGTTGTCTCTCTCGGCGGTTACCTTGCCGAGCTCGCTGGTGAGACCGTACGACCTGTCGTCTTGCTTTTCGAGCCGCTCTCTTGCCTCTTTCACGCTGACATCTAGTCTCTCGTTCTCGGTTCGGAGTCCGAGGATGGTGGCTTGCTGCTCAGTATTGGACTCTTCTAACTTCTGATTCTCAGACTGCAGAGGGGTAAGCGCCTGCTCTAGGCCCTCTTTCTCAGCTGTCAAGCCCACGATTTGAGATTCGAGGTCTCTATTCTTCTTGACAGTTGTGTCCAGATCTTCCTCGAGCTGTTTGACCTTTTGACTGAGCTGATCGATGGTGTCGGCTTGCTGCGAGTTCTCCTCCGTGGCGAGACATAACGAGTCATCAGCATCGCGCTTAGCAGCGTCGAGTATGACCAGTTGTTCACCGAGGTTGCTAAGCTGAGTCGACAGGGTGTCAACCTCTTGGGAACGGACCCGAGTCTTTTCGAGCTGGTTTTCGAATGCGAGCCGAAGTCGAGCGTTGTCTTTCTGCATTCTCTCCCAAGAAGTCTGGAGATCATAGTTCTTTTCTTCCAAGGCGTACTTGTCTTTCTCCAAAGCAGCTTTTCCGTCAGCGAGCGTCATGTTTTCTACCTCGAGGCTTCTGATCTTCTCTCCTAGTGCTATTTTGTCCTGCTGCAAAGCTAGCTTCTCCTTCTCGATTTCGGATTTGTAATTCTCGAGCGCTGCGATACCGTCTTTCTGGGAAGCGAGGTCGGTCTCGAGGGCGTGCTTCTCCTCTTCTAGGGCGTTGATTTTTTCGATGTGGGAGGATCGTTCAGTCTGGAGAGTCTCGACCTCATTGTGGAGGGCTATTTTCTTGGACTCGAACGCTTGGCCGGCGGTGGTGAGAGCGGAGTTTTCGCTCATCAAGGCCGATTTGTCTTCTTCGAGAGACTGGATCCTCTCTTTCAGGGCTTGGACCTGTTGCCGGAGAGGGAGAGGGCCCCTAGCCTCGCGGTCCGCATTCGGTTGTCGCATTCTCTCTCGTCTGGTAGGAAGGGCGTTGTCGCGGCCAACAGAATCGCTCGAAGTTCCCGGAGGGGCACGATCGACGCTTTCGCCAGAGCTTTTGGGGCTTCGAACGGGCATTGTGTTTGGCGGTCGCTCAAGAGCAGTTTGAAATTATTGATTGAAACAAGTCCAAGGTTGATGTCCAGTGTTTGTTGGTAGGTAGGAGCAGAGGAGCCTGTTATGATGATGATGATGATGAGTTCAACAACAGAACTCACTCGACACGGCTTATTATACACACATGAACGTCGGAACCGGTGTGTTCTTCCGTATTGATTGGGCAATAGCACGAGAATTCAAGGCGACGAAACATATCGAAGCAGCATACCAATCTTCGTTGAACACGAATCGATCTGATCAGGCCAAAGGACAAGGCATCCAGGCGTCCACGCGCAGACGAGTCACCTAACCCATTGGCACCGTGCCCGGCCAATGACGACTTGTCAGTTTGGAGGCTCAAGTTGGCTCTGAGCCAGCGCATTCGACAAACGACTCATCAAACTTGTTTCTCATGCACTGCCTCAAAATTTGACCGAGAATTGAATCCTGTGATCAGTCGGGCAGTTATCACTTGCGTGAATGGGGCCTTGTGGCCCAACGAGGCATTGCAGACTGACCGCTCTTGTTCAGGCATGAGTGGTTGTTATATTTCCCGGACTCGAGCCAGGCTGTGTTCTAACCCGACAGTGGCTTGGCAGCTTGCGAATTCAGGCACTGAGTGACGACGAGAGGAAGCCTGGTGTTTCGGCAAGCGGGTATGTCGGTTGTGAGAATTGTCGCGTCTCTCGTGCGCGGAGAAACCCGAGCTGGTTTGGGGTTACACACAGTCGGCAGCAAGGTACCCGTGTGGGCCGCTTGGGCTGTATGACCAACTCCGTGCGATAACGGAGGATGTCTTCTTGATGTCTCATTGGAAGGGATTTTCGCCATGTTGGTTGGGTTACTCGCAGCCAAAGGAGCTGCGTTGCGTTATCGTGGCTGGTATCTGCCAACCAGAGCGACAGATTAACTGCACGCTCGTGATACGACGACAGCATCCGCCAAGACCACCGGCTCCGGTGCTAGTCCGGCACGCCCGGCAAAGCAATCCCGCCAGACCCGGAAGAGCGGTCTTATCACGGAGCTGGGGTCAGGTTGGGCTGACCCGACGGAGTGGATCGGCCCCCGCCCCCACAGCAGCCAAGCTTTCGATGTCTCGTGGCGGTTCTCGTGGTGATGTCAATGGCGCTGTGCTTATAAAGGTCTGGATTTGCCAGTATCAATGCTGACGTGGATTCCACATCCATCTCACAGGCCATCTCCTTTGCTTTCAAAATGGCCAAGCTCATGAATATCCTGCTTCTCCTGGGCAGCGCCATTGGTCTCAGCGTCTCCCACCCCCACGGTCACGAGAGCCGATCGACCCATCAAGCGCCGATTGGAGACCCCATGCTCAGCATCAATGGCGTCCCCTTTTCCACCAGAGCGCACTGGATGCGGCAGGCAAATCTTGCCCTGAATGCACCCTGCCCTTTCGCCGCCTTCGGAAGCGTCATCGTAAACCACACCGCAACAACCGGGCTCGGGGCGTTGGTGTGCACGGGGGCCAACTCGAACAGTGTGACCGGAAACCCCACCCTGCACGGTATGCACACCTCCACTCCGCGAGAGTCACCATGCTAACAACCACAGGCGAAATGGCCGCCATCAGCAACTGCTCCGCTATCCTGACCGACCCCAACGGCCCATACAAGCTCACGCCCTCGCAGGCGCTCAGCGCCTTCGCAGACCTCACGCTCTACACCAACGCCGAGAGCTGCCCGATGTGCGCGTCGGCGATTCGCTGGGCCGGATTCAAGGAGTATGTGTATGGCACCAGCATCGACACGCTGATTCAGAAGGGGTGGGGCCAGATTCGCATCTCGTCGCTGGATGTTGTGGCGCAAAGCTTTGATCTGGGGAAGCCGACGCGGTTGATGGGAGAGGTGTTGACGGAGGAGACGGATCCGTTTTTCGCGTGGCAGTTTGATCCCGAGTACAAGTGTCCGGATGGCTGTGGGAGGGTTAATGGGACTGGGAGTTGCAAGGCGGTTTGATGACCTGGGAGGTGATGGTAGTGATGCATGTATTTATGAATTTTTGGTACGCAATGGAATGACCTTGAAATAATGGGATGGTGTTTGATTGTGGGAAGGGGCAATCTGCGAAAGGTGAGAACGGCAACACCGCAGAGCAAAGCAGAGCATCCTGTCTCTGCATTTGTGAGCAGAAACCACCGATATGGGCAGCAGCTTCAGCATATTTCTCGGCCAGCCCTGCAGCTCAGCATCACCTTCGCTAGGGCGCGTCGCGCTATGCACAGATCGACCGAACCCTCTGGAGGGCGCTGTTTTTTCCTGCATCTACAGGTACAAGTTGCCCAAGACGTTTCCAGCTTGGATCTTTGGGAATTGGGTCATTTGTGGTGATTGATTCGCGGCTGACACGTTTGTATTCTTGGCACAGGGTTTCTCATCATCAACTGCGCGCACATCCCCCGAACGCCTCGGCTGAGCCGATAGTAGAACTCGGCGGCGAGCACAACGGCGCCACTTCTGGGAGTACCGATTCGCAACGTAGTCGTGGCCAATTCATGCCGGACGAACACTCCTCAAGCTGCCAAGACCCGCTTTCTTTTAGGCTCGCCTCAGAAGCGGCCGAGACCCGTACCTATTACCGGAATGAACCCCAATGGAGCGCCTGTCCCCCGCTATATTTCACGCGCTTCGATATCGTATCGCCTACCTGAGGCAGTACGCCCCGAGGCAGTTTTCATAGACGTTCCGCCAAAGATGGAGGCAGTGCCTCAGGCACAGCCGTTCTGCCGAAGAGGAGGAAGCTTTCCGGGTCTACCCCTGAGTCCCACCCCGTCATCCACAACCGCTCCGCCCACCGCTCCACCAACAAAAGACAAACTCCCGGTAGTGAAATTTATCAAATCACCAAGTTTCGTTGGTCTAGCGGTATGATTCTCGCTTAGGGTAAAATCCTGAGTAGCGCTCAAGGGCTCACAGCCCAACAGCAACATGCGAGAGGTCCCGGGTTCAATCCCCGGACGAACCCCATCTTTTTGCCTCTGCGCCCTTGAGCATCACAAGGACATCAATTCACGGCCCTAAGGAAGGGGGGGAAGATGTGCACGGGGAAGAGATATGTATTGCGAGCCACATATATACAGTTCAACTTAACGTCTTATCGGTACAGCTAATCCTCCGAACATGGACTCTTCCTTATTTGGTTTCATCCTTATTAGTTGACCTTGGCCTGGTTCAGGTTGTTGATCCTGTTGGCGCCATCGAAGAAGCCGCCGCCGGGGAAGTTGGCACGGCAGAGCGACTTTCCACGCTCGATGACGTTGGCATTGCAGGTCAACGCGCTCTGGGCTACACAGCTGAGGGCACCGCCGCCTAGAGAGAGTGTCAGTCATGTTTTATGCCAGCCGCGACGGTTATCGCTGTCTTACAGTTGTTGCCACCGGGTACGCAGCGGCCGTTTTGGCCGTTGGCAGCGCGGCAGGTATCCTGCTTGACGCTCGTGGCGGGAACGCAGCAGTTTCCGTTGGGGACCGGCCGGCCTGCATTCTGGCGGACAACCAGAGCGCTGTCCTCTACGGGCTGGGGCAGGGCGGAGGTGAGGCCGGCGATGGCGAGGAAGATGGTCGCGAGAGACAGCTGCATTTTGACTGGCTTTGGTGATGATTGTCCGTAAAATAGGAACGAAACTTAACTGTGAATGTATAGGTGAATGAAGGCCGGCCGGCGGTCAGAGGAAGAATTGAATAGCTGAAGGATGGACGCTGGACTCGAAGACTGGCTTGAGAGAGAGGAAAGGTAAACCATCGAAATGGTACATGATCGACAGTCTTTATACATTGTTTACATGTTGACGATGGTCCGTCCCATTGTTAAGCCAACCGCCGAGATCAGACGGTTTCCACCCTGGACCGTCCGCGTGGTGAGACGACCGACTTCGACTTCGCCGCACGCCTTCCCGGAATGGCAATGGCGCTTGAGGGCTGGTGACGACAGGGACGGGAGTGATGGTGTCAAACTTGTCTCGAATTCTTAGACGAGCGACGCGATTTCACCTTGTCGTCGCGCTAAGCCACGATGTCAGGTCGCACCGTCGAAGAAGAACCCCTGTTTCGCATCCTCGCCTCGAGGGTTGGTCCCATTTCCAGCTACACATGCCCCTGAGGCACCGCTAGGGCCGACTTGCAGTAGGGGACCATGCGCCGGAAAATAGAGCAAGTGATCGGTGCGCATCGCCCGATCAATTCCCCTCCCGATCGTCTGGGGTTGCGTGCAGAAATCCGGGGTAAGGGTGCATTGAGCAGGCGCTGTGTCTCACCCGGGAACATCGCCGCGAACATCATGCCTTGGCGAGAATCCGGCGTTTTATCGCCGCTAAAAGGGATTCCGTCAAGCGCCGTCTACCCGGAAAGCGGCTCGCCAGCTTCAGCTTAGCGTTTAGTTCAACGCTATCGCTCTGATGATAGAGAACCGATTTTTTTGAAGAGTAGGTACCTAGGGAAAAAGACACGAAAAAGAGAGACAATGTCAGCAGCACCTCGCCGCACTAACACAGCCGTTGACGCGTCGGAATGCTTAGTCTGTCAAGGGGTCAAAACGCACCAAACGAGGGGGATTTGACCCATCAGTGTGGAACGCCAAGATGACAGGGCCGTAGCTGCGAGGGATCAAAGCACTCTACTTCAGGAATTTCAGGAATTGTTCTGGAAGGATTGACGAAACAACGCCCACGGCGCTTGAATCTCGACGGCAGTGGTTTGTGGGGACCAAAAATAAGAGTGAAAGTCCTTGTAGATCTGATTGATCACTGATGCTCGGATCATCACAGCCTTGAGCAAAGTGATTCTATTTGCAGTGTTTCAAGGAGGGGACTTCAATGGCGCAGAAAGTGGATACATGTACATGCGCGTCCCGGAGCCTCAACAAGGGCTATGGAGTGCAGCAGACCAAGTCGTTTGATGCGCACCAATAGAACCCAAATATCAGACGCGGAGAGCTCCGCCCCAGGGTTAGCATGAAGACACCCAGTCTTAGTTTCTCGAGGTGTTGCAACATGCAGAGCGCGACTTGCAACATTATTCCGGGCGCCGTGTTTTCTCTGCTTAGCAAATGACAGAGAGGGAGTTGGAGGCCGTCAAGTAGATAAAGAAATAGAAGCCGGAGGGTCACCAAATTCACCACAGCAACTTCAGCAACATGCGATGCATATTGAACTGTGTGGTCCAAGAACGACACTATGGTTTCGGTCGGTAGGGTCTTGCATCACAGCTTCACCAAAGCCCAAGGTGGTAAAGAGAAGCACAGTATTGGGAAACAGGTTTCATTTGAGCCTTTTTGTTTATGGCAGTTTACCTGCCACCCAACAAAGCTAGGATTGTTCGACAAATCAAAACTGAGTTGTATGCCTCGTTATCTACAACTGTCCTATTATACCAAAAGGTATCCAAGAAAAATAAGGACATACGAGAAGAACGGGACCTAGGTAGTTAGGTGACGAAAGAGAATACGGATTATATCTCCCAAAATCAGTACAGCCCCCACTCGACACCCTGCCCCTTCACCGTCCCCTTGCAAGACATCTGCCCCTTAGAACCCACCTTGCCACTCCCACCAAACCGCTTGACCGACTCATTGATGACATCAATGATATCCTGGCTGCCCACATGGAAATCAATGTTACCGTCCTTGGACGTACCCTGGACGCCAAACTTGCAATTGCCGGCTGACACGAGCTCGTGTTGGTTCCCGATGGCATTCTCGACCTCCCACTCACCCGCGTTGGGCGCGTTCTGCAGGTTGGTCACGATCTGCAGGCAATCCGACACAGAAGGGCTGCCGCCGCTTGTCTGGTCTACGAAGGTGGAATCGCCGCAGTCGTTGATCCCATCGGCCTCAAGCAGGGGTAATTGGGCTCGTTGACGTTGGGTCCGCCCGCACGGTCCCAGGCCGCGAAGGCCAAGTCGGGGCTGCAGATGGGCATGCGGATGAAGCCCGGCGTCGTGATGTCCTGGTTCATGAGGTCGCTAAACGTGCCCGAGGCCTTCGGGTCTGCCGCCGGCGCGCCGTTCTGGTTGCCGTTGGCCATGTACGTGCGCACGGCGCCCTGGAACTCTGGTAAGCCCACCCCCCCCCCCCC
>Ga0247770_1000204_pt1 | contig 56583 bp, 56 predicted proteins | sample UWRJL136409B6_FD_179943 | JGI IMG/M metagenome (GOLD analysis project Ga0247770, IMG submission 179943) | Plant litter microbial communities from Arlington Agricultural Research Station in Wisconsin, United States - UWRJ-L136-409B-6 | ecosystem: Environmental > Terrestrial > Plant litter >...
TTCCAATCACACTCCTCCCACAAAACGCACAGCTCTCCACACTGTAATTCTGCTCCCTCGAACACCACCCGCAAATCATGCGATTCGCCCACTCACTGAGATGTTCCTCCCCCGCGTCATGGCACCGATCACACGGATACACCTTCGCGCAGCACGAGAATCTAAACCACCGGTGCGAGCGCTTATAGTGCGCGCAGGCGCCGCGATCGGGTAAGGGCTCGCCGGCGTGGAGGCCGAGTTTCTCGTGCTTCCGGCGCGGGCCGGTAGTGGGCGGGAGGCCGGAGAGGCCGGGGGCGTAGGCGAGGAATTTCACCTCGGGGATCTTGAAGATGAAGCGGGAGTGGCACTCGCGGCAGACGTTGGTTGTTGCGTCGGCGCGGACCGCGAGGAGGCCTTGCTGGAAGGGGGTGGAGCAGGTGGAGCAGGTGGGGATGAAGGTCGAGGGGAGAAAGTCGGCGACTGTGCAGCCTAGGGCGTCGATGAAGCCGGCACGGGTCGAGTTTTGGTGGATGAGTTCCTGGCGGAAGGTTACGGAAAAGGGAGTAGCGCACTTCTTGCAGCTGCTAGTTTTTGGGAGGTTGTCTTTGAGGTTGGTGATGTCGTTGAGGGTCTTGCAGCGGGCACATTTGACGCTGAGGTTAAGGATCGAGACTTGAAGGAGTTCGATGCCGTGGAGCTCGATCGAGGGGAAGGACATTGCTATCCCTGTTTCGGCGGTTTGGGTCGGGAGCGTAGAGCCTCCTCCTGTGTTTTGCGCGCCGATCGAGGCGCCGCCTTCATCGGCGTCATCGTCGTCGTCGTAGTCCGAGGAGTCGTCGTCTGTGTCACCAGATCCATCTGACTCGCTCATCATCCACTCTGGTGGCCGGGGAATAACATGAATATGTGTCTTTCCCTTGTCTAAGGTTGAAGAATGCTCTGCCTCTTTTGCTTCCGCGCTTGGGTCACCCTGTGCTTCTAGAGCCGCAGCCGCTGAGCTTTGGGGAAGTGGCTTGTGTGCCTCCTTGGCTAGAGTGTGTAGATTTTGTGCCAAAAAGTTGATGTGACTTGTCAGTGTCATCTCTTTCCGCTCCGCGGCCTTTTGGCAGAAGAGCTCCTCGAGACTCTCGGCGTCTTCGGACTCGACGTCATTTAGGAGAATCCTCAACGGCTGCAAGGGGTATAATAGGGGTATAACCAGCTGAACCGAGCTGACTCCCCGGAGCCCGACAGGAAGCTGTACCCTGCGTTTTGGCTCTAGGGGGAGGGTGTAGATAATACCGTCGCTGGACTTCTGGTACGTCGCGAGTTGGCCCATGCGTGCTTCGAGCTGCCTTACTTCCTGAGCTCGCCTAGCCTTAGCCTCTGCGATCTGGTCCCTGGAGAAGTATTCTCTTGGGATGTATGGTCTCCTTTCCGCTGGCGGCTTGGGAGCTTCGACTGGCTCGCTAGGGGTAGATTCCGGCTTTGTGTCTCTGAAGGACATCAACTTCACCGTCTCAGCCTTCTGCTCCGACAGGAACGACTCAAGATTCTTGTCGAGCGCGTTAGTTAGGGTGAGCAGAGTTGCGCCCCGCTTCTCTTTCACAAGCTTGGCCCAGCCCCTTTCGATGTTGATGGCGAATCCTTTGGGAATGTCGCTATTCTTCACGAACAGCTGGGGCGGCTTTGCAGGGTACGCAGCGGGGACACGGAGGTCGACCTGGAGATGGTCAAGGTCGTATGGAAAGTCCGGGTCTGATGGGGCAAGGCTGAAGAGGAACGAGGAATCTCCATTCCCAAGGCTGGACTCCTTGGGGGTGAAGCGGCGCCTCAGCTGATCAAGCTGGTAGCCCCTTGCATCCTTGACCTGGCGCTCGGGGACTGGTTTCGGGACTGCCCGAGACGCGGGAGCTTCCTTGACTGCTTGTTTATGGGACCTCGGCGGGTTGCCGTCCTTGTTCCGGATGGGGATCATCTTGACTGATTCGCGATATGCCTATGAAATTGCGGCGACGCAGGACGCAGGAGATGGTAGGTTATGGAGGCTGCGAACGAAATGAAAGTGACACTGAAGCCGTACTCATTAAATGTTGTACATCAAACAAAAGGGAAACACTGTCTAACAGCAGTGTGTTGGCGCACTTTAAGATCCTTCTTCAAGGAGGTGATTATGTGGCAAATGTTATGCAGTGCGCTAGAGTCACTTGGAATCCGGGCTCCGAATGAGCCACAATGACTCAACCAGAATCATCACCTTTCGCATCTGTCGTTTGGCGATCTGTAGTCCCGAGCCCGGGAATGTGGGGCCGCCTTGGCAAAACGCACGGGCCATGGGAGACAAGATGAAGTAAGCAGACCGAGGTGAAGCACGGTGAGCCATTTGCTCACAACTCAATCTCCAGAGCTCAGACTCTCTCCCGCAGAAAGACTTATTTATCTAGGGCAAAGTCCTCACATTCATCACAAATATCTTTTGAAAATCTGCTAGCCGACTCTCAGCCTCCAGCTAGAGACTTCTTTCTCTTTCTGCCCCCGACCCATTTCTTCTGCTAGCTTCCAAATCGTCTTCGACCCTGTGACACCTACAAAACAACATGCATCAAGTTCAAGCATCACAAATAAACCTAATATTCCTCAGGTCTGCAATACGGCTCCAAATCCACCAACTCCCCAAAACCCAGTCAACCGGCAGTTTCCATGGCACCCCCTATCCCACTCATCCCTACCAAACCTCTATTCCTTCCTCCTACCCCATTCTCCCACAACAAACCCCCCTCTGCCAACGACCTTCCCAAACACCCGCGACATCATCAGCTGGCCACCAAAGCGATTCCACCGAGTAATATAAAGCCTCACCGTACCTGGCCCGCCTCCCGCTCCCCCCTGCCCACGTGGGCAGCATGCAAGCGTCTGCCTCACCTTTATCCATATCACCCGCAATATCCTCTCCCGACATCCCAGAACCGCCATCTCGCTACCTTCCTACCTGCCTATGTACGTAACACACACTCTCTCCCTTCCCCAAAAAACCGCCGAAACCACTCCCGGGCAGAACAACCCCAGGGCAATAAACCCCCATCCATCCGCCTTCTAGACGACGCCACCCCCCTCACCCCTTACCAGTCCCAAGCCACATCTTCTCGTACACGACGATCTGCAAACCAGCCCGTCCGTCCACATGACCACATGACCTCCCCCATACCCGGCAAATCTCACGACCTCATCTCATCTCATCTCATGCTGGCAAGTATTCTCTTCTACTGTGTAAGCCGGGCCTCTCGACCGAACACCCACCCACCTACCCGCCGTCTCAAAGTCTCGGAGATTTTCTCATCTCCCCGTCTACCTGTCGACCTGTCTGCCTGACTATACATCCAAGCCCAGATCCAGGGTAAACACCATCCACACACCCCACACAGCGCGGGCGGGCGCATACCTACCTACGTACCTACCCAAATAGACGGACCGAATGTGTATACTCAACTTCCCTCAAACCCAAACCCACCCGCAAGCGGTAGGTAGGCATCATAGAGAGAATGAGTGAGTCAAAGAATCCCCCCCAGGCCGGCTCTTGACTGCGGCCCCCTCAGATCCCCACGATCGCCCTGGGCTGGGGCAATTTTGCCTAATACCCCGCGGAATGTACGTTGCGTCGTTCCTGGGACCGGGCGCCATCGGACTGATGGGCAGCCAGCCAGCGTCGAGGAGGAGCATGACAGTCCGTCCGTTCGGGTACGGGGAGTTTCATGTTGGCTGCCCCAACGTCAAGTTGACCCGGTGGTGGATCGAACGCGTAAGTCTTAAATGTTTTTTTTAATGCCTTTGTTTTTATTCTATTTTATCTCCTTCCCCAGCTGTGACCTTGGCGCCATCTACCACTTGACTTGCCGGGCGAGGCGAGGAGAAGTTGATAAAGCGCTCCGTTTCCGAGCTGGCCAGACCCCAGATACCAACAGCGTTGCGCGGAATAGAGGCCCGATCATCGATCATTGGGTCGTTAGGGGTAGGCTTTGATGAGGCCTAGCATCGCTTGATAGGTAGGCAGCGCGGGGGCGCTCATGTAAGTAAGAATGAAGCGAGTTAGAAAGCAGAGACGAGCCGTCTTGACGTAAGTCCCACGGTGTCCTCACTAAGGAATACCACCAAACATCAACAATGCTTGAGGTTATTATGTCGGCCGTGAAGACTGGTTGATTCTGTCGTGCGGAGAGACCCAATCCGGGTGCGGAATGGGGGTTCGTAGCTACCGCGGGATGCAGGAGTACCAAACGGGAAATCGATTCGATCAAGATGCAGAGACATCAAGCGCAGTAGGCGCTGGGTCGATCGATAACGACTAACAAAAGAGCCGCCAAAGCCTTCAATGGTTCCGTCCACAGTGCTCAAGACAAGCCAGAGGAACTCTCACGTGAAGAGCAAAATGATATGATAACACAGCTGCAGCCTCATGCAGCCTCAAATGCTTCAACATCGTATTAGGGGTCCGGACCAGCGAACAACGAGAGGAGAAAAAACCGAGACACTTCTCACCCACGTATGGATGCCCAAGGACGAGACAAATGCAGGGAGTCGAGATACATCTTCCAAAGTTGCGGTACTTTACACCTCAGGCTCACCTTGTTCGATCGAGGGCAGCCTGCTGGCCAACGAACGAATGTCAGGGCGAGAAAGACAACAACACAATTCGGCATCAGGGGAACAAAACGACCAGGGCCTAAAATAAGCATTTTATCAACATTCCAGCATCAAATTATCGGAAGATCGGGTCCCCTGTTTGCCCGTGACTGCGGTGGGAGGCACCTAAAGCAAGTAAGGCATGTACAGTGAGCTGCATGCTCTGGCGTGAGGCAGCAGCTTTTGCTCTTGACAGAATGCAGAATCGCCCTATCGGAGGAATAACAATAGTGGCTACCTGACCCTGCATTTCTGAGAAAAGCAATCATAGTCTAGGCGCAGCATGCGACCGCGACTTTGCTACTTCGTAACGCAAATAGAACCAAGGGATACTGAGAAATAACAAAGACGGGCGCATGAGCATTACTCTTCCAGCCAGACTAGAGACGCGTGCGGGGCCGAGCAACAAACAGAAGAGGTGAAAGGGTGGCCCTGCCACGTCAAAAACGCCGGACGAGACGGAGGAGCAGACATGAAAGTGGTAGCGGTCGACCAATGGAACCCGGCGAGGCTGCTCGCTGCATGCTCCGGGGAAGCATGGCACGGATCGTGATGGAGGCCCGTAGCTGCGCGGCCGGTTGGGCAAGAAGACAGTTGTGAAGCCATGATGACCCAACTCGTGGGGTCGGGCTTGGTGTTGGTGAACAGCCCATCATCAATGGCGCTGGGGAGGGGAAGCAGCGTATCGCGTGTCGACCGTGACAGCGGACGGTATCACATCTCACTCCCCGGACATCGTATCGACATCTGGCTTTGGGTCGACTGACTGCCTGGGCCGCCCGCACTTGCCGGCAGATACCAGAGACGCAGCTCGGTTGCCCGGTCGAAATGGTGACTGGCGATGAAGATGGTGATTCTCGATGCCGATGCTGGGCAAGAAAGCGGGAGGCCAGCCACTGATTGATGGGAATCAAATCGAGCCGGCGGTTGTGCTGGTCCTCGCCTGCCTCAGCCTGGTTTCGCAGGTAGGGTAGGGCATGGTAGGGCAGGTGTCGGCTGTGGTGGTCGGCTGGGTCGCTTGATTTCGATTGCAGATGGCCTCACTCACCTGGCAAAGGGGTGATGAGTTGGCAATCGCCGCCCGGTGCAGATGACCAGCATTTTTGACGCGGCGACGCACGTCGAGCGACAACGAACGGTGGCGGGGTTGGAGGAGGGGCGGGACGGAGGAGGGGAGGAAATGCGGGAAAACAAGCGGGGGGCATGTGATGTGTTGTCGGAGAATTATCTTGAACCGCCTTCTTGATTTATCGACTTTTATTCCAATTTTAATTTTCCATTCCCTGGAGGGCAACAATCCAATTAGACAAGGCGTTTCTCTCCCGGCGCCGTTACAGGGAACCACTGTCAAACTTCTGCTCGAGGAGTAGCAAACTGTGGTAGTGAAGTTGGCACCGTTGAAAAGTCTTGGCCTCCATGTGCGAAGCTGACAGAGACGCGACTGATGAACAACGTGACTGCGGGTCGCCGCAGGACGGACGTCCATGGATCTTAACTCGAGAGATCGGGGCTCTTAGTAACCTCGGCGATTACCAGCGCGGGGAAGACTGTGAATATTTGAGATACGCGGTTTTTCTTCTTTGGAATTCGGATCGAGGGATGAATAATAGGTGGCATGACGAGGGGGCGGTTGGGAGCCTCAATACCTGTACGTAAGACCCCAAGTCCGTTTCCTGTACCTACTCGCGGTACGTATCGCGGTACATCCGTTATCCCGGAGCGCAGTGGCAGAATGCGTTACGTGCTTTGTTGGAGGTTGGAGGAGTTGAGTGTGCTGTCGAGTCTTCTCGTGCTGCCCGGAGGCAGGGTATCCAATTGTTGCAAGGTGCTCATCAAAAGGACTGAAGCTTCAGCTTCTTCAAACAGAAGAGAGCGCCACACTGCTTACATCACAGTGAAAGAATATTCTGGGTGGCTTGAGGGGTTACTCTTTCCAGGTTTGGGGGCGCAAGAGGCGGCCGCCACGTCCTCTGAGGGGGCTTCACGGGCCGAACCACCGTTTTATCCCCGTGTCTCAACCGTCAACCGGCAAAACTGGGCGATAAAATATTGTCGAGGATTTTATCGATTAATTTTTTGTCGCCTCCAGCAAGTACACCGCAACTGTCGCTCTACAACGTTGCGACTCCCATGACTGACCGGTCCCAGCGCCAACCTCGTCGCTTCCAGAAGAAGCCGCCGATTCCTCTTCCCCGGGTTTGCACCACACACCCACTCAACGAGGCGGTGTGCATTTAGCGTTCGAGCCTCCCACCCGAACGTGAATCAGATGGACCCCATGTCTCACTTCTGCCAGCAGTGCAATCACTGGGTCGAGACCCTGTGTTTTGGTAAATGGGTGACGGCAAAACGCCGTCCCCAGTGGAACCCTAGGCCACAGCACCTGCCCAGCGGATTAAACAGACACACCCTCACGTGCTGAAGGAGCTGCTGGGCCGCCGAGTTCTGTCCCAGCTCCCTCAATTCCCGGCGGATGGCTCAACTGCAGCGCTGATCAAGCGATCAGCTCTGCGTGACATGCCGGCACCTACTCCTGCGGACGCGCGTAAGTACCGCTGGAACATGATCAGTGGCCGGCTTATCAGTCTGCTCTGCATATGCAAGCCTGCATATACCGTGCGATTTCTTGGAAGCAAACCCCTAACGACGACGGGGACTTACTGGTCACCAGGTGGCATGTCGCGCAAAAGCTGACGTCTCCATCCTACCACCCCTTTCGAGGTCCGCTACCCGGCCCGAAGGACGTCAGTTGCTCGGCTGTGGACCGAACGGACTGCTCGGCCTCGAGGCTCGTGCACCCGGAACCGGCTATCCGGCGTTGCACCACACGTACCGTCATTTTACTTGTCATCCCTATCCCGTCTGATGCAGTCTGGGTACCGCAGCATTGTCAAACACGCCGTCACGCCAGGATCGAGTCCAATGACCAGGCCTGTCCGCCGCTGTACAACCGCCGCTCTCCGCCCAGCCTCCAGCCTCGATCAAGTCGATCCGCCGTCACTAATCTTACCTGCCGTGCCACGGCCCACGACATGCCGCCGGCCAGCCAGATAGTAGAATGCGCGCGAAAGCCTGTTCTGCCAACTTGCCTGGGTGGGCCGGATGTTGCATATCACCCCATCGTCGCTAACTCGAGTTCCACTTGGGCAACGCCCTCGAGGTGTGTTGGCGTGGGGGCTCCGTCCGGTGGTCGTTGGTCCTACCGCCGGTGGACACGGCGATGAGCGGGATATTCCCATCCCGTCCCCGAACCGTCTCCGGAGCCCGAAAGGGGTCACCTAGGTGAGGAGCGTATCACGAAGAGAATATTCGGTCTTCCTCAGGGGGTGAAGGACGTCTGCTTCACCGCTAGGTACCACGTGGAATACCACTGTAGTCCCTGGGGCAAAATTGTGAATCGTGTAAGGGGATTTCCAGCTCATACCCCTGAACCCAAGATCCCGAGTCATATCCACCGGGCAAAGATCCACCACACAGTCCACCAGAGGTGCAAAAAGGAAAGTATCACTACTCAGTAGTGAAACAACGCATGTATGCGCCAGCCGCGAATCGAACGCGGGGCCCATCGATGGCAACGATGGATTTTACCACTAAACCACTGGCGCTATGAGTTTCAATTGTTATGGATTCTGTCTGGTGTCCTTGCTTCTGTCGGGTGGATGGTGTGAGTTCCGAACCGGGATCAGCCACACTCTACCCCTATCACAACACGTCGTGACCATGTGACGGTTCAGCTACCTTATCTACAGCCTAGCGTATTTATTCAACCATCAAGTTTATAAAATGTATGGTTTGTAGAAATATATGTGATATCAACTCATGGGACGGGGGACGCTGTGCGGACCGTTATCATAGTGCGATAGGTCGGAGTTGGTATGCGATGGAAGGATTATAAACGGTGTGTTGTATTCTAGCTACGCCTGTTGGTAGCCAGCTTGACATAGCCTTTCGCATTTCAAACGAACCGACACCGAATTTGAACTATGCCCCTTTCCCAACAAAGACATTTCACCCAGATGCCTGGGGCTTACCGTCTAAAATACCACAGTGAAAGATGAAGCAAAGCTCTTCATACTACAATATCTTTTCAAGCTGCGTAAAAGTGCCCAGCTAGTTCGGGTTCATGGAGTGGGTGAAGCTCACGTTTTTTGTTGAATCTCAGGTGACTGCTGATTCAAAAGGACGGCGTTTTCAAACAGACAGCCTATCTTTGAAGAGCTTCGAGTGTTTCAGGTCACAAGATGAGAGCACTGGATAAAAGACGTAATCAAACACCGCTTTGACTCTGGGCATGTCTCAGCAGATATATTTCGTTCTACACTTATTGAGGACGTTGACTAACCAGCCAATAGACTCAAGACTAAGAGAATGTGGTCCTGAGTGTACATTGGTGGAGGTGTTGACACACTTGCTGCTGCTGAGCTGGCCATGATTCTAAGTTACCTGTTATCATACAGCGTGAGTGGCTACAAACCAAATATGTTCAATGTCCCAGGACCAGTCTTGAAAACGCTACTCCTTTGTGGTGATCTATTCGTTTTCTCGGTGTGAAACTTCCCAATGACGGTCTACGCAATCAGCCTGGCTCACTCCCAACCTCTTGAACCAGTGCAAGACAATCTACACAGTAGACGAGCACCGGACGATGAGTTCGAGGTCGACAAAAACACGCCCCCTAATTGTAATAACCAAAGCCAAAAATGCACTACAACGCTTCGACAGGGTTGCCACAATCCCCTTTCCGCACTTTACCTACTATCCGTACCTATTTCCACTCGTCGCGCTCCAACTTAGGGGTCACGGCATTGCGGTCGGCGAACGGATCGTCCTCGTCTTCTTCGTCATCTTCGTCATCCGATGGTTCTTGCTGACGAGACTGTGCCAGGTGTGATGGTTTGGACAATGCCGATGGGCGAGGAGGCGCTGAGGGCCGCAGGGGTTGCGGCGGCGGACTCGGGCTGAATCTCAGCCCGGCCATGGCGGCAGTAGGGGCACCCGGGCTGCCGGGTGATCCAGGCTCCTTCCCCTTTGCCTTCTCGGTTGCCACTTGGACATGTTAGCATCCGATTGTAAACGACTTCTCATAATAATGGAAAGAGACACATACTACGGTAGAGATGTGCTTGCTCGGCGACCTCATCATCGGAGTCACTGTCCGCGTCAATAGAACGGTCAAGCTGCTCAAATGTCATCAAGGCAGTGACAAGCTCGTCATTTGCATGAAGCAACCCTCCAAGCCACTGCTCCGATTCCACGTGGTAGATCTGTGGCGTGTCAGTGGCCCAGCTCATTCAACGTGAAAGTACTGACTTACGTATCGGAGAATCTTCCTTCGGAGCTGCTTGCAAGCCTCGAATCGCTGCACGGCGACGGCGTTCTCTGAGATACGCTCTAGCTCTCTGTTGATGGTTTGAAGGTGATTGGTCAAATTGGTGGCCGCAAGAGACGCTTCGGCGATATGGGCCTTCATTTGCTCCTTTTCAGCTTCGAGGTTGAAGGGTTTGTTCTTCTTGCCTTTTTTGTCCTTGTCTTTCTTCTTCTTATCCTTGCTGGTGTAGCTAAATGACTGGATTGTCCCTGTTGGCAAAGGTCCTGAAGATGAAGGAGTTCTACGTGATGAGGGGCCTGCTGGGCTAGCGGGCTCGTCGTCCTCATCATCGCCAAACGGATTCTCGGTTTCCTTGATCACCTTCGACCTCTCCTGGGTAACAGCCTTCTTGCGCTTGGGCAGTTCCTAGATAGGGTCAGCAAACGTATAGAGATATTGCTAGGATTTGAGGAGATTACCTTATACAAGCTGGCAACGCGCTCCATCCCACGGACATTCTTGTAGTCCGAGGCCCAACTACGAAAGAGCTCTGCACACTTCTTCTTCACTTCGGGGTCTGAGAGAGCTGCCGTTGCGCAAAAACGTAGCCGCTCAAGCAGCGGTTCATCGGCGAAGGAGCGCTGGAAGCGGGGGCCGGCGTTCTGGATAAGACCATCCAGAAGGGTCAGGGCGCGGAGCTGTCGGTGCAGGTTGCCATACTTCAGCTTCTTCCTGATGGCGCGGGCGGCCTCTGTGGGGCCGCTGTCCTGCAGATTGATAACCTCGACGAGGTCGGGGATACCGCTCAGGTCATTCTCAGGATTCGCCTCGCTGGTGAGCCGCTCAACCGTCACCGTGACAGCCGAATATGGCTTCTTCTGTGCAGTTGTGAGCATGTGGTAAAGACCGATGGCCGAGAGGTGGTGGGAACTTACTTGGGAGAACATGGTGATGTCAGATGCCGTCCCTCGTTATCCTGGAACGCTGTTGACGATCTCCGTTTGGCGACGCGACTGCTCAACGGGATCACACGCGGGGCAACCGGGGTCGGCAACTCTTCGAGGCTGGATACTCGTGGGTTTTGCGATCGGCGAGGGAAAGACTTGTCGCAAATTTTGGCGATGTATATGTCTTACTAACCTCACCGCAGCAGCTTCTCGGGCTCTCAGCTCACCAGGTAATCAGTTCACCCGACAACGGCCGTACTGCAGCAGATGACGCTACGTGGGTCAGGGCAACCGCGATGTGCGCCCCAGCACTTATAGAGGTCCTGGTCGAGCTGTCTCTCTCTTTAATTTCATCCAAAAGATCTAAGTATGCCTGGATCGAGCTTGGAAAGTCGTTCTGCGGAAGTTCAAGCACGCGCAAGCTGCAAGGGACAGACAAGGCTGGCGGCGGGGAGTTGAGCGATAAGATAACCGTGGCCCAGTGGCGGGGTAGCTGCTGAAGATGCTCTGCTGACTTGACCGCGAGAACGTGGAACAGTGGTGTGATACAAAGTGGCCGTCTTGTGTCATATGAGTAGGCACTCCATCTTGTAAGGTTGCTTTGTGAAACAGGCACTGGAACTGCTGCGCGACGAAGACAAAGACAAATGGTCCTATTTCTGGGCAGGGCTTCTTCGGAGGTGAGGCACGATATGAGGGAGCTAGCTGCCCCGCACGCTGGAACATGGCGCCAAAGCTCCCAGCCACCCCTAACCCTTTGGCCCCGGCCTGCCGGCTGCCAACGGCCTGCCAAATATTGATTTAGGGGTAGAAAGGGGAAGGAACGACTTACACGCAAGAGGGCACCTTCGATTTGGTTTTACCCACCACATCTTTTGTGGAATTCCAATCTGCTGTGTTTGACTTTGAGCTGTCTCTTCAGGACCATCCGGAGGATTGCTGATTTCATTTCCTTTACAAACGCCCGATTCCTGGTGCAGTTTCGGTAGCTTGCCCACCTTCGAGATGTCGAAGCAGCCGGGGGCTTACTGGGGACTCCCGCCCGGCGAAGAAAAGTTCGTCCCTTCTTCGGCTGTAATTTATCTGGCCTTTGAACGGGAATACTAACACCGTTGGCCAAAGCATTGATTATTTCGATTCCTCTTGGGTTGCAGTTTCTCAGCCCTTGGATGCAGCTACCAGAGAGACGAGTTTCTACTGGGAGGAAACCACCCCCGAAGGTCTTCCCCCTGGAACAGAGAGAGGAGGAATCACTCATCAATGTGGGCTCAATGAGCCAAAAAGACAGCGACGGGACTCACACTCGACCCTGAAAGTTGCATCTGATTACAACACAGCAAATCAACAAGCCGTCCTGAAGTTGAGGGTCACCAAGTCACTGGGGCCGGAGAGCCGCACTGAAAGCCAGATATCATCCCTGTCCACCGTTGTCTCTACTCAATATCCGCCCACTTCATCCAGCTTCACTGCTCCGTCGTTGACATGGTCCGGCGATTCCCATTACCGCTGTGGCTATGCACCGGAGGGCGACGACCTGGAGACTACGGCCTCTGTATCCTTCCAGCGTTCGCCGGCGGGTAGTAATTCGACCGCTGGACGAAATCCTGAGTGTATTACGGAGCCAACATTTGATCTGCCGGCAGGAGAAGTAGTTATCAGCCCTCTGCTGAAAGAATGGGCCGGTTCGGGTGCAGTTTCTCACCATACGGGAGCAGCAGCACCCGGGATCCGGTCTCCGAATCACGAAGGGGAAGATTCTTACAGTGTAGCAACATCAGATGAAGAGGACATGGCGAAGCTGCTGGATACTGTTTCCGCCAGAGCTACGCAAATGCCTCCTTCTAGTGTCATCCGAAGCATGGACTCTGGTTCTTTTCGCGAGGTGTTTGACCCCAACTTACCAGGCTCATCACCAGAGAAACTCACCGATAAGCCAACCCTAGACGATGCACAAGTCGGCGAAGAGGATCTTCTCGACTCCGAGGTAGACTGGGATGAAATCATCGAACTTCTGCCCTCACGACCTCACGACCCGTCCCTATCGGTTTCGCCAAAGGAGGTTGCCCCTCGACAGATTCCCCGCCCCCAGAATTCCGACGTCTTGGAAGTCACACCAGAGCGAAAACCCTTCGTGAGACCGCCGTTCCCAGCGCTACTGAGGGACAAATCTCCAATCGCTGGCCTCTCAAGCTCGACAGTAATACGGACTTGCTTTCGGATCGGCCAACTCCTCAACGAGACTAAGAAGTGCTTCGGGGCCCACCAAGAAACCGTCTTCGAGTTCTATGCAAGAGTAACTTACTCTTCCCGCGAGAAGATGGCCCGAGTCCAGCACTTTCAGTTCATGGACCTCTTTAAAGAGCATCTCCCTTACCCAACCGGGACGCTGAACGGCTGGAAAACTGGCAGTTTGATTGACGAGCAGAGCTTGGTGTTCCTGGGATGTGGCGATGGACCAAAAGCCAAGTTGTGTCGGTGCATTTGCAAGCCGACAAAGGAAAAGAAGCGAGATCTGGGCTGGAGCTTTTCAGTGTTGACAATCAGGCAAGTCGACTGGGAGGAGATTGAAATGATGAAGCGAATGATGTGCGGAGTCAGACCAGGTTTCTGATACAAGGTGGCCTAACATACACGGCACATAGGAAGGAGGTCTTGCTGTGTTTTGACTTTGAGCCGGATCGGAGCGTAATGTTTGTTCAGATGCCATGGCAGTGTTCTTCAGTCGTTGTATTTCGCTACTTGCATGGAGTGATGCAGTCAGGGGTAATATGTTTTAGCACAGCACTATCATCCAAGAGTGTGGTGAAGACATAACGTTACTTCGTGTATGTCTGGTGACCAACCCAACCAGTTGGGGCGCGGGGAGCTAGTATGTACGTGTTTATTGATGCAAAGATTTACTTCAAATCCGCTGGGCGGACCAGGACTACCAGCAGAGAGTCAGCTCAGGCTGGCCGTGCATAACAGTTATCTATCCCATCCCAATGCATGTGCAGAGAAAAACTCAGAGACACCAACAGAAAGAATATGCCTCGCATGCATCGGCCATCCCGCCACCTGATGATCTGACCACCAAGACAGGGAGGAGCAACCACCAATCACCTCAAGTAGGAAACTGGATTGCGGTGCACCTGCTTGAAGTACATCTTGCTGACTCCCTCGTACTTGTCCTTCTGTCCGGAAACCTCCTTCTTCCTGCCCTTAACAAGAGTCCTCTTAACATTTGCCATGCTGGCATCAGTAACGGTCTGGAGACCGAGGCCGCGAATCTCGCGGTTGGCAAGCGCACGGCCGTGAGTAGGGTCATATCTGCGGCCGGGGAACCGTTCCTCGCCATCGCTGTCCAGTTCCATCTCGCCTTCCGCCTCAGCCTCCTCAATGGCCAAACGCTCTGCGCGTTCCTCAGGGCTGGGGTGACTGTGCAGGTTCTGGCGATAGTACTTGTTCAGCGAACGGTGACCAACGGACTTTCCAGACGGAAGATGCATCTCATATTCATCGTAGAAGACAGCGTGCGCGCGCTTATGGTTGTGTGCGTGCCATCCATCGCGTTGGTGATGGGCGCGCTGGTCGTTACGAGAGTGGTGTGGGTGCTTGTCCAAGCGCTCATACTGGTGGTAATGGTTCTCAGCCGGGACGGCATGGAGATCGTCCGAGTCGAGCGAGGAAGCGGAACTGTCTGTCTCCCATCCGTCCTCCCCCCTCTCCTCATCGCCTTCCTTCTTGACGGACCGCTTGGCGCCGAGCTTGGCGCCATTCGGCTTCTTGACGTCATCTGCCTCGTCCATTGACTCGTCCTCATCTGAATCGGAGTAGTCATCCGTGTACGTGCTGCGGAAGTCGTAAAACTCGCCGATCTCAAGCTGCTCTGCTTCTGTAGTATACGGGATCTGGCAATGGCCCTTGTCGCGCATGTGCGTCTGCACCGCAAAGGTGTTCGCCTTCTGCTTGCCGCAGTTCAGGCACTCGTGAAGCTCAAAAACACGTTCTTGCAGGGCAGTGAGCAAACCCTCTGGGTCTACCAGGTAGTTCTTCTCGGGAATGAACATGCCGTGGATTCGCTCCATATGAAGAACATTGAGTGGCCCTGTTGGAGACTCGTAACTACAGAACAGGCAGGTTGTGAGGTTCGGGCCAGCAGCGGATGGCTTCGGCGTTGCTGTTGAGGGCGTTGTTGAGGAAGAGGGCTGCTCGCTCGAGGACAGAGATACGGGGTGCTCCTCCTTGTGTTGCCCAGCCGCGGATAGCGGGGGGTTTGACGGCCTGTTGACGGGAGACGCTGAGTCGTTGATGCCGGTCTTCTTGAGGCTTTCCACGACTTCATTGAACTCCTCCTCGGCGTCCGAATCCACCTCCGAGTCTGCTTTCGCCGGGTCTCCGAGCGACAGGGTTGAGCTCATGACTGAGCTTGCCTCGTCATCGATCTTTCCCTTTGACCGAGATGCAACGGCCGCGAGTCTGGCCTTATGCTTTGCACTGCCAATGTGGTTCCGGTGCGAGTTTTCGCTGTAAAAAGTCTTCTGGCAAGGGTCGCAGGACTTTTGGAACCCAACTTTGCCCTCCTGCGCAGTGGATGCGACGCGGGCCTGGAGAACCTTCTCGGAGAAGACCTCTGACGAAATAGGCGGCAGGGACGCAACTCTGCGCTTCAGATTGTACCGACTGTAAATATACGTAAGCAATCCAGACTGGCTTCGAGGTGTCACAGGATGCGTTATGACTTACTGCCAGTCACTGCGCATGTGCCCCTTTTGCAGATCGCTGTTGCGGAAGGCCACTTGACATGTGTTGCAAGTGTACGGATGGGACACTCCGATTTCGATCTTGGCCGCATCGGCGCTGGAAGGAGCGCTCCGACTGCTAGAGATAGTCGCCATGGCTGATGAAAAGACGAACAAGATTGTAATATGTGTTGTTGTGATGTTGTTGGTCGGGCAGAAGAACCGGCTCTCTTGGAGATGAGGGGTTGTCTAGCGAGGGGCAGTCGAGGGTGGGGTGGCACTAAAATTGCGTCGGATCGCAACGAGGTTGTCGCACCAGAACAGGCGACAAGAGGCGAGTGAGGAGCTGGGGGAAGTGAGATTGCGCCAGAATTGCCGTGGTCAGTAGAAGAGATGCTGGGGAGGGTGACGGTCCGGTGTTATAAAGGAGACCCCGCGCAGACCGAGTGGATGTGAAATCAAATTTTGGTGGCGGTTTCTGGTTTCTGCTTGCCCTCCTTGTCTTTGGTGGGGGTCCCAGGTGCGTCACAAACGTCACTTTAGGCCCTTGTTCTTGGCATGCGGGAGGCTTGCCCTACGCAGTCGCTATCCCAGCGGATGTGGATTTGCGAACAGCACCCCATTTTCGGGGTACGTATTTGAATGCTACGAATCCTTTTAGAGATATGCACTTTTATACACCGCGAGCTGCTACAAACTACGGATTAAAATTATTAATAGTGGATGCGTGCCTTCATAGTCAGGCGTTGATGAGATACCGTGCACCACAGCCATCACCAGAAGTCCATCGGCCATTATCCGGTGCATGCAAGCGTCCAGTTGCGGTGACTCAGGCACGTGCTATCGCATCCAGTATGCAGCCAAACAAATCCACCTATGTGGATACCGCCTGGCCTTTTCGACATCTCTTGCTGGTCCGGTGGAATGGATAGGTTGCTTGGTAAGTTGCCCAGCAAGCCCAGCAAACGATTAAGGCGGTGCGTACCCTGCAACTGTCTGGGCGGTCGAGGTGAAGAGAAAGCGCCTGCTGACTGGTCTCGAACGTGTGGCAAGTACCCCGGCTTACACACGGCCCATGATTGGATATCATCCCTAGTTCTGCCCCCAAAAGCGGGTACGACTGTCCTGGGCGAGGCTCGGCGTGCGATCGCTCCAACGAAGTGAGCTGCCCCAGCTGGCGGGTGTAGCGGGAGTACCGTCTCTCAGTTGACGACCTCACGACATACGACAACGCCTCCGCGGGTAGACTATCTAACGATTTTTCCCCACCTACGAGCCGGCGCCCCTCGGAAGATCGAACCCTACGCATCTGCGCGGCACTCTAGCGCTGACTGTCATCATAATACAAATCTAATTGCTGCGGCTTTCGGAAGCCACTGCTCGATTGAAGCAACGCTGCACACCCTCGGTCTTCAGGGCCGTATTCCTATTGCTTAACCCGGACCTCGTCAAGAAAATTGCAGCGTGCTCAACATCCGGCGCCACACCCATGACATGATTCCGGACACTCCCCGGCCGGCCGAAGGTGGCCACGGACACAACCACGGCCACGGCGGTGGCGGCGAAATCGATATACTCGTCGGGCTATGGGAGGAAGCACGCTTTGCGCGGTTGCCCTGGGACGCGCCCAGTGAGCTGAAGGACTTGGTCGAAGAAATCGACAACCCGAAGAGGGTCTACGCGATACATCGGGCAAGCAAGCGCCACAACTTCCAGTCGCTTGTGCAGAAGTAGGTTGCGCCGTCTCGAATGCATCCATTTCCCGCTGACCATCTCCATCCAGATATATTGTCCAGCTTCGCGATGGCTGCGGCGCCGAATATTGCAGAACGCCGACCTGTTTTAGCTGTCGGAAGCGAATCGTCGGCCGCGCCCCAATCCGGAGATACAATACGACAAGTGCTAGAACGCTCGCTCTCTACCTCGCGACCCAGGACAATGCCGAGAGCGGGCTCTGTGCAGGACTTAGAACTCCCAAGACACCCCCTGCGGCCGTTAGCTCCCTTCTGTTTCACCCGGCGGCGCGAGATGCCTCCCCCAAGGGGCAGGCGGCCGCAACTCGAGGGGTTTCCGCAAAAGGCAGCGAGACCAGGAACGGGCTACAGTCTAACCCAGTCAGGGCACGGAGCGAGACACTTAACGGTGGTAGTAGTGGTTCTGTGAAGGGGGAATCGAGATGCTCGAGTGTCTCTGGGGCTGAGCAGGAACGCAAGCAATCCCAGGAGCCTCGGTTCACAGTGACGGAGCAACCTGCCAGCAAAGACTACCGGTCCTTCGCGGCCAATGTCTTCGGCACGGTTGCTTTCAAGATGCTGGAGTGGCTTACCCCAGCCGCCATAGAAGAAATGTCCAAGAAGGCACGCCTCTTCCAGGGCAGCCCGGACGGGGTCGACGCAGAGGGCAACAACCAAAGCGTGGCGCACGACGAGCCTAGGACGAGGCCAGGGAATGAAATATCTCCGTCCCGATGGAGACCTGGACGAGAATCCTCCCTATTACCGGCGGAGTCCGACGGCGAACCAGAGAAGCAAGGCGGCGCTAATCAGAGCGAGAAAGCTGTTCGCGAAGGTGCAGAGAGGGCGTGCAGGGACACAAAGCAGGATCCTCAGCACCGGGAGCCAGCTTCGGTCCCAGTGCAACGGCGCAATTCTAACACAAAGGTCCGAACCTCATCTGGCCCGAAACCAACACGCCAGCTCTCCGTTGACCCCTTCGCCTCTGAATCCTTGGCAGATGATCACTTCTCCAGTTTGCTGAGATCCCCCCGTGCGAATGGCCCCCAAGATAGGAACACGCGCGGTATCAAGACAACAAGCTCGACCCTATCCCGGCCGATATCGCAGCTGTCGTCGGCGGGTTATTTTGACGATGTTCCACTTGAGAGGATGCCGCCGCCAAAAACGGCTGACTTCAAGCTCAAAATTAGCAGAACGCAGTTAGACGGCGCACGAAGTATCGGGTCTACCAGCCCGAGCGATGCTGTTGCATCGGGCGTCGCCTCGGAGCGGTCCTGCAGTAACAGCTCTGCTCAGGCAGCTGACGAGGACTTTGAATCGGATGAAGACAGTTTCTACCCACAAACATTGTCCAGGCTGAATGCCGACGTTGTGGACTTCATTTGCGATGCCATTCAAGCTGATGGTACCGCAGAGCAGCATATGCTGGAGCCGCCAACGATTAGAAGGTTCCACAACCGTGAGGGTCATGGGAAGCCGCTGAAGCGCAAGTCACATGCAGTTCGCACGCCCTCTGCTAACCTGAAGCTGGAGTGGAAGCTGTTCGTGGAACAGACCCTCTTCTACGTCTTGAGTGATCCGGATCTTGCGGTTAGGTCCTTCTGCGCGAACGGGCAGCTCTACGACTCTCAAACATTATGGTACTGTATGTTGCGGATGACGAGAATTGCGCCCAGTCTGGTATTCCACAGCCTCTGGGTGGCTGCTGCCAGCCTCTTCGCTCCGCCAAAGTCCCTCCAGTCTTTACGTTCGCCAACCGCCAAGCTCTTCCCAAAAGGCGAAAGGTCACTCACCAATGCTGAAGCAGGCCGACTACTATCAATATGTCTGCATGCATTAGTTGCCGCCGCACCCCTAGTGAAAGATCCACGACAGCTGTCCGAGATGTCTAGAATCAGATCTCACGGCTTGACCTTGGGCGGTGGCGGTTCGGTAGCACAGCAACCCGTTGCTCTCTGTCTGCAGTACGAAGATGCCTTCACCGATGAGCTTGCCATTCGCTTAGCGAGGCGCCTCTTTTCAGCAATAACTACTAGACGATACTATGATGAGATGAACGAAAACAACGCCACCAACGCCGACGCCGATGCCGATGCGAGAGAAGCAGACGTCCTCGCGCCACTATTCTCACAACTAGATTTACCAAGCATAGATTGCGTGTATATCCTGAATTTTTCGATTAACGATCGCGCTGTTCATGAACATCGAGTCCCGATCTTACTTTTGGACTGGGCTCGGGCTGTCATGCTGCATGATTGGGACGGCAGCCCTAAAGTCCCCGGGGATGGGCCTTTTGGTGGCGCTTTGGCTCTCATTGAGGCAATCTGTAGGTTGTCACAAAACGTATAAATTTGGTGTGCTCGCTGACAATTGATTGCAACAGACAAGAAACGCCATGACCTTGCTCTGCCTCGCACCCAGTTTCGATCCGAATACTTTGCGGAACGGCTCGATACGGTGCAAATGCCCGTCGCGTGGCTGTCCCATAATTCCACGCGCCAAAAATCGCATCTCTTAGATTTCCCCTACATGTTTAGCCCGTCAAGCCTCGTATCTTACTTCCGGGCAGTCAACTTCGCAAGGATGAGCCGCACATTTGAAGAGTCCACCTCCTTGCAAGAGACGGTCGAAGTCTTAGCCTCGCGGTCCGATGTGACTCTTCACTACAAAGACGTATTGACAGAGCGCCTTCGAACTGCGGCTTCAAAATACCTGGTGCTTGACATCAAGCGAGAGAGGGTTCTTAGGGACGCCTTCGACCAACTGTGGAGAAGAGAAGCTAGGGAGCTTCTCAGGCCGTTAAAGGTTCACCTTGGTGAACGCAGCGGCGAAGAAGGCTTTGACTCTGGCGGCGTACAGCAGGAATTCTTCCGGATGGCCATCGCGGAGGCTCTTAATCCCGATTATGGCGCTTTCAAGGTCGACGAAGGGACGCGCATGACCTGGTTTGTCCCTGGATCGATGGAGCCAGAGTGGAAGTTTGAGCTGGTGGGCTTGCTCGTTTCTCTGGCGGTGTATAATGGGCTTACCCTACCCGTCACGTTTCCGAAAGCGTTATACCGCAAGCTTCTCGGGAGGCCGATTACCGAACTTCACCACATCGCAGACGGCTGGCCCCAAACCGCCAGCGGACTTACCAAGCTGTTAGAATGGGACGAGAAAGACGGCTTGGTAGAGGATGTGTTCACCCTCACCTACGAGTTTTCAGTTCAGGTGTTCGGTGAACACATCACTCGCGAGATGAAGCCGGCGCGTCGTAGAAGTTCCACGTCGACCCCCAGCTCATCTACTGAAGAGGAATGGCCGCAGTTTCCTGACATGGCGTGGCAATCAGCTGGGAAGCCCGGCCCCCAGGCTGAGAACCCGGGCCTGGACGTGGCTCCGATGGTGACCAACGAGAATCGAAACGCCTATGTTTCTGACTACATTCGCTACCTGACAGACGTGTCAGTTCGACGGCAGTTCGACGCTTTCGCACGTGGCTTTCACGCGTGCTTGCACCCCAAGAGCTTGTTGCTACTGACGCCCAATATCCTGCAGTCGGTGGTCGAGGGTGTGCAAGATATCGACATTGGCGAGCTGAGGCAGTATACTCGGTACGTTGGCTGGGATGCGAACCACCCTACTATCAGGGACTTCTGGAGCATTGTTAAGCGCTACGACGACGGCATGAAGCGCAAACTGCTTGAATTTGTGACGGCGAGTGACCGCGTGCCTGTGGGTGGGGTGAAGAACATGTTGTTCATCCTGCAAAAGAACGGCACTGAGGATGAGCCAAATGGGCGGCTACCAACATCATATACGTGTTATGGGACGTTGCTGCTGCCGGAGTACCGGGATAAGGATATGCTCAGGGAGAGGCTGGCGATGGCGCTTGAGAACGCCCAAGGGTTTGGCTTTGCATGATGACGCAAGGTTTTTGGTGTATCTTGCACTGAGTCTTGAGATTTCTGAGCGGCGCGTGTGTGTAAAAAAAGCTCTTAAAGTATGAAGTGTAAGATGGTAGCAGTAAATAAAGCGGATAGTCTCGAGTTGATAGTCGTGCGATCTGAGTTCGGGTCGGGGATGTTGGGTATGAAGCTGTTTGATGTGGCGCAATTTGTACCCCGTACAGGGTCTATCTACTGCTGCGATGGGTGGCCCCGATAAGTGCTGGTGGGATAAAAATACCATATCAAGTTTCTCCATACCTATCTGAGATATTCCGTGTTCGTGGTGCCTATGAAGAGGGAACGGGAAAGGGGGTGGTGTGCTTATTTGTAGACCAACCCAATCCAGTAAACAGCTATGGGGATAGCGCTCCGATCTCCCAACAATTCAGTTACAGCGTCAGTGGTTTAGTGGTAAAATCCATCGTTGCCATCGATGGGCCCCGCGTTCGATTCGCGGCTGACGCATCGCAACTTTCTTTTGTCTTTTTGCCCAGATTCCATTGCGGCCACCAGTTGCAAATCCCCGAGGTTTCCGGAGCTGAGCTGCTATGTTGGATGCTATGTTGGAGTGGTCGGGATACTCAGCGATACTGGACCTCGCAGTAAGCCGGGGTTAACTTATTCAGTTGAGGCGAGGTAGACGCGATGTTTTGGCCGATTGGCGGGGGGCTTGGGCTTGGGCGTCGATTTATAAGAGGGGCATCAGCTGGTGTGTCCACCATACCACCACGCAGAAATCCTGATATAAGCCTCTGGTCTACACTCCACGAACTCACACACTGCCCCTGCGTGTCTCTAAGCCCAATCCCCGTCGGACTCAAAGACCATTCCCATTTGCACTCAAGATGCCTCTGCGTGGCCCTGTCCCCGTCAAGCTGTTCCGGAAGGAGGAATCAGAGAAGCTTCAAGTCGGACCTATGACCATCACAGTTTTTGAGGATGGCTCTCTGACTGAGAACCGGGTCAGCGCTGTGCTGCTCGAGGTCCCGGCGGGGAAATCAGGGCCCCCAATGCACTGGCACAGATTCCATGATGAGCTCTTTTTTATTACCCAAGGTGGTTACACTGTCGTCTCCCTGGCATAGGCAGGGTTCCACTGACATGTCCGCTAGGGGCCATGACGTTTGTGACCCCAGATGGTGAGCTTCAGGCGAAGGCGGGCGATCTCATGACTGTTCCGCCTGGGGCAATCCATACGTTCAAGAATGCGTCTGATACCGAGGACTGTGCGTGCTACATGACCGCCACACCAGGTAGGCACAACTCCCATCCGATTTCTTCGGGGGCGGTTACTGACATGCTTTTCTTCTACTGCTTTAGGTCATTATGTGGACTGTGAGTTGCAACCCCGTATCTAACTGACTTTCTTTTTTTGGATTGACTTGCTGATTTGGCGAGGCAGACTTTCGAATGCTTGCCAAAGCGACGGACGAAGGAAAGCAACTGACACCGAGTGACACGCAACACTTGATGGCCCTGTTTGGGACGTTCCCTCCTGAGGTGGAGTCGGAGCCATGAGCGCCTGGTTCTAGGTGGCATTAGGTAGTTATGTCAACATAAATAGCAAAACTCCATAAGGAGTGAACATTTGGTAAACCGACATGCTAGGGTATTGGACAAGTGAAAGCTGCGATGCGACAAATCCCAAGTCAGCCGGACTAGCTGGACTTCTTCACTCTTCCCGAACGTCGCCGGCCATCCTCGACTTGTGGTTCGATCTTTGGCTGGACCTCTGGTTCCGCCTGTGCTTTCTCCTTCGCTTTGACGCCATTTGCTCGAGCCTTTGGTTTTGGGACGGCTACCTTTCCCTTCTTGGCTGGCTTTTCGTCCTCGTCAACCTCGTTCTTTCGCTTCCGTGGCTTTTCGTCTTCCTCTACCTCAACCTTAGGTTTTGTCTTTGCATTCGACACTTTTTTCGGTTTCGGTTTGTCTTCATCATATTCAAGGGGTTCCTCCTTCACACCCGGCACCACCCTTCCGGTCTTCTTCTGGATGGCTGGCGCGTAGCAGCTCGTCCTCCCCCCAACAGTCAGGAAGGCCAGCTTCTCACCGCTAGGTAGATGGCTGACTGCGCCCTTTGAACCTTTGCCCCAGCGGACGTGGAACATCCAGTCTTTCGGGAACTCGTCAGAATCTCCAAGCTTATCGACGGCGAGCTGGCAGACATAGCGAATCGCTTTGTGGAGAGTCGTAATCTGCTCGTCACCGAAGTCATCGCAGTATTGCTCTGGATGCATCTTTGCTTGGTAGAGGACCTCGTCTCCGACCCAGTTGCCGATGCCGGAGAGTACAGTCTGGTCAAGGAGGAGCGCTTTGATTGGGACATGCCGCTTCCGCATCTTTTGCTTCAGAAAGTCCACGGTAAACGCGTCGACATCGACCACTGGGTCTGGGCCGTTTTCGACCAGGGGAGAATGCTTCCTGATGCTTTCGCCGGGACAGTCCACCAAGCGGACACGACCAAAGCGACGAGCATCAGTAAAGGCCACCGAGACTGTTGGGTCCTGAGTTTCCAAGTGGAATTTCCAAAACTTGGGTGGCCATACGTCTGCCTCCTCGGGCTTCATCTTCTTGTAGTAATTGGTGTATGCCGTTTTCTCCCCCTTGATGTGAATCCAGCCTATGACACACGAAGCATGAGATGCTAGATTCTAGGCAGAAAGCGAGAGGATGCATACCTGTCATTCCAAAATGCATGACCAGATGGGGCGGCTTATCCAAGACAACCCAAAAGTACTTGCCCTGGTTGCCGGCCGACACAACCTGTACATGTTAACTGTTGTCAGCGTACCATCCCCTCGATCCTGAGGCTTGGGGTCAGAGTCCCACCTTTTTGCCCTTCAAAGCTTTGGCAACCTCGGCACCTGTAGTGCCCACCTTGCCGAAGACATTGGCGTCCTCAATGGCCGCGGCATTCTTCACTGTCTTCCCCACAAGGTGCGCCCTGAGGAAGTGGACGATTCGCGAGACTGGAGCACCACACCGCGCCTGTCAGCTATCGCAACAGCCGCCTCCGGCCCGCTGAAAGGCCCGCAAACACTTACTCTCGGCGATCTCAGGCATATTGGCCCTTTGAGTGACCGCACAAACAGGAAGAGTAACAACCGATCTGTGCTGTTGCTGAACCTGGGCGTGCAATCCTTGAACGGTGGCGCGTCAAGCTGACTTGACTGTCCGGGCGGTCAGGATTCTGCCAGACACGAGGGCGAGGCGGTTGCACGTGACTGGCCCCACTGCGGGAATCCACAAACTTGGCGGAATTTTGCAGCCGCCCCACTCCCAACAGCTTCAAAAGCTCGATTTTTTCGTTCCCAAACTTGCTCCTCTCACCATCACCTTTAGCAAGCCGCAGCATCTTATGGTAAGCTAACATCTCCTTCCGTGCACACCCCCAAATGCAGCTATCCTGATGATACGACCATAAACCGCAAACTAGAGTCTTTGATCTACCGATATGAAACTAGAATTGTAACGTCAGTCTGAACACGAATCGACGCTGCCAGCCGCTATCACAATTTGATCACAATTGTCTGGACATCCGGCTAACAGTCATGTCAATTAGATCTCGAGTCTGCGCTCCAGCAATCACCCACCTTGCGACCAGAAGATGCGGGCACGTTCCGGGGTATGAAGACGGGTTGGTGCCCTCACCTCCCGTCGGCCGACCGATCATTAGGGGGTAGCGAGAAGCTTGTACAAGGTTAGTGATTTCAGCACGCGCACCCAGCACCCAACACCAATACCAACACCCGGGATATCCTGATGATCTTACTTTGCTTCGGCAAGTTGGAATTACCGATTGATCTACAATGAAAATAACAAATGGCTGTTTCTGACCTTCCCATCCCAACTTTACCCCTCATGGAGAATTGTTTGGGCTTCCGTTGCTAACTTGCAATTAAGATTTCACAGATCTTGCCACAGTCTCTCGCGATATGCAATTGCTCCGCATGTTTTCCCCTTTGGTATGTTTATCTCACACTTCAACTTCCTGATCGTATATGCTTCCTGATGAAACGGCACTGGGCTCCGATTTTTATTATGAGCAGATATGCCATCTGCGACAGGCCTAGAAAACCTCGTCCACTGATCAGCATTCCATCATCTGTCGCTTTTCTGCCTTTGCCGAAACAGCTGCTAACCTTCTGGAAGATGTCCAGTGTCGAAGCGAGAACATGTTCCGACAGTTGACGCTCAGCTCAATGGTAAGCTCAAACCTTTTTCCCCTTCACCCTCCCTTCTATGATGATTTATTTAGATGACGAGTCCTATCTGGGATTCCCAATGAGGATAAAAACTTTTTATACCATTCATGCAACTCTGATCTTTCTCGATGGACACAAACTCTGCAAGACCTTCCGTGGCATCAGGCTAACTTTGTGGAAAGGACAGAATCTCTCACATCTAAACAGCTGGGGTTTGCACCGTCGTTATCTGGCATGGTATGTCTCGAGCCCTCTCGTTTTTGACCCTTTCATTCACTGCCCGCACCTTGATGATGATTTGACCATTAAAGACAAGCATATGTCGGAGCTCACGCGTTGATGACAAAGTCATTTCTGAATTGTCCCCTTGACATCATACATTTTGTCTCGTTCCACGGTCACCTTCTGACTTTGGCAGATTCCACTCAGTACCAATGACACGGTGTTTTCGAAGTCAACCGTCTTTTCTCACAGGGTAAGCATCAATCACCCTTTTCCCGTCCCCAACACACACTCCCCGGCTTTTATGATGATTCCAATTTTATCACGACGGTCTCCATAGCTTTATGCATTGATGAGACTGCCCTTGACCGGGCACTATCTGATAAAGTCAACCTCCTTGACACATGTTTCTCAGCTTTTGATGGTCATTGGCTAACATGAAAAAAGACAGATCAGACAGCGTCTGCCATCCATCTCTTGCGCAACCGTTTAGGTGAGTACGTACTGACATATCGGAAACACAGCTCCATTTGTCTGGTAGCTATAACTTGACCTGCCTGTGACCATTTGCTTGTAGCTTGACGTTGAATCCTGGTACTATTTTGAAGCCATTGCTTCGGGTATCTAGGCAAAGAAAAATAGAAACAATTTATTACATGACTTCATCTCGTTGATTCCCTGTGAACTGTTTCCTTTTTGACGCCATTACCCTCGCAAATGCTACCCAAATCCCATCGCGCCGGTTTAAAAAACGAAGCAAACCACACATAACAATGCGACCAGGAGGACCGATCGACTAGTGTCGGCTGTTAAACCCTGGGCAGAATCGTCCTTCGGCGTCGCAGTCGCGGTAAATACGCCTGTCAATGTTGGGCTTGTTGTCGGGGTTGAGCTTGTCCCCACACTCGAGGCTGTTCTACTGGCGCCTGGCCAGTTGCTTGACCCTGGGTACCACGCGCCATTGATGATGACGCCTTCGCCTTTGAATATGCTCCGTATTGCATCCTCCGGGCACGAGCTCATGATAGCACGAATGAAACACGTTGGACTCGGGCTAGAAGGAAGACTGAGCGACGAGGACGCCGCGGCGGAGCCCGATGTGTTGTAGGTGGACAGATCGATGGATTCCCCCGTACTGATCGATGTTCCCATGATGATCCGCGCGAAGACCTGGAAGGAGGTCTCGGGCTGGTATGCAGGTACGAAGTGACCTGCTTGGTATATGCGAGAAAACGACAGGTTGCCAACCTGGCGAACCACGCCGCCGATGTACGTGTTGTTGACGATGATGGGCGCATAGCCAGCGGTAGGGAACGAGGAGGCGTAGACGCCACCGGAGGAGGAGGCAATGGATAGCGAGACGGCCTCGCCTCCGAGCCAGTTGCAGATGTAGTCGCGGTCCCCGTAGATGAGGCCGATCCGCACGCCGCGGGAAAGGAGAGTGGCGAGCTTGGGTACCATGGCGTCTCGCACCCAGTCTCCCGTTGAACTGAAGGCAGAGCGGACCGCCGTACTCTGATCAGTGTAGTTTACGACCGAGCCGATAGCTTCCTGAATGGCACGCGAGTTGAGGTATTCGATGTAGAAGCTTGGGGGGAAGGACGCAGGTAACAACTGGGCGAGATCATAGACGCTTCGCCCTGTTTCGAGATAGGGATCCATGAGACTGCTGCAAGCGTCTGTGGCCCGGGAACAGAGCGTGTCCACGTTGTCCGCACCAAACCAATCGCTGGGGTTGAGAGCAGACGACGCATTCCGACACTGCGAGACCAGGTCATGGCAGCCGCCTCGCTGGTAAAAAGATCCGTTGACCATCCTGGCACGTACCGGAGTCATCAGCTGTAGACCATAGGTATTGTTGACTGCCATTGCAGTGTAATATGGATCTTGGACATCATCATCAACACACCCGTTGACTATGCCAAGCGAAACCAGGTTGATCTCTAGAGTCGAGTTTGCCAGACTTCTATTGCGATGCTTGGCATTCTGCTCTTCCCAAGTCTCAGCAAATGTGGGCCCATACTTGCCGCCGTAGCTCTCCGCGAAGAGATTGACACCAAGAGAGTGGTTGGCTGGCGGATTGTACTGGGGGAAGGTATCGAGGAAGCCCTGCAGCATGTGCCAGATGGCCACGCCGGCTCCCTTAGTGCTGTTCGCTGTGTTCTTTGGATTCAACGAAGAAAAGGTCCCATTCAACTGGGTTGCAAGTATTCTAGGCTCATCATGAAGAACCCGAGGAGGGACGGTTGTGTATCCAGTATACAAGTCCGTCGATCCGTTCGTTGGCATATCATACGAGAAACCAACTTGGTTCGGCTAGAGAAAAATGTCAGACTGAAACAGCTGGAGGGGAGAGAGGACGAGGGTATACCTGGTCGATAAAGAGCATGTTAGAAGCCCGGTCCCATCCCCATTCCCTCGCGGCTGTCTCGAGCCTATTCGCCCCCCTTTCAATAACCTCACAGGGACCGGTTTCGGTGAAGAAGCCGAACATGGAGCTGGAGCCCGGGCCGCCATTGAGCCAGATGGTCAGCGCCGAGGTAGGTTCCCGGCCGGCCACGAACCAAAAGAAGAGGTTTGTGGGGAAATCGCCCGGAACGGTGACCCAGCCCGTGTACTGCTGCTGGGTATCAAAGGCCGTCTTGCACACCCCCTTCGGCACCTTGTAAGCGATCTTAACCTGTGGGTCAACCGGCGACAGGATGGTCGTCAAATTGGCGGCCTGATACGGCGCAAACTGCGCCAGGCTTGGAGATGGCGCGAGTGAGAGAATCAAGACAACCAAGCTCGTCAGGGACAGCGCAAGGCTTCGGCTGCTGATGTGCGGGCGAGGCATGGCGGTATCGGTGTGAGAGGCTGCTTCATCACGGCGTTCAAGACATGAGATGAACGAGACTGTAGGCAGGCCGACAGCACACAGAAACCGCAGACTCTGGGTGAAGCACGGGGAAACGAATGACTAGAGCCCAAACAACAAAACTGGAAAGCAGGCTCGGACAATTAGTTGGCGGGTGGAAAAAGCGACGTGCACCCACCTCGCCATTCCCGAGGGCAAGGAAACAGGTGCGAAATGCGGGTAACAGTGCAGGCTGCAGTCCCGCCTTATTTGGCGGCGCTTTGCAGGGGATGCGACGGCCTGCAGCGGCACCGGCAGAGATGATGATCGCGGCTTCTTGATTGGGGTGGCTGGTCCCGCCCCCGGCTGACAATAGAGACGGGAAGGGGCATCGAGATTGGCATCGAAACAATTATCTTCAGTTTCATCTAGATCTTCCTCGATCCGCGCCCACGTTGTAGATTTATCCTTATTATTTTTGTTGGTGGCTTGACTGAATTCTGGACTACGACGTCCAGTCCGAGTCCCCCTCGCCGCGTCAGATTGTTCGTTAGGCGCTCTCGGGACCAGACATGCGAGTGCGACGGTCAAACCCCTCTCATTTTTTACTCCAAATTTTTTTTTTCACACATACTTAGCTTATCTATCTCTACCGCCTATATCATGGGTATACGTCTCCTCCAAGGGGACCAACTCGGTAGATTCCGGCCTGGGTATTTCATACTCCAGCATCACCACTACGAATGATCGGGGGTTGGAAGTGCACCCCCCAGGTCTCAGTGGTTAGAGTGCACGCCACCTTGCAGGGGTAACGACAGGCCCTGTCGGTGCGGCTGAGGGGGGGATTGATTTGTCCAACGTCTTTTTTTCTTTTTCTCCTCTCAGTCACCGTTCTGTGTATAGCTTCTTCTCAGTCTAGGCACCATGTCTGTGTCTGTCTAAAACCGCCAGGGCTTTTTGGTGGACTTCCGCTCTCTTAGTTTCATCGATATCAGCCAAGCCCTCGCTCCGGGCCAAGTCGCATCGCGACAACAAGCGCTATGTCCGGCAATGATGGCGAGGGGCCGTCGGTCGTGGATGTCATCACGTACATCGGCGTGCCCCTTGCTGTTCTCGGTGTCCTTCCCATTCTTTACAACACGGTTTTTACTCTCGCTGCCCTGTCCAAGATCAAGCGCATGCTGCGGCACAGCAAGTTGACAGCGCTCATACGCAGCGATGTGGTCAACCGCGTGATCGAGATTGAGCTGCCTCGCTATGCCGTCACCCCCTGGGACCGCTTCAACGACAGGGCCGAGTACTGGACGCTTTCGCGCCACCCGTCCAGCATACCAGGCGGCAGTTGGACAACCTTCAATTGGAGAACCAACGTGATCGGGCTCAAGAGCCAGCGCATCGAATATGCCGATCAACTCCGACAACCCCAGGTTGAAGTAGCCTTCGACGAACTCGTCTGCTACCTCTTAGACCTCGGCGCCGTTCCCGACGCGCACGGCTGGCGGCTTCTGCGTTCCACGGGTCTCTGGACGCCCGTGGGCTGTGCGCTGATGACATCCCCCGACGGGAAGGAAAAGGCCCTCACTCTTGCGCCGCTGGATGGGTCAGATGGACATCTCAGCCTGGCCGTCAACTGGTCTAGCCAGTGGACAACGCGCGACTACTCACACCTACCCCCTTACTGGGTACGCCTCCCGCCACCTCCCCAGAGAAGGAAATCCCAGCAAGGAACCTCGGCCGCAAGCACCAAATCCGCCAACGACGAGGACCCAAACCCCTTCGAAGGCGAAGCCTCCAGCGTGCAGAAGCAATCTTTAGACTCTACCGACCACCAAGCGCAGGCGAGCTCCCAAATTCCCGTAATGTGCCAAATCTCCGGCGACGGCATCGTCACCGCTCTCTGCCAGGAGATCCAACTCCAGAGCTCCATCCACCTTGACAGCCTCTACATTGACCACATCCGCATCCGCCCCGGGAAACCCGACGGCGTGTGGTTCGCCAGCGCCGTGACCGCCTACGGGACGAGCAACCAGACAATCCTCTGGAACTACAAGATCCCTGATGAGATTCTGTCGTTTGCCCGGAAGGAAACCGTCCCTTGCGGTGTGCTGGTGATGTTAAATGTGGTGGATGAGTCCGAGACGCCCGAGTGGGCGACGAAGCATCAGGACCATGGAGCCAATTTGGATGCGTTTACGAGGCGGAATAGAGAGCAGAGAGAGGCGGTGGCGGCGGAAGCGAAGATGTTGCCGGCGCAGAGGGCGCAGGCTCAGAGGGAGAGGCAGATGAGGGAGAATCAGGCAAGGTTGGATGAGAGTGAGTCCCCCCCCCCCTTTCGAATCTCTTTGATTTCTGGAGGGTATGGGATGATTCAGTGTTGACACCAAACTAGTGCGCGACAAGATGCGACTGGAGACTCAGCGGCGGGAGGCCCGCACGCTGGAGGCATTCCAGAGCCCGAAGTGGGATACGAAGACGGTGGCTGGGCATAACTTTACGTGGCTTAAGTCAAGGGAAGAGCTCCCAGAGTCGACGAATCTTCGTGAGTATGCGGGTATGCTTCTGCATCGGATGGTGCTAGACGGAGAGTTTGCCTCGACATTGTGCCGAATGCTGGATCTGTGGAAGGCTTGGGGAGAGAACGGAGGCATGAGGAAGTCCGACTTGAGCTCCTTGCAGGAGGACCAACTTTCGTTCGCACAGGCATCGGTTCTTCTCTCGATTATCAAAGATACCTCGGGCGCGATGGCGGGGACGTTGTCGATGGATCTTCAGGAGTGTATGAGGATGTGGAGGGCAGTTCGGCTTGGATAAGCATAAAAAGCATAAGCATCAAACATGGTTAGCGTTCGGAGGTATGTTGTCTGCGCAGACGCAGCCGACGCCACTATTGGGTATTCTAGCATCGTATCCGTACACCATCGTACATACACCCGCATATCATAGTATATATCTACAAATACACCCACCAAGGCCACTCTCCCACTATCTCATACCACATCCCCCACCTTCTGCACAGCAAAGAAGTAATTCCCAATCTTCTCACTCCCAGGGACCTCTTTCCACCCCAGCCCAGGGACATACACCACCCCCATAACCCTCGGGCTCCCCCACCCAACCTTCCCCCTAAAATGCGCCCTCAGCTCGCTCTCATTGATATACTTATTCCAGTCGTGCGTCCCCTTTGGCACCACCCCCAGAATATCCTCCGCCACCAAGTTCGTCGTCACCCAGCTCATCCACGTCCGCGCAATCGTGCTCAGCACAAGCCACCCGTCCGGCCGCACAAAGCTCCCACACCGATCGAGGAATTCCGCGGGGTGGTCGACGTGCTCGACGACCTCGAAGCACGTCACTATATCGAACCCTGCCGGTTCCTGGTCAGGCAGTGTCTCGATCGTCGCGCTGAGGTATTGCAGCTTCTCCTTTGTGAGGGCCGGATCGCGAGCGGCGTGCTGGCGCGCCACGGCGAGGATGTTGGGCGTGGGATCGATCCCTATCACGGAGGCGGTGGCGGGTAGGCGAGCAGCCGACTCGGCAAAGATTCCGCCGCCGCAGCCGACGTCGAGATACTGGTGTTGAGGGGGGGGTGAGGAGGGCGACGAGGACAGGCAGGCGTTGATGAAGTCGTGCCGGAGGGGGTTCATCAGGTGGAGGATGCGCGAGGAGCCGTGCGGGTCCCACCAGGTGGAGGCGAGGGCGTTGAAGTGGGAGACTTCGGAGGCGTTCACGGAGGAGGTTGAGGGGGGCGCGGCGGAGGGTGCGGATGCGCTGAAGGGTCGGAGGGAGAGGGCTGCTTGCGGCTGCATCCGCGGGATGGGCCGGGCGTGCCGAAGCAGCGCCTGCGCGTGTCGGAGTGAGGACCGCATTGTTGAGGTGTTGGTGGTGGTGTGCCACCGGGATTGCCGCGCGGGAGAGGAGGACCGAGGTTGACTGATGGGGATCAATTCGGACCCCGGCTGGCGGTCGTTTTTTCTGAGCCCGGGGCACCTGCAGCCTGCAAGCCCCCAAGGCCCCCTGGCCCACCTGACGCGCTGTCCCGCTCCGCTGAGCGCGGGACGTTCTGGAAGGCTTCTAGCGTGGGTCCCCCGGTCGGTCGGCCGATCACAGGCCAGTCGACCGCGAAATGGAGGACGGACGGTTTGTCAGCCGTATCGGTGGCACTTCCTCGCATCGTGAACTCCTTTACGGAAGCAATGACTAGCATGACTCCGCGTTACGTAAGGCCGCCTGCGCAGTTGGTAATACCGCGATTGTTCAGTAATGTGGACCAGTAGAGGGTAAATCTGGGGACTCGGATCACCCGCACAGTCAGCGCTTTGCTTGCCAGACACCTTTCGGCTTTTTGGCACATCGGAGAGAAATCTCCACTCCAGAAACGGCCACCGGACGGTTTGCTCATGTTCCCGGTCGATTGGGTCATGTGTGATAGCTCAGGGGTCTCGGCCTCCGATTGATCTCGGCTCTGTCTGTTTTCCCATATAGATATACTCCCCGTAGCCTTCGTTTCGCCGTCAGTCGCCGCCTGTTCCATCTCGATACTTACCCCTCCAAAAGACGCCGCTAGAAGCCGAGAAACCTTGTTGCCGAAACCGCTGCGCGCACTCCCGCCCCTCGAGCCGAACTTTTTTCCAATTGATCAATTGACGACACATTGAACCGAAAGACAAGCCGCGCATGCAGTCTCGACATTGTAGCAGACCAGCACCCAAACATACACAATTCCGCAACCATGCCCGCCTCCACAGCCTCCCTAATCGATCAGTCGCACTTTGACAACATCCCGGACGTAATCCAAGCCTTCCGTGCGTCCCCGAATTTGCCCCTCCTCTCTCGCCCACGAACCCCGCTAACCACCGCCCCCCCCGCAGGAGATAGCCAGTTCGTCGTAGTCCTCGACGACCCGACGCGCGAGAACGAGGCAGACCTAATCATCGCCGCCGAGGATGTGACAACCCAGCAGATGGCCTTCATGGTGCGCCACAGCTCCGGCCTGATCTGCGCGCCGATCCTGCCCGCGCGCACACAAGAGCTCGCCCTCCCCCAGATGGTTGAGAACAACGAGGACTCGCGCACAACAGCGTACACCCTGTCGGTCGACGCCTCCGACCCGTCCGTCACGACCGGCATCAGCGCGCACGACCGCGCTCTCACGTGCCGCAAGCTCGCCGACGAGGCCGCGACCGCCGCGAGCTTCCGCCGCCCCGGGCACGTCTTCCCCTTGCGCGCCAAGCCCGGCGGTGTCCGGCAGCGCCGCGGCCACACCGAGGCGGGTATTGATCTGTGCCGCCTTGCCGGCAAGAAGCCTGCGGCTGTGATCTGCGAGCTGGTGGAAGACGGACTCGAGGTTCCGGGCCAGGCGGTGCGCGAGGAGCCCGACATGCTGCGGGGCGAGGCGTGCATCGAGTTTGCGCGCAGGTGGGGGCTCAAGGTGTGCACCATTGCCGACATGGTGCAGTACCTGGAGAAGACAGAAGGAAAGCTGCAGCTGAACGGATCATGAGGGGTTTGAACATGGGGGTTTATGTTGGTTCTTCTTTCCGTATATTTGCCACGTGCATATACCAGCCCAGCCCTGGGGTGACTGAGTCGACGGGCTGGGGAGGCGTAGACAAAACGCAAGATGTCGATGGGGCAGAGAGAAAAGCGGGAGGTTCCTTCTTACGGGGGGTTGTCTGCGTGGTGTAAATAAGGACGTTTATCGGGCACTTGAGCGCATGTGGTATATGGGTGGTTTTGACCCGCTGCATACCTAGGGATACAAAAATGGGCATTGAAACTCATGGTCGATTTACAGGAGTGACTGTTTCCAGTTACACAAGTACGACTAGCTGCCATTGCACAGCGGTTGGAGACGATTGTGGGACAAGTCACTGGCAAAAAACCCAGTAGGTTGCAACAAAATATACAAGCTTTTTTTCTAAACCATTCAATAGGCAGGCTATCCGTATAGGATATCAGAGGCTCTTGAGCTGCCTCATATCGGTCTGCCTTATGATGCCCATAAATAACAACACCATTATTACCGCCCACTATTCGTCTCTATATCATAGGTTTAGACATAGGAGCAATAATGCCCTGCTTCATGATGATTCTCGGCTTTGTTGAGTCCTGGAAGGTTTCCTTGGTGCTCCATTCCGGTCCGACGGGAAGACGTAGCGATCTCTCATACTGCTGCTGACTCTCGAATGGGAATGGCAGCTGCGGCGCGAGATACTTATCATTCTGCACAAGGTCATCACGTTAGCCCCAGGTCGTAATTGGCAAGATGCCCAAAGAATTAAGGGGGAACATACCTTCTTGATCCGTCTCTCGCTGATGATTACACCCTTCATCTTGAAATCCTTCCTGTCCTTCTGCCTCACACCTTCCACCTTGGTGATGAATCGGCCCTTGTGGCGCTTCAGTTCACGGCTGCTGACGCCCTCGCCGACCCAGCCGCCCCAGCCGGGAAGGGTGTTGTCGATCTCCTTTTCTTCATCCTCCTGCTCTACCTCAGCCTTCTCCCGCTCGAAATCACCAACGACGTCCTCTCCCGCAAAAGCGCGCTTAATCAGCTCTTGATCGCGGATCGCCATTGGTAGATGAATGGTGTCTTCGTCCTCTGACTCCTCTTGAGTCTGGACATCGGTCGACCCGTTTGTAGCAGGCTTGGGCTTCGAGGTCTTCGAAGGCTTCGTAGCCAGCATGGCGGCATTAGATAGATCAAGCTCGTCATCCCTGCCCTTGGGAATCTTCTTGCTCTTAGGGCCACTCTTCACAGCCTGTGACCACGCCCCAGCAGCGCCTGGCGCAGCAGGTGATGGCTCCCGTTCGGGCAGGGCTAGTGTTTGTGATGCACCGATTGACTTGGGTGTCACCGAATTGGATATTGCGCTATCCTTTGACTTCGATGACGGGAGGAAAGGATTGACAGCTGGCGTCGCAGGCTTACCCATACCGTACTTTCGACGACCGATATCGATCTCCTCCTGCTCATTCCCTTCAGCATCAGAGTCTAGTTCACGGCGTATTTCATCCACAAGATCGTCGTTCTCCCTCTTGCGCTCAGCCTCACCGCGCTTCATGAACTTCATCGCCATCAGTCCAGAGCGTGGCTCATCGTTGTCGTATGCTGCTGCCTGGTCAAGCTGCTTTAACAGGCGGCGTCGGTCGCCTTCATCATCAGAGCCTCCAGAGTCACCAGACATATCTTCGTCGTCCTCGCCATCGTCTGACCCCTTCGCACGACCTTCTACGCGCCTCCGCAGCTCGTCCTTTTGTTGAGCCATTTCGGTAAGTCCGGTACGGAAGTCGTCATCCCAGACAGCGCGTCCAGCCTTTTTGCCCAGCTTGGCCCACTTGCTTTCCCTGTGTCTCGTTCCTACTCTCTCTAGAGCCCGCCTCCTGTCTTGTGCGTCGCGCTCGTCATCGGAGTCCAGCTCGCCGGCTTCAGCTAATGCTTGATGGTTCGCCTCCTCCTCGTGGCGGAGCTCCTTGCGATGGATACGGCGGTACGCCCTACTCTTGATCTTCTTGATTCGCTTTGCTCGAACAGCCTCCCGAGAGTGCAACTCTCTGTCTTTTCGGCGCTGCCTTGCAAGCTCTATCTGCTCCGCCATAGTTGGCCCTTCTTGGCCCTCCACGTCGGTATTCTCACTCTTCTTCTCAGCCTTGGCAGTTGGGCCAAGTCCGCTCTCTTCCATAATCGCTAGGATTGTCTGCTCGAGCTCCGTGCCTGCGGTCTTTCCAGTCAGGGGCATGAGCTCCCCGTTATCAAGGCCGGCATCGTGGGCGTTCTGGGCAAGAGGAAATACGAGATGCTCTGCTCGTCGGTTGTGCTTGACGGTATCGATCCACCTATCCAGGGTCTCCGTCGTCTTCTCATACGCCGCGCTGCGATCCAGGCGGTCTTGTTGTCGTTTGGCCAAAGGGACAGCGAGCTTCTTGGACGACCCAGACTTGGTAGCCTTCTCCTCTTTATTCATGAGCTTCAGCGACTTCTTGATGTGGACATCCTTGACACCAGCAAGGCCAAGGTCTGCCAGGCTGATCTTGGCCTTTTGCTTCGGGCCAGTGTCTTCCTCCTCGTCGTCGTCGGAGCCTGCAAACCCAGAAATCACACTCTTGAGCGCCTTCAACTTTTCCAGATCCTCTTCATCGTCGTCACTGTCGCTAGAATTGTCGCTTGAAGCCTCCTCCTCCTCGTCTGACCCAGAACCAGCATCCTCTGCCATATCTTCGTCTTCGGACCACTGGTCCAGAGCTGTTGCAAGATCGATGGCATCAGAACCCAGCGACTCGAGGTCCTCGTCGTCTTCCTCCTCCTCCTCCCCCTCTTTGCCCTTCTTCGACTTCTTCAATTTGCCGCTGCGGAAACCGTATCCCTCGAACTTCTCCTCGTCGCTCTCGCCGAAGGCTTCGTCGGAATCAATCTCAGAATCTTCGTCGCCCGAGCCAACACCTACGTGCCACTCTTCCTCGTCGCCCGAGCCGCCAGAGAAGCCGTCGAATTCATCGTCACCGCCCTTCCGGGGCTTCTTCTTGTGCGGCTCCTCGGCGCCATCAGCCCCGCCCTCTTCATCCTCATCGTCCTCGTCGTCGTCATCGTGTTGCCGTTTTTGTGTGCGCTCCGGCGCCTCCTCAAGATCTCGAATCCGGACTCCCTTGGGGCGTTTTCTCGGGACCTCCTGCTCGGCGATCGCGAAGGCGTCCAGGGCCTTGTTCGCCCTCGAGCGGACGCTGGGTTTTCTCTCCTTCTTCGGGCCCGAGGCCGGCAGCAGCGATCTGCCGTGGGCTTGGCGTCCTGGCATGGCGGGCTTCTGGATTGTTTCGACAGCCTGATCAAACGGCAAGGGAATCTTCGATACGGGGTGCCGTGTCTTGCGGCAATCCGTATTCGCAGGCTTGCAGCAAATCCCAGAACCTATTTTTCTGCCAATCCACAATCAACGAATTATTTTTGGCGGTGAAGGTGGGGCGCCGTCCAACACCGAAAAACAGCGGGGGGTCTGTTATCGCTAGCTTATCGCACTTCACGAACACCCACCCCGGTCGGCCTTGGCGTCGACCAGAGGCTGAGCCGCCAGCGAGCATCATCACCTAACCCTTGGAATTTTTTGGGCCAAGCCGAACTCTCGCGACTCTTGCGCGACGACGACGACACGCCCACCTCCAATCGCACCCACCCGACCTCCCCCTTAAACCGCAACGATGCAGCCGACTCGTATCCTCCAGGGGATGCGCTACCGCAAGCTGCGGCTTACGACCAAGGATATGAACAAGGGCTTCTACAAGGGTACCGGCTCTGGTTCGATGGGTCGTCACACCAAGCACGGTGGCTACATTATCGAGTGGAAGAAGGTGCGGACCTACGTTGTCCCAGAACTGGAGGGCTTCAAGGTTCGTTTCCCGATTTCGATATCTCAGGGAAAGGACTAACCAGGATGATGAAAAACAGCTCACCCCCTTCGTTGCCCAAACAGTCAGGAGGACACACGGCCAGTACGGCATCGAGGCCGGCCCAAGGGACCCCAACCTGTATCTCCAGAGGTGGAAGTCTGAGAACGGGTTTGACTGAGCGGACGCTAGTCAGGAGATGAAGATGGAAACACCCCTTTTGCGACATGAATGGCAGCGCCGAGGGTGGAAGAGGTTACGGGCCTGGCCACACCGTTATGAGGCGGCTTAAGGCGTAAAAAATACGCCGAACGGCGGATCCGGCGTTCTAAGGCATGTAAACTATATAGGTGGACAAAGTGTATTGTATCTGGACTGTATCTGTACAAAAACAACAAAACAACCCTCCAATCCATCCCCATCCGCTCTGCGTGTCTACCAGACCCTCACAGTTCTCCTTTCCAACGAATATTGACCATTATGTGTATCCTATTACAAAAGAAACTAAACGAGCGCTTTGGGGTATTCAACTTTTCAAACCAGGCAGCTCAAGCATCAGACAACCCATCCCTATGAGTTCGCCCTTGGAACTTCCTGCGCCGTAACAAACGTCTCCAACTCAGGTCTCCCACCCGGTGTCATCAACCCGGGCGTCACCATCGGCATCGGCGTAGCGAACGGCGTAGTCACCGCGGTCCCGGGACTCAACGCATCATCTTCATCATCGTCGTCCCTTTCCTCTTTTTGATCTCCACCGCTTCCCTCACCCGCACCACCCTGGGCCGGAAAGCTAAAGCTATTCGGCCCCGGTGTCGACGACCTAGACGGCTGCAAAGTAATCATGCTCGCCGTATCCGCCTCCTTCCGTACACTAAATGGCGTCGCCAGTCCCTCAATGAACATCCTCTTCCCCGTAGCGCCGCTCTCACCCGTCGCCCGGCCAGGCCACAGGAAATCCCCGTCTTCTTCGGCATGATGTCCCGTGGGCATAGCCGGCATCGTACTATCGTCTCTCGGGGCCTCAAGCCTATCTCCAACGACCTGCATCTCATCCATCACACTCCTCTTTCGCAGTGGCTTGAGACTAATCAGCTTCGAGAACTTACTCGACGGTCCCGTCTTCTCTTGCCTCTGGATATCACTATACGTCCTTGCGCCCTCGCCTTGTGCGGAGGTAGCATTCTTGACGTCTGGACTCATATCCGCATCACGCTCCCTCTGGACCGTCATCTCGTCGTGCTTCGAGCCCCAGAGCGACCACAGCGCCAAGCCCAAACCTCTGACCTTCTTCTTGATTATGAATTCAGGACCGCCTATCTTCCTCCGTCCTGCGAGGGAGGTCGACGGCGGGACGTCCCCTTCGCTGAAGATTTCATAGCCCGTGGCCATATCTCGAAGGCGCTGTTCGCGGACGCGTCTGCGTGTCGAGCGAAAGCGTTTCTCCCAGTGACGCTTGTGGTCAAGCCACTTGCGGACTGGGCCGACTTTGATAACGCCAACAAGATCACTGTGCATGGTGCAGGCTGGAAGATCTTCGGCGGGGGGAAGGGAGTAGACCGCGCCGTGGAAGGTGACGCGCTGGCGGATCATGTGGTTCTCAAAGGGGGGTAAGGGGTCGCCGGCCTTCCCGATGGATTGCTCGACGATGACAGGTTTTTCAAGCAAAATGTTGTCATCCGCTCTGCGCTTGTTTTTTGCCCCCTGTCAATTAAGTTAGAATGTGACGAGCCATAGGATGCATGGGGTCTTACCGGATGTTTCTCTCTATCCTCACTCGACATTGAGATGACAGAGATTCTATCATCGTCGAGGATGTCAATAGAAATCTTCTGAGCTCGTGCGAGACACCAGGCGGAGAATTGAGCGACGCTCTATCGAGTATCAGCATCAGTGCAAGAGCGGAGGAGGTCTGAAGATACCACAACGTACTCTGTACATATACTTCGCGGGGCTAGTGAAGCTCAACGTGGGCGCAACATGGCACAGCTCATCCCAGACTTGAAGTTGAACATCAGTCGGCGGGTATTTCTTGAGTTGGGCCCTTGCTTGCTCATCCATTAATGTTTCAGCTGGCAGATAGCGCTCAGGGTTCGCGCATTTGTGAGCCAAATAGATCTGTTCATCCCGCAACATTTCGCCGCCGCCCACCATGATAAGCAGCGGACACAGTCCGCCCAGTGTAGGTTGCATCACAGGGCTAACCAAGGGATGCGCCAACATCTCGTTGGTGGTATAGATCTACAACCCCGTTAGTACGCCAACAGAATAGATACGCCATGTTGCAAGCGTACCTGTATCTGCTCCTTGATCTCCACATTCTCACCATCAATCATAAGGCGTAGGCGAGTCGTCGTATCCTGAACGTCTTTCATCGTCGGGGCATCGCTACTTAAGCCAGCTGGCCCCTTCTCCGAAACAAGATCCTTCTTCTGCTGCATAGCCTGTTTTTTAAGCTCATCAAGCTCTTCTTCGGATGGAGGCGGCCAGGCCATAGACGGCTTGTGGTGGAAGCCAGACGGTGGGATATAGTCCAGGGGACAATCATCGGTAACACTCGGGAATGAGTGGGTCAGATCAACCCACGGGCTGATTAGAACCGCTCCAGCCGGGAGGGGAATGCCCCTATCCCTCAATATCACAAGAAGCGAGACTATCATGCCCGCCCCTGCAGAGTCACCGGCTAGGACAATCGTGCTCGGTTCTTGTTGCGAGAGCAGATACAGATAGGTAGCCAAGCAGTCCTGCAGACCACAGGGGAAGGGGAATTGCGGAGCGAGGCGATATCTTGGGGCGATGGCCCTGGCTTTGAGCTTACGGGCATGGCGTTGGATCTGGTAGCGATGCTCATCCACGCTCCCGAAAAAGTAAGCGCCGCCATGCACATACATCATGACGCGGTTTCCAGGATCAATAGTCTTCTTCCGCTCTTGGTAGTCGGACTTCATCTCGATCCATTCAGCTTTGAGGGGATGCTTCGGCTTGCGCCATTGCCACCACTCCTTCCCGCCAACGCGGCGAATGCCGTCGGGGCCGAGCTGCTCCGCCAGGAGAGATGCTGCTCTAGAGAGATCCGTCTCGGGGATGTCAACCTCGTCGACTTTGACCCATTGTGGGTGCGGGACCCATTGGCTAGTGAAGGCCTGCAGTTCCTCAACCGTGTGACGGGAGGCATGCTCGAGAAACGAGCGGATGAGATGAAGGCCTTCGTCATATGAGATGTAGGCTGTGGGCTTCTGTCGCCGTGGCTTTGGGTTGGTGTACTGCGATCAAGTCAGGGGCTCATTCTCAAGTCAAACCCACCCTAAAAAGCAAGCAGGCGTTCTCCTTCACTTACATGAGAGACAAGAGTCGAAACCACAGTAGGCGTTACCGCCAAACTAACTGTTGCTGTGTTCATGATGAGATGCGAAACAGTTGTAGAGCCGCGGACACGGGCGCGCTCCTAACACGGGTAACAACAGCAGGGCATTATTGAAAGAAACTCATGCGATCGAAGCCGAGAGTCGATGTTTTCGACGCCCCGTGTATATAAATTTTGCCAGTCTGTCATCTTAAGTCAGATCTTGGCGTGTTCCGGCTGTTTCACTCACTGTCTGGCTGTGGGTGAGAATGATGTCATTCCGCGCCAATCGGCAGTGTGAAGTTGTCTTGCGACTTAATTGATGGTCGGAGCTGAGTGCTGATCAAGCCAAGGCTGCTTGGAAGGCGGGTTGAAATGGCAATTTGCCTTTGTTGTCTTGCTAGATTTGATGACCGGCTTAAGTGAGTGAGGGTAGCACACGTGCGAACCACCGGAGTGTACTACCCCAGGGCTTGTACCAGGTACCTTAGTAATACCACCTCGTAGTTACGTGGGGATTACCAGGCATTCATAACTCAGCGCTGCAGCCCCACTGCAAGCGAAGGTTGTGTGTTGTAGCACTACCTAGCAAAAGCCGTTGTCATGGCACGACGTTGGTGGGAGCCAAAGCCTGTAGCTCAGGCACTCAATATCGGGCTAGGCTTCAGGAAGCCAGATGGAAACGAACTGAGACACGCGCAGGGCGCACTGACCACCTGAAGCCACGATGCAAGCTCCGCGTCACCTGCAAATGCCTAACTTGAACCCTTACTATCCAGCTTCCAGATACCCTTGCGACAAAAAGGTGCTACCAACCCAATTCTCCGCACCCATCTCGGCATAGGAACATCCTCTTAAACATCAGCCATCCGCACATCCACCATGGCGACCCAATACGAAAGTAGGCTCCCCTCCGCTTTCCCAGATACCCTCAACAAGCTCAATGAGGGGCAAATCGCGGGGTATATTTCACCTACTAACCTCCCCCACCAGTCGAGCACAACATCAAGGCCTCCTCCGGCTCCAACCGACGCCGGCGCCAAGTAGACATGGCAACATTTACCTCTCAACTCCACCAAATCGTCCCCGAAACCTCCGGCGCAACCCCTCAGCAAGAACACAACAACCCGCACGCGGTGCCCAACCCCGTCGAAGTCGCCGCGCTCTACCGCCTCCTCCAAGACCAGATGGGCACCCTTGCGACCACGGCCCCAACCGACGAGAACCGTGACTTCCTCCGAGAACTAGTCGAGGCCCTCGAGGTCGATGTGGCCAACCCCCCGATGGAGATCCCTGGCGTGTCGCAAGAGTATGTGGACTCGCTGGACCGGGTGGCGCGCAAGACGCTCAAGGCGGATGATACGTGTCCGATCTGCGCGGAGGCATATCTAGATGATAAGTACTGCCTTGTGGTGGAGCTTCCGTGCCATCATAGCCATCGATTTGATCTTGAGTGTGTGGGGCCGTGGTTGAGGAGTAAGGGGACATGTCCGCTGTGTCGGAAGGAGTTGGCGAAGAAGAAAGAGGTGGCTAAAGCGGACGAGGAGGAGGACGAGGATGATATGGATGGGTTGTATGCATGATACCTAGGTGGTTGGCGTTGGGAGGGTTCCATTGCATTTCCCACTGAAATGGATTTGATTTGATGATCTTTGGATGGTTCATACAAGCTCCTCTGCGAGGTGTTGTTACTTCAACAGGGGAGGTGGTTTAATACCCTGCCTATGCACATGATGTCCCAATGCTGCCATGATGGATGCAAAAACACAGACCCAGCCGCTTTTGGTATTTACAGGAAGCAATCCCCTCCACCCGAACCCGTCTGGTGATTCACGGAGCGTCCGATCGCGAATAATGGCTACGTCCTCGGCGTGGCCTTCCCGGACTTCTTAGCATGTCTTTCGCTGCTCTTGAACTTCTTGTCCGACTTGTCGCCGCTATTCTCGTCGGCCATTTCCGAGACATCCCTGTTTGCCCCGCTAACGTCGAGCGGGCTCCCGTTGGACTCTTTTCTGCAGCTTTCCCTTGCCTGTTCGGGGGAAGTTATCTTAGGGTTGAACGCGGCCTCCGAGTGCTCCGCGAGCTCGTCGTCCGATCCGCTCTTGGTGCTGTCATTCCACCGAGGCTTCAGCTCGTTTCGGTCTTGGTCATCCGTGTATGCCATGCACAGTCTCGCGGTCGGGTGGTATGCTCGAGCGAGGGGAGCTGTCCGGGAGATAAGTGGCTGTCTGAGGGCATGGTGCGACTGGCGGGGTTGTGTGTTGAGAAGCCCTCTGAGGGTCAATTGACGGGCAGCCATTGTGTCACTCTGAATTCAAAGCGAACAGGGGTGTAAAATATCTCGTATACTTCATGAAATGAGTGCGAAGCAATGAGTTATACCCGTGATTTAGGATATTTAACACCTGCGGTCGAGCCGTCATGATGAGGAAGGTGAGTTTGTGCCTGGTGAGCTGTGACGTCATGGCGACATCTCCCCGCAGTCTAGCGAGTCGCGACTCCAACGGCAGTCAACTGCTCCTCACAACCTGGGCTCCGGACACAGTAACCCGAGTTGGGGCCATGGGCAGGATGGGCAATCATCCCGTATGTTCACATCAACATCGCAATAAATACGAGAAACTTTTCCGCGCGAAGACGGATATTCGCGGGGCCAAGGTTTTGCAAACCACTCCCGGCTTAGGTTGATCTTGCCAGGCTCAAGTTGCTGACGTGAGGGGTGTTCCGAAAAGGGCTACTCATGCTGCAAGCACCTTCACTTCAGTGATGTGGGCGGTGAAGCCCCCGTGTCTGTCTCCATTCAGATGAAATGCTTTTGCAGACGAATCACAAACGGATCCTGGCCCATGTCGCTTCAGGATCGAGATGTGATGTAATGTTTGTAGTTTTCTAACAGAAAAGTGCTATTCTTATAATAGGGGAAACCTCAGGTAAAACAGATTTTACTGGACGATAGGTGTAGTTGATCATATACATAACGGCTTTCTGTCGAGAGTCTGGGATGTTTGGAGGCTGGCCCAATGCCTTGCACTTCGAAGGAGAGTGGCCCAAGTAGGTTCGCACCCAGCTCTTGTTTTGCCGCATCAATTTCAGGGTTCTGATGAGTATCGTCTCATGTTTCACTGCAATGGCCCCCGGCGCCGCCTTTCGATGCCATTGTTGCCCTCCAGGTAGACGTGGACTGGTTTCTGGGCTTGTCTTGATCGCTGTTTAGCGCAAGATGTGCTGCGCTCCGACGAAGTCGATCTGCCGCTCCTGGAACCGGGGAAGTCAGGGCATGAATGACCAGAGGCAATTCCTGTCCGCAAACGCTAGCAGCAAACCTCGGCTCTCCGCCGAAGAGCTAGCCAACTTGTCGACGCTTCTGGACTGCCGAGAATTGCAAAGGCAAGGGACTTTCGATCCCTTCATGGTTTTCCACGCTTCCGTCACTAGGTTGCATCGTCCCAGCCCCCTGGAACACGCCCGCAATTTGCCCATCGCTAATGTGGCACATGAGCAAGTGCAGACCGTGGGGATAGCATGGCCTTTGGGTCACTAATTCTCCGCGCTCGGTTGAGCAGTGGTAGTTGGCCCGGCGGACGGTACCGATGACCAGTCTGCAGGACCAGGAAACGACAGATCCGCACGCAGGTGTCGACGGCTTCCAGAAGAAACGTGTCCTGCAACTGCTAATTTGTTCCCTCCACGTTTCTGTTTCAGAACCTGCCGCAGAAATTCGACGCATCCACCCCTCTGTAGCAGCCGTTATCAGGGAGCTGTAATTTTGCAGCAATCATGGCGAAGATCGACAGACGACGGTCCCCTCAAATTGCTCCTCCTTTTTTCTCCAGTCGTCCCCCTATTCGCAACAACAAAGAAAGGCAGATGCCGGTTTCCAATCCATCAGCTCCGTACCAGTGGACGGTTGCATATCCTGTTGCACCCAGCGTTGGACGGCCTTAATGAACAAGATGCATGGAGGCTCACGGCATGCGATCTCGCGCACCACACGACATACGTGGTGTGGCAGGGATGCCCTCCTACACGTGTGTAGCCGGCGGGGGGGTGCCGCAGTGGGTTCCCGTTTTATGGCGGCTTCGCTATCGGGACGAACGGTATCTCCAACCGGCGGTTCACAACAACGACCTGAAGTCTTCTGCCCTATCACCTCCCTGCGTCCCGGGCCCAGGAATTTGAAAGGCAGCAGCAGCAACCTGAGCACATGTCCGATCCGCCCGGCTTTTGGCTTCATCGGCGGACTCACTTCTCAGCTCGGCTAGTCCTTGCAGCAGATTATGTTGCGGGCAGGCACCGCACGGATCCACCCTCTTCAGTTGTCGACGTGAGGAATGTGCTGCACTAACTTATCGCTCGGGGCGCATTATTAACTAGCCACTGCGATGCCGCAGTAGGGTCCAGCTTGTGCTCCGTGGGCGAGCGGCGGGCAGATTGCGGCGAGACTCTGATTGAGAGGACAAAGACGGGAGGAGGGCATTCGTGCCGCTGCAACCCCTGACGAAGCTCTGAATAGCGTGGGCTTGCCGGTGATCGCCAACCATGGCAAGTTTCCCTTTGATGGCGTGCTGTGGCTGGGCTGGCTGGTCCGGGGGTTCGTGTGTTTGCCACGAGGCCTTTGTGTTCCAGGTTTCCCTCCCTGCTCCGCAGAAATGCGGTGCTGCAAGCCCACTGCCGATATTGGGCGACGGCAGCAAAACGCCGCGGCGGTCCATCAATCAGGCACCCGAATGCCGCTGCAGTCGCCGGAAGGGGTCGAATTGCAGGCGTCAGTCAGCGCATGGCCATGTGGCATCGACGAGCTCAAGGTTGCCGCTCACACACCTCCACACCTCAAGTAGCGGTGTTAGGCGTGGCATCGCATTGCGTTTGGGGGGATGGATGGATGTTGATTGACGGCTTGAAACATCAAGCCACGGCGTGCCGAGAAACAGACAATGGAGAACCTTCAGCCCGCAGCGCCGCGTGCTTGTGCCTGGCTAGAACTCTCCGATGGCTTCTTGTCAGACACATTTCGTGGCTCCGAATTGACAAGTCTCTTTCGACCTGTCGCAATTCCTCCTTGGTGAGATGGAATTGTCGATGGCTGAGGTTGCATGACCCACCCGACACCTTGGCGCCGCCATCCCACTGAGCGCCGAGCACACCTCTTCGGCGTCCAGCTCCACCTCTTTACCACGGACCACCTCCATCTCGTCGATTGTCTTGGGGCCCTTCCCCTTATTTCAACAGCCTCGCAAATATCCCGTAGCTGCAGTCCCAAAACACTGCGACCCCTTGGTGCTATATCGGCCATCGTTACCCCCCTCTCTGCAGCTGTCTTCTTGTGCCGAGAATCGAGTTGTCTCCTTCGCTTGTCCTCCGTCGTGACCCTCCCTCTCTGGTACCCCTCACCTAATTCCATCATCCCCCGTAGCCGACCAAGCGGAGCCGTTGTCCACCGTCGCTTACGACTCCGGACGCCGCCCTGCACAACCGCACACCGAAAGGAAAGAAACCCAGACCTACCGCGACCCGGCGCTGCAAGTTTGCGTACACGACCGATGTGGTGAAACCTGTGCTCAGCGCGCCCCTCGCACGATCTATCTATTGAGACGGCTCTGGCCCGAAGCGTTGGATTGCAGCTCTCTGCCGCACCTGCCCTGCCTCTCCCACATTTTTCTCGATAGCAGACCCGGATGCCGATCAGCTCTGAACTCTCGCCTCCCAACAAAAGTCCCACGATCGATTCGAGCATATCCCGAGCTCCTTGGAGAATATAATGCTGGCTCGCCACTTGGAATCCTGATTTACATTCGCCTGCGCTGTCCAGAACACTGGGGAGCAAGCCGCGGCAATGGGAAACAGCCAAGGAAAGCCCATTGAGTTTGGTGAAGAAGGTAAGGCGCTCCCACATGTGACCGTCCTCCTTTTTGCAATCGTATGGGGTGGCGGTTTGGCTGACATTATCTGAACTGCAGTGAACCTTAACCACTTTCGCCTGTTACGAGTTGTCGGTCGAGGCGCCTTTGGAAAGGTCCGGATTGTCGAGAGGAAAGACACGGGTTTATCATTCGCCTTGAAGTACATTCGCAAAGATGAAGGTAAGCTACGGAGCAAACACTCGCCAACAACCTCTTTGGAAATCACAGAGGCGGCGGCTAACATATTTGCCCATTTCAGTCGTACGGTCCGAGAGTGTCCGCAATATCATCCGCGAACGACGTATGCTCGAACATGTCAACCACCCATTCATCTGTAACTTGCGGTACAGTTTCCAGGACATTGAGTACATGTATGAGAACAACCCCTGCAAAAACGGATGGAGAGCTTGTCTGACAATGAAACAGGTATCTGGTAGTCGATCTCATGAGCGGCGGCGATCTGCGATTTCACATCTCGAGGAAAACATTCACGGAGGATGCGGTTAGATTTTGGATTGCCGAGTTGGGCTGCGCCCTACGATATGTTCACAGGCAAGGTATCATTCACCGCGACGTGAAGCCCGACAATGTCCTTCTCGATGCCGATGGACATGTGCATCTGACAGACTTTGTGAGAATTACTACCTCCCCAAACGCCGGAATTCGGGTCTCTAACAGTCCTGCCAGAATGTTGCTTCCGATGTCATCCCAGGCAAGGTCCTAACGAGCAAGTCCGGCACACTTGCCTACCTTGCGCCCGAAGTCTACGCAGGGCAAGGTTACGATATTCGAGCCGATTGGTGGTCTCTCGGTGTACTTTTCTATGAGTGCATCTACAACAAGGTACGTGGCGACCCGTCTCCCGTCTATCGCATGTGTGCCGTGAAACATTCAAGCCGCAGCTGCTTGTCGCGGCTGCTTGTCCCACGTGGGTCATGGAGTTGGCTCCATATAACGGACCAACCAGATAACTCAGAGCTAACGCCACGATAGAGGCCATTTGAGGGTAACTCGGAATCTTCACTGAGCACCGTTATCCAAGCTGCCAAGCCGAAGTTCCCGGTTACGAATCCTCCGGTGTCGTATCTCTGCTTGTATGCAATCAAGGATGCCCTCGAGCTTAATCCGGATAAGCGACTTGGCGCGACGTGGGAGAGCTTTACCAAGCACGAGTTTTTTGCAATGATCGACTTCGAGGCGCTGGAGAGAAAGGAGATCGAGCCGGTGTTCATTCCGTCCTCGGAAAAAACAAACTTCGACGCAACATACGATTTGGAGGAACTGCTGCTCGAAGAGGCCCCACTTGAGGCTCGCGCCCGGAGGCAGAAGCCGCGAGACAGGTTGAAGGACGATGCCACAGACAAGGAAATTCGAGAAGACGAGCTCTATCGAATGATTGAGACGGATTTCCGCCCATTCGACTACACCGTGGCCGCGTACCAAAAGTGAGTATCAAATGCAAATAACTTCCGAGTGAACTGCGTACTAACAAACCCGCCAGGATCGTTGTTCAAGGAGGAAAGCCGCCAGCGGCGACAAATGAGGAAGACGAGAATGCGGAGCCGCAGGCCTTGACAACCGAGGGCGCAGTCGCCGCTCCTTCCAGGTCAAGTACCAACGGCGCGAGTCAAGCTCACTACCGCACCTCTCCCGATGGCTCATCCACACAAGAGACGGGAACAAGTCCCTCGAGCACGCACAAAGTGCCGCGGCCTTCGAGCGGTCATCAACGGCGGGGCCCTCCAGGTCGACCACCCCCACTTCCACCGTATCCCCAGAGCTATACCAACAGCAACTCCCCCCGAGCAGGTCGCAGCAGCGCGCCCGGAATGATGGTTGGCAGTCCCACGGGAGGTGTACAGGTGACGCTGGATGGGGGCAGCAGCTGGAGCGACCTTGCTCGACAGGACGCAACCCTCCCCGCGGACGCGAGCGGCGCCAACAACGACCCTAACGGCAAACCGGAGGGCTCCGGTGGTGTATTTGGTTTCTTGAGTCGAAAGAAAGGACGTGGCCACAGCCCGAAGCCTAAAGAAAGGGGAGTCCTCGGGAAAGAGGGCGCCAGAGTCGTTATCGGCTGATGGGCTTCCGGGCTTGGAGATAAGCGTCTATGACCCATGGAGATGCGGTCCCTCCCTGCCAAGTATCGCCGTTTCAGCGAATCACTTGGTAGGCTGAGCTGCGCTGAGGCTGAGCTGATATCAAAATCCACCCAACTGTGTGCCGTTTTGATGACTGGCCGTGTGGCGAGTTATCCGGCGTTTTCTTTTATTAATTTATATATGGCGACTGGTCTGGGATCCTCTTTCGATACCCTAGCATGGAGGTCAGCAATCGCTACTGGACCTCTTTTTGAAACGCTTCTGAATTTGAGTTCGGGTTGGAGGGTTCGATGGCATGGACGGGTAAAGAGCATTTCAGAGGTGGGCAAGAGCATATTGGAGGGGCTAGGATATAGGAGCACTTGTAATAACATTGAAGGGGCTTTGGGCATGAGGTGCTGTATATCAAGCGAGTAAATGTTTCTGCTTGCCAGTGATGCTGAACACGGATATTGACCAGAGGAGATAAGCATGAGGAACAGGGAAGCGGGTATCACCGTCTTAGCTAGATCACTGGGTAGACTGCCGTGGAGAGAAAGGGGGCCTCATAGGGGCAGCACACAGAAAGGGGCCGACGGTATCTACCCAGGAAAGCCCATCATCTATTTTTATTTATCCACCCTCATTCTTTTCGATCTCACATCGTGCATTTTGACTACCTGTAGCCGACTTCTCTGGTCGCCAGTCGGGCATGAGTTGCTGTCTGACAATAGTTCTTATTGTTGAGTTGGTGCTTCGACACCTCCGGCCAAACTTGAAGCGGACGATCTTGAGCGAGGAGCTTAGTGTTGACAGCGAGTTGCAAACTTCTCTTTCTTTCAAGCTTTGATAAGCTGGATGCATCCTGTTCGCACGGGTGGTGGTTATCTGCTTGTTGTCTGACGCGGAACAGGCGGGGGGAGGCAAAAGGTAGAACGGGAGGCCAAAAAGGGGCCGGATACCAAAAAGACATACAACACCAGGGATTCGCTGGTCGTCACCGACCCAACTACTAGTCTGCCCTCACTGGCTTGTCTATGGGGGAGCGGACGGGATCGCAAATTTTCCTATGTGTCCTGGTCGTAGGTGCAAAGTATGCCGAATTTGGCAGCCCTGGAGTCCAGGAAATGTGATGATGAGTTCCGGAAAATGGGATGCATCTGACGCCTGAAAGACCGGCCACCCACAGACCTTAGATAACATTATTATCTAATCCCTAGGTTAGGTTTAAGTCGCTATAACGGATATTGCTAAAACGGTAGCTCTTAATACCGTTTTAAAGACACTACTTCTAGATATATCTTACAGGAACGGGTTAGAGTTTAACAAATGGGATTACATAGAAATATACACCGAGCTGGCATAAGCTTGCTAATAAGGAGCAGTATACCCTATTATTATCTTATAACAGTGGCTAATTAATCTACATTTATTAATTTATATTACGATAAAAGTTATATATTTATATAAGCATTAACTAAATCCCAGCAACGCCTTGTAAGTTATTAGCTACTGCACGTGCTATATAATTTTTTTAAATAATAAATACCATTTACCTTCTATTTAGTACTTAAATACTATATACATCAGCATACAGGCTAAAATTTATCCCTTATTTTTAATACCCTGTATACTAGTTAAAATTGCTGGCGTCGCTTCGTTCGTCATTACGCGACGGCTCTTCGCTACGCTACGGGGCGCTCCATGCCTCACTTTCGCTCCTGGCAACTTTGGCGTGAGGTATTAAGCTTATTTTAATAAGTATAGCAAACAAAGCAACAGAAACCTATCCAGAGGCCAATATATCTATTTAAAAAGATAAAAAAATATTGAAAAGAATAATAATTAAGGTTTAAAAAAGTAATCGTTATAAACAAATCTTACTTTGTATTAATCTTATTTTATAAAGTTTATAAGCTTTAATTTTTAAGATTCATATACTTTGTTTTATAAAGTTTAAAGAAATAATAAATAGAATAATAATTAAAAATAAACCTTACTTTTTAAAGACTTTATTTTATAAGGTTTATAAGCTTTATTCTACAGGGTTTACAGGCTTTATTCTACAGGGTTTACAGGCTTTATTCTACAGGGTTTGCAGGCTTTATTCTATAGGATTTACAGTTTTTATTCTACAATTTACAATCTACAGTTTTTTTTCACTTTCACAAATATAATTCGAACTGGGAACCTCTATAATTTATATTACGCTATTTACTACTAAATTATTTCTATTTCTATCTGTGAAAAACTAAAGGTTTTTTTTAACTTAACTAGGTGAATTACAGTAATAATTTAATAATTTTTAATTATAAGCTTATATAATCAAATGATACGTTTCAATATGCATTACATGATGTAGAATCCGATTTTCACATTATTTTCAGGGTTAGGGTTAATTAAAGGGAGATATTCAGGTTTAAAGTGAAAAAACCATGACTTTCACAGTTATTATTTTAGTTTATAATATAGAATAAGGTAGTTTTATACGTAGATTTTAACTGTAATTCTTAATCTAAAGCCTGATTTGGAATAGCTATTAAAACTAGAGAGATATTTAAGTTTATGTTAATATTATTATTATTATTTAGGTTTAAACAGTAATATCTTTGTTATTATAAGACGTATAGTAAAAAGAGTTCCAGCTCTGTATTCTACGTAATAAATTGTATAGGAAACGTAATTATTCCTTCTTATTATGCTACTTATTGACAGGTTATTATTATAATAACCATTATTATCTAACTTTAAACATTAATATCTTTCTCAATTTAAGCAGTATAGTAAAACTGACTCCAGTTCTGGATTCTACGTAATAAGCCATATAATAAACGTAAGTAATAGAACTTATTATATTACTTAATAACTGGTTATTATTTAAATTATTATTATTATTAGACTTTAAACAGTAATATCTTTCTTATTATAAGCTGTATAGTAAAACGAATTCCAGTTCTGAATTCTAGGTAAAAACTTATATATAACACTAGCTTCTTTGGTTAGATTTAGCCTTGTTTTTATTTCCGAATACCCATTTGTTTAATTTTTTCAAACGCTAATAACTCGTGAACCGTAACCCTAACCCTGAATCTGACTTCAGATTTGGACTCCTGGTCACGTGACGTATCTGAAAACATATCATATCACGTGATCTGGGGCCCGAGCAGACCCACTTTTGATAATAAACCGACCAGTCCTAGTGTGACGACCCTGCAGGCCGTCACTTGGGCCGGGGCGGCCCGACGAATCCCCCGCAGAAGGAACAGTGCGGGAGGACGGTGTACACCGTCCAGGCGCACTGGGCCAGGGGTGCAAAGACCCGAAGCCCCTACGACCAGTAAGAAAGTGCTTGGTGGCCCACCGGGACCGGTAACACTAAGCACCGCTTAGTTGACTGCTTAGCTGGAAGTGCGTGGTGCATCACCAAGCAGAACGGACTAAGCAAGGTACAAAGTACCTCCTTGTCAGTTAGTATAAATAGCTATGGTTATGCCCATAACCACCGTGAGGGACTCTGGTTCCTCACACTAGTATTTAATTATTCATTTATGTCTTACTGTTCAGACTCACCTTTGTGTATTATAGTGATAACGACCTATAGTAATATTGAACCCCCGTTTAGGAGTGTTAACTTAATAAGCCGTCTTCAGAACGCCCCTTACCTGTTAGCGTCCTGCTATACGTTCTGTCTTAACCCACGCTAGTCCTTTTAAGGCCTGTGTTAGGTGCAGGTTATAATACGATATTAGTGTTACAGTTCTGAACGCTGTTTGTTAAATTCCCAGACATTACCTCTCTCCCACTAACATATTAACCTCTGGAAAAGGTAAGGAGCCTGAAGAGGCCTAGGCCCAGCCACGACTCTCCACTGTTAATAAGTTAACTGCACGCCTTAAAGAACTGAACCTTAATTAGTAAGGGCTAGTTAAAGAACTTAACGAAGCTTTCCTTGGAGATATTAAAAGCTGTATTAGTCTTATTAAGAAACTTTAAGCCTGACTTAACGCTGTTAAACTGGAAAATAATAACCTTAAAGGCTTACAGAAGAAACGAGTAAAGCTCCCCCTACCCTTACGCTTTAAAGGAGACTTTATGTAACTAAAGTCTTAAATAGCCCAGCTCTAGAGTTATGTCACTTATTACGATAAGCAGTTCTTTAAAGAAGAAGGAAAGGTTAGGTTTACCAGGGCCTTACTAGATAAAGTGGCCACCTATTAATATAAACCTTACGTAAAGATAATTAATAACCTTTTTATAAACAGAGTGTGTAAGGAGGCCCTTAAGACTTAGGCCCTTTTTAATAACTTTAACGTTTTTATTAACTAACTCTAAACTGAGTTTAGAGAATTAAACACCCCTAAACAGGCTAAATAACACCTTATAACCTTAAGACAGACGTTCTCAGTCCTTAAGTTCTCCACACGCTTTAAGCTAAAAGCTATAAAGATTAAACTTAGTTAAAAAGCTCTAGTAATGCTGTTTTAAAGCGGCTTAAAGGAGTATGTCACTAGAGACCTTTACTAAGAGGATCGGCTGGACCGTCTTTAGAAATTAGTCAAGATGGCTATTAAGGCTGATAATCGGTATTATAATCACCATCACTAAAAGAACTTCTAGAAGGAATAAACTCCCCACTAGCCAAGTAAACTAAAGAAGGGAAACTAGTTAACCGTAACAGGTTATTACCCTGGATTAATGGACATTAGTATAGTAAACCGATAGAACTAACCTAACTGTAACAAACCTTAACGATAACAATAGTAGAAGCAGCCTAAGGACCTGTTACAGGTCTAGTGCTTTAACTGCGGAAAGAAAGGCCATATGGCATGGTAGTGCCTGTCGCTGAAGTAAGTTGGTTAGAAGCCAGTTTTAGAGGGAGGAAAGTATGTTAAGTTTAACTTAGGAGACGTCTATGTTAAGATGGCAGGAAACGAAGAAGACTGCACCTGGATAAACAAGTGTAACGTGGGAGATAAGGAAGAAGAAGAGGAAGAACCTTAGGATGTAATATACCCAGTCCTTAAGGGTGTCTTAGAAGAGTTAGCTATAAAGGTGCAGGTTGTAGAAGACCGACTCTAAGGTAGAAACTTGGAACTGCTAGAGGTGTAAGTCACAGAAGACCGACTCTAGGAAGAGATGTTCCAGTTAGCTGTAGCAGGCCTTGAAAACCTTACCCAATTTACAATAAGGAACTAATGGCGATTATTTAATGTTTTGCCAAGTAGGCACCGTATCTAAGTGGCACGGAGGAACCGGTCCAGGTCTTTTCAGACCATAATAACCTCCAGTACTTCCTGACGAAGGAACTCAGCCTACGGTAAGCACAGTGGGCAGAGTTGATGGCCCCGTTCCACTTCCAGATTCACTATATTAAAGGAAAAGATAATAGACGAGCTGATACTCTTAGCCGGAGACAGGACTATAAGGATGCCAATCCGGTCCTGGTCCCTGTCACCATATTTAACAAAGTAAAAAATGGCACGTTAGAGCATACACTGTAAATATTAGACGACTAGACGCTAGAATAAACTATTAACATCTGTATAAACTTGTGAACAGAATATAACGTCTATTAGTAATAACAGGACTTTTAAGTAAGAAGGCTAGTAGAAGGCACCTGTAAGCACAAATGCCCCTTAGGGGACTTCTCAGGGCATGTGTAAGATTGTAAAAAGGAGTGCCTAATATATCTAAACCACGATAAAACCAGTTATTAGCTGGAATAGCTGCCAGAAAGCGTAAACAGCGCATTTAAACTAGGAGTAAGGCTCTAATATTAAGAGAAACTATTGAAATGCAAAAGGGGTCAAGGCATTGGAAAGCAGTGTGTGTTGAAGGTGATTAATTCTTTCTATCTTTGAGAGTGGAAGCCGTGTTATTATAGCTGTGAGGGTAGCCAGTGTACGGAGTGCATTAGCCACACTCGCTTCTGTGAAGCGAGGTTGGCTGACTGAATACGAGGTTGGCAGTGGAGTCTGGCGTTCTTAGCTGTGCAGATCCACGGATGCAGCTGCGGAGCGGCTGCGTGGATCCAGCTACACTGTTCTAACCACACTGGCCGGGTTAGGGTTATAAAAACCTAACAGAAACCGTACATTTATAACCTAGATAAGAGAAAGGAATACGTTTAACAGGTTTACGAATCTTAACTTAGAGGACATATAGGCCGAGCTAAGACTCTTACACAGGCTTAGTAAGCGTACGCCTTCCCGGGAATAAAAAAGTTAGTTAAAAAAGTGATTAATAACTGTAACGTTTGTCACCAGAAGCAGAATCGGCGCTATAAGCCTTATAGGCTTCTTAAACCACTCCCTGTACCACAAGCACTATGGAGCTTAATCTCACTTAACTTCGTCACTGGGATTCTAAAGTCTAGGGACCCTGTTACAGGAGTTACTTATAACTAAATCCTTATAGTGGTTAACAGATTAACGAAATGGGTTTACTTTTTACTAACTTTAAAGGATATAACTGTAGAATAACTTACTTATATCTTTAAAAAAAAGGTAGTTTTATAACACCTCTGGCTAGATAACATCGTTACAGATTAAGATAAGCTAATTGTGTTAAAGTTCTAATAAGGGTTAATGTAAAGAATAAGTGTGAAAAGTAAGCTCTTAACAGCCTTCCACCTGTAAACGGATAGCTAAACGGAGTAAGTTAATTAGATACTTATAACATATCTTTAAACCTACGTTAACTTTAAATAAGATAATTAGCTTAAGTTACTATTAACAGCACAGATAGCTTATAATATAACATTAGTTAAGTTAACAGGTATATTACTATTCTTTACTAATTATAGTAAGGAGCCTAAGCTCTGTTAAGGCCCGCCTACTAACACCCCTTAAGTTACAGTTTATGTAAACCAGATATAAGAGTTATATAACTATTTATAAGTTAAATTTAAGTTTACACGTGAACGAATGAAAAAGTTTACTAATAAACATAGAATTAAATAACTAATACTTAAGAAGGGACTTTATTATAATAGTGAATAAGTTAAGGGACTAACTCTCCAGGAAGGGGATTATATCTACCTTTTTTCACAAAACCTATATTTAAAACGGCTTAATAAGAAGCTTAACTTTAAAAGGTACAGACTGTTCTAATATTACGACCTGCACCCGACACAGGCCTCGAGAGGACTGGCGCGGGTTAAGACAGAACGTATGGCAGGACGCCAACAGGTAAGGGGCGTTCCGAAGATGGCTTGTTGAGCTAGCACTCCTAGACGGGGGGGTTCAATGTCACTGTAGGTCGTTGTCACTATAATGCACAGAGGTGAGTCTGAACAGTAGGACACAAATGAACAATTGAATACTAGCGTGAGGAACCAGAGTCC